>JAESGB010000261.1_pt1 | contig 7548 bp, 6 predicted proteins | sample 9266211 | NCBI WGS metagenome assembly JAESGB01 (sample SAMN14514844, study PRJNA621659) | algae metagenome | isolation source: Goleter apudmare HA4340-LM2 and co-occurring heterotrophs from cave wall... | place: USA: Maniniholo cave, Kauai, Hawaii | collected 2009-07-28 | reverse complement strand
TTTATCTTGTTCTCTGGTCACAAATACCCTTAAACGGCTACCCATATCCCTGTTACCTTGCTGGATATATTATACGTATTTACTTATCTTTACATAGTTTGGTTTTTTCACCTCGTTCTACTTAATTCACTCATTGCTATTTGTGGATAGACGCGATCGCGTCGCGGCTACTTCTCTAATCAAAGAAAGCTTCAACATCTCGCGTACCATGAAGAATTCTCACTACTTCTATTCCATTCTCTAGAGGACGATAAAAGATAACGTAGTTTTTTATAGGAAAACTACGAATTTCTGCCATAATCTCCGAACGTTCCTTACCCATAAATGGATGCTGTGCAATGGTTTGTAGCGCGTCATTTAACATTTTTAAAAACTTGTCTGCGCGTTCTTTGTCTTGGGTTGCAATGTATTTCCAAATTTCCTTGAGGTCTGTTTTCGCTTCAGGTCTTTTATCAATACGGCTCATAAATTACCGATACTTAAAGTTCCTTCGCTGCTTCGCTAATTATTTCCTCCATATCCAGAGGTTCAACTGGCCCACTGTCTAAGCCAAGTTGAATTTCCCGACGAAGCTCTTTTAGTTTTGCTTTGCGTAAGTCCTCTTTCTCTTTTAGAAGCCGCAATCCTTCCCGGATAACTTCGCTTTGCGATTGATAAAGTCCACTGGAAATAAGTTCGCCAACGAAATCATCGAAGGTTTTCCCAAGATGTACATTCATGGTTGACTCCCATCATTGCTGAATCTTTACTCAATAACTTCAGCATAATCCCATAAGCTAACAATAAATGTCAATTTTTGTTAGTCTAATTTGACAATTTTGAATTGTTATCCCTGACTTGTTTTGGGATCAAGCAATGCACGCATACTTGCACCCAATATATCAAAGGCTTTGACCGCAATTAATAGGGCAACTCCAGGTAATACCGAAAGCCACCAGTAACCTGCTGATAAGTAGCGCATTGATTCTGATAGTATGATACCGAGGGCAGGTGTTTCTGGTGAAAGACCCAAACCCAGGAAGGTAAGACCAGCCTCATGGAGAATCGCATGGGGAAACTGTAAAATCAGCCCGACGATGAACTGAGGAAACAGATGGGGTATCATGTGATGACGGGCAATCCACAAAGGCGATCGCCCTAATTTAGAAGATAGTTGCACATAGTCGGAATTCTTAATTTGTAAAACCTCTGCTCGTAGGAGTCTTGCTAATCCCATCCAGTGAGTAATAATGATGGAAATTAACAAACCCCCTACTCCACCACCAGCCGCAAATGCCACTAAGATAATCAGCACCAAATGAGGTAGGCTAAAAAACACATCAATTAACCAAGTGATAGCCACATCGACTTTACCACCCATAATTGCGGAAATTGTGCCCAACACCAGTGCTAATACTGCACTACAGATAGCAGTGAGTAACCCCACCCATAAACTCAGGCTCAATCCATGTAGAGTGCGGGTGAGCATATCCCTTCCCAACCAATCAGTACCGAAGGGATGAGCAAAGTTAGGTGGTTGATTTTGAGCTTGCAAGTTGATTTCTAATCCGCTTGTGCTAATAATTTGAGTACCAAAAAGCAGAATTATCAGCACGAATAAACAAAGGAGTGCGATCGCTAAAGTTTTACTGCGGCGATTACCTAAAATTGAGAGATGATGGCGTTTTCTAATTGAAGAAGCAGGAATCGCAATTCTTTGTTTCATAGTGTAGGGTTTCCAAGACGAATACGGGGATCGATGATTTGATAGGTGAAGTCAGCTAAAGCATTACCTGTGAAGACAAACACTGCACTGAAGAAAACAATACCCACCAGTAACGGTACATCACCAGAGAGTGCAGATTGGATTGTTGCATCGCCTAACCCCGGATAGCCAAACACTTTTTCCGCCAGCACGGAACCACCAAACAATTCACCCAGACTCGCAAACTGTAATGTAATCGCAGGTAAGGCAATATTTCGCAAACCATGATGCAGAATCAACCCTGTTTTGGTTTCCCCTTGAGCATAGGCGAACAAAGCAAAGTTGCTGTGGAGAATTTCGATCAGTTTTTCACGAGTAGCTAAAGCAATAGTGGCAACACCCATTAAACTCAGTGCTAAAGCAGGTAAGATTAAATGGTATAGTCTATCCCAAAGGTTTACATCCCCCAGCAATACCCCAGGTGGCGAAGCACAGCAAATTGGTGTAACTTGTAAGATTACAGAAAATAAGGTTAGTAATAGTAAAGCAATCCAAAAGGTGGGAGATGATGCCAAAGTGTAGGCATACAGGCGAATAGTTTGATCCAAAAATGAGCCTTCCTTGGCTCCGGCGAGGATACCAAGAGTTACACCAAAGCATCCTGACAGCACCCAAGCCAGTCCCATTAACCACAGGGATGCACCAAAGCGGTTAGCAATCACTTGAGATACCGATGTTCGATAAACCATAGACTCGCCCCAATTTCCCTGTAAAAGTTGCCCTAACCAAAGAAAGAAGCGGGTAATCATGGGCTTATCCAATCCCCAACGCTGGGCAATTAATTCTCGTTGTTCAGGAGTGAGTGTCAGTCGCAAACTAGCATTGACATAAGCATCAATTGGGTCAATAGGAGATAAATCCATCAACACAAAGGTGATAATTGCCACTGCTAATAGCAATAGGAAAAGATAAAGTAGTTTTTTCAGAAAAAATCGCAATAAAAAATTCATTTAATTACAAGTTACGAACTACAAATTACAAATTATCTTCCACTCAGAAATATTCCCTAATAATCGTCCTTGATAACGCTGGGATGGTACAGTTGGTCTACCGATATCCAGGCATTCACTGACTAAATAGGTTTCATTGAGATTAACCAACCAAGCAGAAGCAGCATCTCCTTGAGTCCCAATCCCAGTTTGACCGTTCCAATGCACTTGTTTCCAATGCTTACTAGCTGTGGTTTCATCAGTAGCACCCAATCCTTGATCCAATATGCGATCAACTGTGGGATTGGTGTAATTACTGTAATTAGGACGACCATTGGGTATCCGATTGGGACTACGGTAGAGGGAACGCAAATCGAGAGAACGTGTTGTTAGAGTGTAGAACCAAGCGTCATGCTGGATGCGATGCTTCATCTGTTCCCAATAAGAACCCTCTGGTTTAATCTTGATACCCACTGGTTTGAGCATTTGGGCGATCGCCATCGCTAATCCTTGTTCGTGAGGTAAACTTGCTGTGTAAAGCAAGGTAAATTCTGCTTCTGTTCCTTGTTTATCCACCGTCCCATTACCGTTACTATCTCGCCACCCACCTTCAGCCAGGATTTGTTTTGCTTTATTGATATCTGCATCAGCAATGGCTGGGGCTGGTTCTTGCCAAGGTGGCCCACCTGGATAACCATAAACACTAGACCCATAGCCCCACAAAATTGCATCTACTAATGTCTGGCGGTTAATTGCATAGTTGATTGCTTGACGAATTCCTCGGTCTGATGTGACGTTACTCCCAGTGGGATAACCTTGATCATTTTTCTGCCCAGTATCGGGGGCAAAAGGCAAGATCATAACAGTATGGTCTAAAGTGGGAATTTGATATAGTTGCATTCCTGGGACAGAATGTTTTGCCAAGGGAGAAGGAATTTTGGCAATTTGAGCGCGACCTGATTTCGCCGCCGCAAAAGCAGCATCTCCTTGGGTGAATAAGAAAACAACACGCTTAATGCTGGGTTTGTTCCCGTAGTAGTAAGGGTTAGCTTCCAAAACAATTTGTTCTCCCTCAACCCACTGTACTAATTTGTAGGGGCCAGAACCAATGGGGTTACGATTGTATGTTTTGCTGTGGGCGTGTTTGGGGACAATCCCTAAGCTGGCGAGTTTGTCAACAAAGATGACATTTGGTTTTTTGAGGTAGAATTTCACCTCGTAATCGCCTGTGACTACGGCTTTGTCTATGAATTTTTCTAAACTTAATTCTGTATGTTTATTGAACGTGTAAGCGACATCTTGTGCTGTTAAGGGTTTTCCATCACTGAAGCGGACATCAGGGCGGATTTTTACTGTCCAAATTTTGCCATCGCTACTCAATTGATAGTCAACAGCTAAATCCATGACTAATCCTTGATTAAAGTCACGCCTCAATAGACGACTTTGCAATAATGGATCGCTGTAACTATCCCAAGACCAACCATCGGTAGGATCAAATCCCTGGCGAAAATTAATATATTCATGCGATCCTAAATCGATGACAATTTCATCTCTAGGAACGGGATTTGCAGCTGCGACGCTTGAATTCGAGGTATTGCGACTACAAGCAGTTAAGCTGATGAGTAGGATTCCCCAACTAACAGCTAATAATTTTCTCCATCCCCTCTGTTGAAGAGGAAATTTATAGGTAATGACTGTAGTTTCTGCACAGGTATAATTCATGAAAATCCTCTTCAAAACCTATAGGAAAAACTACCAATGACTGTAAATGGCTCTTGTACGCTCAAGCTACCAAAATTATTACTATCAAAATATTTCACATCAAAAACATTTTTAAAATTCAGTCGTGCTTCAAACTGATCGCGACGATAAAACAGTGCTGCATCCGTTCGCAAATACGATGGAACAGTGAATGTATTGGGTATTGCATCTGGGCGATCGCCTACATATACTAATCCTAAACCACCGCCTAACCCTTGGAGATTACCGTTTTGAATCTGATAGGTTGTCCACAAACTAGCACTATTGTATGGTACACCCCCCAGGCGATCGCCAACCGGAATCACATTATCCTTTGTCACCACAGCATCGGTATAGGCATAGGTAGTAATAATTTTCCATCCTGGTGATATTTCCCCAGAGATATCTAATTCTATCCCCCGACTGCGTTGTTCTCCTGTTTGAATTCTGTCAAAAAAGTCATCTGAGTTAGGGTCTGTAGTGGCAACGTTTTGGCGTGTAATTTGATATAGTGCTAGACCTGCTAATAACCGTCTATCAAAAAATTCCTGCCGAATTCCCACCTCTAATTGCTCCGAAGTGATTGGCTTAAAAGCTTCTCCAGAGGAGTTTCTGCCAAAAATTTGTGGTGTAAATGAATTAGACCAACTGGCATAAAGCGTCGTTGTATCACTGGGTTGGTAAACAATGCCAAGCCTCGGTGAAAATTGGCTATCACTTACCTCATTGATGATGGTGTTGGTTTGTAAGTCTTCGTAAAATCCTGTGGAACTATCGAAGCGGACTCCTGCGGCAATTTTCAAATTAGGCAGCACTTCTATGAGATCCTGAACGTAAATACCAACCACATCATTGCCGTAAGTTTCAAAGTAGTCTAGCGAGAGTTCCCCAGTTGGTCTAGCACCATAGCGAGGATTGAAGATATTGATGGGATCAATGGTTGTGCTGAAGGATTTACCAGGATAGTCTAAGTGTGAGTATTCTACCCCAAATAGCAAGTTGTGCCGTAATGAACCTGTGTTGAATTTACCAAAGAGTTCGTTACGAAACGTTAAATTATTCGTATCACTATCGCTGACTGTGAATCGACGGTTTAACGTTTCTCCATCTGCTCGCAATGCTCTTCTACTTGCCCCTGTTGCACTAATCTCTTGCCAAAGACGGTTAAATGTCTGTTTAAATTGCCAGTTATCGCTAAATCGATGCTCAAATTCGTAAGTCAGCGAGTTAGCACTATAAGTTTCTAGATTGAGATCGGGTTCTCCTTGGAAAAAACTGCGCCGGACGTTCAAAAATCTGGGATCTGCTCGGAATGTACCAGCACTGACCGATTCATAGGTTAAGTTTTCGTAGTCAACGCTCAATGTAGTGCGCGAATCCAATTTCCAAGTCAAAGCCGGAGCTATAAAAGTCCCCGCATATCTGCCAAAATCACGAAAACTCCCTTCATTTTGATAGGAAGCATTCAGTCGGTATAGTAGTGATCCTGACTCAGTTAGCGGCCCGGTAAAATCAACTTCACCTCGATAAAAAGAGTAACTACCAAATGTCGCTTTGACTTCATAGAGTGGGTCTTCTAAGGGTTTTTTCGTGATTGTATTGACAGTACCAGATTGGAAGCCACTGCCATACAAAATAGCAGCAGGCCCTTTGAGAACTTCAACGCGATCTATGTTTGCTAAATCCCTCGCAAAACCGCCCTGAGTGCGAAAACCATTGCGGAGAGTTTCGTAGTCGTCAGCAAAACCACGAATGATAAAGCCTGATGAACCAGGCCCCGCTCCTCCTGTTAATCGTTGTATACCACTGACGTTATCAGTAAACTCATCTAAACGTACTACCCCCCTATCTTCTAGAACTTGGCGCGGAATCACCTGAATTGATTGCGGAGCGTCCTGAATCGGAACTTCAAATCTTGTCCCTGTGACAACGAGTTCTATAGGTTGATCGTCTTGGGCTGATGGTTGAGTAGGCGGTGTATCCGGTATTTGTGGTTGCTGTGTGGAAGTTGTCACTGGTGCGACAACAAAAATTAAACCTTTGTCACTGTCCTCTAGTTCAACTTTCGGTAAACTCGTCTCACCCGTCACCGTGACTCGGATAGTATTTGCATCCTGATTAGTCACGATAACATCAGTAATTCCCGCAGTTGGTTTTTCTTGACGGAATAATTCACCAGTACTTAGCTTCAGTTGAGCGTTAGGAATATCAACTATAAAATTATTTCCTTCGCTCCTAACTACAGTTTGTAGCTGGTCAGAAGTAGATGTTTCTAAAGTTACTTCCAAACTGTTTTCCCTAGTATTTAAGCTTACTCCTGTGACCAATATGACTTGATTTTGCTGCTGTGCTAACCAGTCTTTGACGCTGGTGTGGGGACTTTGAATATCACTTATTTGGGGAATCTGTGCGATGGATACTTTTGCTTTTTTTCCCTCTTGAGAAACTATATTCTCTGGATTTAAATTAATCTGGACTAACTTTTCTTTTCCCTGTGCTTGTACAGACTCGGAACATAGCAAACAGATAATTCCTGCAATCCCTAAATAACCAAAATGTCGTAGCTTCAAGATTTTCCTCCACTCCCCAGTCTGATAAATCGACACACATTTTCAGCCCACAAAACAAAATTGTTATGAGTTTTTGACTCTTAAATGCTATGGTATTTTGTCGTATTTTTCTGACGATAATGATTATCATATTAATTACCGGAAAAAAATATGAAGAAAAAATAAAGATAAGTAGAACGGTGCAAATAAAGCAAACTATGTAACGAAAAACAAAGTTGCATGAAAGCCTCTTCCCTACTCAGATCTTGCACCTAGTTGGGTAAACACGTAAAAAACAAATAGAGAGAGCAAAATATTACAACAATGGAAGAAGCATAGCTAAGTATAAATTTGTAGCTAAATAGACTGAATAATACAGATATACTACATATTTAGCAAGAAAAACGACTAGTTACTGGGATGGTACTGGGAGCATCATTAGCAAGAGAGATGCTTAACACAATACTCTGGACAAAATTAAGCAGCAATAACGCCGTAAGATCGTAGGTTTTGGTAGTTAGGATGGGATTTAATTACAGTCGGCGAGAGTTCTAACATTGAAATAAAGGTGTCGAGCAAATGGTCA
>JAESGB010000258.1_pt1 | contig 8232 bp, 7 predicted proteins | sample 9266211 | NCBI WGS metagenome assembly JAESGB01 (sample SAMN14514844, study PRJNA621659) | algae metagenome | isolation source: Goleter apudmare HA4340-LM2 and co-occurring heterotrophs from cave wall... | place: USA: Maniniholo cave, Kauai, Hawaii | collected 2009-07-28 | reverse complement strand
AGTTCTTGTGTGATCCATTGTTCCATGTTTGACTTTGTTCTGCTTCCGGCTCTTGCTATAGACACTACATTACTTCTGTTTTTTGTCAATTTCTTTGTTAAGAAAGATGTTTATAATGCATAGCTTGAAAAGGGGGACTTTGACTGGAAAGTCGCACATCGCGTTAAGTTCTAAACTTATCGCAAAATTGTAAACCACCATTCCCATCACAATGCCAAAACCTGCTGCTCACCCCCTCCCGCGTTTACTGCGCTATGCCAAACCCTATCAACCTCAAATTTGGGGTGCAATTATTTGCTCAATTGTGCGTACCCTATTAGACCTAGCGCCACCTTTTCTCATCGGCGTTGCGGTAGATGTGGTAGTCGAACAAGAAACTTCCTTAATTGCTCGATTTGGCATTCAAAATCCCCTAACTCAGTTATTAGTGTTGTCTATGCTGACGATCGCCGTCTGGGGTTTGGAATCCCTCAGCCAATATGCAGCCGACAAACTCTGGCGTAACTTGGCACAAATCCTACAACATGAACTGCGTGTTGATACTTACAACCATTTACAAGAACTAGAACTCGCCTACTTTGAAGACCGCAGCACGGGCATCCTGTTATCTATTCTCAATGATGACATCAACCAGCTTGAGCGATTTCTCAACTCTGGCGCTCAAGACCTCATCAGCTTTTTTACACGAGTATCTGCGGTGGGAGTTAGCTTTATACTTCTGGCTCCCGGTATTGCGTGGTTGGCGATGTTGCCTATTCCGTTTATTCTGTGGGGAACGTTCAGCTTTCAATCGAAGTTAGCTCCCCGCTATGACACAGTACGGGAACGCGCGGGAATGATTAGCGATCGCCTCGCTAACAATATCTCTGGTATTGCCACAATCAAAAGCTTTACGGCTGAAGCTTATGAAAGCGATCGCGTCTTGACTGAAAGTGATGCCTATCGTCGCAGTAACAAACAGGCGATCGCCCTAAGTGTTGCCTTTCAACCCGTGTTACGATTTTTGATTTTACTAGGGTTTGTGCTGACGTTGTATCTAGGTGGTCGGGAAGTGCTTCAGGGTAGCCTGAGTGTGGGTACTTATGGCTTCATGGTGTTTATTGTGCAAGATTTACTCTGGCCGTTCACTTATCTCAGCGAAATCATGGATGAATATCAGCGAGCGATGGCATCGGTGCGCCGTGTCATGGGTTTACTGGATACCCAAATTGCAATTCCCCACGGTAACAATTCCTTACCAATTGCAACTATAGCTGGTCAAGTACAATTTGATCATATTACCTTTGCCTACAACGAACGCAACCATATACTCAAAGATTTATCCCTACAGATTCCCGCCGTAGGCATCGCTCATCGTCTTTCCACAATACGCCACAGTCATTGCATATATGTCATGGATCATGGTCAAATTGTCGAGCAGGGTAAACACGAGGATTTATTAGCACTTGATGGAATTTATGCTAGTTTGTGGCACTTGCAGTCAGGGCTTTTGATGACTCTAGATTAATTAAGGGATCGTTGGGATGGCAAGATTCATCCTTCCATTCAGCAACGCCCGTTTAACAAGGTTGGTTCAGGCGGGTCACTCTCTTGACTTTCGATCAGCAAACTGAAAATATTGATATTAATTCTCATCAATCCTGGAATCTTGCCGCCCATGAGCCGCTACCTGACTGCCCACGAGTATGATGAAATCTGGCTGGAAGTTGAGCAGCACTGTCCGCCTGCGACCTCGATCGATCGCGCAGAAACGATTTACAGCCTATCGTCTACCCTGGGAAGCTTTTACAATCGGGAGATTGAGCTATATCCGGGTTTAGATCTGTGTATTCAACATATAACTCACCATCAGGATTTGACTGTCAAAGTCTCGGAGAATGAGCATCTAGTACAGTTTCTGGTGTTGCTGTCTGGAGTAGTGGATGCGCCGGATCATGTGTTGATGAATGCCGAGCAAAGCTATATCGGCGGCAGCGGCATTCAGCCCGGTCATCAGTACTTTTTAACCCAAAATCAACCGTTGATTGGGGTAAATATTCACATGCAGCCGCAGTTGCTGAGCCAGTTTTTTGCTACAGCCACTGGGGAACTGCCCACAGAGCTACAGCCGCTGGTGCAGGGCGATGACTGGCAACGAAGATTTTCGCCCAAGACAACGGCGGAAATGCGATCGGTGGTGAAACAGATGATCGATTGTCCGTTTTTAGGGGCGGGGAAGCAACTCTATTTGCAGGGCAAGGTGTTTGAACTGATGGGGCTTCAGCTTAATGCCATCAGGGGGGATCATATTGCCCCTGTCATAGCATCGCTTAAGCCAGATACTGCGACTCGAATTCACCACGCGGCAGCAATTTTGCGATCGCAGCTAGAACATCCTCCTTCGCAAATTGACCTGGCTCAGCAGGTCGGGATTGGTCACTGCACGCTGCATAAGGGGTTTCGATCGCTGTTTGGCATGACCCCGTTTGCTTATTTAACCCAGCAGCGGATGGAGCGGGCTGAACGTTTGCTCAGGGAACTTGGCACGACGGTCGCTGAAGTGGCAAATCAGGTTGGCTATGCAAACGCAGCTCAATTTGCGGCAGCATTTAAGCGCCAGTTTGGGATTACCCCCAGTGATTGCATCCGGGGCAAAAAAGCGACTTCCTGAATAAAAAAATTTTCTAAAATACAGAATCTTGGGGTGATGGCGTAGGTTTGGAGTAGACTTGAAGATCGCCTTCTGTGTACACTCAGTTCTACTAAACAGGAACTTCTCGCAATTGAGAAGTTCGGGTGAACTGGTATGTGAGGATAGCTATGGTGAAGAGTCGGGTTTGGGCGATCGCGCAGTGGGCGTTAATGCTAAGTCTGTTGAATGCTGTCATGAATGCAGGGCTACCTGCTAGAGCGCAGGAGGAAGGAGAAGCATCGATCGTCATGGGTCAGTCGTCAATCGCAGATCAATCGCAAGTCGCCAATGATCAAAGACCAAGGACAAATGACTCCATCCCTCAACTCAGCGATGTCGAACTTCCCGTAACAAGCGCTCAAATGTTGGTACAACAACCAACACCAACGAACACACCTGCGACTCCAGGGGAAGTTGTGACAATTACGGGGGTAAAAGCCAAACCCACCGAGAAGGGTGTGGAGGTGATTTTAGAGACAGCCGCAGGGGATAAACTGCAAGTTGCCAACCGCAGTACGGGGAATAATTTTATCGCAGATATTACTGGTGGACAGTTGCGACTAGCCAATGGTGATGCTTTCACTTTTAAGTCGGAAAAACCCTTTGCGGGAATTACGGAAATTACAGTTACAAATATTGATGAGAATACTGTACGGGTGACGGTAATTGGTGAGAAGGCTTTACCGGTAGTTGAGTTATTTGATGATAACGCTGGGTTGATTTTTGCAGTAGCATCCACAGAAACCGCAACTAAACCATCAGATACACCCCCAGTAGAGGAAAAGCCAGTCACCGAGAAACCCCAAGAGAAGCCGGATGATCCAATTGAGTTGGTGGTGACGGGAGAGCAGGATGAAGGTTATCGAGTGCCAAATACCAGTGTCGGCACCCGCACCGACACCCCCCTACGCGACATTCCCCAAACAATTCAGGTGGTGCCACAGCAGGTACTGCGCGATCAAAACGTCACCCGCTTGGAAGAAGCCCTTAGAAACGTCACTGGGGTAACTCCATCTAGTCCTACAATATCGCGGTTCAGTGGTTTTACTATTCGAGGTTTTCGCGTCGGTTCTTCATCCGGCAATTTTCTCAGGGATGGGCTGAGAGATCCCTTTGGAGAAGACGTAGGTGATCTCTCTAATATTGAAAGAATCGAAGTTCTCAGAGGTCCGGCTTCGGTACTATTTGGTTTGGGAAGTCCAGGTGGAACCATTAATTTAGTCACGAAACAACCACTTCGCGATCCCTTTTATGCAATTGATGCCACGATTGGCAATTATGATTTCTACCAGGGTGCAATCGATTTATCTGGACCGTTAAATGACTCTAGGACAGTTTTATATCGATTGAATGCAGCCTATCTAGATAGAGGAAGCTTTGTTGATTTTGCTGATAACCGTCGATTCTTTATTTCACCTGTTGTGAGTTTGGCGCTGGGCGAAAGAACCCGCTTAATTTTGGAAGGTGATTATACGAACTCAAGCACTGACTTCGTCTTTGGTTTACCAGCCGTCGGCACCGTGCTACCCAACCCAAATGGTCGTATACCGCGCAATCGTCTGACTGGAGAGCCTGATGATTCTGCTAGTAATCAAACCGTTGGTAAAGTTGGATACAGGCTGGAGCATCGGTTCAGCGAAAATTGGTCGTTACAAAACGCATTTCGGGCATCGTTCTTGAGAAATGAAAGTGGAGATAGAATTTTTATTCCTACCAGTCTTGCTCCTGACAATCGAACCTTGAATGGGATATTCTCTGCCAGTGAAAGTTCTGTTGATGCATACAATGCAACATTAGACATAATTGGCAAGTTTTCAACTGGTTCAATTTACCATCAGCTAGTTCTTGGAATTGATCTGAGCAGACGTGACAACTTTGAAAATCGAGGTCGTTCCGCAAGTGCTAGACCATTAGACTTGTTCAATCCTGTATATGGGCAGACTCTTCCACCGCTTACCCTCGATTTCGATGCTAGTGCTTTAACAGATTCATTAGGAATTTATGTTCAAGATCAGATAACCTTAACAGAGAATCTGAAGTTGTTGCTGGGTGGGCGGTTTGATTTATTTGAGCAAACTGATCGAGATTTTTTGGCAGATACCGAAACCAGTCAATCAGGTGATGCCTTCAGTCCACGGGTGGGTATCGTTTATCAGCCCATTCAGCCCATTTCTCTTTATGCTAGCTACAGTCGCTCATTTGCCCCAGCAATCGGTACTGCCTTTGATGGCAGTGTTTTTCAACCAGAGCGCGGTACTCAGTATGAAGTGGGGGTTAAAGCAGATTTGAACGATCGACTTTCAGCAACCCTTGCCTTTTACAACCTGACTCGCTCCAATGTCTTAACGGCTGACAATACACCCGGTGTACCACCCGGTTTTTCGATTCAAACGGGTGAGCAACGCAGTCGAGGTGTTGAACTCACTCTTCAAGGCGAAATTCTGCCAGGATGGAACATCATTGCGGGCTATGCCTATACTGATGCCCAAATCACTCAAGACAACACGCTTGTCGTAGGTAATCGTTTAAATAATGTTCCTGAAAATTCCTTCAACCTGTGGACAAGCTATGAAATTCAGCAGGGTGCATTACGAGGTTTAGGATTTGGTGCGGGATTGTTCTATGTTGGAGAGCGTCAAGGCGATTTAGGCAATACCTTTCAACTGCCCAGCTATCTGCGAACGGATGCCGCTATTTTTTACAAGCGCGACCGGTTTCGCGCCGCCCTCAATTTTAGGAATCTATTTGATGTAGATTATTTTGAAACGTCTTTCAGTCGGTTGCGTGTTTTTCCCGGTGAGCCATTCACGGTGCAGGGTACGATTTCATGGGAGTTTTGAAATGGCGATTGACAGCAATAGTTACCCAGCATCGGCGTGTTGTCCGGTGGCTTATTCTAGGGGGTATTTGTCTTGCTCTTGTTATGTCTTGCAACAAAAGTAACGATCATCATGCAACGAGATCGAGACAGCTGATGGAAAACTGTCAAATTGTGCAGCACGCGATGGGTGAAACGTGTATTCCTCAAAACCCTCAAAGAATTGTAGCTCTATGGGTAGGGACTTTTCGTAGCGCCTTAGCACTGGGTATCAAACCTATTGCATCTGCAAGAAGTCCAGGGGAATCTCTTCCAGAATTTCTTCAAGGCAAAGTTGATGGAGTTGAATTCGTTGGAAGCTTAGGACAACCAAATTTAGAAAAGATTCTCCTACTAAAACCAGATTTAATTTTGTCAATTACCCGATCTTACTTAGATGAAATATATCCACAGTTATCAAACATAGCTCCTACAGTTGTCATGGATCTGTCTAGTCCACCACCTCCCTGGCAAAAACATTTAGAACATGCTGCCAAGATTTTTGACAAAGAACAGGAGGAAAAACAGTTAGTTGATAGATATTGGGAACGAATTGAACAACTTAAACAAGCCTTGGGCGATCGTCGCCATCAGCTTCAGGTATCTGTTGCTGCTTTCTTTCCAGGATCTGGAACAATATCTATCTATGGGAAAAAGCTTCCTACTGGCATAGTAGTTCTAAACGATGCCGGACTACAACGCCCACCTGCACAGAGCGGAGATTTCGGGGTAATGGATAACATTTCTTATGAGCGTTTATCTGAAATTGATGGTGATGTTTTATTCCTTGCTACCCGTAAAGAAAAGGCTTCTGAAGAGGCTTTAGAAGAGCTACAACGATCTCCTTTATGGCAAAAACTGAAAGCGGTTCAACGCAATCGAGTCTATCTCGTAGATTTTGAACGCTGGCACGCTTTTGATATTTTAGCTATGAATGCTGTAATTGATGATTTGTTTAAATACCTTGTCGATACACCCTAACCCCATGCCCAAACACACCCTCTTCGTCTGCCAATCCTGCCACTCCTCCTCCACAGTGCGATCGCCGATCTTGTAGGATGCGTTAGCACAGCGTAACGCATCACCTGAAACTCACTGCCAACATCAGCAGATGAAATCATCATTTCCTGCAATCCCAAAGCCATACTAAACTTATTGTTTTGATCGCTCTAACTCTTCTCGAAAAATCTGACGCAAATCCTCTTTCAGGTCATGATTACGGACGTATTCTGACAATGCCTCATTAATCAACGTTTGATAGCCCCGATCGCCAGCCTTTTCCTTAAAATATTCCACAATGAAAACATCCAAAAACATATTGACGCGCTGTTTCCCTCGCTCAATCGCTTTTCCACCGACCCGCAGCACGGCTCGTTCTATTTGCGCTTCCGTTACCTCCGGAATGTCCGATAGATCAATCTCTTCATCCTTCATGGCATCAATCCGCTCCCAATTCGTCTGAGAGATTTCTGAAGAAGATGGTTTGTTCACGTTCCAGGTAAACCGCATGGCACTGTTATACACATATTTATACAGACATCTTGGGTTAATGCCAATTCTGCCACAGACTCAAAAACCATGCCCAAACCCATCCTCTTCGTCTGCCAATCCTGCGATCATTCCTCTGAGGAACGCCCTAAAGATCAACCTGCTGATGGTTATCGGATCATTGACTCAACCACATTCACTTTGCTAACCTGATTGTGTTTCGCACACACCCCGTGAACGCCCAGATTTCCGCTTGGCAAACGGGTAGCGCGATCGCAAACCAGTCCAATGAGTCCCCTAATGGTTCCAAAGGCAGAGCTTCAACCTGCAATACCCAACGGGAATCGCTCCTCCACAGAATCACCAAGCGATCGCGCTTCGCAAACAACCTGATGAATTTTAAGATAGTTTTTTAACATATGGATAATTCAAAATCTGGGCATCCAAAGTTACCAAGGAGACATCATATCGTCTGGCGATCGCAATCAAAATTCGATCTGCCGGATCTTTGTGAAACGTCCCTGGAAGTTGAGTGCTGGCGATCGCATCTAGCGGGTTCAGAGGTTCAACAATCACTCCAGGGTGAGTTTGCGCCATTGCATACCATTCATCGATCGCCAAAGGTAATGTCAGCTTTCCAATACTGGATTTAACTGCAATCTCCCAAACCGAAATTGTAGAGACCAAAATTCCACTATGGGATTCCTCTAAAGCAATCGCAGCCTTGACTGGATCAGATAATCGACTTGGATCATGAAGCCACCACAACCAAACATGAGTATCCAACAAAATCATTGGCTCAACGCTTCCCACAATTCAGGCATTGGCTCATCAAAATCTTCCGCTACCACCAGCGGCAGCCCTCGCAGTGGATAATTGGAATCTACGACTTGAGTGACCTGTTCTAGGGCTGCAACTTCAGCATCCAAAAGCCGCTTCAGCAGTCTTTTTTCGCCATCACCAAGCGCTCTAATGACCTCCGCTAAAACGGTTACTGAAATTGGAATTTGAATTGTTGTAGGTATCATCGGCTCACGTCTCCAGCATTAACCCAGCCAAGCCGAGCAATTTCATTATTGTACCTCTCCCTGAAACGCGATCGCATCCTACTTTCAACCTATCATTTCCGGTTGATCTACATCCATAGAACCGAATTCTTGCCATAACCTATGACAACTCGCTCTACTCACCCCCTCCCGCGTCTACTGCGCTATGC
>JAESGB010000257.1_pt1 | contig 8237 bp, 23 predicted proteins | sample 9266211 | NCBI WGS metagenome assembly JAESGB01 (sample SAMN14514844, study PRJNA621659) | algae metagenome | isolation source: Goleter apudmare HA4340-LM2 and co-occurring heterotrophs from cave wall... | place: USA: Maniniholo cave, Kauai, Hawaii | collected 2009-07-28 | reverse complement strand
GATGCAGAGCGCGGCACCAGCGATCACACCGGCGCACCAGGGCGGCATGTCGCAGCCGAACAGGGTCGGGTTCTCGACAGGCTGGAGCTTCGGATCGCTGATCTCGCGCTGCATGTCGGTCATGTGCCGCTGGTGGAAATGATCCTGCCCGATGAGGGTGACGCGGCGAGGGGCTACGTAGGGGCGGCTGATGTCACCCATTGCTCTGTCCTCCATTGGTGCGGGCGGCGAGCATGGCGTCGGCGATACGGTAAGCATCACGGGCGTTCACATCCATCGGGCCTTCATCACCGTCTGCTGGCAGCGGGCGTGAGTAGATCGCGTTGATCGCCAGCCCCGCGAACCAGTCGCGCAGGGTCATGCCACCTTCAGGGAGGTAATCTCCCGAGTGCCCGTAGGCCCCGCTGTTCGGGAATGCCGGTGGATTATCCATGGTGACGCTCCTGAATGAGCCGCGCTTCCCGTGCCTGAGCACAGTTGCGGAGGTGATCCGTGGTGAGAGGGCGGTCCAGCGCGTCGAGGCGCTTGCCGACCAGGTGAGCCTCAAGATGCTCTCGCGCGTCTCGGGCCATCTCGGGGAAGGTCGAGGGGATGCCCGTCATCGTGCAATCTCCAGAACATGAGAGGCGCGGGCGCGGGTGATCGTCGCGTAGATGCGGCCAAGCGGTGCCTCGCGCGGTTCATCGATCTGCGCGGCAATGTCGTCCGCGAGGTCGTAGAGCGCGTCGACTTCCGTCAGGTCGTGCATGGCGTTGACCAGCCGCATCCCTTCAATGCTGACGAATAGGTCGCCTCGCGCAGCGGCGGTGCGGGCCTTCTCGGCAGCGGCGATCAGGGCTTCGAGGTGAGACAGCTGGTTCATACCGCCGCCACCTGCATTGCGCCGGCATCGAGGATCGCCAGCTGGCTCACAGCCTCAGACCGGAGGCGATCAGCACTGACCTTCGCCAGCGCGGCGCCGACAGCCGCCTCGGCGTCCGGCAGCGTCGTCATCACGCACTCGCCATCAGCCTCGATGTGGGCCACCACGAAAGACGCGCAGGAGCCGTGCCCCGGGTAGAAGGTGAGGCCGATGCAATTCAGCCCATGCTCGACGCACAGGGCGCTCAGCTGCTGGGTGAGCCCCGGATGCAGCGCGCTCATGCCGCCACCAGCAGAGGCACAGCAGCCGTCCGCCCGCGCTTGATGTTCATGTCCGACAAGGCGTCGGCGATCGCGTCCTCCGGCGCCGGATGCGGGTCAGAGTTGACGCATCCATGCCCCGCCGCGTGGACCGCGGCCGAGAAGAACGCCTTGCCCGTATCCACGCTGTTGTGGACGTGAACCGATACGCAGGTCAGGTCGTGCCTGACGCAGAGGGTGCGAAGCTGTTCGGCGAGTGTCGCCATGTCTCGTCTCCTCTAGGGAGGGGGGAAGGGGGTTCAGGCGGTCCAGCGATCCGAGCGGCCGACCTTGCTCACCGGCTCGCCATCGTCGCCGCAGCCGTCGCCGGAGCAGTCCGGGCATTCGCCGCGATCGGTTTCGAGATCCGGATCGTCGTGCTGAGGGTCGTGGCGCATCAGGCGGCCGTCCACGCAGCGGAGATCGCCCTTCATCACGCGGCCTCCGCTTCATCGAGCACGAAGTCGCGCTGCGTCAGCGCCATCGTGACGATAGCCGCAGCCGCTTCCTCAGCCGACGCGAAGTCATCGACCCACGCCATGCCCATCGCGTCGATGCAGGCATCGAGCAGACAGTTGCTGGTGCGGATGTAGCCGCGCGGATCAGCGCACGTCTCAAACGGACCCGCACGCAGGAGCGTGGCCAGGTGACCGTCGATCTGTTCGAACTGTGAGAGGCTGATTGCCATCGTCTCGTCCCATCTTGGCGGGGAAGAGCCCCGCGTCGGTTGATGGGATACTTGTATGCCCATACGCATATGCCCGCAAGCACTATTTATGCTGTTACGCATATTTTATTCGCGTGCCGGATCTAGCCCCGTCTGCGAGCGTGCTCAGAAAGGGAGAGCATTATGGAGTGGGGGATCATTCTGCCGTCACTGGTAGTGGGCGCGTTCGGCGGTTGGCTTTACGGTTCAATCAAGGGCCACAACGACACTCAGCAGCAGTTGGAGCAACAGGAGCGCCGGATGCTAAAGCTCTTGGCGCACATCCATCGCAGCCAGCTTCACCGCCTGCAGGAGATGGACATCGTGATTGGGATGCTGTCCGGCCAGGCGGATAAGGGCTGGGGCTGGCGACGTTGGGCCGAGCTGCGTGCCGAAGAGCAAGAAGAGCGCACCAATGACGAGGACGGGTTCTTCGCCGAGATGCACCGGCGCTAAAGCACCATCTTACGTAGTTTCCACAATTGTCCCTTTCCTACATTGCCCGAATCGGAACATAGTAGGAACATGTCGAGGGGATTTGGATTAGGCAGGCCAGTTCTGCGCAACGAACCAGGGTGCGAGAAGCAATGCCCTGAATGCACCGTTCGATGCGCGGTGATCACTGGTGCGCGGGACGATCTTTGGCGCGAGGTCGAGCGCCTCCGCCGAGCGCAGTCTCTTCGCCCATCCCTTGGTCAGGCCGCCGATCTAGAGACCGCTTTAGAGCAGCTGGAAGTCGCTGAGCGAGCTGTGCTGCAAATTCAACCTCAAGATCCGAGCGCCCAGCGGACGCGAACATACCGAGGAACATATCGGTCAGCGTCGCTTCATTAGGTAGGGCTACGGGCAGGAGTAGCATCGCACCGCCCGCCGGGGCGCGAGGCGCAATCTCTTCCAGATTGCGGTCGAGCAGGTCTTCCACGCTGACGCCAGCCAGTTCGGCCAGACGCTTCACCGGCCCCATCTCTTTGATCGCGCCGCCCTTGCCCCATTTCGAGATGGTGCTTTGGTTGACGCCGATCGCCTCGCCGAGCGGCACCTGCCCGCCGTGGTCGCGGGCCAGCTTCTTCACGTTTGCGGCAAACCATTCCATGCACTGCGCATATTGCTTCCGGACGCGCGTTCCTAATTCCTGAACGCATAATTTGTCTTGCGCGCATATGCTTCTACGCATATAGTTATGCTCATGGACATTCGGGAGACCCGCCGCAGCTTGGGATTGTCGCAGGCCGAACTGGCTGAGCGGCTCGGGCTGCATCAGGCAACCATTTCGCGCTTCGAGAGCGGGAAGCTCCCGATCGACGAGCGCACCACTCTGGCGATTGACGCGCTGGTGCTGCGGTCGAGCAAGCCCCGCCGCCGGACCGCTGAGGCGCGCGCGGTATGAGCACCTACTACGACAGCATCCATCGCGAGTGCGCTGCTGCTGGTGACGATGTTCTCGCCACCCTCACCGGTGGGAGCGGGGTGACGAGCCTGATGCTCGCGACGGATGGCGGCGCGGCTGCTGTCCCCCTCGCAACCGCGCTGGGCGCCCCATGCCAATCCCGCGCTGGTGAGGGTGGCGAAGCTCATTGCGCGGTCTGCTCGCGCGCTGACTGCGACCACTTCGATCTGCTCTGGGGCGGGCTGGCATGACTGCCGACCGCTTCCTGATCATCGCCGTTGAGGCGCTGCTCTGCGTCTGCGCGATCGTGGCGATCATCGTCCTTCCCGGCCTCGCCTACGTCGCCGCCCGCGCGCTCTACAGCCGCGGCAAGGCGATCGAGGCTCGCCGCCATCGCACAGCACAAGCCGACGAAATCGCTCTGTCCATGCAGTTCGGCGGGGCTTCGGATTTCCATGACTTTCCCCTTCGCACTAACCTGGAGCAAGATCGTGCTCAGCGATAATACGATCCTGCGCGAGCGTCTGATGAACGCCGCCGCGAAATCGCACGGCCTTCTCGTAGACGACGAAGATCTTGCTGCTCTCGCTGGGTGGCGCGTTGTCGCTTTGCGGAATGGCCGGGGAGTGGTTCGACCCTACCTCCGCAACCGCGTAGACGGCTCCAAAACAGTGGCGGTAGGCCGTTTCCTGACTGGGGCGACGGACGGCGTGGTTGTCGACCATGTGAACGGCAATCCTTGGGATAACCGCCGCAATAATCTCCGCATCTGCACTCAACGCGAGAACGCTCTGAACTGCGGTCTGAGCGCCCGCCACTCAGTCGGTTTGAAAGGCGTCTCGCACGTCAAGAACCGCTTCAAAGCTCAGATCCACATCGAGGGCCGGACCCGCTTTCTGGGCTCGTTCCTTACCGCCGAACTGGCCGCCGAGGCCTACGACACCGCCGCCCGTGAAAACTTTGGCGAGTTCGCAGCAGTGAACTTCCCGCGTCCGGGTGAGCGCAGCGCACTTGGAGGAAACGCCAATGGTTGACGCGAATATGATCGTGCGCGAGCGCCAGCTCGTCATTCGCCGCGAAATGGATCGGCGCGGGATCAGCCTGAAGGCGGTCTCGCTCGACAGCGGCATCCCTTACCCGACCATCGTCTCGTACTTTCCCGGCGAGAAGGACCGCCAACCCGCTACTCTGAGCGGCGCCGCAATCTTCACGCTGGCCGAGACCGGCGCACTTCCGCTCGACCTGCTGTCTCTGGTGCTGCCGGCCGGCTTCCAGATTGTGCGCGCGCCCGAGGACATCGACCACGACGAGTTCGAGGAAGCCGCCCGCGATTATCTCGCCACCAAAGGCAAGGCGCATCACCCGGACAGCCCGGGCGGCCGCGAGATCGCTCCGTGCGAAGAGGCCACGCTCGACGCCAAGGTCATCCAGCTGGCGGCCGCGGCATGACCGACCTCCAAGCCTACTTCCGCCGCGAGGCTGCCATCCACGCTCTGCCCGGTCTCATGGCCAAACAGCGCGCCAAGGACGCCGCCAAGCGCTCCGCAGCCGTGTCCAAGGGCAACCACACCCGCGCCGCACAGCGGAGGGCAGGGGCATGAAGACCTGCCAGCACTGCGGTGCCCGCGTCGGCGCTCGCAACAACTCGGGTTCGTGCGGAAGCTGCTCCGGCGCGCGTCGCCCTGACGTGATCGAGTTCAGCCCCGAGCAGATCCGCGAGGCCTCTGCCGAACTGCTGCGCCGCCAGTTGGCTTTCCGCCAGCACAACCTTCCCGCGCCCGCATTCCACGCGGTCTGCGCCAACCTGGGGATCGCCGCATGAGCCGCGCGCCCGGGTCGTATGCTGGCCTGACGGTCAAGCAAGCGGACCTGCTGTCCTACCTGCGCCTTCGCGAGGCTGAGGGAGGCTGCCCGACCTTCGAAGAGATGAAGGTGGCGATGGGCGTGGCCAGCAAGTCCGGCATCCACCGCCTCATTTCGAGCCTGGAAGAGCGCGGCTACATCACGCGCCAGTCCTGCCGCGCACGTTCGATCGTCTGCTCCACCTATCCGAAGGTCGCTGTCGAGCGGATCCGGACTGAGGATCTGATTGCAGAGCTGACGAGCCGTGGCTTCCAGTTCTTCGGCATGAACGCGGAGGCGCGCGCATGAGCCCGCGCGTCCAGCAATACGCCGCGACCGCTGGTGCCGTGCATGGCCTCACCGCCGAGCAGGTTCTCGGCCCGTCACGCGCGCAGGTTGCCTCCGCAGCCCGCCAGACGGTGATGCGCCGTCTCCGCGCTGACGGTTTCTCGCTCGCGCAGATCGGCCGGATGGTCGGCCGCCACCACACCACCGTCCTTCACGCCACGAGGAAACCCGCATGACCGACAACGTATCTGCCGACGAACTGCGCCTTGAGATCGAGGCGATCGAACGCCTTGAGGAAGAAAAGGCCGGGATCGCTGAGGACATCAAGGACCGGTACGCCGGCGCCAAGTCCAAGGGCTTTGACCCGAAGATCATCCGCAAGGTGGTCGCCGTCCGCAAGAAGAAGCGCGAGGTGATCCAGGAAGAGCAGGCGCTGCTCGAAACGTACATGTCGGCCCTAGGCATGCAGTACGCGCTGCTCTGATCGTGCGGCCGGAAGACGCCTTGCAGCAGCAGGTGTGCTCCTACCTAGAGCATGCCCTGCCGCGCGCCTCGTATTGGTGCGCGATCCCCAACGGCGCTGTGCTGGCCGGGGACAAGGCGTCTCGCGGCCGCCAGATGAACCGGCTCAAGCGCACCGGCCTCAAGCCGGGCGCGCCGGATCTCATCATCATTCATGACGGCCGGCTGCTGGCGATCGAGCTGAAGGCCGGCACCGGTAAGCTGTCCGAAGCACAGGCGACCACCAGCGACGCTATTGTCGCATCGGGCGGCGCCTACACCGTCGCACGCTCCGTGGATGAGGTGGAAGCCTTCCTCACCTCGCTCGACGTGCCCCTGCGCACGCGGCTGATGCCGCTCGGGAAGGTCGCATGACCCGCCGCTCGCAAGCCCTCACGCGCATCTGCCCCACTTGCGGCGCCTTCGCAGGCTCGCCCTGCGTCGGGCCGGGCGGTGTACGTAAGTCGGTCCATCAATCCCGCTTCAATGGAGAGGCGCCCGCTATGACGCGACGGCCCACCGCCGGCATTCTGTCCGAGCAGGATCTGATCGAGCAGGAAATCATGTCCACGGTGCGATGGCACGAGGAACACCTCCGTGTGCAGGTCGCCTCAATTACCGCAGCGTGCGAAAGCCCGATCGAACGCGTATTTGCCGCGGCCATCGTCGCCATGAGCGATATGCGCACCACCGGAGAAGCCATCTTCATGTCGGGCCGGCCGCGCACCGGCATGCCCACAGCTCCGTTCGATGGCCTGCACATTTATCCCCAGGTCACACTGGATGGATATCGGATCGACTTCCTCGCGCTTTATCAGTCCGGGGATGAGCAGATCGTGACCGTTATCGAGCTTGACGGGCACGACTTTCATGAGCGGACCAAGCGGCAGGCTTCGCACGACAAGAAGCGGGACCGCCACTTCACCAAGAAGGGTTGGCAGGTCCTCCGCTACACCGGGTCCGACATCTGGCGGTCGCCGTCAGAGTGCGCCCGCGAGGCTGTATGGACGGCCATGGGCCTGGGCGACGAAGCATGAGCGGATACGCGCGCTTTCATCGGTCGCTAATCGGCCACCCGGCCTTCCGCAACGACGCGGAGGCCATGGCGTTCGCCTATCTGGTGCTGCGCGCGTCGTGGCGCCCCGTGCGGGTCCGCTACAAGGGCAAGGCCCTGAACCTCAACCGCGGTCAGCTGGCCATGTCTGTTCGCGACCTCGCTGAGGCGATGGACCGGGACAAGGGTTGGGTCGAACGACTTCTAAAGCGTCTCAAATCCGAGACCATGGTCGAGACAGTCACCGAGACCGGCGTGATGGTCATAACCATCTGTAATTACGAGAAATATCAGGCCGCGAACGACGGTAGCGAGACACCTCACGAGACACCGGGCGAGACGCACGCAAGACAGACGCGAGACACAGAACAAAGAAGGGAAGAAGGGAAGAAGGAAGAAGGAGAGGCTAACGCCTCTCCTCGCGCGAAACGCGCAGGCGGGCAGGGCACTCGCCTCCCCGATGACTGGCAGCCTTCCCGCTTCTCCGATGGCACCGTCGCTCGTGAGGTCATCGACCGCCGCGGCGTCGAGTGGGCCCGCCGGGTCAACGAAAGCTTCCGCAACCACTGGCGCAGCGCCAACGGCCCCACCGCCCGAAAACGGGACTGGCAGGCGGCATGGGCGAACTGGGTAATCGAGCAGGACAACCGAGATGGGCAACGAAACGGAACTCACGGCATGGCAGGAAATCGAGGCGGTGGTCCCCAGCCGGCGCGCATCATGTCCGCAGGTGCAGGGTTCCTATCGGGCCCCGGTGGAGGTTCGCCGCACTGACTTCACCGACGTGACCCCGGTGGACCGTGCCGAGTTCTTCGCCGCGGTCGGCCCCTGCCTCGCCCTGACCGGGGGAGTGGGCATGTCGGAGAGCGATCAGCGCGCCTGGCTGGAAGCCGCCTACGTCGCGATCGAGGGCATGCCGATCGGGTTGCTCGAGCGTGGCGCCAAGGCCGCGCTGGCCCGCGCTGACCACCCGTCGAAGATCATCCCCGCGATCATGAAGGAAGTGGGGGAGGCGTGGGAGCGTCGAAAGGCGAACGCCGCGGCGCGTCGGCCGGATCCGGAAGTGCCCGCGCTGACCAAGCAGGACGTGTCCGACGACGAGCGCAAGGAGGTTGCCAAGCTGGTCGCGCAGCTGGCGGCAAGCCTCAGCGACGGACCTGTCCCATCCCCTCGCGGAGAGACGCGGGAGGCGAGAGCGTGACAGCGATCCCGCAATACGCCTGCATCTGCGGGGCGAGGGACGAGGGCGCTCAGCCTGCGAAGTGCTGGAGCTGCGGCGGGGTGATGAAGCTCTACGG
>JAESGB010000255.1_pt1 | contig 8473 bp, 20 predicted proteins | sample 9266211 | NCBI WGS metagenome assembly JAESGB01 (sample SAMN14514844, study PRJNA621659) | algae metagenome | isolation source: Goleter apudmare HA4340-LM2 and co-occurring heterotrophs from cave wall... | place: USA: Maniniholo cave, Kauai, Hawaii | collected 2009-07-28 | reverse complement strand
CCGTAGAGCTTCATCACCCCGCCGCAGCTCCAGCACTTCGCAGGCTGAGCGCCCTCGTCCCTCGCCCCGCAGATGCAGGCGTATTGCGGGATCGCTGTCACGCTCTCGCCTCCCGCGTCTCTCCGCGCTTGGCGACGGTGCGCGATCCGGGCTCTCCGACGACATGCCACCCGTCCCTCCCCCCGTTCAGGGCGTTGAGGCGGTCGCAGTGGGCCTGCAGTTGCTGGACACCGTAGTCGGTGCCGCGCGTCTGCTCGGTCACATGCCCGCGCGCCAGGTCAACCAGCTCGCTGGCCTTCGGCATGAAGTGGTTCTCGCGAACCCAGCGCTTGGCCGCGACCTCCAGCAGGTTGACCGGAATGTCCGCCACGTCTTCCGCCAGCAGCCGCAGCCGCTCCGCATGGGCTTCCAGATCCTGTGCGTTAGTGGGCCGGTAGCGCAGCCCAAGCTCGCCAATCACCTTCCCCACCGCCGGCGGGATAGGCCGCTTCTTCGGCTTCGGCTCGTCTCGCGGCGCGGAGTAGGTCGAGGGCAGGGTCCGGGCGCGATCCGCGAAGATCGGGTTTGCCATCCATGCGTCCGGCTCGCTGCGGTGTGTTTCGCCGTCCATTGAAGGTCTTCCAGTTTTTGACCCAGGTTCGCCAGCAGGCTTGCCAATCGGGTGAGGTGGTTTGCTTGACCGTGTGGTGGTCGATGAAGTGCTCGACCTGTTCCTCGAGCTCGCCTGGCGGCCATTCGGCCATCGCCTTGGCGGTCAGCGACCCGGCCGCCGGAGCAGGCCTGAAGTCTTTCGGCACCATCGTGCCGCGCTGCTTCGTCGCTCGCGCAACCGAAGAAGGCGAAGCCTTCTGAGGTATGATGGTGGTTACTGGCTGTTTGGGTGCCACTGTGACGGGGGTAGGCGTCACAGTGGCGGGGGTGTCACTCTGACGGGGCGTCACGCTGACGGGTGTCTCTGTGGCGGGGGTTGCCTCTTGGGAGGTGCCACCCTGACGGGGGTTCACCACGTAGATCCGCCCACGTCCCGGCTTGTCGACCCAGTTGATATGGCCGGCATCCTTCAGCCCGTGGACAGCGCGCTGCACCGTCCGTTCGGACAACTTCGTCTTGCTCGTCAGCCCGGTCGGACCGTTGATCGGGGGCCAGCACTGCGCGTCGTCGTTCGCCATGACGGCGAGGACGAGCAACACGCACTGCTCCGGCGCGCTGATCCCCTCGACCGCCATCGCGGCGCGGCACAGGTCAAAACCCCGCACGCTCACAGTGCAGTCACCGTGACGTGGAGGCCCGGCACATCACCGTAGACCTTCAGGATGCGAGTGCTGGCGACCTGACTGTCATCACACCAAGCGACGTTGTTCAGGCCGTCGCCCAGTGCCTTGACGATGTTGTCAGCGTCGGGCTTGCTGGTGTGCCAGTGTGCGGAGGCCTTGCGGGACTTCGACCAGCTGGCGGGGATCGGGAACACCGCGGTTGCTTCGATTGCGACGGGGCCAGCGAACGGCTCAGCGCTTCCCATCGCATCGCGCGCCGCGAGGGCGATCAGGCCCTCGTAGGCAACGGTCTTGCCCGGCGTGTATGCCATAGCCCTCCCCCGCACCGTTGAGATGCGGGGGCGGCCTTTGCCCTGAGGCAGTCCAGGGACGGTGAAGCGGATCACGCGGCTTCGTCGTATTCGTCGCCGATGCCCGGAATGCCGGGCTGGTCTGCGTCGATTTCAGCCGGGCCAGCTTCGCCGGAAACCTCGTCGTACCCGCTGGTGACGATCAGGACTTCCCGGCCGCAAGCCTCATGCAAGGCAGCGACATTCGCGCCGGTGCTCGCCAGCTTCAGCTTGGCCTCGACGCCTTCCTTCTCCTTATACTCGACAAGGGAGGCGACGATGCAGGGACGCTCGTTCGCAGCAATGATCTGGCAGGCCTGCTTGACCAAGTCGCGAGCCGCGCGATCGGCGGTGTCAGCGAAGTCGCGCTGCTCGCGCTCGCTCATCTGGCTCCACGGCTTGGGCGTGGCCTTGAACCATGATAGCATCGCGTCGCGCACGTCGCCGCGCAGAGTGTCTGCGGCGAGCTCGGCAATGGCGGTCGCGTCGTCATTGTCCATGTCGTTTTCCTTCTGTGTGGTGACGGCGCACCCGGCCGCCTCGGGATTGCTGGGAATCCTCGCGGCGCATCGCGCGGCGGATGGCGTTGGCGGCGATCAGGGTGACCTTGCGGGCCAGCGCCGGATCTTCCTTCATGCGGGCCTCGACGCCGCGGATGGCGTGGATCACGGTGGAGTGATCGCGATCGCCGAACATGCGACCGATCGCCGGCAGCGACTTGGCGGTCTGGTAGCGCGCCAGGTACATCGCGACCTGACGCGGATAGGCGACGGCGCGGCTGCGGCGATCGGACACCATCTCAATCAGCGGGAGGCCGTAGGCGGCGCAGGTCGCCTGCTGGATCTCAGCGATGAGCGGGATCATGCTGCGATCCTCCCGCCGGTCCAGCCGTTGCGCCGGGCGCGCTGGATGATCTCGTCAGCAGTCAGCAAGAACGCACCACGGCGCCAGCGATTGCCAGCCGGGTCGTACTGCCCGCGCGCATTGCAGCGGATCACCGGGCCGAACTGGCGAAGAAACTCCGCAGCCTGGCCGGCAGGGGTTGGGTCAATGTGCGGCCGGTCGACAGGACCGGGCTGCATGAAACTGCTGGTCTTTGCCTTGTGATGCGGGGCAGCCTTCCGGGGTGCCGTCGCGGCCTTGCGCTCCAGCTTCGCGGCTTCGCGAGCGGCCTTGGCATCCGCCGCGGCTTTCGCCTTCGCTGCGATCGCGTCCCGGCGCTCCTGATCCTTGTCGATGCCGATGCTCTTCAGCATTCGAGCCATCGTTTCATAGGCAACGCCGTAATGCTTGGCGCACTCAGTGACTGTCCGGCCCCGTTGGAACGAGGCAAGGTCAGCCGGGGTGGCGATGCGCGTCTTTTTACGGACGCCGCTCTCGCGTTCGCGCTCCGAGCGAGCCGCGCGCAGCATCGCAGTTGTCACGCCAAGCTGGCGCCGCCAGTGCGCGACATATTCGTAGCTGGTGGCGTACTTTTTCCGCAGCAGATGCAGCGACTGGCAGGCGTCCTCAGCGAAGCCCGCTGGCATTTCGCGGGTCTGAAAGCTCATGTCGCGCTTCATGCCCCTGCCCTCCGGCTTACCCAGCCGCGCTTGGCGGCATCGGAACGGGCCTGAGCCTGAAGCTCGTCGCGGTTGGCCTTGCGGTATGCGAGGGCGGCGTTGAGGCCGAAGGGATCTTCCCGGCGCTTCGGCTGGAACCGGCGGTTGAAGAGGGCGAGAACGTTCATGCCCGCGCCCCCACCGGCTGCACGACCTTGCGAAGCACGGCGTCGATCGCGTCGCGGGCGGCTTCCAGCGTGGCGCGGCTGGCGCGAACCTCGTCGGGGGTGATCTCGCCATCGTCTTCCAGCGCCATCGACAGCGCCAGTGCGGCCTTCAGCACCTTGCTCTGGCGGGTGCGGTCGGCGTCCGAGCACGGGCGGGTGTCGACGCAAAGCTGATCGAGCTTGCCGGTGAAGCGGCCGTTCCACTCGCGCTTGCCGCGGGCGAAAGCTACAATGTTCATCGCAGCAGAGCCGTCAGCATACTTGGCGGCCATGTCCTCGCTGACACCCAGGACCGCGCCGAGGTCGGCCCAGGTGAGCTTGTCCTGATGCTTGATCTGGCCCAGTTCGCTGCCGACTGCCTCAAGGACGGTCGAAGCGGAGAAAACCGGGCGATTGCCGTGGATATTCGGCGTGCTCATCGTGCACCTCCGTTGTCATGTTGGAAATCCGAAGCCCCGCCGAACTGGATGGACAGAGCGATTTCGTCGGCTTGTGCTGCGCGCTGGCGGCGAGCCTTGATCGCGTCGCTCAGGCGCTCGATCAGAAGGAAGATGCCGAGCAGGAGGGCGAAGAGCGTTCCGGCAGCCAGACCGCACACGACGCCGAACAGGATCGCGTCGGCGGTCATGCCCTGCCCTTCCATGCGAAGTCGGAGCAGGAGCAGCGGTCACGGCCACAGGTGCGGCAGTGCGTCTGAGCGGGCTTCTTCGCAGCGCGGGCCAAAGCCACGTCACCAGCAGCAGCGCACTCGCGATGGATGCTGTCGTAGTAGGTGCTCATGCGCGGCGCTCCTCAAGCGCGGCTCGCAGATCCGCAGCAGCGATCCGCGCCGTCCGCTCGGAGGCAGCGCGCAGATACGCTTGGGCGGCGCGATGAAGGCGGGTGAAGTCACCGTGGCCGTTGAGGGTGTCCGCGATCAGCTCGGCCCCGGCAGGGTCAGCCGCGTCGGCGAAGTGCTTGCCGCCACGCAGGACCTGCTTGCCGTGCGCTTCGAAGAGAGGGGCGGTCATGCTGCGCGGGCCTCGGGCAGAGGGCCGACCCAGCGCACCGGCTTCATACCGTCATGACCGAACTTCGCAGTCATCGCCTGCGCGTATTCTTCGCACTGGCGGATGCGCAGCGGCAGATCACGCGGGATAGCTCGCAGATTGGTGTAGCGGTTAGGCTCGACCATCCAGTGCTCGAACCGCGGCCCGCGCTTGAGGAAGTCGTCCCACTTGAGACCGCGCCGAACGAGGGCGCGGATGCGCATGGTATAAGCGCAAGCGAACTTCCGGGCCGGGCTCAGCGGACGCTTCTCGCCGCGCGCCTTCTGCTTGGTGATGTAGAGAGGTCGCGGCAGCGTCTTCGGGTCGAAGGTGCCGTCGTTGATCGCAGCGATAACCGCGTGAAGGCGACGCGAGGCGCCGAACCATTCGCGGCGCTGATGTGTCTCTTGGAAGAGCGCGTGGAATTGAGCCTCCAGCCCGAAGTCGCCCTCAATCTCCGCGACAACCTCAAGCGCAAATGGCGACCAAGTTTCGAGCGTCGCGCGCCGGCTATCCGGGGCTACGCTGCAACCGATCTTTATCGGGCCATCGAGACCGACCGGCTTGATGAAATAGACGCGGCTCATGCGGCGCGGCGCCCATGACAAGCGACACAAGGCTCCAAGGCGACCAGCGTGTCATAGCTGGGGTTCCAGCTCGCATCCTCGACACCTTGCAGTGTGTTCGGGTGGAGCTTGGCTGCCTCGGCGAGACCTTTCTTGGTGTTGCCGCGGATCTGGAGATAGGCGCGAACCTGCTCGATCGTTGCGGCGCGCGCGGTCTGGAGCGTGCTGTTCATCATGCCGATGATAAAAACACATCCAGATGTGATAAGCAAGCGGATAATCACATCGGGATGGGACGTGCGATGTGTAACATCAGGCGGATGGAACGGACGCCCGATGACCGCCGCAACATCCTCCGCGCTTTCATGGCAGAGCGCGGGATCAAGCCCGCCCGCTGGGCAAAAGCGGCTGGCGTTTCCGCGAACTCGATCTACAACTTCCTCAACGGTGACTCTGATGCGCTTTCGCCGCTGACCTACGGGAAGCTCGCGAGAGTCGAAGGGGTACCAGTTTGGCGCATCAGCGGAGACGAGCCGGAACAGCCGAGCCCCACCGCTGTTTGGGTCGTGGGAGAGGTTAGGGCTGGTGTTTTCGTGGACGCGATAGAGCGCGACCCATCGCTCTGGTACGCAGTCGACGTACCGGTGGCCCCGCGGTTTCGCAAGATGGCCAAGGCCTTAGAGGTGCGCGGCTCTTCCATGAACCGCGATTACCCGGATGGATCGATCGTCATTTGGGTCGACATGCTCAACGCTCGCGCGCCGCGTAATCTCGATCACGTTATCGTCTACGCGCACCACCATGACGGCACCATCGAAGCCACGGTGAAGGAGCTGCGCGTCAGCGAAGATGGGCGCCGCTGGCTATGGCCGAAGTCGGATGACCCTGCCTTTCAACAGCCCGTCGATCTGGACAATCCTGGCGACGGGATAAGCCACATCGAGATCACCGGCATCGTCATCGGCGATTACCGGCCTAGAATCGTCTGACCACATTTTTTCACATCACAATGTGATTTTCTGGTTGTAGAACACATCAGGATGTGATTTAACTCTCCCATCGAAACCGACGCGGGGCTCTTCCCCGCTGAAGATGGGACGAGACGATGGCAGACACCGCGACCCTTGAAGCTCTCGGCTTCAGCAAAGAAGAAATCGCCAACCGCGTCGTGGACAAGATCGTCGCCGGTCTGACGCAGAACCGGTACGAGGACGAAGACGGGGAGCGGTGGTTCGGCGACAGCGAGTTCAAGCAGGGTATTGACCGCGCCGTCCGCGAACGGATTGACGCTGAAGTCACCCGCGTCGCGAACGAGCATATCGCCCCGCGCGTTGCCGAGCTGATCGAGGGCGCCACTCTCCAGCAGACCAACCAGTGGGGCGAGAAGCGCGGTGAGGCGGTGAGCTTCATCGAGTACCTCGTTCAGCGCGCCGACGCCTATATGGCAGAGCCGGTCAGCTTCGATGGAAAGACGAAGGCGGAAAGCAACGGCTACGGCTGGTCTGCAAAGACGACCCGCCTGTCCTACGCGATCGACAGGCACCTCCAGTACTCGATCGATACGGCCATGAAGAAGGTCTTGTCCGACGCCAATGCGCATCTCGGCAAGAACTTGAATGATGCGGTCAAGATCGCGCTCGGCAACCTGACTGTTCAGGTGAAGACCGAAGTCAGGTCGGCCTAACCCCTTCCCCCCCTCCCTAGAGGAGACGAGACATGGCGACAGAAAGCTTCACGACCAGCGTCGTGTTTGAACAGGCCGGCGAAGAGATCGAGGCAGACGTGCTGGTCGAGTACCAGTATTACGCTGGTTATCGCGGCGACTTCATCAGCCCGCCTGAGCCTGCATCAGTCGAGATCCACGCGATCACCGCTGCGGACCGCAGCATCGAGGTCCCGGAGCGATTTTACGACGACGAGGACCTGCTCGCGGAGTGCTTCGCGGATCACTTCGATCGGATCGAAGATGCGCTGGAAAGGCGCGCCGAGGCCGCTCGCGACGATCGCATTATGGAGCAGTTCTGATGGCGACACAGCCTCACAGCATTGCGCAGCAGCCCACGCCGGCAGAGCGCATCCGCATCATCACCGCGCAGATGCGGCGCGCGATGCCGAACGCTTGCGGCGACTGGGCGGCGGAGATCGAACAGGCGCTTGCGGACATGGAAGCCGCAGCTGCCGGCCTGACCGCCCACCTCCGCGACCTGTGCGCCAAGCACGGCCTCGCATCGGTCGGCGCGATCTACCACGCCCGCCAAGATCACTGCTGCCCGCAGGTTGTCGCCTACGCACAGGCATACGGCGAGTGCCACACCGCGATTGGCGAGACGGCCGAGGACGCGCTTGCCGCTGCTATCGTGAAGGCTGACGCGCACCGGCTGAAGTTCGAGGGCATCGCCCAGATCGCATCGCTTGATGCCGGCACCATGCAGGTCGCGCCGCTGTGACCATGTACGACCCCACCGACCCGCAGCACCAGATGTATCTGGAGCAGCACCGTGCCCGCTGGACGCCCGCAATGGAGCGTCGCTGGCAGGCACAGGTGGCAGCCGCTGACGAGATCGCCGCCCGCAGCAAATCACCCGCCGAGACGATCGCGCTGGCCAACGAAGCCCGCGCCCGGATCGCCCGCGCCTCTCATGTTCTGGAGATTGCACGATGACGGGCATCCCCTCGACCTTCCCCGAGATGGCCCGAGACGCGCGAGAGCATCTTGAGGCTCACCTGGTCGGCAAGCGCCTCGACGCGCTGGACCGCCCTCTCACCACGGATCACCTCCGCAACTGTGCTCAGGCACGGGAAGCGCGGCTCATTCAGGAGCGTCACCATGGATAATCCACCGGCATTCCCGCAAGTCGGCAACCCGACATGGGGTATGGAACCATCCCCCGGCATGACCCTGCGCGATTGGTTTGCGGGGCAGGCGCTGGCAGCGTCCGGTCTTGATGCGGCTCATCGTATCGGATGGTCGGAAAGTGAAATGAAAGAGCAGGCCACGGAAGCCGCTCGCGTTTTCTACATCGTTGCCGACGCCATGCTCGCCGCCCGCACCAATGGAGGACAGAGCAATGGGTGAGCCCACAACGATGGTCGGCGCGCTGGCCCACATGCTTGGTGATCCTCGCAGTGAAGATCAGATTGCCCGAGACGGTGCGCGTCTGACGATCAGCCAGATCGACAAGCTGCGGCGCCAACTGGATCAGGCCGAGCGCGCCTGTCAGCACGTCATCGCGACGGGCAAGCCACGCAAGGATGACGAGGCAATCTGGCGGCGTGTGACCAGGGCCATCGACAATCTGCTCGCGGGGATGGTCTGATGAACCGCCCCTACGTCGCCCCTCGCCGCGTCACCCTCATCGGCCGCGATCATTTCCACCAGCCGCACATGACCGACATGCAGCGCGAGATCAGCGATCCGAAGCTCCAGCCTGTCGAGAACCCGACCCTGTTCGGCTGCGACATGCCGCCCTGGTGCGCCGGTGTGATCGCTGGTGCCGCGCTCTGCATC
>JAESGB010000253.1_pt1 | contig 8519 bp, 6 predicted proteins | sample 9266211 | NCBI WGS metagenome assembly JAESGB01 (sample SAMN14514844, study PRJNA621659) | algae metagenome | isolation source: Goleter apudmare HA4340-LM2 and co-occurring heterotrophs from cave wall... | place: USA: Maniniholo cave, Kauai, Hawaii | collected 2009-07-28 | reverse complement strand
TCTTAGGCTTTAGGGGTTTAACTCAGTCTGACTCAGTTTGTAAAATAACTGGGGTAATTTCTGATGACTAGTTTGTTGGTTCGCGAGTCATACTCGCGAACCAACTTCTTTTTGTCCAAAGTCCAAAGATTAGTACATACCGAATCTTTATAACTAAAGCAGGGCACGACCGCGCTATTAGCCCTATTGCCAAAACAACTCCGCCAAAGCCGCTCTAGAGTTTTCTCAGAGCGGCTTTTGGTATGTGTAGGTGATGAGATCAGAGTTTTAGCTCACCTTGAATATCTCAACAGTTTCCTGCAACTCTTGGGAAATCTCCACTGTTTGTTGCAGGGATTCGGAAATTTCGTGAGAAGAGGTGCTGGTAAATTCTGACAACTGCGAAATTTCTCTCATTAATTGACTCACCACTTGCGATGTTTCTAATTGCGCTCCGGAAACTTGAGAAATTGACTGTACTAACTCATCAATTTGACAAGATACATTGAGAATCTGACTCAGAGCCATTTTGGCGTCTTCTACAATATGACTACCTTCTACTACCTGGATAGTTCCCTGTTCCATAGCTGTGACAACTTCGTTGGTTTCTAGTTGAATTTTCTCCACAATCTGCTCAATTTCTTGGGTAGCGTTAGTACAACGGGCTGCTAGTTGGTCTACTTCTTCTGCAATCAGGACAAAACTTTGATTCTTGACACCAGCTCTTTCAGCCTCTAGCCCCGCATTGATGGCTAACAAACGGGTTTGCATGGCTATTTGGCTAATCAAGCAAACTATCTGGGAAATTTCTTGAGAAGATTCCCCCAGGCGTTTGACCTTTTTTCCTGTGTCACTAATCGTGGAGCGCAACTCTAGGATGTTTTGTACGGTTAGCTCCATCACGGCTCCACTTTCTTGGGCTGTGAGAATAGCTGAGTGGGTAACTTGGGCAGCTGTTTGGGCATTTTCTGCCAAGGTTTGAATAGCAAGTGTCATGTTATCAACACTAGCTAGGGTCAGGCTAATGTCGTTTGCTTGTTTAAGTGCTTTAGCTGCAAGTTGGCGGATAGAAGCTTCGTTATCACCAATAGCTGTATTCACTTGGCTGGCGGAGACTTTTACTTTGGTGACGATTGCTCTCAAATTTTCCACAATTGAGTTGAAAAATTCTGCAACGCTGGCTAGCTCCCCAGATGTAACTACTGAGTGGACAGTCAAGTTACCGTGGTATGCTCCTTCGATATCGCTAAGGAGTTTGATTATTTGTTGTCGCAGGGCTTCGTGTTGTTGATGTTGCTCTACTGCGGCGGCTTCTGCAAGAGAACGCGCTCTATCTACTTGTTCGAGCAGAGCTGCTTGCTCTAGAGCGTAACCTACAGGAATTGTGACCTGTTTCAACAGATTAATTTCTAAATCTTGCCATTGGCGAGGGCCAGAACATTGGTGAGCTATCAGTAAACCATAGAGTTTATTGTTGATCAAAATTGGTGCTACTAAATTTGCCTGCACTGCAAATTGTTCTAGTTGGTTCAAGTGACATTCCGTCAGACCAGATGTGTAGATATTTTCCAGTGCTTGAACGCGGCCTCTCTGGTATTTAATCACGTAATCTTGGGCAAAACAAGGGTCAGCAATCTGTGTCCCTAAAGCTATAGGCCAATCAGTACCAACGGATTCAGCAACAATTTTACCTTCCCAGTTTTCGTCAAAGCGATAGACAATGACTCGATCAGCATGGATAGCTTCGCGTATGTCCGATACGGCTACATTTAAGATGTGTAAAGTATTGAGTGAACCCCGGAAGCGAGAAGTAATTTCATCAACTATCTGGGCAATTTTGGGTGTATTTTCTTCGTGGCGGATTTGTGCTGTAATACTGGCTGCTATGGCGTTAAAAGTGGTGGCTAATTGACCGACTTCATCTGTAGCAAAAACTTCAGAGCGAGCCAGGCGATCGCCTTGGGTAAATTTTTGGGCTGCTTGCTTAAGTTCTTGTATTGGTTTGACAATTGCGCGTCTCAAAATTAAGGTCGAGATTGCGGCGATCGCTAAGGCTAAAATTATTGTGAATAATTCTAAATACCAACTGTTTTGTTGCATTTGATTCAGTGCAGTTTCTGGTGTTCCTCGCACTAGAATACCGACAGGATTTTCACCAAAAAAGCTGACTCTACCATCATCTATTTCCAAGATTTTATTCGGTACTGCTTTGGCTGCGATCGCATAGTTTTGATTACCTACTTTTACCTTAGTAGTAACAGTTTTGCCTTCTGATGCGGCAGCTGTTGCTAATAAATTAGAACCTGCTGGAGTTAATTCTATTCTAGTTGCTGCTTGATTGCTATATTGAGATTGTCTTTGATTCAAAGCTGTCACTAGAGTAAATTCACCTGTTGGTTGGCGCAAATAAATAGCACTGTAGCCACCTCCAGTTGTTTTTAATATGTCTCTGACAATTGCATCTTTACCATTCACAATATCCCCAGAAACTAAAGCACCAATCACAGCTTGAGTATCAGGGTCTTTAACAGGTGTGACTGTGTAACGAATTAGAACATTTTGATTACTAAATCTATTGACAAAAAGCGGCGATTCTTTACTTAGTTCTGACCAGCTAATAATTCTACTAGCTTTAATCTGTTGAGGATTATTAAAAACATCACTTACTAAGTTGTCAGGATTAAAAACTTCACCTATTCGGTTATTATTGGTATGGGAGATAATCTTCAAGTTCTTGCCAACTAAGGTTAAATACTCAATTTTATGAGTCTTGATTTCTTTGGACAGAATTTCCTTGATTTCAGCTTTTAAATTCCGTTTTAAAGTTTGACCGGAATTGTGCAAACTAGCAGCTTTTATAATTGTAGGGTTCTCAGATTGTCCACGCAAGCTAAAGCTCATTTGGTTAATTTTGATATTATAAATAATATCTGCAACTGCTATTTCTGACTCAGCTTGTTCTAGTGATATATTTTGCAAATTACTAGTAGTTAGCCATCGAACTACGATACCTATCCCTAGAATAAATACTAATTCAGACGCTATTAAAATAATTAGCTGTTTGCGGTTAATAGACAGGTTATAAAACCTCTGGAACAAAGATTTTTGGATAGTGGGCACTATAGGTTGCTTGATTGTGATTCCTGTTAATAAGGCTTGGTGAATATCAGTAGTTAATAGAGTCTTTAAAGTGGCTGATTTTGACTCGGATTTCACCGAGTTGTTTTGAGTATGAAATCCATTCTTCATAAAGCAAATCTCACCTATAAATCAGTGCAGCTAAACCAAAGGAAAATTTGAATTCAGTCTATTTACTGCTGAAGATAGCAGACTGAACTCCAAGCCTGTTTATTGCAAAAGTTAGTGATGGTTGCTGTTATCTCTAGTTAAGAGTTAATAGTGTAAATACTCAAAACTATTGTTTTGACAGAAACTTTAGTAGCCAACTTTTATTGAGGGTTGCTGAATTTCTGAGATCAAACCTTCGACTTAGGAAACACATATAAACTTATGGGTAAATTTCTAGCAACATGTAGTTGGTAGACTGTTGTCATCAAGCTGGTAGATGGCTAATTGCTAAACAGCCATAGATGCTATCGCCCTGATTAAATATTAAATCAACATTTTTTAGTTAATGATTGTGAATACTAAGTATGTCATATTTTTGCTCAGTTTTGTTACTTAATCACTAAATTCATGAGAATTTTAAACCACATCTATTTTGAAAACCATAGTTTTTCATGGATGGGTAGTGGGAGCATCTTGCTCCCTAATGGTAGTAGCGGGCAAGACTTCGGCGTGAGCGCTCAGTCGAACGCTGCCCTCACTACTCCAGGTTTCAACATGGACGAAGTTTAGTTGTAAAAATTGTCTATTTTCTAATTGACTATGCCTATATATGATATGTATATGTATATAAAAATACAAAATACACTAAGAACTTATACTAGATGTTGTATATATATTGACTCTTTTAACAACATTTCAAAATCAAAATTTACATTAAAAGCCTTCTATAAAGAGCAATTTTTATAAAATGTATTAACAGTAAAAAAGTAATAAATAATACCTATTATCTATTATCTATTGCTTTATACTTGAAATACAAATCGTATGATGAATGTGTGTAGACCTTAGTCCTACGGAGCAAAGGCCAATCGCCACAGCCTCACGCTCTGCTCATCGGTAGCGTCTAGCTGGCGAGGAATGGTATACAGTAACTTCCCGCTACTCAGTTCCCAAACTCCCACATTCAGTTTATATATATCTGTTGGTTGGAAACCGATGAGGGTTTTGCCATCAGGCATAATCTGGACGTAATTAGAACCATTGAGTCTTTGGGGAATTGTGGCTGTTTCCATCTCCCGTAATTGGATTTGTTGTAGCCCTGCTGTCGCCAGAGTTTTACCATCGGAGGTGATAGCGATCGCGTTCTTCACAATCAGTTATCAGTGCGTAACTTAAATGAAATTTTGTTTCATGCTCAGTGAAACGTACCCAAACTCCCATAGCCTTTAAGAAGGCTAGATTACATTATTGAGTGCTATCAACATCTCTGGAAGTAGGTTGTGATTTTATTAAAAACTACACTTTGGGAATAACAAACACCAAATAAAGCAAGAAATATAGTAAAACTATTTAACATTTAAAATCTTTAAAAAAATATGGAAAAATCTAAACGTATAGGCATTCTTACCAGTGGAGGAGATTGCTCCGGTTTAAATGCAGTCATCAGAGCCGTTGTTCATTGTGCTTGTGGAAAAGGTTGGGAAGTAATCGGAATTCGTCAAGCAACTCTGGGATTAATGGCACGTCCGCCACAATTCACAAAACTGGAAATCGACTTAGTCGATCCACTATTAACTGCTGGTGGGACAATGTTAGGAACCACCAACAAAGGCGATCCTTTTGCTTTTCCTATGCCTGACGGTAGTATCTGCGATCGCTCTGAGGAAATAATTGCAGGCTATCATCAACTAGGCTTAGATGCTTTGATTGGGATTGGTGGCGATGGTAGTTTAGCTATTCTCCGTCGTCTAGCACAACAAGGCGGGATTAATTTAGTAGGAATTCCCAAAACTATCGATAACGATATTGGCATTACCGAACATGCTATCGGTTTTGATACGGCAGTTAATATTGCCACAGAAGCACTTGATAGATTACATTTTACGGCTGCTTCTCACAGTCGAGTCATGATTTTAGAAGTGATGGGACGTGATGCTGGACACATCGCCATTGCTGCGGGAATTGCTGGCGGCGCAGATGTGATTTTAATTCCCGAAATTCTCTACAATATTGACCATATTTGCTACAAAATCAAACAGCGCCAAGATGAAGGCAAAAACTACTGCTTAATTATTGTTTCCGAGGCAGTTCGGACTCACAAGGGTGAAACTCTGACAATGACAAATCGTTTGGGCCAATCTCGATATGGTGGTATTGGTGAATACTTAGCCGATGAAATTAGCGATCGCATAGGTGCAGAAACGCGAGTCACAGTTTTAGGACATATTCAACGCGGTGGTACAGCTTCACCCCTAGATCGACTGGTAGCTGGGGCTTTTGGTGTAGCAGCCGTAAATCTGATCGCAGAAGATAAGTATGACTATATGGTTTCTTGGCAAAATCGCCAGGTTCTCAAAGTCCCAATTGCTGAGGCGATCGCTCAATATAGAGCAGTTAACCCAGAAGACACACTAGTAAAAACTGCCCGTGGTTTGGGTATTTATTTAGGAGATTGATTCTTGAACACAGTTTAGTAACAAGGTGCTCATCAAGAGCGCCCGGTTACTAATTGGCTAGAACTTGAGACTATGCTTTCACATAATCTCTTAACCAGGGTTGTAAGCATAACCGAGCCGCCTGTCGTGCAATCAGCGATTGTGCCAAAACTCCAGCGCTGACTCACGCAACGTGCAGATATTCTTCAATGATTTGATTAACTTTGCTCAGGATTTGGATGTTGAAGATAAAAGAGCGATCGCCAAGAATCTGAATTTACTGTCAAGCGATCGCAAAAGAAGCATTTTTCAATCCCACAACCGACGCAAATTCAGTACAAAACCTGGTAACACCGCTTCACCGGACAACTCAGATGGATTCTCTAACACTTCCACTGCTAATTCTGGGCGATAAATTTCCACCTGTCGCTGTTGCGGATTGATTAACCAGCCTAGTCGAGCGCCATTATCAATATACTCTCTCATTTTAGTTTGTAGGGACTCAAGCCGATCTGAGCTAGAGCGTAACTCAACGACAAAATCGGGACAGATATTAGCAAAGGTTCCTTTTTGTTCTGGAGTCAATGCTTGCCAACGTTCTCGGCTAACCCAAGAAGCATCGGGAGAGCGAGTTGCACCATTCGGTAAAATGAAGCCAGTAGAAGAGTCAAAGGCTTTACCCGGTTCGCCCGAATTACGCCACCAGAAATACAACTCACCACAAATACTCCAATTGTATGCACCAGTTTCCCAGCCTGTTGGTGGGTTCACAATTAACTCTCCTTGTGCTGTTCTTTCCAGTCTCAAATCTCGGTTGGCTGCTGCTAAGGCTGCAAACTGTTCTTGAGTGACGTACAACCCAATTGTTTTTGGTATCTCAATCGATAGGGTTTCGGTTTCTGGGCTGGTGGGAGTCTGTACCATCTTGACCTCTTACACAATAGGGATGCGGTGAAAGATGCTACCCTATTAACTACCATATTGTATCTGCCGCCTCAGGCAGATCGCTTGTCGAATAACGGTAGACATAAGTGTTGCTTAAAGATGCAGGCTATTAGCAGAGCCGATAAAAAAGGTATTTTGTTAATATACATTAACTAATTATTTGTCAATTTAACAATATTGTCACAGCATTCTAAATACCTAAAACCCTGACATAACAAGGATCATATCAGGGTTTTTTCTATTCAAGACAGTTATACGCATCCAAGCCAGTATTCACTAATTAGATGTCAAATAGCAGAGATTTCACAATTTAATTGTCACTTCCCAGAAACATGGAAAAATCATGAGTTTTCATAAATTAACAAATTATTTGTCACAAAAAATGTTGGTGCGTTACATAGTTGATAACTATAACCAGCGACTTGATGCTCGAATGGGCGACCAGACAAGATTTCAACGCTGGGAATCTGGTTTAATTGCAGCACCCGATTTACTTTCCGAGAGGGATTTGGATATTTGCTTAATGAAGCAAACACGGCGACAAATTCAACGTGGGGGATATCTGCAATTTGAAAACTTGATGTATCGAGGTGAACTCTTGGCGGGTTATGCGAGGGAAAGTGTTGTATTGCGATATGACCCCAGAGACATCACAACGATTTTGGTTTATCGCATAGAAGGGGATAAAGAGGTATTTATTGCTCATGCTTATGCTCAAAATTTGGAGACAGAGGAACTATCTCTAGATGAGGCAAAAGCTAGCAGCCGTAAAGTGCGGGAAGCAGGTAAGGCTGTGAGCAATCACTCAATTTTGGCTGAAGTTAGGGAACGCGAAACATTCCAAACTCAAAAGAAAACCAAAAAAGAGCGTCAGAAAGTAGAACAGGCTGAGGTCAAAAAATCTAAACAACTTATACCTGTTGAGCCAGAGTCATCAGTAGAGGCAGTATCTTTGGAAACGTTGAAGGAAGTAGCTGCTGAGTACAAGTGATGGAAGTGGAAAATATTAAGCTAGGGCTAGCCCTTTCAAGGTGCATCAAAATTCTTGAAAATAAAGACCTGTATAACCTCTTATCTCCGTGTCCTCTGCGCCCTCTGCGGTTAAATTAATTACTTTTTAACCGCAGAGAAGCAGAGTCAGCAGAGAGAAAAAAAGAAATTTCACGAGTCACCTTGAAAGGGCTAGTCCTATAAGCCTTGGCTGTTTAGAGTTCAACCATATCAAGGAGAAAGCTTGAGTCATTTTTTGGGACGCTTTCGACAGGCAAATGATTTAACCCCAACTGGCTTAGGTAAAGCCGCAGGGCTTGGGGGTGCGATCGCCCGATGGGAAAAGTTTCGTTTTAATCCCCCACCATCTGGCCAGCAGTTAGAGGCACTGGCTAAGATTGTGGGAGTTGATGCCGATAGGTTAGTGCAGATGTTACCACCTGCTGGGGTGGGAATGAAAATGGAGCCGATTCGGTTATGCGCTGTTTGTTATACCGAGTCACCATGTCACAAGATTGAATGGCAGTTGAAGGTCATACAGGGGTGCGATCGCCACAATTTAAACTTGCTTTCAGAATGTCCAAACTGTGGGGCGAGGTTTAAGGTTCCAGCACTGTGGCTGGATGCGTGGTGTCAGAGGTGTTTTACGCCGTTTGTCGATATGGCAAAGTGTCAGAAGCATTGGAGCAAAAACAACTAGGTAATCCAGTAGAAAAAGCTGCCTCAGTTAGAGAACTTGAGGAATGATTCCTGTCATACCAATTCACGGAAAATATGATATACCGAAAAGAATAAGTAAAAAACGAACAGGGTAGCCAGGATGTATGAAATTAGAGATAAAAGAATCAGAAGAAGAATTGTATAAAATGCTGAGTGAACAAA
>JAESGB010000187.1_pt1 | contig 8554 bp, 9 predicted proteins | sample 9266211 | NCBI WGS metagenome assembly JAESGB01 (sample SAMN14514844, study PRJNA621659) | algae metagenome | isolation source: Goleter apudmare HA4340-LM2 and co-occurring heterotrophs from cave wall... | place: USA: Maniniholo cave, Kauai, Hawaii | collected 2009-07-28 | reverse complement strand
CCCATGCGTGTTCAAGGCTGGCGATGGTACGGGACTGGATGCCGGACCCGCCCTCAAGATTCTCGGCTGCGATGCCCGACAAGGCCGCGCCGCGAACGGTGTAGCCCTCCCGCTCCCATGCCTCGCGTGCAACGCCAAGCATCGCCGATTTGCCCGAACCGGCATAGCCGACGACCGACGCCAGCCCCGCGTTGCCGGTCACATGGTCGAAGGCGTCGCGCTGCTCGCCCGACAGGACAAGGCCCCGCCCCTCGGCCGTACCGATCGCCGCGTCCCGATGCCGATCAGCGACACCATGCCCGGCGCGGTCCGCCAGCTCGTCGCCGGCACGCTCAAGCCGGTTCTCCACCACGATCATGTCGCGCGACGTGAACCGCTCCTGGTCGCGACCGTCCTTCCCCAATGCGACCAGCTCGGGGCTGGCGCGTACCGCCCCCATCACCTGATCGAACTGCTCCTTGCCGTCGCTGTGACGGAACGCGAACGTCGCAAGGTCGCGGACGGTGAACGTCGCCTGCTGCCGCGTGATGGCATCCAGCGCGACATTGGGGTTGGCGATGATCCGCTCGCCGTTCTCCCGCGCGATGCGCGTGTGATCCTCGATCCGCTCCGCCTCAAGCCCCTGCTCCGGCCTGCGCGATGCGGCCGGGCCGATCTTGTGCTGTGGCTCCAGCCCGATCCCCTGCGCCTCATAGGAGCGATGGTCGATCCGGCCCTCAAGCCCCAGCTCGGCCATGCGCTCGTTGACATGCGCGCTCCATGCCTCGCGCCAGTCCTTCAACAGCTCGGTGCTGTTCCAGTCACGGTTCTTCTTCCCGAACCCCTCCGGCCCTACGTCGCGCATCGTCATCATCACATGCGCGTGCGGCTTGGGCGTGCCGTCCTTCGCCTTGTCCCAATGCACGTTCAGGTCCGCGACCATGCCGCGATCGACAAACTGCTTCTTCACGAAATCGCGGGCGAGCTGGACGCCCTGCTTCTCGTTCATCTCGCGTGGAATCGAAAACTCCACCTCGCGGGCAAGCTGCGCGTCCTTGCGCTTCTCGCCGGCCTCCACCTCGTTCCACAGGGTCGTGCGATCGTTTAAACGTTCCGGTGCGCCCTTCGGCAACATCACCTCGGAGTGGATCACGCCCGCCTTGTTCGAGAAATCGTGATCGCGGTTCAGCCGATCGTCGTGCAGCTCGGACGCGGAACGATAGGCGGCGCTCGCAACGGCGCTCGATCCGTTCGCGCGGCTCACAACCTTGGCGGAGAAATGGTAGATCGCCATGACGCTCCGCACCTTGCACTTCTTAGCGCACGTCGGCAACGACGTATAAGCGCGCACTCCTCACTCGCTTCGCTCCTGCTGATTGACTTCGGTGCATTTCGGTTGTGGGTTGCCTGCCCACTCTCGTTTGCTAGGCTGCGGTGAACCCGACGCGGAAGGAGAAAGCACCATGCGCAAGGTGCGCGACTATGACGCGGAGTTGAAGGCGCTGGAGGAGCGCGCGCGCACGATCAAGGCGCGCCGTGTCGAACAACTCGGCCAGCTTGTCATCGCCACCGGTGCCGATGCACTCGACATGGAAACGCTCGCCGGCGCGCTGCTCGATGCCGTCGCGTCGAAGGATGCGGAAGTAAAGGAGGCGTGGCGCGCGAAAGGCGCCGCGTTCTTTCAGCGGCGCGGGCGCAAAGGTAGCCGGGCTGCTGGCAGCAACGACGATGGCGCAGCGGCGCAACCGGGCGCTGATCCAGCGCCTGGAAGCGGCCCGGCGTCGTAGCGATACGCGGGCCTGGGTCGTGCAACGCCGCGAACGCACCCGCCACCTGATCGAGTTGGGCGGTCTCGTCCAGAAGGCTGGCCTAGTCGAACTCGCTGACGATGATCGCGCCACGATTTACGGCGCGCTGCTGGAGTTGGTCGGCAAGGCGCGGAGCGACGATGCCGGCGACACGCTCGCGCTGTGGAAGCGGCGCGGCAAGCGGGCGTTTGACGCGGAAAGCGAAGCGACGGAGAGAAGCGATGGCGCTCATGGATATTGAGGCGATCCGGGCAGAAGTCCGCGCGCTGGAGTTCGAGCGCGGCTCCCCCGCTGACGTGGCGGATTGGCGCGAGGCCGATGCCGAATCCCGCGCCAACCTCGCGATCGAAGGCATGGCGCTGGAGCCGGACGAAGACGCGCTGTTCGACATGCTACGCGTAGAGGCCGTGCCCCCTCCCCTCGCCACGCAAATCATCCTAAAGCTGCTTAATCATCCGGACGCCGATCCGGGACTGGCGATCACGCCCCTGGAACAGGCCTGCTGATGCCGGGACCGCTCATCGGCGGGCGTCGGCCGATCAGCTGGCGGCTCGCGATCGTCGTTGCGTTCGTCGCGGCCTATGCGACCGCGCGATGGCTGGAAGGCATCTTCGGCGTCGGACAGATTTCCGGCACCGTGTCGTTCCTGGTCCTAGTCGGCCTGATCGGCGCAACCTGGTGGATCAACCGCCGCGCCGGCAACCGCCGGAACGACCTGCTGGGCTCGGCCCGCTTCGACGACCGCGCCGACCTGCGCAAGCTGGAAGCGAACGGGGATCTCCTGATCGGCCGCGCCAAGGAATCCGGCAAGCTGCTGCGCTATGACGGCGCGGCGCACCTGCTGACGATCGCACCCACCCGCTCCGGCAAGGGCGTCGGCACGATCATCCCCAACCTGCTGCTGCTCGACCGCTCGGTGGTCTGCATCGACCCCAAGGGCGAGAATGCCCGCGTGACGGCCCGTGCGCGGGCCAGCAAGGGCCTCGTGTGGTGTCTGGACCCCTTCGGCGTCCCGCAGTCCGCTACAACCCCCTGGCGCAGCTTGATCCCGCCAGCCCGGACCTTGCGGAAGATGCGCAGACGATCGCCGACGCGCTGGTGCACGATGCGCCGGGGCAGTCGGGCGAGGCGCACTGGAACGAGGAAGCCAAGGCGCTGATCGCCGGCGTGATCCTGCACACCGTCGTCCACGAGCCCGTGTCCCAAGCCACGCTCGCGAATGTGCGCGACAAGCTCACCCGCAATCCCGCCGCCTTCGCCGCACTGCTGGCGGACATGCAGGCCAGCCCCGGCGCGCACGGCCTGATCGCGCGCGCCGCCAATCGCCAGCTCGGCAAGTCCGATCGCGAGGCAGCCGGCGTGCTGTCCTCGGCGCAGCGCCACACCCACTTTCTCGACAGCCCGCGCCTGGTCGAAAGCACGTCCGCGTCTGATTTCCGGTTCGCGGACCTCAAGGAGCGGCCCGGCACCGTGTTCCTGTGCCTGCCGCCCGACCGGCTCGATACCTATGCGCGCTGGCTGCGGCTGCTGGTCGCGCAAGCCGTCACTGACATGGCGCGCTCCCCTGCCCGGCCGGAACACCCGGTGCTGCTCCTGCTCGATGAGTTCGCCGCCCTCGGCCGACTGGAGCCGGTGGAGCGCGCGATGGGGCTGATGGCTGGCTACGGCCTCCAGCTCTGGCCGATCCTCCAGGACAAGCACCAGCTGCGCGCGCTCTATGGCGAGCGCGCCGGCACCTTCTTGTCCAACGCCGGCGTGATCCAGACGTTCGGGGTCAACGACCATGCCACCGCCGACATGCTCTCGCGCACGATCGGCGACACGACGCTGGAATACGCAACCCTCAGCACATCGCGCGGCACGGGTTGGGGCGACAATCGTGCTGGCCCCTCGGAAAGCGTCAGCACGCACGTCACGGCGCGGCGGCTCGTCACACCCGACGAAATCATGCGGATGCCGGCCGATACGCTCCTGCTGCTGCGCCAGGGTGAACGCCCGCTCTGGGCAAACAAGGTTCGCTACTATGACCAGCGCGAGTTCGCCGGCCTGTTCGATCCGGCGTGATCGCACACACCGATCCCGAAAGATCGAACGGTGAGCTTTGGGGTAGTATCTTATCGCCCTCTCCGCCGGAGGAACGCTGAAGGCACACACCGCCGGTTTCGCCCGCCTTCTTCCGGAAGCCCTGCGGCCGATAGGCCGCTCTGGTGGCGGCGATAGCCGGCACGGATCAAAGGCGTATTGGCCGATAGGCCAATTCCGTATCTGCCTGTGTTTTGTGCACAGGGTGGCTTACCCCAAAACTCACCCGTCGCCTTCAGATTCAGTTATTCTTCTAGATTCAAGATTCAGGTGCTCGAAACCCGCGGAAAACCGGCAGAAATTAGCTCTAGTGGTGAGGCTTAGGGTCGATTCGCGTGAGCGTTGGGGTAACCAACGGTGAGCGTTGGGGCGGATTAAGGTGAGCGTTCGGGTCGATTCTGGTGAGCCTTAGGGTACCTGGAGATTGATGGTGAGTTTTGGGGTATCTCCTCACCGTAGACCGGGGAGCCGAGTGGATTGCCCAACTCACTTTTCATGTTAAGGTGAGCGCAGCAATAGCTACCGCTCACCTTTGAGACACGCCCATGCCCCAGCCCGCGCTTGCAGATGGATCGTTCCGCACCCTAACTCAGCGAGGTAAGGGCAACCCCTTCAATCCCTCTCATTATGGCGAGATCGTAAAGCCGGGCGAGCTGGTCGACATTGTCGAGCTAAGTCCACTCACCCTCGCCGATCGCCGCACCTACAATCTGCTGATTGCCAATGCTTGGGAGCGGATCGGCGAACCGATCGTCCATCGGATTGCCAAAACGGCGCTGAAAGGCACGCATCAGGGTAACGAGCGGATTGAGGCCTCCCTGCTCCGCCTGATGGGCACGATCGCGATCGTCACCATCCGAAAGAGCGGTAAGAGCTACAAGCGCCGTGTACAGCTTCTCGGCCCGAGCGACGAAAGCTTGGAGAAGGACGGCTTCCTCCACTACCGCATCCCTGAGGAACTGATCGAAATCCTGCGAAACAGCGAGGTGTATGCCCGTCTCAAAACGCAGGTGATGTACTGCTTCGAGTCGAAATACGCCCTCTGCCTCTACGAGATGATCGAGCGGCGGATCGGCCTCGAATACAAGCAGACCGAGGAGTTTACGATTGAGGAGCTGCGCGGGCTGCTCAACGTGCCCGCTGGCAAGCTGGAGCGGTTCGCCGATCTCAATAAATACTGCCTCAAGGTGGCGGTGGAGGAGATCAACAAGCTTTGTCCCTTTTACGTCGATTTCACCCCCATCAAGAAGGGCCGCAAGGTCGAGCGGATCGCGCTCCACTGGTTCCCGAAAACCTCCAGCGGGAAGCGGGACGCGCAAAGCCTGATCGACCAGCACAGCGTCGTCCGTCGCGCCAAGATGCGCGGGCTGGCAGCCGAACTGCCGGTGCTGGTGGATTTTAGCGCGCCGGCCGAAAGGTGAGCTGCTACCCCAAAACTCACCGATAGGCCTGCTGCCCGTTTAAAGGCGTGCGTGTTCACGTGCTTTCATGACATCATGTTCACACGTCAACACGTGGGCTGAGGCGATCTGGGTGCTACCTCAGATGACGGCCACTCACCCAGCTCGCGCGAGGCCACGAATTTGGTCTGCTTTGGTGCTCAGTCCGGCAGTGACCTGATGGACCGGCAGACGCTCGCCGGGAGGCAGCGGCTCACCCATAAATGCTTCGCCCCCTCCTCTTTCGGAGCTGCGTCACCGCTCCCCGAACGGGTGCTTGCCGTACTGGCGCATTAGGAGGTCGATCGCCTCGCCCATCAAGGCCTGGAGGGTAGTTCCGTTCTCTGCCGCTAGCACGTTTAGGCCCCGGCTAACCTCCGGGCTGAAGTATGCGCTTACCGCCTTCTTGCCCTGCCGCGCTGCCGATCGCACCGGCGCCGCGCCCTCGATGGGTGGAACCGAGGCGCTCGGCTCCACCTTCGCGCGTTCTGCGCGCTGCTGCCTCATGGCACCAAATTTGCTCATGTCAGCCTCGCTTCTTCCTGCTCTGCTTACCTGTGGACAGGTTCACATGTTCTCGTGTCCACGTCCAGAGTGCGGCAATCTCCTCTGCCGCCTTACCGTCGGGCTCCGCCTCCATCGCGGTTTTCCCTTGCGCTGTGCTGTGGTGATAGATCGCGCGCATAGTGAGCATGACGGGCGCGACCGGGACGCCCATGCCCTCAACGCCGTCGCTGCCCTCGATCAGCTCGCGCGCGTCCCGGTAAGTAGTTGGTGCACGCTGAGGGCCGCCCATGAAGAGCACGAAGGCTGGCTTGCCTGCTGCCTTCACCAACTCGGCCGTCGTTTCGACCGCTGACAAGTCGAACGCCTGGGGACGACACGGAATGAGGATCAGGTCCGCGGCCTTGCACGCCTCGCGCGCCATAATGTCCGCGTGCGGGGGCGTGTCGATGATAACCAGGTCCGCGCCTAGATCGGCCGCTTGCTGCACCTTGCGCGGAAGGAGGGTAGGGGAGGCACAGTCCACGACCTCAGGGTCCGCGCCGCCTCGCCAGTGGTTCCACTGGCTGGCAGTCGCTTGCGGGTCCGCGTCGAGGATCAGCGCAGACAGCCCCGCACTGGTGGCAGCGCCGGCAAGGTGGATGGCAAGCGTGGTCTTACCCGCTCCACCCTTCTGGCTAATGATAGATATGGTTTTCATGTGGCCACCTGAACGTGTTCGCGTGTGAACATGGTTGATAGAGGACGTGTGGTCATGAGAGCAATCCCACGTGTGAGCGGCCCAGCTCATGGCTTGTCGCGCATATCCAGATCTTCAGGCGTTTCTTATGAGCGAATCTCATGTCGTGATCGGTGGCGAGCGGCCCGTCCGCTGTTGCGCAACATGTTGTTGACCGCGACCGTCGAGAGTGACGCGGGCGTTCTTAGTTCGGGATGTCGGCCAACAGGCTACGGCGCGAAGCTTGCGTCAGAGTGCCCGTCGTTATATAAGCGAGTCACGAGTTTAGGGGCACGCCCCCACCCGAGCTAGACGGGCTGAGCATTCGGTGCTGCCCAACCTTATCTCGCCGCCATCATCGCCTTTACGGAGGCTTTGATGGCGGAATCGGCGAAGAACTCCGTCCAACCCTTGCTCCACCCTCCGATCCGCTCAAGTCTTCCGGGTGCCGCCGCATCCTTGGCAAGCGCATCGAGCTTGGCGACGATCCCATCCACCCGCCCGGCGTGCTCGTCGGCAAACAGGCGCAACGCCTTGGCGAACGCATCGTCGTCGTCCGTCTTCGGCGCCGTCACCGCCAGCTTGCTGAACCGCTCGATAGCGCGAGACGTCAGCTCCTTGAGCCCGAGCCGGTGACGGGCGATGGTCTTCGCGTCCATAGTGGCCGTCAGGAAGTCACTGGCGTGCAGCACTGAGTTGAGATGGGTGAACAGCACCCGCCGGGCCCGCTCCTCGGCAGTCTCTGCGCCCGCCGCGCACGAAACCTGCACAGTCATAGTGTTCCGACGCTGCGCCTTGGCGACAGAAGTCAGGAACATGTGGCCGCTGTCGCCGCTCTCGACGACGTCTCGGCGGTCAGCCGGCAGCGCGAGCGGCGTGTCAGGTCGCGCGCGCACGTGCACCGCTGGCGATCCCACCTTGAAAGCCGAGCCCATGATTTCGGCTGCTGGATGGTTCGCGCGTTCCGAGTTAAGCGTGGTTGCGACTAGGTAAGCGAGCCCTAGAGCCTCCCCGCAGCGTTCGAGGGAGGACGCCACGACAGAGCCGTCGCTGGAGCGGACCTCCACTGGAATGTCGCACACTGAACGCGCCAAGGACGACAGGTCGTAGGGCGGCCAGTAGCCGGTGGTGATCTCGGTTTCGTGATTCGCGTCCGTGTTGAAGCCGATTTCGAAGCGGCCGGCGATGTCGCCATCGAAGTAGAGACGGCGGAACCAAACGCGCAACGGGACACCATGCGACCAGCCCTCCTGCCGGTGGGCGCCCGGCACCGGAAAGGCGAGAGCGTGCTCAAACTCGACATACGCGCGCTCGCCCACAAGGCCGAAGGCCTTAGCGTTGCGCGTGGACATGCCGCCGAAGCCGCGGACGAAGCACTGGCCCGGATCGTCGGAGCGCCAGTCGGGCCGCGGCGAGCGGCCGAAGCGGCTCTCGTCAATGCCGCGCAGGTCCACGAATGGAAAATGAAGCATTATGAACATAGGCACCCGCAGCATCGCGGGTTCATGGCTTCTGTTCAAGCACCGCGCCGACATGGACACGCGTCCGCTTTCTGGGATCCTCCCAGTTGCGCTGAGTGGATACTTTCGGGGCAACCCGCCAGGGGCCTTGTCGTGAATGTGCTAAGTTTCGCGACAGCCCCTCGACGCTCGTATTCTCTCGGGTACTGGTGTCGCAAAAGTCGGTTGCATAACACTGCATTTCTGATACAGTTTTGCAACATGCTGATCGGCTACGCCCGTGTGTCCACCGATGACCAGGACCTCCGGCTGCAACGCGCCGCATTGAAGGAGGCCGGATGCAAGCGGACGTTCGAGGAGAAGGTGTCGGGCGCGAAGCGTGACCGGCCCGAGCTGGCCAAGATGATCGAGCAGCTGCGTGACGATGACACGGTGGTGGTGACGCGGCTCGACCGACTGGCACGCTCCACCCGCGACCTGCTCGACATCGCCGAGAAGCTGAAGGAGGCCGGCGCCGGCCTGCGCTCGCTGGCCGAACCATGGGCGGACACGACCTCGCCAGCT
>JAESGB010000252.1_pt1 | contig 8732 bp, 8 predicted proteins | sample 9266211 | NCBI WGS metagenome assembly JAESGB01 (sample SAMN14514844, study PRJNA621659) | algae metagenome | isolation source: Goleter apudmare HA4340-LM2 and co-occurring heterotrophs from cave wall... | place: USA: Maniniholo cave, Kauai, Hawaii | collected 2009-07-28 | reverse complement strand
AACAACGCCAACGAGAACTTGACCAACAACGCCAACGAGAACTTGACCAACAACGCCAACGAGAACTTGACCAACAACGCCAACGAGAACTTGACCAACAACGCCAACGAGAACTTGACCAACAACGTCAGCCTGAAAACGAAAATAATAACGATAACAAAGAGTCGTTAGCGCCACCCTCAAATGCAGTAGGGGGAAGCCTTGTCGCCAGTTTGGTGGGAGAACCTCAACAAGGGGAACGGGATAGACATACTAATCCGGCGAAAATCAAACCCAGCAACCAAGCATTTACCAAGGGACTTGAGTATGTCAAGTTTATCGAAAAGGGTTCTGGTCAGCCTGTAGAGTTTACAGTGATATTAACAATTTCAGAGAAGGGCAAATTAGAGAGTGTGGCGATCGCCGATCAAGCGATCGCAGAACAGGAAAGAAGCTATTATGAAGACTTTGTTACTAATGAAGTACTCAAAGGCTGGGAATTTGAACCAGCATACGACAACGACCCCAACGACCCCAAGCCCAGCAATCTCACAGTCCGTATCCGCATCGAGACTCTACTATGAGTAGTAAATACTTGAATTTTCTGTAAGACTGTGTTATATTATTAAGATTGGAAATTTGCGGGCGTAGTTTAGTGGTAAAACTATAGCCTTCCAAGCTATTAATGCGGGTTCGATTCCCGCCGCCCGCTTAAACACTGAAACTATTGTAAGTCTCAATGGAATTAAGTCAAAAATTTGGGCGACTTGGTTATTTTATGCTGTTTTAGTAGATTTAGGTGATACTGTAGCGGATGAAGTCTCTATCCCCTTTGATGAGATTTCATTAGAGATGATTTATCCCGGTCTTTATCATTTTACTATGGCTCATCAAAAAGGTAAGGGAACAGACCCTGTTAAGTATTTTGCTGACCCCCAAAATCGAGATTTAGATATTATCAAACAGCAACGTAGACCAAATGTTAAGTTGATTGTCGCTCCTTTTGCCGATCTTCAACGAGGATCTGACCAGTTTTTTTCCACAATTCTCTGAAAGCCTCTTGAAAAAAGACTTACAGCTTTAACTTGTCACCAATGAAACATCGGAGACTTTCATCTATCTTGCCATGATCCGTATTATGGTAAGGCGATTAGCATGATATTTGACCGCTCAAAACCTTTCAAGCGTAATCGTTACCCAACGCTACATTTTTTGCCCCAAGTTAGCTGTGTCAGTCTACTAGTCTGTCAATTTTGTTTTGAGGGATTTTTGGTAGTGTGAGCGTCTCGCTCACACGGGCAAGATGCCCGCACTACAGTCCATCATTTTTATCTTGACAGACTACTACTATGGGTAATTATATTTATTCATTTTTCAACTGCTCCAAGCGCAGAGAAAACAGCGAGAAGAAGATGAGAATTTGGCGTCAGCTAAGAATCTGAGACTTGTGTATACACCATAGCTTCCTCAACACAAGGAATTTAATTAACTCACAGCTGATTCCCCACCATCTCCATTTGTTCAACAGCATTGAGTTCATCCAGAATCCGCCAAATTTCTTGTAACATCGGCTCTAAGCCAGTGCGAGTCACGGCTGAGATGATGAAAACAGGAGCGTAAGACAGGTGATTCAGTTGGGTAGCTAGTGCTTCTAAATCGACAGTTTCCCGATCAACCGCATCAATTTTATTCAGTGCTAAAATTTGTGGACGTTCTGCTAAACCCCGTCCATAGGCTCGTAATTCTTGCTGAATTGTGTTGAAATCACCCACTACATCTGTACTCGTGGCATCAATTAGGTGCAGGAGTACCCTTGTCCGCTCAATGTGGCGCAAGAAATCGTATCCCAAACCCGCCCCATGGGAAGCACCTTCAATCAGTCCCGGAATATCGGCAAACACTGTACCATCGCCAGAGGGTTTGCGAACTACACCTAAATTCGGGATCAGAGTAGTGAAAGGGTAATCAGCGATTTTAGGGCGAGCAGCTGACAAAGAAGAAATTAAGGTAGATTTCCCGGCATTTGGTAAACCAATAATTCCCACTTCCGCCAAAAGTTTCAACTCTAAGCGCAGCACCTTCATTTCCCCTGGTAATCCGGGGAGAGCATATTCTGGGGCGCGGTTGCGGTTACTCAAAAAGTGCTGATTTCCCAATCCTCCTTTACCACCTTCGGCCGCCCGAAACTTTTGTCCAGGCTCAATTAAATCGTTTAATAAAGCCCCTGTACTGGCATCATAAATAGCAGTACCACAGGGAACCTCAACAATCAGATCCTTACCACTGGCACCAGTACAATTATTTGGCCCACCACGCCCGCCGTTATCTGCCTTAAACAGATGGTTATATCTAAAATCTAAGAGGGTTTGGAGGTTTTCCACCGCCACGAAAACTACCGAACCACCTCGCCCACCATTCCCACCAGAAGGGCCACCAGCTGGAACGTACTTCTCTCGCCGGAAGGCGACGATACCATCGCCTCCCTTACCAGCTTCCACTTCAATTACTGCTTGATCAATAAATTGCATCTTTTCCGAGTCCTGAATGCTGAGTTATAAGTTGTGAGTTCTAAATTATAAGTTTTTAATTCCCTACTTCTCACTTTTAACTCCCTACTCAGCACTCAGCAACGCAGTGCTTCCTCACCACTTAAATATACGGTGTTACATCTTCACCACAATCATCTGCGAGATAGGAGAGGGCACGAAAACGCAAGCCTACCATTTGTTCATACAGGGGATTAATCTTGCACAACGGTGGAATGTGAACAATCTTGCGTCCAAATAGGGTGATATCGCGCTCAAAAGGGCATTGAGAGGGAATCATTTTACATAAGAAGCGGGCAACTCTGGGGTCTTGAATGTCTAATCCGTCCAACCAGTCGCGTAAAGGAGCTAGTGTATCGGCTGGGAGGGCTTTGGGCAGGATGGCAGCTAGGTTTTGTTGTTCTGGATGTTGTAAAGTTTGGCGTAGTGCTGCCAAGATATCCTCTGGCAATTCTAAGGCTTGACACAACTGATGTAAAACTTGATCTTCACTGGGTGAATATGTCCCATCTGCGATCGCTACCATCACAGCTGTGCGTAAAAAGTTTTCTGCTGCTGGCGTACCTTTACCTAAAATTGTAGCTAATTCTGCCGGCTCAATTACTTCTAACGACTCCAAATTAATTCCAGGAGCCAACTGATCCTTAGTGATGCTAGTAATCAATTCTTGTTCTTGGGTATCAAAGTTACCATCTGCCCAAGCAATAGTTAACAGCCCACGCAACCAAGCGGCAATTTGTTCGCTGCTATAAGGAGATTGAACGACACTTTGCATAAAGTCAAGCCTCAAGTTTTCCTCATTCCATACAGTACATACTAAGCTACCTCTGAGATGAATAAACTGTTACACAGTTAACTTAAAGGCTCTTTAAAATTGTTTTTTATTAAAGAAAAATAAAAAACTTCACACTTTTTAGCGGTTCTTGATAGTGCGTAAAAAGCAAAGGGTTTTGCCTTTTCCACCCTGTCGAACTCACGTTGAATTACCAAGCATTGCAACTTCTGCTTTGATATTAGAGCGGGCAGATTGTTCTGCAATCTTGAACATTAAAGGTGTGTAGTAAATGCGATCGCGTTGTAAAAATTTCTCTAAAACTTGGCTACGACCTTTAATATACTCTGTTTCTGGTATCCATGCATATTCTTGGCGAATAGCGTTAGCATATTCCCAGTACTGGGCTTGGTTAGTACCTAAAATTGCTAAATCTGCATCAATTAGAACTTGGTTATCGCAGTCATCTACTGCGGCTTGATGGTGTTTGGTATTGAGAATTAGACGGGTGACTGTGGCAATATGATTAACTGGAATACCCAATCTTGTTAACAATTGATTAGCATATTCGGCGCTATTTTCTTCATTATTTTTAGCTTGAGTGTCATAAACTATATCGTGAAACCAGGCGGCGAGTTGCACAGCAGACAAGTCTTTTGCGTATACTTGTAAAGTTGCGATGGTAGTTAGTACATGGTGAATGTGTTTAAGGTTATGGTAGTAGCGATTTGAGGTCGAGTATGCTGCGACTACATGATTAAAAGTGCCCTCGGTTGCGATGTGGTCAACACCAAAAGTTTGGAGTGTATCTTGCCAATGGCAAAATAAGATAGTTATGAGGTTGTGTGTAGACACCACAGCACCTATACAAAGGGAGGCATAATTGTCTTCTACTATTTTAAGATGCGCTAACTTGTATTTACAACATTTGTGAATTGGTATTAGTTAGAGATTTTCTGGTGATGCCTTAGCAACTTGTTGAGCAAAATAGGCTTCTTCATGCTTGATTTGTTGTGCTAATTCTAATCCTTTTTGAAAGGCTGTTAGTGCTTGAGGATATTGTTTGCGTTCTAGATATATTTGCCCAATTTGATCATAGGCTTGCATCATGCCATAAAAGTTAGTAGCACGTGTTTCTGCTTCTAAAAGAATTTGGCTAGTTTGCAAAGCCTCATCGATTTGTCCTTGGGAACGGTAAAGTGCAATTAACTTTTGCAACGCCTCTCCAGCATTAACATACTGCTCTAATTCCCAAGCTGTGGTGTAAGCTTCTTGATAGCTTTTAAAAGCTTGTTCTAGTAAATCCGGTTTTTCCTTTGCCAAAGATTCGTAATTTGAGGCGATCGCTAATTTTACTTTTGGTAATGGGGTGAGATTGTTTTCACTCACATAAACTGCTGCTAGCTGAGAAAGAATATCCACAGTTTGCTGGTACTCTTTGCCTTCTGCATAAATATAAGCTAGCTGTTCTAGATATGTTACCTCATTTAAGCGATCGCCCTTAGCCGTAGCTAAACCCAACAACTCTTGGTAAGTAGCAGCAGCTTGGGGATAATCAAACCAAATCAAATGTAATTCCCCGATTGTCTTGAGGGTTGCTACTTCTGCGACTGTATCTTGTTGCTGGCGTACTGTTGCCAGAACCTGATTATAAGCTGCTAAAGCTAGTTGAGGCGATCGCACTTTTTGGTAAGCCTCACCTAGCGATCGCCACAATTCTAAATCAGTGGTGGTTGCAGATACTGCTTGCTGTTGAATGGCTTGTAATCGTTGAGTGACATAGAACACCTCTTGGCGATCGTTTTGATTAAAAGCGATCGCACCTACCCTTGACAGTGCTTGCACCTCGGCTAATGCACCTAAAAAGCGTCGTAAGCGTAGTTCCCGATTCCAAATCTCAAAGGCTGCTACTTTATCTCCCGTTTGCAATTTAGCCCCAGCAGCTTGATTCAAATTATCCAGTTCTGTCTCCAAGGTTTCTAACTCTTGGGGTGATAACTGCTGTTTGTCAGTCAAAGGTGGTAGCAAAGGGTCTGGTACAACCGTCTCCAGTGGGGTAGGAGGATATTTATCTGCTTGCCTAGGATCTTGACTCTGTGCCAACGTTAGCGAACTGCTATACTGCCAGAGTATCACAGTAGTTATGATTATACTTAAGTGCCGTAACATGGGCATTTTACCTTGTTTTGCAAGATGGGCATGAGGCATTGGTAATTATGCTTCATACCCAAGAACATCTTTATCAATTCATTGGACGCACAAAACAATCATAATTATCCCCATTCCCTATTCGCCATTCCCCATGACCATTAGCAGGCATTACAATACTTCCAGATTATTTTTAAGCAACTGGTTGATCATCTGTAATGACTCATTCTACGGATATTGAGACTTTAGCTCGCTGGATGGCAGCTGATTTTAGCAATCAAGCACAAGCTTTTGAAAACCCTCCTTTATATGCCCATATTCGGGTGTGTATGCGTCCCCTCCCCTTGGAGGTGCTATCGGGAGTGAGTTTGTTTGTCGAACAAGCTTATGACTATCTCCTCAGTGACCCTTATCGTGTCCGAGTATTAAAGTTACTGCACGCAGGCGATCATATCCAAATTGAGAACTACACCGTCAAAGAAGAACAAAATTTTTACGGTGCATCCCGTGATCCTCAACGCCTCAAAGCCTTAAATATTGATAACTTAGAAAAGTTGCCAGGCTGTAACATGATTGTTGAGTGGAATGGTAACGGCTTTAAAGGCCGTGTCGAACCGGGGAAAGGCTGCATTGTTTTTCGCAAAGGGCAAAAGACCTATTTAGATAATGAGTTCGAGATTGACGCCGAAAAATTCATCAGCCTCGATAGGGGACGAGATTTAGATACTGATGAACATCTCTGGGGATCTGTCGCCGGGCCTTTTTACTTTGTCCGTTGGGGTAGTTTTGCTGATGAGGTGAAAGTGTAAACATAAATCAGGCTTTTAATCCATCTCCAGGGGTTTGATTATGAGCCGGAAATTTATTTCACGGCTTTATGAGATGATGCAATATCTGAGTTATGACGCACCGCAATAAACAAACGGTGCGTTGCGCTTTGCTTAAATAGTGCAACTTGACCTAGATCATGATTGCCGCTACAATCCTGATTAAGTAGTGAAATATCAAATTATGTTTACTCAGCAGCCATCTCTACAAATAACTTCTAGCCTGCTACTAGGGCTGGGGCTGCGACTACGCCTAGCAAGCAAATAAATTTCCTATCAACATAATCAAGATTTTCTCAGTTAAATAACCGTTTGTATTCTCCTAGAAAGAGAGAAATAACAGGCTAACTCACTAGGCAATTGCGTGCATTGTTTAGACAATTTTTGATGGCCAAAATTTATCAATAAGGAAATTCTTATGCACTCGCATTCATTACTAGAGGCATTGCTACGACTAATTATGGGATGTCAGGTTTGGTATAAGTGGCAACCTGGCAACCCTATTATGTTGACAAACTCTCGTGCCACAACGCCTCATGATCACCAACCAAATCGACAACAAAGGAATCATCGACAGTGTTAACTAATCCTGCTGCAAAATATCGCCAGTTCGCCCCGATAAATTTGCCTGAACGTACTTGGCCGAATCAAACAATTACTCATCCTCCCATCTGGTTGAGTACCGATTTACGAGATGGTAACCAGGCATTAATGGAACCGATGAATAGCGATCGCAAGTTACGTCTGTTCAATCTTTTAGTTAATATTGGCTGCAAGGAAATCGAAATTGCTTTTCCCTCCGCTTCACAAACTGATTTCGATTTTGTCCGCCATTTGATTACACAGCAGTTAATTCCAGATGATGTCACAATCCAGGTTTTGACACCAGCCAGAGAACATTTGATCCGGCGTACCTTTGAGGCTTTACGAGGAGCAAAACGGGCGATCGTGCATTTATACAATGCCACTTCTGAGGTATTCCGCCGTAAAGTTTTTGGCTTAGACCGATCGCAAACAATTAATTTAGCTGTTGATGCTGCTCAATTAATCAAGGAGTTGGCAGCCGCACAACCAGATACAGAGTGGCAGTTTCAATATTCACCAGAAACCTTTACAGCCACAGAACTGGACTTCGCCAAGGATATTTGTAATGCAGTCTTGGAAATTTGGCAACCAACACCCCAACACAAAGCAATTATCAATTTGCCTGCAACTGTCGAAGTTGCTACCCCCAATGTATTCGCCGACCAAGTCGAGTGGATGCACAATAATTTACAATTGCGCGATCGCTTGATTCTTAGTGTACACACACACAATGACCGTGGTTGTGGTATTGCTGCTGCTGAACTTGCCCAAATGGCAGGGGCCGAAAGGGTCGAAGGTTGCTTGTTTGGTAATGGTGAACGCACTGGTAATGTTGATTTAGTTACCTTAGCTTTAAATCTCTACACCCAAGGTATCCACCCTGGCTTAGATTTTTCACACATCAACGAAGTTGCCAGCATCGTTGCAGATTGTACACAATTACCGATTCATCCACGTCATCCCTACGTTGGTGATCTTGTGTTCACAGCTTTTTCTGGCTCTCATCAGGATGCCATTAAAAAAGGGTTGGCAGTACAGTCCAGTAATTCCTGCTGGGAAGTTCCTTATTTACCCCTTGATCCCAAAGATGTTGGTCGCACCTACGAATCTGTGGTACGAGTCAATAGTCAATCTGGTAAAGGAGGCATTGCCTTTCTTCTGGAACAAGACTACGATTTGGTATTGCCGCGACGGTTACAGATAGAGTTTAGCCAGATTGTCCAACGGGTAATGGATGGCTGTGGCAAAGAAATGTCTGCACGGGATTTGTGGCAGTTGTTTGAGCAAGAGTATTTACAAGCAGAGAAACCACTCAAGTACATTTCCCACCAATTATTGCAGACTGATGATGGCAGTCAAATTCAAAGTTTGTGGGCAACATTGCAACTTAACGAACAAGCGATCGCAGTTTGTGGTCAAGGAAACGGGCCAATTGATGCTTGTGTGAATGCTTTGGGTTTAAGTATGCAAATTCACCACTATGAAGAACATTCCCGCAACGATGGTAGCAATGCTGATGCAGTTGCATATATTGAAATTGCTGGTGAGCTTGTGCAACAGCCGTTACACGGTATCGGTATTCATACTAACATTGTCACCGCATCTCTCATTGCCATTCTGGGTGCCGTTAATCGCGCTTGGAAGTCAATGGATAAAGAGGCTCAAGCCCAACTAATCAAAAGTTTATTGCAGAGAGAAGCTGTGTTTGCTAAGTGAGTTTGACAAACCTCTCTTTGTCTTGAACCCTAACCCCCCTTACCAAGGCTACGGTGTACACACAAGTAGATCCAGAGCGAGTTTCCAACCAAAAAAGGTGGATTCAAACTGCTGAAGCCCCCGAGTCAAAGTAGTAATTCCTGGAGGTTTTTGAGACTT
>JAESGB010000249.1_pt1 | contig 8961 bp, 7 predicted proteins | sample 9266211 | NCBI WGS metagenome assembly JAESGB01 (sample SAMN14514844, study PRJNA621659) | algae metagenome | isolation source: Goleter apudmare HA4340-LM2 and co-occurring heterotrophs from cave wall... | place: USA: Maniniholo cave, Kauai, Hawaii | collected 2009-07-28 | reverse complement strand
TCGATCAAGACGGCTACCGCGCACTCAACATCGCCGGCGGACCCGGAGCCAAGGTGGCCTGAGCCGCCCTGTTCGCTACCTGTTCAGCTTACCGCTGTCCGTGTCACAAACCTTGAGGTGCTCCCTGCATGTCGGCGAGCAGCGCGGCGAAGCCGGCGGGATCGCGGGTGAGCTTGTCGCGCACGGTGGCGAGCGTGGCGCGGACAGGAGGTTCGTGGATGACGGTGTGCAGGATGATGCCGGCGACCAGCGCCTTGGCCTCCTCGTTCCAGTGCGCCTCGCCCGATTGCCCCGGCGCGTCATGGACCAGCGCGTCGGCGATCGTCTGCGCGTCCTCGGCGAGGTCCGGGCTGGCAGCGTCGAGCCGCGCCAGCGGGTTGTAGCGGGCCGCCGGACGCCCGGAGACGCCGAAGGGGTCCAGACACCACACATCGCCCTTCCTGGCCCGCGTGCGGGCCGTGACGCGGGCATTCTCGCCCTTCGGGTCGATGCAGATCACCGAGCGGTCGAGCAGCAGCAGGTTGGGAATGATCGTGCCAACGCCCTTGCCCGAGCGGGTGGGTGCCATCGTCAACAGGTGCGCCGGGCCGTCGTAGCGCAGCAGTTTGTTGTTTCGGCCCGATCGGCCGATGACGAGGTCGCCCGAGCCTTCCAGCTTCGCCAGGTCGCGCCGATCGCCGAAGCGGGCAGAGCCCAGCAGCGTGCTGTTGCGACCACCGCCGCGGCGGTTGAACTTCCAGATCGCGAACAGGACCAGGCCGGTGAGCAGGAAGAGGGCGAGGCGCTGATCCCACGCTAAACAACGGCAAGCGTTATCGAAAGGGTCAGCGGATGAAGTACCCGCTGACGCGCCATTCCCCCTTTTCGCGCGAAAGCACGACGGTTTCGACTGCGTCCGCCTTCGTAGCGAAGCGGGTCTGAAACTGGAGCACCTGGTAGTCACCTGCCGGCGCGCCGGGCAGCGTCCTTGTTTGAGTGACGTTCTGCAGGGCGCGTGACGAAACCCGCCCGAGCGGCTGCCGGACAGACTGGATCGTCGTCGCCCACTGCGACGAGGTGAGCTGCGCCTTGAACACCGCAGCTGCGGCCCGCCAGCTCGCGTCCCACCGTCCGGCGTCGAGCAGCGCGACCCATTTGCGCGCAGCCGACGACGCTTCTGTCTCGGCGGGGCTGGGAGCGATCGTCGAAGCACTTAGGGCGGGAGCTGGCGTACCATCGGGTGCGCTGGCCAGGGTCGAGAGCGCCACGGCTGCGATGACGAGAGACATGATGAGCATTCCTCCGGTGAGCCATGCCAGACGGTGCGGCGAGGATCGCGGCGACGCTGGCCTCTCGACCTGTTCCGGCGAAGGATCGACGTCGGCACCCCCGATTTCCTTGGCCCCGATCAAATCGGGTATAGACCCTTCCATCTCGACTAGGCGTCGTGCGGCCTCCCGGCTGCTCGAGACGCCGAGCTTGCGCCGTGCATCGCGCAGTCGATCGTTGATCGTATGCACTGATAGGCCAAGCGTGTTGGCGATGGATTTGGCGTCATGACCCACGAGGAGCAGGCGCAACGCCTCTTTCTCCCGCTCGCTTAGGGCTATTTGCTCCTGGGTCGTCATGATGCGGCCGCTCTATGCCGGCCGCTCGACACCGAGCCGCTTCATTTCGCGGTAGACGGTCGATCTGCCGATCCCGAGCTGCCGCGCCGCCTCGGCCGGCGACACGCTCGCCGCGACCAGCTTGAGAGCCGCGCTGACCTTGTCGCCGTCGAGCGGCTGACGGCCGGGCAGCTTGCCCTTGGCGCGCGCCGCGGCGATGCCGTCGCGGGTGCGCTCGGAGATCAGCCGGCGCTCGAAGTGGGCGATGGCGCCGAACACGTGGAAGATCAGCTCGCCGGCCGCGGACGAGGTGTCAATCTTCTCCTCGAGGCTGAGCAGGGCGATGTGGCGCTCCCGCAGCATCTGCACGGTGGTGAGCAGCTCGCCGAGCGACCGGCCCAGCCGATCGAGCCTGACGACCGCCAGCGTGTCACCGGCGCGCGCATAGGCGAGCAGCTCGGCCAGGCCCGGCCGCTCCATGCTCTTGCCCGACATGACGTCGGTGAACACACGGATGGTGCCGGCCTCCTCCAGCCGCATGCGCTGCCCGGCGACGTCCTGGTCGCCCGTGCTGACGCGCGCGTAGCCCAGGATGCCCGCCAACCCTCGTCTCCCAAACGGCCGTTCTGTGGACCACGACGCCGATTGGTCGCGATCACCCCTAGACCCGTCCACAAACTACGTCTCTTTAACACGGCCTGTCTACAGGCGTTGGAGGCCTTCTGTGGACGGGTGAGATGTCGGCACGCGATCATGTCCTGCTCACGGACGCCGAGCGGGTCCTGCTGTTCGGCGTTCCGGCCGCTCCCGACGAGTTGGCCCGCCGCTACACGCTCGAAGCCGCCGACCTCGACCTGATCCGCAAGCGCCGTCACGATCGCAACCGGCTGGGCATCGCCCTCCAGATCGCGCTGTTCCGCCATCCCGGCATGCCGCTCGCGCAACTGCTCCAGCTGGAGGGCCGCGCGCCGGCACCGCTCGTCATGTTTCTCGCCCGGCAGCTCGGGCTCGATCCGACCGTCCTGGCCGACTACGCCGGTCGCACGCAGACCATGACCGACCACGCCCGGCTCGTCGCCGAGGCGACAGGCGTGAGGCCGCCTACTCGGGGCGACGTCGCCATCATGATCGCCGCGGCCGAACAGGCGGCCGCGGGAACGGACGCCGGGCTGCCGATCGCGACCGGGATCATCGACGCGTTGCGAGCGGCCGGCATATGGCTGCCCATGCCGTCCACCATAGAGCGGGCGGGCATCGCCGGCCGATCTCGGGCGCGCAAGAAAGCGGCGCACACCATGGTGGCGGACCTCGACCCCGAGCGGATCGCCAAGGTCGATGCACTGTTCGGGATCGAGGACGGAGCGCGGCTCGGCTGGTTGAAGGCGATCCCGACGGCGACAAGGGCCGAAAGCGTGCGCGACATCGTCGAGCGCCTCCGGGACGTGCGCGAGCTGGGCATCCCGCACGACGCTGGCGCGCGCCTCCACCCCGCCCGTCGCCACCAGTTTGTCCGTGAGGGGCGGCTCTCGCCCGCCTACCTCATCGGGCGGTACACCGTTCCCCGTCGTCGGGCGATCCTGGTCGCGTTGCTGGTAGACCTGGAGGAGCGGCTGATCGACGCCGCGCTCGACATGGCCGACAAGCTGATCGGGGGCATGTTCCGAAGGGCGAAGAACAGCCAAGGCCAGCGCTATGCCGCATCGTCTCGCGACGTCGCCCGCCTCATGCGCCTGTTCCATACCACCATCGACGCGCTGAGCGACGCGGACGAGCAAGGCGCCGATCCCATCCAGGCGCTGGAGGACGCGGTCGGCTGGCACGTCCTGTTCAAGGCACGCACCGCGGTCGCGGCGATTGCGGACATGGTCGACGAGGACCTGTTGGTGGTCGCGAGCGACCGCTACACGACCTTGCGCAAGTTCGCGCCGCTGCTGCTTGAGGTGCTTGAGTTCAAATCGGGCCGCGGCAGCGCCGGCAGCGTGAAGGCGATCGAGCTGCTGCGCGAGCTGAACCGGTCGGGCAGGCGCGACGTGCCCCCGGGCGCGCCGATGCCGTTCCGCAAGGAGTGGCGCAAGCTGCTGATCGGCGACGACGGCAAGATCAACCGCCGCCTGTACGGGCCTTATGCATTAATCGGACACAGATTCACGGTAGGCGTCAGCGTCAGTGGAAGGGGACTATTTCCGCAGGTCTTCGATGCCGAGTTCGCGCCACATCCAGGTGAAATCGTAGGTTGCCATCGGGTCGTTCGGTTCGGGGTGAGCGCTGCTACGGTTTTCGAGATGCTTGAGCCACCCAGCTACTCGATAACGGCCTGCGGCCGTTCGAACGGCCGCACGTGGGCTGATGTCCCCAAGCATTCCAACGGGTTCATCGAGCGTCGCGCGGTACTGGCGGTCGAGCATGGCATGAACGAGCGGGGTTGCCACCTCTGGCGCAATGGCCGGTGCCGGTTCGGATGTTGTCAGTCCCTCGGCCCGCGCGGCCATGGCCTGTTCGATCGTCTCGATCGTGGTCAGCGGCGAGCCGACCAACCCGGCGAGCGCATCGGTGATGAGCGCGGTACCGCGTTTCGCCCGCTCGGCCGAGGTGACGGCGAGAACCAGAGCCCGGCCTTTCAATTCGACATTGCCGAGCACCGGGGTGCCGTTCGCCATCGTCACACCCCACGCCATACGGCCAGTGCTTCTCGCCTTTCCGTCCGGTTTTTCGCCCAGCCAGTTCCAGAAGTGCGTGGTTTCCCGCTGAAGCGTAGGGACAGTGTCGAGCCGCTCGCCGACCAGCGCCTGGGTCACGCCGCGTGCAAAGGGAAAGCGCACGCGGTGGAACACCACCTCCTCGCCATCACTGTTGTGCAGGGTGGGGATGGACACCGGCCCCATGATCTTGGGGACGACATCGAACAGCCATGCCGTGCTGATGAATGCCGGAAGTGCGGCCAAATCGTCGGGGTTCAGCTTCAGTGCGGTGTTTGGGCTACGCTTGCCTTTCGAACGCCGCAGATCGGCGACGAGCGCCTCGGCCGCCTCCATCGTGAATGACAGCACGCCGCCCGACAGGAGGTGCTTGCCTCCGACCTGCACGACGCGGGCACCGATCCTGTCCCATTGTTTCAGCGTCTGCGAGGCGCTGCGCTCGGATACCCGAAGCGGCTCGCCGCCCTGGATCAGGTCGCGCACGAGGAAGCCGCTGCCAGGCTCGACCTCGCTGACTTCGTGGAGGCTCATCACCGAGGATCGAAGGGCACGCAGGTAGATTTTGGTCGGGCCGCTCTCGTTCCAGCCCCGGCGCCGGATATAGTCATCAACGATGTTCCGGTCCCCGGGTTGGATGGTGCGCGTCAGCAGATCCTCGAACGCGCATCCCCACAACACGCCCGCCCAATGATCGCCGACGATGTCCGCCAGCTCATCCGCTTCGAAGTCGAACTCCTCCATCGCCAGCCCGAAATGATCGCCGAGCGCATCGCGAAGATGATCGGCCCAGGCCGGCGAGGTGGCGAATTTCATAACGCCGGACAGATCGTGACCACGCTTCATGCCTGTTCCCTCTGCTGTTGCCCCAATTGCTGGCGGTGCGCGGCGACGATGCGCGAGACTGTGGGTTCGCTGACGCCGTAGAGCCGTGCCATCTCGGCACCGGACTTGCGGCCGGAAGTGACGGACTCGGCGATTTCGCGACGCTGCTTGTCGCCGAGCTTGCGCCGACGCCCGCCGATCCGTCCTTCTGCTCGCGCCTGAGCCAAGCCGGCGCTGGTGCGCTCACGGATCATCGCGCGCTCGAACTCGGCGAAGCTTCCGACCATCTGCATCATCATCCGCCCTGCCGCAGTGGTGGTGTCGATCGCCTCGGTTAGCGAGCGGAAGCCTGCGCCTGCCAGCTCGATCCGCTCCATGATGTGCAGCATGTCCTTCAGGCTGCGCGACAGTCGGTCAAGCTTCCAGACGACGACGACATCGCCGTCGCGCAACTGGCCGATCATCTCCAGGAGCTTGGGCCGGTCCCACCGCCCGCCGCTGGCGGTCTCCTCGTACACGCGCTTGCAGCCGGCTGCATCGAGCGCGCGCCGCTGCGCGGCGTTCGACTGGTCGTCGCCCTTCGACACGCGGGCATAGCCGATCAGATAGGGTTCGCGTGTCATCCAGTATCTTTCACAAACGGTCGTATCCTGAGGCGGGAACAGCATGCACGCATTTCCGCAGCCTTCCGCCTTTCATAATCCTCTTTCATTAAGGTGCCAAAAGGCAAGAGGTTTTTGGAGGATGAAACATGCCTGCCCGCATCCCGATGACCGAGCGGCAGCGCGCTGCATTGCTTGCTTTGCCCGACAGCGAAGCGGCGGTAGTGCGGCACCATGGCCTCGATGCCGAGGACCTTGCTGCGATCGGCACCGCACGCACTCCGGCAACCCAGTTAAGCTACGCCCTGCAACTCTGCTGCCTGCGCTACCCGGGGCGGCATCTACGTGCAGGCGAGCTGTTGCCTGCGATCATGCTCGACCACATCGCCGAGCAGGTCGGGGTGGATGCAGGCGCCGTCGCCGACTTCGCGCGGCGAGCGCCGACCCGCTACGATCAGCTTGCCGCCATCAAGGCGCGCTTCGGATTCACCGATCTGAGCCGGCCAGCGCGCGGCATCATGATGAACTGGTTGGAAACCGAAGCCATGGCCATCGTGGACGGGCGCATTCTGCTCGATCGACTGCTCGACGAGCTGCGCACGCGGCGCATCGTCATTCCTGGCGTCAGCGTAGTCGAGCGGATGACGGCCGAGGCGATGCTTCGGGCGGAAGCCGATCTGATCGCCGCCGTCGACAATAATCTCGATGCAGACATGCGTCAGCGTCTCGATGCGCTGGTCGATGAGAAGGTGCATGATCGACAGAGCCGCTTGTCCTGGCTGCGCGAACCGGAGCCCCGCGTCGCGTCAGCCTCGCTCGCCGAAATTCTAGAGAAGGTCGCGTTGATTCATAGGACTGGTATCTCTCGTATCACGGTCGATCCCGTGCACGAGCCACGCCTGACGCAGTTCGCCCGCGAAGGTGTGCGCTATACCGCCCAGGCTTTCCAACAGATGCGCACCTCCCGCAGGCGGGTCATCCTGCTTGCTACGCTGCGCGATCTGGAGGCCACGCTTACCGACGCGGCGATCGCCATGTTCGCCGCCTTGATGGGACGCGCTCATCTTCGTGCCCGCAAACGCCTGGAGCAAAGGGTCGCAATTTCAGGACGCGAAGGCCGCGACCGTCTGATGCGCATCGCCGCTGTACTGGAAACAGTGAGCCGGGCAGCACGCGCCGGCGAAGATATCGCCGCAGCCCTCAGGGATATCATGCCTCTCGACATGCTCGATGCCGATGCCGCGATCATTCGTCGTACCGCGGCACCTCACAGGGACGATGTGCTGAGCGAGATCGCAGCCGAGTACCGAACCTTCAAGCGAACAGGGCCTCAATTTCTGCAAACGCTCGATTTCCACGGCAGGGCCGGCACTGCGGCATTGCGCAACGCCATGATGGTCCTGTCGGATCTTGATGGCGACTGGCGCAAGCCGCTCCCTGCCGACGTGCCGCTCGGCCATATCGAGCGGCGCTGGCACCGCCATGTCGTGGTTGCCGGCAAGATCGACCGGACGCACTGGGAGATGGCGACCTACGGGGCGCTCGCCAATGCACTGGCATCGGGTGATATCTGGGTGCCGCGGTCACGGCTGCACAGGTCGCTGGACGTGCTGCTCGCGCCATCAAGCGGCGCGGCGCTGCAGCCGGCGTTCTCGCTCGGTGATCCAGACGCATGGCTCGATCAGCGCGCCGCGCAGCTCGACAGCGCCTTGCGCAACGTCGCCCACAATCTGGCCGGACGCGATGCTGCCCTGTTCGCTGGCGAGCGATTGCGCTTTCCCAAGGAACCGAAGGACGATGATGCCAAGGACGACGAAGGACGGCATCTGACGCTTGCCTGCTACGGTATGCTGCCTGCCACGCGTATCACCGACCTGCTGTCGCAGGTCGAACGATGGACCGGCTTCACCCGGCACTTCGGGCACGTCTCGACCGGGCTGCCGCCTGGAGACGAGCGGGCTTTCCTCGCTACCCTGATTGCCGAAGCGACCAATCTTGGGTTGTCGCGCATGGCCGAGGTATGCGGCGCAGGGTCACGCCGCGCGCTGCTGCGCATGCAGACATGGCACATGCGCGAGGAAACCTTTCGGGCGGCGCTCGCCTGTCTGACCGACGCCATCCACGCCGAGCCGATCGCCGCCTGGTTTGGGTCAGGGCACCGGGCGTCCGCAGATGGCCAGGCCTTCTACCTGGGCGGGCCGGGCGAAGCCGGCGGAGCGGTCAATGCTCACTATGGTCGCGACCCGGTGGTCAAGATCTACACCACCATCACCGATCGCTACGCGCCCCTGCACCAAACCGTGATCGCCGGCACGGCAGGAGAAGCCATCCATGCGCTCGACGGCATCCTCGGCCATGACAGCAACGCCGATCTGACCGCGCTGCACGTCGATGGAGGCGGCGTTTCCGACATCGTGTTCGCGACGATGCATCTCCTCGGACTCGATTTCGAGCCGCGCATTCCCCGCCTGTCCGACCGGCGCCTCTACGCTTTCGAGCCCTCGAAGCGTTATGGCAGGCTTGCGCCACTGTTCGGTCACAGGCTCAACCGGGACCTGATCGCCAGCCACTGGCCCGATATTGAACGTGTCATTGGCGCGATGCGTAACCGCACCGTTACGCCCTCGCTGATCCTCAAGAAGCTGTCCGCCTACCGCCAGCAGAACAGCCTCGCCGCGGCGTTGCGCGAGGTCGGGCGGATCGAGCGCACGCTGTTCACGGTGCGTTGGTTCGACGATCCAGCGCTACGCCGCACTGTCACCGCCGAATTGAACAAAGGCGAGGCGCGCAACAGCCTGGCGCGGGCGGTCGCCTTCCATCGGCTCGGTCGCTTCCGCGACCGTGGCCTGGAGAACCAGCAAACCCGCGCGGCTGCGCTCAACCTCGTCACCGCAGCGATCATCCTCTTCAACTGCCGCTATCTGGGGCGCGCCGTCGACGAAATGCGCCAGCGAGGAAGCCAGATCGACCCGGCTATGCTGTCCCGACTCTCACCATTGGGATGGGATCGCATCAATCTCGCCGGCGATTACGTCTGGTCCGATCACCTCGGTCTCGACGCCAGCGGCCTCATGCCCCTGCTCATCAAACCGCTACTGTGAATCTGTGTCCCTACAATGCACAGGGGCCCAGCTGGAAGCGGCATCCGCGGCGAAAGCGCCTCGAAAGTCGGGTGCGGCCGCCAATAAATGGGGCGCAAAGGTGATCGCGCTCGGGTTCTGCATGTTGCCTTCGCTGCTGCTTCGCGCGCAGCGA
>JAESGB010000248.1_pt1 | contig 9170 bp, 10 predicted proteins | sample 9266211 | NCBI WGS metagenome assembly JAESGB01 (sample SAMN14514844, study PRJNA621659) | algae metagenome | isolation source: Goleter apudmare HA4340-LM2 and co-occurring heterotrophs from cave wall... | place: USA: Maniniholo cave, Kauai, Hawaii | collected 2009-07-28 | reverse complement strand
TAATTATTTCGTTTTTTACGTTGAGTTACCCACGCTCTGGACGTATTTTGATGACGTATCAATTAAATTATCCTAAATCTAGCTAATCCAAGTGTTTTTTCCTCACTTGTGAGAAATGCGGGTCAAGATTACTCTCATGCACTTTGACACCAAATGCAAGGTACAAAAATTGCTTGAGCATATAGCTGGAGACCACCTGCTCAGGATCGCAGGTCACCTTCCCCACTGCCCACAAAGCAAAAATTCCTTTGTCTGAGATTGAGCGGTCTTTGATAGCAGAAAATCCATCAATAGAAGGAGGTAGAGTCTTCCATGCCGTAACCCATGCCTCTACAGTCTTAGAGAACTTATTATTTTGCCGACTACCATTTTTGGGAGAATCATCTGTATTTTCATCTCCTTTAGTGTTGGATTTTGATCCTCGTGTCCCTCCACCTGTGTTTAAAGTCCATTTATTCGGGATGTTGGAATCAAGGACTTCCATAAGGATTTTCTGAGCCTCCTCTCGACCTGATTTTTGCAGTCCAACTTTGTCGTCTTCACGGAATAGGTCGGAACTGTTGCTAATCCAGGAAACTGCATGGGGATTGTGCACTCCAGCTTTCTTTAGTTCTTCATTGAGGACTAGCCGTGGAATCTCAGACCGTCCCTCCAGTTCATGTGCATACAAAAAGAGGTAAGTCAGGCGGCGTGCAGCGTCTAACTTACCATTAGCTTTTAGTCGAGTTTCCATCAGACGTAATTGTTCGCCGTTATAACGAAAGATTTGCCGTAATTTTTCTGCATCCGCTCTGAATTCAGCCGAAGCGAGAGTATGTTGACTTGAGACATCAACTAGAGCCTCATCATGACTCTGATTCAATTCAAACAAAGGGAGTTGCTGTGTTTCGACTGGGTGAATATTTTGCCGTTTAGCGCGATCGTTTCCAGAACTTACGATTAAGGTACCTTCTCCAATTGCTGTTATTAAAGCACTACCTATGCTAGTTCCTACCTCATTTGTTAGTGCAGCCTTAAACGAGCGTGAATAGCTTTTACTAGCTTCAACAAACTCTATGGTGTTGATGGGAGCATTACCGACGCCATTGATATGGTGAGTTTGGGGGCTGGTATTTGTAGTGATGCCAGCTTCACTAATCGGCGTACCACATACAACACAACCATTTGCATCGATTTCCAATGGCGCTTTGCAATCCTTGTTCTTGCAGTGTAGTTGTATCCGACACTTCGGACAGTAGAAGAGGTCTTCACGAGTGGGGAGCTTGTGGTGACAGGCAGGGCACTGCTGCATATGTTCAATTTCCTGATCTGTGAATTTGTAACATATTAGACCCGGAATTCTGCTGGCTGCTAAAAATTCACGATATTTTTAGCTAAAAAGTAAAAACTTTGCAAAATTAGACAGCATATGGCTTTCAAGGCTCTTAAGTTGTTTAGATAGAATACTTTCTAATATTTGACAGCAGTTATATGAGCAGTAGAGGTACGATACATTCGTATTCGGACACCCAAGCCTTTGAACGGCTGATGTTGCTAATTGCCACCTTGGTTAAATATCCTGGCATAGGGCACTTTGACTCACCAGAAGACCACTCTGGAAAACATCACAATGCGTTGCAAGAAGTTTTGGCTTGTCTTCAAGACGTTGCAAAAGAAGTTGGCATCAACATACCCTTCTATTCAGAACACACTATTCGCAAGGATATTAAGACCCTACGTCGCTACTCCATCCTTGACCAACATACTTATCGACAGGGATACTACTTGGGTTGTGGTGCATTGAATCGAGAGGAGCTACAAGTCGTCTTAAATGCGCTGTTTTCTCAGGCAAAGTATCAACAAGACCCACAAATCAGCCAAATTTATCAAGTTTTAGAGAAACGGCTACGGGGATTGGGACTAGGAGAGAAACTATTTTACCCAGTACGAACTTATATTGACCGCCCAATTATCTATACAAATCCCGAAGAAATGATGTCTCAAAGCAAATATAGAGGCACATTATTTGAGTTACTTAAAGAATTAGAAACAGCAATTATTAAAGGTCAAGTGATTGAAATATATCGTTGCCGCAACCTGTATCAGAGCAATAATAAGCATTTCATAACAGTTTATCCTCTACAACTTATTTATTCAGACATTGCATGGTATCTCCTTCATGAAGATTACCAAACTGGTCATTTGGCAATGTCCAGACTAGATAGATTTAGCGATCACTTCAAGTTAATAGATGCTTCAGGTCGAGGACAAGAAAAGCAGTGGAAAAGTTTGCATATAGCACATCAACTACGGGAAGCCGGATGGGGAAAATATTTAGGAACAAGCCTCGAACAGCAGCTAGAGCGACAAGGTAAATTACCTTTTGTAAAGGTGATTGTGCGATTTTTTGGGGAAGCGATCGCTTTTATTCAAGAAGGCGAGAAGCGCCATTTAAGGCAAGAAATTTCATTAGAAGTAAATGCAAAAGATGGCAACCCAGAGTATTTAGAATACAGTGTGGATTTGCCGAGGCGATCGCTTTTGGAGTTTTGTTACTGGGCTTGTCGATTCATGGGCAATGTGCAGTTTATCGCTCCTCCTGAGCTAGTTGAGCGACATCGAAATATGGCACAGGAATTACTGAACAAGTATTCTTCGTAACTTACTTATTAATTTGCTGTCAATCATAACCGTTCATCTTCATTAAATCGCCAACAAAGCGAGCCTGGGTCACGATACCTACTCCATTTTTCAAATTGCAGGTATCTCGGCGGACACCCATCAACGACTGTAAGTCTTGCAGTAAGGCAAAACTAAGTGGCAGTCTGAAAATACAATCAGAAATGCTGAAGTGAAATAAATTTTTAAAAGTCCAGAAATTTATGCCAAACCGTCGTTTTTGGGGTGTAGCGGCTTTGGTTGCGCTTGTGATTGGGTGTTCGCCAGCGCAATCCCAAGTGCCACCTAACACCGAACTTTCCCCATCAATAAGCGTGCATTTACTCCTGGGAAATCCCAGCAGCGCAACTCCAACAAAGCTTACGCCTGATAATTACCTGATGGTCAAAAATCAGTATGCACTCTCCTACAACCGAAGCCAAGGAACTGCCAATTGGGCAAGCTGGCAGCTGAACTCCTCATGGCTAGGGAAAGCAGAGCGCCAAGATAACTTCCGCCCGGACAACACTTTGCCTGCCGGTTGGGTGCGGATAACTCCTTCTATGTACTCTGGTTCAGGTTATGACCGAGGTCATATTGTACCTTCGGCAGACCGCTCTCTGACGGTAGAGGATAATTCCTCAACTTTCCTAATGACCAACATGATGCCCCAAAGTGCCGATAATAATCGCAACACTTGGGGGAATTTAGAAGACTATTGTCGAGAACTGGTAAGCCTTGGCAAAGAACTTTATATTGTCGCAGGGCCTTTTGGTAGTCAAGGCGAACCTCTTAAGGGTAAGGTAACAATTCCCAAATCAACTTGGAAGATTGTTGTCGTACTAGATAGCCCAGGCTCTGGGATTAATGGTATTACTGCCAGCACTCGTGTCATCGCGGTGAACGTACCAAATGAACAAGAAATCAACAATGACTGGAGAACTTATAAGGTCAGCGTTGACGAATTAGAGAAACTCACAGGCTATGATTTTCTCTCCTCAGTTTCCCCAAATATTCAGGAAGTTATTGAAAGCAAAGTAGATAGTCCTTAAGCAAGTCAAGTTTCTACAACTTGAGTAGAAATCCCCGCTAAATTTTCTGTCGGGGTTTGACCAACAATATAAACATCAATCTCTTTGTGTCCGAGGCGATACACCTGTAAATTGCTCAGGTTTTCTTTAAGTGTTTGCACAAGAGCTTGAAATTTGTTGACGGTTGCTTTCTCCTCTTCGCCGTGCCAATCTTCAGGAGTCGTAGCTACTTTGAAAAAGTCGTCAACCCCCACGATTTCAACGGGTGTATCTTGTGAATGATGTGTCTGTTGTACAACTTTTTCAGGTGTTGCAGGTGCAATACCTTCCCAAAGAAAAACCTCAAATGGATATTCCGACTCACTCATGAACAGTAAACCATCGGATGCACGTTTTAGCTGCTCAACAATTTCTGAATTGGTGCTAGTCATAGAAAAGAGATCGCTTGTCGAATTTCGTACTTCCATTGCGGTGTGGTAGCACTCCGGAGCAAACAGGGTTAGCGCAATGGCAAGCAGCGGTACAAGTGTTCATGTTACTTATGTTAACTAAACCACTTGACAGAAAGTAAGTTCAGACTAACCGTGAGTAATAATTTCAACATTTTCTTTTTTACTTTCTTGTCTTGCCATTTGATCAAAATCATCTCCATCTAAACTCTTGTCCCGTTTTTTAAACTCAGAGAGTAGTTGAAAGAACTTCTCAAACCCCGCTTTCTCGTCGTGACAGTAAAGCATAATTATCTTAGCCCAAGAATTTGAGGTATGCAGTTTATATTTTCTTTCTACGAAATTATGAAACTCCTCATAAAATTCAGCTTCTGATTGAGTTAATTCAATACTCAATTCTCTTCTGGCAGTTTTATAACCAACTAAAAACATAAATAAATCACTTATAGAAGCCGTACCGATATACATCCCAGGTCTCGCTTTAATTTTATCTAAAATCTCAAACAATCCGCCGCTCATATTTATCTCCTATTTCTTTATGAAAAAGCCTGAATTTATTAAAAATCAAACTCTTGAATTTCAAATTTTTCGCTTGGACAGTGGAAATCTTTTATCCAATCCTCTCTAAACATTCCCTCAGATGAGAGATTATCAAAGACTTTGCCTCTAACGAACACACCGTAATGCTTACCATTAATTGTAATCGAATCATCTATTCCCTGACGCAGTAGTCTGTCACTGAGAATATAATCTTCATCCCGGTATCTAGTTTTCAGTCGGATAATCTTCCCCTTAATGCCATTTTCCACCAACCATTGCATTACAGCATTAGCGCACTCGTAACATTCAAGAATGTCAAAACTTGCAACTATCTTACCGACTTCTTGATAAATCTCCTCATCAGATAACTGATACACCCATGCACCCCAATATCAAATAAATACATCCATTAATTAATAATGCATAATTTCTTAACTAGAAAAGCAAAAAATAATACAATTAAATAATCCGAAAAATTACACATTATTCATAACCCAAATCAACATAACTACTAATATCAACGTCCAACATACATCCCTTTATTTGCATCCTGTTTGGAGATGGTTTTACAAAGATAATAAAGGTAATTATGGTGTAGTCTTTTTCTCCCACTTTATTAAGATAAAGTTGTTCAAAGAGCGTTTAACTTACCGGATGATACAGTCCTGTATCCTGATTAAACTCCCACCCTATACCTGATGCATCCTTGCGCTTGCACCATGCCACAAAAAGCGGTGGTTGTAGGTTAATTCGCTCCTTACGTACAGTTTCTACACTTACACCAAGTCTTGAAGCTAAACTTTCTTCCGTTAGCGGTTGGATTCGCGGACTTTGCCCTTGATAGGATGAATTGTAGTACGATTTATTTCGCCTCGGTTGATTGTTGAGATGATTTTGAATTTTAATAATCGCCTCAGCAAACTGTGTCATTCGGGCTGTCATCCCCTCAATTTTTTGTTCTAAATCGGCGAGATTATGGATTGCTCCGGTTTCTTTGCTATTAGATTCGCCTGACAACTGTAACTCTAGGTTATCAAGTCTTTCGCAAATAGCTAATATCGTTTGATTCATAGAGTTGGCGCTTCTACTGTTACTGTCCAACGCCAGTATTAATTCATCCAAAGAGTGAAGCAACTCGCTTGAGAGTCCTTGTCGGTGCAGCCGGGATAACTCCCTAACTGCTGGAATTAGGGGAGTGGGTACGCGGATCATCTCGCTGGGTTTGTTTTCGTCAGGCATAGTGATATCGCAATTGATAGCAAAAGCTATCGATATCAATTAGATAGCATTGATATCAGAGTATCAGGAATTGGTGATTCAAGCACAAACCCGTTCGGGAATCGCCTGCCGTGTTTTGGGCTTTCACCCCGCACTTTAGCTTGCTACTTTTGTGCAGGCTTTGGGAATTATTGACGCAGAGAGCGGGCAGTATATCCACGGCGCTGTCGTAGAATATAAAAGCTTCCTGAAACATCACTTCCAGGAAGCTATATATTTATCATCGCGTAACTCTAAAGACCAAATGGATGTTACTAATATTGAGGTGGCGCAGGTCGAAATTCTGTCTACTACTCCACAACCAAGTGTAATTAAAAACACTAATGCTCAAGTTACGCCGGAGTTGGTAGAGGAGGTAATTCGGCAATATTATTACCGCACGCCTGCGGTTGCTAATGATGAGGAATTAATTTTAGCTTGGGCTGGAAGCCAAAACCGCGAACAAACCAAGCGAAAATACTATCAATTTGGTCAAAAATTACTCGAATGGGTACGGAATCAAGGTATACCTGATTTGCGTTTGATTCAGCTACCATTGTTACTAGAATTTATTGCTTCCTGGGGTGAGGTTTCCTCTTATACTAAAAGTAACCGAGTGCTGATATTGCGTTCGCTCTGGAGTTATGGGAGCGGGGAGAGTATTGGCTATTTTTTGCGGAATATTGCAAGTACGATAAATTACGATAATTTCAGTGATTTACCGAAGGCAGAGCGGTATTTGGAAGATTGGGAAATGGAGAAGTTGGGTAAGGCTGCCTCTGAGATGGGGGGCAAGTATTGGCTAGTTTTTAACTTGATTTTTTACAGTGGGATGCGGGTTGGCGAAGTCGGTAGAGTGACGGTTCCGGGTGATGAACCAAGGTTACCCAAGGAAGATTATCCGGGGTTGTATTGGCACAACTTTAAATGGCAGCCAGACCCGTTATCGGAGGATAGACAGCGGGGGTACTACACAATTAAGTTTTGGGGTAAGGGTGGGAAGTACCGGGAGATTGGCTTAGACCATCAGACTTCGCTCGTTTTCAAGAAGTATCGGGGGATGGCTAATGATAAAATGCCAGTGTTCCCGAATGTCTCGCCTGACCCAAAAAAGCGGGGGTTGCCGTTGAGCGATCGGGCGATTAAAAGATTGATTCAGGATATCTCCGAGGTGGCGAAGGTGAAGTTTTCGTGTCACTGGTTGCGGCATTCTCACGCAACGAGGGCGGTGGAGAGTAAACCGCTTTTTCAGGTGCAAGACCAATTGGGGCATAGTAAGAGTGATACTACCAAGGGGTATGTCCGCACAAAAAAAGACGCAGGCACGGGTACAGTATTGCCGAGGTTTTGATTGGTTGATGTTTATTTTGACAATTTGCATTGAAGTATTAAAATTCTAAGAACTTCCATAACTGGCTAACTTGAACTAACGGTGAAGATTAGCCACTTGCTTTACCCCAATAATTGGTCAGAAATTGCGTAGCTTGCCGCCTTTGGCATTGCTTGGGTGAAAATATGATAGACGAAAAGATTGTTAGTCATGAGAAAAATATCGTTTGGCTGGTTGAACCAAAGGATTACCGTTGGGTTAGAGAAGATATGGCAGATTTCTGTCAACCACAAGGAATTTCTAAATCTCACCAGTTGCGAATTGAAAAAAAAAGAAAACTTATTGGTTACGCTGACCTGAAGGACAACGCACCACCTAGTTATATTCATGGAACTAAAAAACATTACTTTCGCAGAGTTTTTGTAGTTCGTGATGGTGATTATCAGGTTTATCAATATGGGCATCCCGCAGAAGGTGTAGACCCTTTAAAAGTAAAGCCCAAGGTTAAGGCGGCCGTTCTTAGAGGAAGTTAGATTGGGACTTGAGCAGCGATTGCCCTAATAACGCTATATATGCAAGAGTTCTATAAAATCACCAGGTCATTGATTAAAATGCGATGGCAACGAGAACACCGCAGGCATCGCCTATATGAATGAATTTGGTTAAGCTTTCGTACTGCTATTCGCATTACAATTGGTCAAGCCGCAGTTTAATTATACTGATGATGTTCACCTATTCTCTGTACCCAGATAATTGGTCAGACCTTGCGATCGCAGTTAAACAAGAGGCTAAATGGTGCTGTCAAAAGTGTGGGTTACAGTGCATCCCTCCTGGGGAAAAAACATCACATCTATGCTCGAAAAAGGATTTATCTGAATATTTGCGTACTCAAAAACGCAAAAATCTAAAATTAGCCTTTACCGCCAAGGCATTCACGCAGCGTAGCTTGCCGCCGTAGGCATCGCTATCCAAAAGAACTATGTAGTAGACAAAACTATACTACAAATGTATTATTAAAATTATTCTTAATTACAAATACTACAAATCTTCAATGATCAGCAGATTCTCTTCAACCATTAGTAGCGCGGTGCATTGCCGACCCAACAAGGGTTTAGGCAGAGTATTCGCGCTGTTTGCGTTTGAGGAAATGTATCTGTTTGTCGGCGATAAATCTGCAAGTGTTGGCATTTTCGGAGCAATTGCCGAATGGCTGAATCTAGACCAACTTATCCAAAGCGGGAGGTGCAAATGTCTTACAGCACCAACATAGGGCAAAAAGTATCAACTATCTGACCCCCGCTCCTGAATCTCAGAGGCGGGGGTTGTTTTTTGAGGAGTGAATCAAGGTATGCAAGCTCAACAGCAAAGTCAGCAACCACATATATTACAAAATTCGGTGGTGGTGTTCTCTAAGAACTACCTACCACTGGCACGTATCAACATCAAACGAGCAATCGTGCTGTTAGTTACTGGTCAGGCTGAGTCGTTGGATTTTGGCAGTACAAAGCAGTGGGAAGTCCGTTCACCCAGCGTCGTACTACAAGTTCCTGAACATATTCGCTTGACTGTTGGTAATCCCGAACGCCACTGGAAAGTACCACCTGTAAATCGGCGTGAAGTACTCAAGCGAGACAACCACACCTGCCAATACTGCGGTAGCACCAAGCATTTAACACTTGACCATGTGATTCCCCGCTCTAAGGGTGGACAGCATACCTGGGGCAACGTTGTAACTGCGTGTGAGAAGTGTAATTCAATCAAGAGCGATCGCTTACCGCATGAAGCTGGAATGGTACTCAAAGGGGTAAAAGTAGCGAAGCTGTCACCAGCCGCCACGCGACGGCTGTAACCTTTACTGTCAGTGGAAGGATAATATTGCCGGAATGGCTTGCTTATGCTTCCAATTAACTGCGGCAACATTATGCT
>JAESGB010000246.1_pt1 | contig 9348 bp, 8 predicted proteins | sample 9266211 | NCBI WGS metagenome assembly JAESGB01 (sample SAMN14514844, study PRJNA621659) | algae metagenome | isolation source: Goleter apudmare HA4340-LM2 and co-occurring heterotrophs from cave wall... | place: USA: Maniniholo cave, Kauai, Hawaii | collected 2009-07-28 | reverse complement strand
CCAGTTGCCGCGCGCGGGGTCGATCAGCTGGTCGCGGACCTGGTCGGCGAGTTCGGCGATCGCGTCGCCATCGCCGAATACCGCGAGCCGGCCCCCGTCACCGGCGCGGACCGCTTCAAGCGCCGCTTCCGTCAGATCCGCGGTTTCGGCGATCGTGAGGGTCGCGTGCGTCGGCTCGGGTTGGCGCCGGAAGCGAAAAGGGAAACTACCGTCCACCGGGCGTACCTTGGATTGCGGGCGGAACGAAAATTCCACCATCGGTGTGAAGCGACGCGCTGACGATTCCGCATCCGACCGCCCAGGCGAAGGTGAAAGCCGCCACCGCGGCCGCCAGGAGTCCCGCCTGACGCAACCGGCGCGTCAGCGGGACGATCATGCGTGGTGCGGTTGACCGTGGCTCCACGGGCTTCCTGCGGGCCTGATGGCCATACTCGGCCGTTCCCTCGATCGCGTCGCAGGGCGGCGTGTCGAGCCGCGAGGTCCGACCGATGCGGGGAGGCCCGTGCATATAGTCGCGGTCGGCGAGGCTCATCGTGCTGGCTCGGACCGGACCCGGAGGGCACGCAGCGCGCGGGTGAGCGGCAGGAGTAAGACGTAGGTCAGGCCGAAAATCGCGGCCATCGCAAGCGTTTCGCCGCCCCAGTCGAGCGCATCGTCGCGCCGCGCGAGCTGGCTGCATTGCGTGAGCGTATGAGTGTCGAGGTCGCAGGCGTGCCAGTGCTTGGTGGCGATCACCTGGTCCCAGGTCGGTGGTGATGTGGTCATGCTCATAGCTCCAGTCCGATGTCCTTTTCGGGGTAGGGAAGTTCAGGCCCTTTGGGCTCGACCGGGACGCTGAACCGGGAGAGGTCGAGCGAGGGATCGGTACGGATGTCGATCTTGCCGCCGGTCGAGGGGCGGGCTGTATCTGCGCTCGGCTCGCCTCCGACTTTCTCCGGTCCGCGATCGAGGTCGGGCGGCAGCGAAGGGTTGAACGTCTCGCCCGCGCCGGCTTTCGTGGCTGCGCCGGCAGCGCCGCGATCGGGGTCGATCGACAGCGCGCCGGTGGTCTCGAGCGCCGAGGTCTTGTTGCCCTCGTTGCGCTCGATCGCGGCGGTCAGCTTCTCGCGGTCGTCGGTGAACAGCTGGATGTCGTCGCGGACGCGCGTGACGGTGACGTTGAACAGCCGCTGGTTGGAGAGGTTCGATTCCCTGTGGCTCATCACCGCGATCGCGGTGTCGGTGGTGATGCCCTGCGCCGCGTGCATGTTGAGCGCGTAGGCGAGGCTGATCCGCTCCATCATCGGATCGCCCGCCTTCAGCTCGTGGAGGGTGCCGTCGCTCGCCTCCACCTTGATCCCCGACGGGTCGGCCGAGACGACGCGGGCGATATCGTTGTTGTTGAGGCCGCGGTCCTTGTCGTTCTGGGTCCAGCGGATCTTGTCGCCCTCATGCAGCTTGATCTGCTCGCGCTGGGCGAGCTGCATCGCGTCGGTCTTGTCGACCGGCGATATCTTCTGCGGATCGAAGGTCCGTACCCGGTTGCCGATCTGGACCTGAACGCGCCCCTTCGCGTCGACGCCGAGCACGTCATAGGTGCCGGGGCTGAGGCCGAGCTCGCGCATGGCATGGCGCAGGTCGATCACCTGGCCGGGCTTATAGGTATGCGCGTAGCGGAGTTCCTCGCGCGTGACGTTGACCTTGTCGAGGACCGGGGTGACGACGCCGTCCCCTTTCAACGTGCCCTCCGCGGCGAGGCCGTCCTGGATGCGCACGTTGAGCTCTGCGCGCGCGACGCGGCCCGACGAGAACATCGCGGTGGTCTCGCGCTGTTCGGGGGTTAGGCCCAGCCAGTGTTCGGCCGCGGCCTTCACATGCTCGGGGTTGGCGGTGACCTTGTCGCCGAGCATCGCCATCGCCTCGCGCACCTCGCCGCGGTTGGTCAGCGCGGCGACGGTGCGCAGCTGCTCGGTGCGCTGGCGCAGATTCTCGTCCATCCGCGCCAGCGTGATCCCGCCGGCCTGCGCGAGCGCGAACGCCTTGCCGGCGTCGACCGCGGTGATCTGCTGGCGATCGCCGATCATCAGGAAGCGATCGACGCCGAGCGCATTGGCGATGCCGACCAGGTGCTTCATCTGCTCCGAGCCGACCATCGAGGCTTCGTCGAGGATGAGCGTGGTGCCGGCGAGCGCGTCTCGCGCGCCGTCATAGCCCGCGCCCTTCCCAGCGAGCGCGTGGCGGGCATAGCTGTGGACGAACGAGGACACGGTGCGGCTCTCGATGCCGGCTTCGGCGCCGAGACGATCGGCGGTCGCCTTCATGAGCGCGAGACCGACCACCTTGCCGCCTTCCTGCTCGACATTGCGCGCGACGCTCGCCAGCATGGTCGACTTGCCGGCGCCCGAGACGCCCTGGACCGCGACGATGCGATCGGCGGAAGTGAGCGCCATCGTCGCGGCCGCCATCTGCCCTGCATTGAGTTCCTTGTCGCCCGATGCGGCGTTGATCCGCTCGATAACGGTGTCGGCGGAGACGATCACCCGCCCCTCCCCCTTGCCGCGCTCGATCTCTGCAAGGATGCCGCGCTCCGTCGCGAGCGCCTCGGGCGTCGTGACATGGGTGACGACGCTGTCGATCCGGTCATCCTTGCCCGGAATCAGCTTCTCGTTGCGGATGAGCTCGGAGACGCGCGCGTCGACATGCGCGGCGGTGACACCCTTCAGCCCGAGGTCGAGCGCGGTCCTGGTGATGTCCGGCACCGCGAACGCGGCTTCGCGTTGGGCATGGATGCGGATCGCGGAGGCGACGGCGTGCTGGGCGCGCAGATCCACCGGCGCGATGCGCAGCCGGTCGAGGCCGCTGGCGACGAGCGGATCGGCGGGTCGGAATAACTCGCCCAGGCTTTCGCGGAGATTGGCCAGGACGTCACCGAGGCGCTCCATCGGTCGTGGCTGGGCATCGAGGCCGCTGGCGCCAGCACGCTCGCGCGCGGCATCGACCAGTGCCTTGCCGTCGAATCCGAGCGCGGCCGCCCGGTCACGCCATTCCTGGCGCAGGGCATCGCGATCCTCGACGTTCAGCTTGGCGTCGCGGGTATTGTTGGTCACCTTGCGCAACGCCTCGGCGGAGGTGACACCGAGCTCGCCGGCTTTCGCCAGGATATCGGCGCGCCGCTGGCTGAAGGTGTCGATCACCTCCTTAGGCACGCCGGCGATCTCGAACTGGCCGTGCTTGCCGGTGACGCTTGTTTCGTAGCCGATCTTTGCCAGCTCGGCGCGAAACTGGGCGTGATAGGCCGCGCCGATCGTGGTGTTGTTCTTCCAGAGCTGCTGGTTGTGGAGCGCCTGCCATGCCCCGTTCGCCATCTTGGTCATGTTGGCGATAAGGACGTGGATGTGGCCCTGCGGATCGAGAGCGCGGCTCGTGTCGTGCTGGAACAGCGCATAGACGAGGTTGCCGGTACGCACCGCATCCCCTGACCTGGACTGATCGTAGGTGCGGCCTTCGGCGAAGGTCTTCTCGACCCAGCCCATCGTCGCCTTTACCGCGTTCATATGCGCGGTGAGCACACGGGCGTCGCCGGCGACATAGGCCATGACGCTCGCCGATTTCGGCATCGAGAAGGTCAGGTCGACGCCTAACCGCCGACCCTCGACCTGCCCGACCTTCTCGCCATCGGGCATCTCGCCGTTGAGGATCTTCTCGAAGTCTTCCTTGGTCACCTCGCCCTTGAGGCCAAGGTCGGCCGCGCCCACCCCGCCCCAGGCGGTCGCCTCGGACGAATGCTCGGCGGTGTAGTAATCGTCCTTGGCGAAATACTGCGCCGCGCCGGAGGCGGACTTGACGGAAGCGATCGACAGCATCGGCTACATCCCCATGTCCATGTCGTCATCGATCTCCGGCGAATGATCCGGGCCGTGATGACGATGGTGGTGATCGGGGTCGCGCTGCGTCGCAAACCCATCGCGCAATTCGCGGGTCGCCTGGTCCTCGTGGCGATCGGCATCACCGCGATCGGACCGGCTTTCCGGGGCATGGCGTGACGCCTCGCCGCGCGTCGGATCCACCCCGCTCTGCGGACCCGCACGGTTCTCGATCAGGGACATGCCCATGCCGCCGAGTTGGGCATCCAGACTGGATGAACCTCCCGTCACAGGCTTGGAAGGTTCGCCCCCGACCCTCGTTGCGGCATCCGACGCGCGGACGGCATCGACGCCGGTCGGGCTGCTGGCGACGCCCTTGCCGGTTATCTGATCGATCACCACCGGCAGCGACCCGGTGACCTCCATCGCCGCAGCCGCCTTTTCAGCCTCGCTACGCGGCTTCTCGGGCTGCGAGGCGGTCAGGTCCGGCTCTTGCCTTTCCTTCGCCTCCACGCCCCCCACAGGCCGTGTGGGGGTATGCTCGCGGCCACCCTCACCCCCCTCATCCGCGCCATTGTTCCGGGTGTTCTGACGACGCCGGTCTTCCGGCGAGACGTATTCGGTAGGCTTGAAGTTCTTGCGGGGCACCGCCCCCGGCGCGACCTCGGCATAGGAGCGGTATTTGAGTTCGATCCGCGCAGCGGGAAATCCATCGGGAAACTTCACGAAGCCGTGGAGCGACGGCAGGTTGTTGATGTCGTCGGGGATGACCAGCGGCTCGATCGCCGTGCGAGGCGTGAGGGTCGAGGCGTCGCGGGTGTTGTTGTAGCCGTAGCTGTAGGCCTCATCCATCTGGCGGACCTCGCGGCTGCCGATGAACTCGGAGCACTTTTCGGCTGTGGTTCGATCGGCGGTGGCGAGGATCAGCTTGGTGCGCGCAAGTCCGGTGAGCGCGGTCGCGTTCTGCAAGCCATAGGTCGCGACCAGCTTGTCGAACGAGTGGATCCCAAGGACGAACGCACCGCCGAAGTTGCGGGCCGACTGGAGGCCATGCTCGATACCAGGAAGCGCGTGAAGCGCATGGACTTCGTCAAACAGATACCAGGTCCGCAGGTCACGGGTCTTGGGCAGGCGCATGAGGTTGTTGACGGCCAGATCGATCCACAGCGTGAACAGACCGCGGGTCATCTCGAGGTCGTTGTACGAGCCGGTGATGAACATGATCGAGCCGTCGCGATTGTCGGTCGCGATCCAGTCGCGGATCGAGAAGGCGGGCGGGCCGCCCGGGACAGGGTCCGGCATGAAGCGTAGCGCCTGTCCGTTGACGTTCAGAACCGAGCGGATCGATTCCGCCATGCGGGCGGCTTTCTCGGTCGTCAGCGGGGCGGCGATGGTGTCATCGAGCTTGGCGTTGATCGACTTCAGATCGGCCTGCATCAGGTGGTGCGCGATCGCGGCGTTGTTCGCTTCACCCATCTCCTGAAGCTTCAGGCACATCTCGATGAAGAGCATCCGCGCGGCGTTCTGCCAGAACGGTTCCTTGTCGTCGGGATGCGAGGGAATGAGGGCCGATGCGGCCGAAACGAAATCGGCATAGTTGCGGCATTCGTCGAACAGCGTCCACGGCGCGCAACGCTCGTCCATAGGGTTGAGAATGACGTCGGTTTCTGGGTTGTAGAACGTCTCCACGAACACGCCGGTCAGGTCAAAGATGACCGCGCGATGACCGCGCGCGCGAAGCTGCGAGACGTGGCTGCGCAGCTGGGTCGTCTTGCCGGTGCCGGTGGTGCCGATGAGCATGGTATGGCTCTGTTCGAGCCGCCACGGATAGGGGATGCCGGCGATCGTGTATGGAACGTGGATGCCCCGGTCGATCCGATCGAGGATCGGAGCCTTGGCGACGAGTTCGGGGACGTACGGCGGATCGTGTTCGGCGCACTCGGTGCGGAACTTGCGCCGGTTGTGGCCGCTGACAGTTTTGACGAGCACGTCACGCTCGACCAACAGGGCGCCGCGGTTGTGGCGTTCCTGGAGCATGTCGCTGCCGCGCTTGTTTGCCCACATGATGAACCACATGATGATCGGTGCTGCGATGAAGGCCGACATGACGAGTGTCGTCAGGAAGATCTTGACCGTCTTCGCCCAGGCATGAACGACATGGGGTTCGTAGGGGACGTAGCCGATCGGAACCTTGGTCACGATGCCGTTTGGCAAGGTCAGGTTGATGAGGTGGAATTTGTCCCCGCCGACCCACGTCCAGATGGCGGAATAGAGCTTCATCAGGTCGAGCTGGAATTCATGCTCGGCGAGGCCCAGCCAGACGAAGATATTGAACAGGACGATGAACGTCCCCAGCCATATCCAGATGGGCACCTGGAGGCCCGCCCAGGTCATCTTGTACTGACTGGCGAGAAGCTGCGAACCGCGGGTGAAATTGCCCGAGTTGCGGGTGATCCGCCCCCGCGCGGAATGGTGCTTTACGGTCGCCGCCTGACCGTTGAACCGGATGTCGCCGCTACGCATGGAACGTCGCCAGGCGCTCCTTCGCGGCTTCGCGAAGCTGGGGTACGACGTCGCCGTGATCGCGTGTGATAATCACGTCGATCGCCGCCTGCATGTACTCGAGAACGAGGACCGCACGGGTGATGTTGAAAGTATGCTCGGCCTCAGCGAAACGGATACCGAACATAAGCGCAGTGCGCGCGGCCTCAGACCGGGAGCACGACCGTTTCGCGGCTACACGATCAAGTGCCGCAATCTCTTCAGACGAAAGTCTGAAAGCTATCGTCGAGTTAGACATTCACCACCCACTTGAAAGTGGCTGGTGGGGTTTTCGGAGAGCGGAAAATACTACAGCCTGGTCCCGAGGTATAGAGTGAAAACGCATTCACCCTGCAAACAGGGATTTTCGCGCGTTCTCAAGCGCTTAGGGGAGAACCACCAAGGCGTTTGCAGGGGCAAACATGTTTGCCCCTGCAAACACCGGCAATTACAGACACTTAACCTGCGGCGTGCCGCGTACGGTGTGCAAATCCTTAGGGACTGTCGCGGTGGTGGTGGCATCATAGCTGGATGTCCGATCACTGGACCGGGTTCCGGCAGGGAAAGCGCGGCAGGCAGGCGACCACCGGACTGGACCGAAGGGGGTTGGGCGGAGCGATCCCGCCCCACGACGGACCTGGCCGAAGGTCAGTGTCCGTCGCCTCATGCTGGTCCGGTAAAGCCGGACCAGCGAGCGATTATGAGTGTCGCTATTGTGCCCGTGGATAGGTGCTGGCATCGTGCGACATGGAGGCTGATCCACGATCAGAAAAGGCAGGTCATATGGCACGGAGCATCCAGCAGGAACGGGCACAGCTTGAGGCGGACGAACAGCGGCTCAACGAACGCCGCAAGCAACTGGCCGATCGCGAGCGTTCGGAGTTACTGAAAGAGGTGGAACGGTCGGGGTTGATGAAGGCCGATCCTGTCCAGTTCAGTGCGATCATCGGAGCGATCAAGAAACTCGGGATCGCCGAGACCGTGAAGCGCCTGACCGCGTAAGCGGGTCAGCGCGAAGGCGGGCTCAAGCCCATCATGCAAATAGAAGGGGAGCTGCCGTTAGGCGCTCCCCTTTTCAATGCTTGAGCTGAGCTGGCGACGCTTCGGTCCATTCAGGCAAAAGAATGGGGAGCATCGAGGCGAAGCCCGATGCCCCCCGACGCGATGGCGACTGGAGGGAGGCTATCCCCAGACCATGCGTATCCCGTCACTCGTGTCGGCCTGAGCAGCGAGTGTGTCGAAGCGTTCGAGGTAACGACCATCGAGGCGACCAAGGTCGCGGCGAACATAGGGCTGGCCGAGTGTCTCGCGTAGTTGCCCGATGGGCATGCTCCCGCAATTATCGTCCGAAAGTCGTAGCGCATCGAGGACGTGGAAGGCGTTGCCGTTCGCGAGATTGATCTCCGCTGCGCCGTCCGGGGTGCTGGCGACGCGCATGGTAATCGTGCGGGTCGCGTCATCGCGCCAGAAACGCACGTTGAGGCCACGGAACTGGGCTTCCTCGACCACGGCGATGACACCCACATCATGATCGAAGATCGCGCAGATCGACGCAAGTGACCAGGGGCACACGCGGGCTTCGAACGAGCAGGACACGAGGGGGTCATCGTCCTCGTATTCGAGCAGGTGGCCGCGCTCGCGGGCGAAGGCGCGGAACGCGGCAAGCTGGCGGGCGGTGATGACGGCGGGTGCGGCATCGGCTTCCCGATCGACGCTGAGGAAGAAGGTGATCGACATGGTCTGTCTCCCATTGGAACCATCCCCCCGGTTCCCCTCCCCTTCCGATCCGTCAGGATCGGCATGGCCGATTTTGGTGTTATGGGCCGGTCCGCAGGAACGGTTGCCTGTGCGATGCGTAGCTGGTGCTCGCAATGCGCAGGCATTGCGGCACCGCGAGCGAGCCGGCCTTTGGTCGGGCCGCGCCGGTCGATGCGTAGCGAGCGCGACACGCGGAGGCGTGGCCGCGATGCGAGCGAGACGGGTGCGGTCGATAAGCTAGCGCGATCGCCACCGCGATGCGTAGCGAACCGGCGATCCGAAGGGATCGCCGTGAAGCGAGCGAGCCGTGCCGGTCAGCTCCTGCCCGATGGCATCGGCACGGTGCGATGCGCAGCGGCAGCGCAGGCGATGCGACGGCATCGCCGCGCCCGCCAGCGAGCCGTGCCGATGCGGCAAGCGACATGCCGGGTGAGACGCGCCGGTCGATGCGTAGCGAGCGCGACACGCGGAGGCGTGGCCGCGATGCGAGCGAGACGGGCGCGGTCGATAAGCTGGTGCAATCGGCACGGCGAGGCGTAGCGAACCGGCGATCCGAAGGGATCGTCGTGAAGCGAGCGAGCCGTGCCGATCAGCATCCGAAGATCGTCGCCAGTCGCATCGGCCGAGGCGTAGCGCGCTGGTCATCGCACTCAGCGATGACCGCAAAGCGAGCGAGGCGGTGCGACGGAGCGCCAGATCGTTCATGGCACCGGCGAGGCGTAGCAGGCAGTGGCAATGCGACGGCATTGCCCTGCCGCGAGCGAGCCGTGCCGATCCGGCAACGCGGCGCGATCGACCGCAAGGTCAGTCCCATGCGGCGCGATGGGGCTCGATGCCCCGGAGCGCCGCCCAGGGCGACGTAAAAAAAGGGAAGGACTCCGGTTGCCCGGAGCCCTTCCGTGGGTGCGTCAGGCGCGACGACCGCGCTGGCTGGGCTGCACCGGCGCCTGCCCGTCCTTGCGGAAGACGTGGAGCGGTACGCCGGCGGTACGCAACTTGCGAGCGAAGTCGATCTGGACGCCCGATCCTTCGCAGACGATCGCTTCGACGGGACGCAGCGAGGCGATGCGGTCGTTGCGGAGGAACCCGCCCCGGTTGCCGTGGCGCTTGTCGAGGAACATGCGCACCAGCTTGACCTCGCGCGAGGCCGCCCACGACGCTGCGATGGCGTCGGCACCCTTGTTCATGGCGGTGGTCATCAGGACCA
>JAESGB010000245.1_pt1 | contig 9468 bp, 6 predicted proteins | sample 9266211 | NCBI WGS metagenome assembly JAESGB01 (sample SAMN14514844, study PRJNA621659) | algae metagenome | isolation source: Goleter apudmare HA4340-LM2 and co-occurring heterotrophs from cave wall... | place: USA: Maniniholo cave, Kauai, Hawaii | collected 2009-07-28 | reverse complement strand
TCGTACGAGCGCTCGTACGACCAGTCTCAGAACCGAAAACTTCCCGCACCGCCCGCGCCCTCGTCAAAGACGATAAGCATCCCGGCTACGGCCAAACGGGCAAGGCGGCCCTCAGGCCACGCTTACGCCGGCTCGACACGCAAGCTATTCACAATCAAAATGCGTCCAAACCTTGATCCGGCATGCCCGTGCTACGACCGCGTCTGACTACGGAGGCAGCCGATAGCCCGCCGGAGCGCTTCCAGATCCGGTCCTCTGGAACCCCACTCGCGCCAGAAGTCACGGGTTGCGCTATCCGGCGGGATCGAAGGAGCGTCGAGCTTGATCCGCGTCGGCAGCAGAACCGCGTCGCCGAGGAGCAGCGCCTCGCCTGTGTCCAGCAGCGGTAGCTCAGCCGTAAGGCCCGCCAGCGAATCCGGCATCAGGCGCTTGATAACGCCCTGATCGGTGTCATTGGTCAGCCGTAGAGCAAGGAAGTTGTTGCACTGGCTGAGGATGGTGCGGCTCACGTCGGACGGACGCTGGCTCACCACCATGAGCGAAAAGCCGTATTTGCGGCCCTCCTTAGCAATGCGCTCGAACGCACCCAGCGCCTGTCGCTGCACCGCGTCCGCGTCGTCACGGACCGGAAGATACAGGTGTGCCTCGTCGCAGAGCAGCGTCACCGGCGTGCGGCTGTCGGGGTCGGTCCAGAACTGCACGTCGTATAGCAGGCGCGCCAGCGTCCCGGTCACGACCGGCAGCACGTCGGCGGGGACCTCTGAGAAGTCCACGATCTTGATCCCCCCTGGGCCGTCCGCTCCGAGCAGGGTCTGAACTTGGGCAGCGAGCCAGTCGTAGGCTGAGGCTGCCGGCGAAGGCTGAAACATGAACCCGTAGCGACGATCCTCGAGCTTGGCCTCCAAGCGCGAGATGAAACGGGTCAGCTTGTCCTCCCACTTGCCCTTCACCGGGCCGGTCTTTCCGACGCCTTTCTGCGTGTTGTCGGTTCTCAGAAGCGCGAGCAACTCGCCCATTTCGTAGGGGATCGGCGAGTCCACGGTGAAGGTCTCGGCGGTCTTTGTCTCGCCCTCGCGCAGCAGGGTCTCCCGCTTGAGGGTCCGGATGTGCGTCGTGAACCTCGACGCCTGGTTCGGCGCGTTCGCGTCCGACCGGTCCAGGATCATGGAGAGCATCTCGTCTCTGTTCAGCAGCCAGTAGGGCAGGAACAGCGCATCGTCCGCCGGCTTCGCCAGATCACCCGGTCCCGCGATGCGCAGGCGCGTCGCCATCCCGCCGCGGGACCGATCCGCCAGCGGTGCGTATTCGCCGTGCATGTCGAACACGACGATGTTCGGATGCTTTAGGCGCGCGGCCCTCTCAAGGATTAGCGCCACCGTCCAGCTCTTGCCGGACCCCGTGCTGCTGAGCACCGCGGCGTGACGTTGAAACAGACGGTCCCCGCTCGCGATCGCCTCGGCGGTGCGGTCGGCGACGAAGACGCCCAGCCTCAGCCGCTCCTCCTCCTTAAGGTCGTTGCCGAGAATGCCCATGAAGCGCTGGAGGTTGGCGCCGGCAAGGACGAAGCAGGAGCGGTCGATCTGCGGGAAGCTGTCGGCACCGCGTTTTAAGACGTTCGACCGCGCACCGTCCACGGTCCGATACGTGCCGATCATCGCTGCGCGAAGGAGATCGGTCGGCGAGACGCCGATCAGCATGTCCTTGGTCTCGTCCCCGGCGTCGACGAGATCGTCCTTCAGAGAACGGGTGACCCGCTCCACGATGGAGATCAGGTATTCGCGCTCCGTTGCTCCCCGGATGGCCACGAGGCTGCCGATGCCGACGCGTGTCAGCAGCGTCGAATTGGTCACGTCCACCACGACGCGACTCGTGTCCACGGCGGCGACGCGACCGATCTCGTCGGCGTCGTCGAACTGCAGGGCTGCTTCGGTCATGGTTCGAGCACCTCGTCGATGAATGCGTTCAGATCCCAGATCGGGGGAGCCGCGATCTCTCGCGCCGCACCGGCTTGGAAGACGCGGATCGTAGCGTCATCGACCCGTTCGATCGCGGTGACGGCCGGGCACGCCAGGACGAAGCCACGGACCGCGTCGGTCATCGCCCAGGTCAGGACCAGCGCCGGCTTCCCGCCCGCGAGGGCAGGCCGCAGATGCGTCTCCAAGTGCTCGTCGGCGAAGCCGTAGCCTAGGATCAGAAGCCTCGCCGCTTCGTCGATCGCCCTGTTGGCACGTTCCCGCTGTCGATCGAACGGTCGGTCGTAGCCGGTGCGGAACTTGTTTCTCCCCGGCGGCACGATCAGGCGCGGCACTCCCGGAAGCTCGCCCGCGTAGCGGACGGGTTCACCTGCACGTGCATACCAGTCGAGGCTGCCATGCGGCTTCGACACGACCACTCGATTAGCGAACACCATTCGCACCCGACCTCGCGTCTGGCGGATCTCGCGGCAGTGCGACAGCCGCGCGGCATCCTCGTCAACCTTGCCGGCGAACCCGCCCGTGAACATGCAATCCACGCCCAGACCCGCTTCCTCGGCCGCGATCTCGACAAGCCGGTCGTAGTTCGTTGTCACAATCGGGATGCCGGCATCCGGATTCATGAGGTGCGGCACGAGCCTGGTCAGCCGGAGACGCCGCGTGCCGGCGAACACCTCGGCTATCGTCCTCGTCTCGGCCATAGCGATGAGACGGGCGGTCGAATCGACGATGACGGCTTCGAGCTCAGCTCCAGGGGGCGCACGCAGCAGCGCCGGTTCCAGCCCGATGCTTCCGATGAGTCCGGCGATCGCCCGCCAGGCCGTCTCGTCCTCGGGCCGATGGTGCAGCGGAACGTCGCGTCGAAGATGATCCGCGAGCTCGCCCATGCCGGGAAGTCCCTCCGCGCAGGAAAGACCCGAGCCCACGACGAGCGTCAGGCCATCGCCGAGGCAACCTTGAAGATGACGCTTGAGGTCGTGCAGGTCTCCCGAGGCGGGCATCGCAGCGACGGCCTCGGTTCGCCCACTGTCGATCGGTCCGAATGCGACGCAATTCCACGAACCGACGGGTTGCGACCTTCCTCTTCCTCGTCTTGAATGTCGGCCACCTTCTTTCCCCCCACCCCGCTTTGCGGACCGACCGACCTGGCCCAGCCTTCCACCAATTCACGAACGGAATGTAGACGGCAGAACAAACGCTAAACAAGAGCCGTTCGAAAGGTTATACTTGCTGAAGCATCGATCTGAACGGGCCCATCACCAGCATGTCGTCCGGCCTACGCGCCCTCATCGACGGGCATTGCGCTTGGTTCAGGGAGACGGAAGCCGGTGCCTCCGTCATACCGGGCGCGGGCTCGTCCCGTATCATCCCTTCCGAACGCGGTCGGAGCTGACGTCCCGATGACCCTTGTTCCGATCTGGACCGGCACTGTCGAGATTCCACCGCTTCCCCGTCGTCGCGTCCAGATCGGCGGCAACGTGGTCGTGCAATCGCCGTTCTCCGGAGCGACCACGACCGGACGTCGGATGGTCTGCGAGATTGCTGGTCATGACCTTCTCAGGACGGACCTCGCGGCTCCTTTCGACGTGCTGCTTATCAGGCGACCAGGCGCAAGGAGACGGGCGACCGACGTAGCCGTGGTAACGGCGGTCATCTACGAGCAGACCGGCCTCATGAGGCTGGCATGGGATGGCGACGACCCCCTCGCTGATCACGCCTCGACGCCCGACGATGTCCTCGCGGCATGGGTGGGCAAGTTCGATTTCCGGCCTGAGGACCCGGAGTTCGATGTCGAGGGTCTGAGGCCACCCCAGACGGGCGCCCTTCACGCCATCTCGGCGCACTTCGCCGTGGGCACGACCTTCGATCCGGCAACCGTCGTGCTGCCGACAGGGACCGGCAAGACCGAGACGATGCTCGCCACACAGGTCTTCAGGCGCCTGCGACGGACCATGATCCTTGTTCCCAGCGTCGCGCTGCGATCGCAGATCGCGAGGAAGTTCGAGACGCTCGGCGTACTTCCCGTCCTCGGCATCTTGCCAACGGAGATAGCGAAACCGCGGGTCGCGCTGATCTCAACCGGCATCCGCTCGGTGGAGGATGCGCGGCGCATTCTCGCCGAAGCAAACGTGATAGTCGCGCTCCCACATTCGCTCGAGGCATCCGATCCGGATGCGCGTGGCGCACTGATCGCCGGCTGTTCCGATCTGATGGTCGACGAGGCTCATCACGTGACCGCTGCCATGTGGGCCTCCGTCAAGGCGGGCTTCGAGGACAAGCGCGTCGTCCAGTTCACGGCGACGCCGTTCCGACGCGACGATGCCCGGATCCACGGCAGGATCGTCTTCAACTTCAAGCTCGGCGACGCCCAGCAGGCCGGCTACTACAGGCCCATCAATCTCGTGACGATTGAGGAATACGGGGATGAGGACGCCAAGGATCGGGCCATCGCCGGTAAGGCCGTCGAGGCGCTCAGACGGGACCGCGAGGAACTGGGGCTCGATCACCTGTTGATGGCCCGGGTGAAGACCCGCAACAGGGCCGACGAGGTCATCCGAATCTACGAGGAACTGGCGCCCGACTATAATCCGATCGTCGTTTACTCGGGCCAGGGAACGACGCGGGTGAACCGCGACGCGCTCGCCAAGCTCGAGGACCGCGGAGCGGACGGATCACGCATCGTCGTGGCCGTGAACATGCTCGGGGAGGGCTACGATCTGCCCAACCTGAAGGTCGCGGCTGTGCACGATGCGCACAAATCACTGGCGATCACGCTCCAGTTCGTCGGCCGCTTCACTCGCAAGGGTAACGTGGGGTCGATCGGAGAGGCCACCGTTGTCGCGAACGTCGCTGATCCGGAGACAGAACGGAAGCTGGCGGCCCTGTATGCGGAAGGAGCCGACTGGGACCGTATCATTCGACGGCTGAGCGAAGACCGGATCGACAAAGAGCTGGACCTGCAGGACGTAGTGGAGGACCTGCGCGGATCGGGCGACCTTCACACGCGCTTCGCGCTTTGGAACCTTCGCCCCTCGCTCTCCACGCAATTTTTCAGAACGACCTGCCAGGATTGGAACCCGACCGCATACGCTCAGGCGCTCGGCGGCAACGTCGAGACATGGCACGCGATGGACGAGACGGCGAACGTGCTCGTCGCCGTGGTTCGACGGCTATCGCCGATCGGCTGGGGCAATTATCAGGACGACGTCGACGTTCTCCACGATCTTGTGATCCTGCGATGGGACAAGGCGGCCGGCGTCCTATGCCTCTATGCCAGCGACTACTCTGCAATGCGCTCAGAACGAATGGCGACGCTGGTGACCGACGAGAACACGGTTCCCGTGTCCGGACGCCCCATCTTCCGCATCCTGAACAACGTCGAGCTGCCGCTCGCGAAGAGCCTTGGCTCGTCGCGGATCGGCGCAATCAGCTTCACCTCCTACTTCGGACCCAACGTGACCGAAGGCCTCGCGATGATAGAGAAGCGCGAATCCGCGCTCAACAACATCGCCTGCCTCGGCTATGAAAACGGCGAACGCGTCGTCTGGGGCGCCGCCCAGCGAAGAGGAAAGGTCTGGCAGCAGCGTTCGGCCGACGTCGCCGAATGGCTCGCCTGGACGAAAAGCACCTGGGCCAAGGTGACCGAGGAGGGCGCTGACGACGCCAACATAGTCGAAGGCTTCCTGCGGCCAGAGAAAATAACCCGTCTGTGGGGATCGCCACCGATCTCGGCGCAGTGGGGCGAACTCGCCCAAAACCGGTTCAACGACAAGCAGTTCGTCCAGTTCGACGGCGTGGACGTCCCCGTCTACCTTATCGACCTAACGATAGAGGACGATGACGGCGAGGAAGGGATTCCCATCCGCATCCAGAGCGGCACGCTCTCCTCGGTCTACAGGCTCAAGATCGACGACGCGCTGCCGAAGGGCTACGACAACGTCCATGTTTCCGGGCCGGTGCTCCGCTTCCGGAAGGGATCGGACGGTCCGGTGCCGCTGGAGGAGTATCTGGAGCGCGATCCCTTCGTCATCCGCTACGTCGACGGAACCCACTCCTACAACTGCTATCACGTTCCGGTGAGGCTCGACGCTGGGCAGTTCGACAGGGATCGGCTCGAGGCGTGGGACTGGACGGGCATACCGCTCAATCGCGAGTCCACAGGTAAGGCGGTCGATCGCTCGACGATCCAATATCGGACGTTCGAGCAGCTGCGTGACGACTACGACATGATCTTTAACGACGATGGTTCGGGTGAGGCTGCTGACCTCGTCTGCCTCAGGGATATCGACGACGAGACCATTGGATTGTGCCTCGTCCACTGCAAGAACGCGCACGGCGGTGTGGTCTCGCGGGACATCCGTAATTTCTATACCGTCTGCGGGCAGGCCCAGAAGAGCATTGTCGCCAAGCATCAGGGCCTACCGATCCTCTACCATGATCTTAAGCGTCGACACGACCTGTGGAGGCAGGAGGGCTTCACGCGCTTCCTGAAGGGCTCGATGAAGGAACTGGCCTACTTCAAGGAGAAGGCCCGTCGATCCAAGATCCGCTTTGAGATGATCCTGGTCCAGCCCGGCGCTTCGATCGCGACGATCAACGAGGACGCGCTCCTTCTACTCGGCACCACCGAACTTTACCTGAAGAAGACCACGGAGGCCGAGCTCCGCGTGGTCATGTCGGCCTAGCCACCTGGAAGGCTCGGTCGCCACAAGGGCGGACAGAGCGGCTTGCCGCCGCGCTACGTTCGAGTCCTTGACCTCGCACCATGAATGAACGTCTGAGAGTCCCCCTCACCGCTTCAAAGCCGACATTCCGATTTCGACCACTGGCGGGCGTTCGAGCCCCCCGCTCTCACTGCTGAACGAACGGCAGCTTACCCCGGTGGGTCGCCTGAAAGCGGACAGACCGCTTACCACCAGTTTTGAGCAGTCCTACCGGCATCATGAGGTCGGTGGTCAAACTACCTCATAGGGCGATGCGTCGTTCATTTCTGATAACTGGGATGGATTGGTCGAACCCCGCCCCCGGCGACATTTGCCAGGACGGGGTGGGTGAAGACGATCACCCGGTCCTGTATCTCTATCGCCAGATAATCCGGGTGCCAGCCAAAGACCGCAGATTTACCTCCCTGCCCGCGTTCGATCCTCGATAGCTGCGACGCGGATATGCCGCTGTAACGCGACAGGTCCGACAGGCGCCATCCCAATGCGATGCGCCCCCCCCTCAATGCTCGGCAAAGATTGTCGCGCTGCATATCCTGCTGCGTGTCAGGTATCCGCCGAGGTGGTGAGCGCGTCACACCGGGCACGGCAACATCGGGCCAGTCGATCATGAGAATGTCCATGATCGCCCCCAGTGTCTCGGAGCGTGGCCAGGCTCGGTCATGCTCAATCCGCGACAGCGTTATCCGGCTTATGCCGACGCGGTGTGCAAAGACCTTCGGCGGCAGGGGCGCATCGGTGCCGGTGCCGGCCAGCCGGTGCACCCGGATGATCTGGCCGAGGTTGTCCTTGAGCCTGGCATAGCCAGGCGGGAGGCGCATCCGGGCGGGCTTTCGATGAGCCATCGAATACGATCTACCGATTCTGTATCGTTGATGCGCGTCTGAATTTTGTCTTCCTATCACCGCCCCATGGCCATTGCGCGGATCTCGTGGGTGAAAAATGCAAAAAGCGAGAAGGCGTTGGCCGAACTCGTGCAGCTGCTCGCCCGGCAGCTGGCGGCAGAACACCGCCACACCGCGTCTTCCGCACGGCCCCCAACAGAAAAGGCTTCATCCTCATGACCATTTCTGGCCAACGTCGCGTCGCATTGTACGGCAGACATTCGACCGCCCTACAAACGGCCACGTCGTCCGATGATCAGGTTGCGGCGTGTGCGCCGCTGGTCAATTTACTTAATGGCAGGGTCGTAGCAACCTGGCTCGATCCAGAGATTTCAGGTTATCGGCGCGACCGCCCCGGGCTGAAAGGGTTGCTTGCAGCCGTCGAGGCGGGTGAGGTCGACCTCATTGTATGCGAGTCACTGGACCGGTTGGCGCGTGACGCGGAGGACGTGGCCTGGCTGGGCAAGAAACTGCCCTATCACCGCGTCCAGCTGTATACGATCAGCGAAGGCCGGGTCGACGAGATCAAGTTCGCCGTCGCGGGCCTGATGGGCGCGATCTTCCTCAAACACCTTGTCGACAAGACTTTGCGTGGCATGGAGGCGGCGGTCCTGGCAGGGCGTTTCGCCGGTGGACGCGCTTATGGCTACAAGCGCGTCATTCAGCTCGATGCGAAAGGCGAACTCGTCCGCGGGCTGCTCGCGATCGACGAGGCAAAGGCAGACATGGTTCGTCAAATTTATCGATGGTTCGCTGGCGGCCTGTCGTCCGTGGATATCGCCACCCACTTGAATGCTGAGGGTATTCCAGCACCTCGTGGCGGGCCGTGGAATGCCTCGACCATCCGGGGCGACCCCAAAATGCTGGTCGGCATCCTTAACAACCCCCTCTACACGGGACGGCTTGTCTGGAAACGTCGACACTGGCGCCGCGATCCGGACTCGGAAAAGCGCGAACGGCGCTATCAGCTTCGAGACCCCAGCGAGTGGATCGAGGTGGCGGTCCCGGACCTCCGCATCGTCGATGACAGTGACTTCGAGGCGGTGCAGGCGGAAATGAACGCCCGCAAGCGCACCACCACGTCGCTGCCGCTGGCCCAGGGTAATCGCAAGAAGTATCTGCTATCCGGCCTGATCCGATGCGGTTGCTGCGGGTCCAACTATACGATCAGTGGCAAGGACTATTATCGCTGCGCCGGTGAGAAGGAACGTGGCACCTGTGACAACAGGCTATCGGTCCGCAAGGGGGCCCTGGAAGAGGCAAGCCTGACGGCTATCCAGCACCGTCTGCTCACCGAAGACCATGTGCGACTGTTCATTGCGGAATATGAGCGCGAAGCCACGCGGCTTGCCCGGATCGACAGCCACGAGGCTGACACGGCCAGGATCCGTCTGTAGCAATTGGATCGCGAACTCGGCAATCTGTATGAAAATCTGCTGGCGGGTATTGAGACCCCTGCCCTGCGTCAGATGATCGACGAACGGGAAGCGGAAAAGGCCCGCCTGATCTCGCGAACCGCTACCGCGACAGAGGGGTGGTTTCGGCTCCCTCGCTTCCAACGCCATCCGTTCTGCAGGCCCAGTTTCGGGCGCGGATCGCCGACCTGCGCACCACCCTGGCAGATCCTGCGGTACGCGGGCAGGCTGCATCGATCATGTCGCGGCTTATCGAAAGCGTGACGATCTATCCGGATGAACCGGAGGGTCCCGCAGCGGAGGTGGTGGCCAGCGTAGCGTCGCTGGTGAAGTAAGCCCTAAACGACGACGCCGCCCTGGAGGGCGGCGTATCGAGTTCTATAGCGGTGGTTGCGGGGGCAGGATTTGAACCTGCGGCCTTCAGGTTATGAGCCTGACGAGCTACCGGGCTGCTCCACCCCGCGACACTGGGTAT
>JAESGB010000244.1_pt1 | contig 9543 bp, 13 predicted proteins | sample 9266211 | NCBI WGS metagenome assembly JAESGB01 (sample SAMN14514844, study PRJNA621659) | algae metagenome | isolation source: Goleter apudmare HA4340-LM2 and co-occurring heterotrophs from cave wall... | place: USA: Maniniholo cave, Kauai, Hawaii | collected 2009-07-28 | reverse complement strand
CGGTTTATTAAGTATCAATGGCTTGAAATTGATGCTTATAAAAATTGGCAGACTTTTGTTGCATCTGTGGAAAATATTCTCCGAGAATTCGGTAAAAAATATGTAATTAATTTTGTTTAGCTACTTACTCTTTTGAATTTCAGCTGATCTACTCACGATTTGGGTAGGATTCAAGCTTTCAACTCTGTTGTTATATACCAATAAGACAGTCAGGGGGGATTAAAGTGATTGCTCTGGTTTTTAACTAAGCAATCGCTCTACAAAACTTCAGCCCTGCCAGAATGGCAACTCATTCAAGAAGTACCTACTTGTTTTTCTTCCCTTTTCTTTCCAATGATCCCAAGCAACCAGCACTTCTTCTTCGCCCAAATCCTCCACGACTTCACCCCTAGCGTTATATAAGGTGTAGTAAGGGTCAGCGTAGGCAACGATAGAACCGACTTGAATCACAGTCGGCCCAGAAGCAATTTCTAGAGATTTGATTAATTCTGTTTCCTCACTGCTTAATTCCGCCCAATAGTCCTGTTTAATCACCTCGTATTCTAGGGCAACAGTACAAAAGTCCTGCCAAGTATACCCAGGTTTTGCAAGCACTACCCTAATCTCACTAACCGCCTGGGGTAAAAGTTGCAATTGTTCGGCTCGATATGAGATCGCTTCAGGAGTTGGACTACTTCCCAGAATAATTGCAGCTGCTTCGAGTGCCTGGGTGTTATTCATGGCACTGGCAAGATTACCCAAAGCCATGCCCATCAACCGTAAGCATTCCTGTGCATTTTCTTTGGGTGGTTCTTGTGCCAGCGATCGCAAATCAATGGTTTTTTCTAACACTTGCTGAACATTCTTTTTAACTGTCAGCTCATTGGCAGTATTTCCCGATTCTTGTACATTTGGTGTCAGTTTTGAACTTTCTAATTCCTCAATGCGTTGCTGCAACTGGATATTCTCTTCTTTCTGCTGCTTGTACAGTTTTTGCAATGATTCGACAAGCTCAATTGCTTGTGCTTCGGCTCTGGCTTTTGCTTCTCCAAGTAAGCCAATCCTCAGTTCTTGCTCCAGGCGCTCTAACTCCTGTTTATGCTGTTCTTTGATTTGGGCGATTACCTCAGAATATTCTTTTGGGTAAGTCCGCTCACTAGAAAAAGACACAATTGCGTCATTTAAATCAGCCACATCAGCATTGTTTACCAGCAGCCTCTCGCCATCGCTGAAGGTAACAATCTGCTGTGAAGTATTCGGTGCTTCTGTTTCAATCACTCCCGACTCCCCATATCTTGGATGTGATTGTGATGAAATTGTGACTTTGGCTTTTTGGGGAACCAATGGTTCCTGAATAGATTGCTTTTTTCGTATTGGCAAGGGGGCAACCTTCTTGGCGGTGGCTGCGAAATCTGATTCCGTTGGAGAGGGATTTTTATCTATTGCCTGTGATACTGCCAGTTTGAGTTTTTCTGGTTCTTTGACCAAACGCAGTAATGTCCGGGCTTGGCGCTCATTTTTAATGTGTCCGCCAAATTCCCCTGCGGCAACAATTACTTTTTTTGCTCCCAGTAGTTGATTGATTCTTCGGTAGCCACCCCAAGCGTATAATTCCTGTTGGCAGTCTTCCTCAAAAGTTTTGTATCCTGCTTCGAGGTAAATCTGCTGTTCTCGCATCAGGAGAATTTCATCTACCGCTTGCCACTCAAATCGCTCGATGGCGGTAAATGTTTCCTGGATGCTGGTGTTGAGATTGGCGTAATCAAGCACTAAGGTTGTTTGTTCTCTTTCTAGTGTCAGCATATCTCTTGCTCACTATGGTAAATGCTTAGAAGTTGCGGTGTTGCAATCAGCGCCAAAGTGAACTGGGTAGCCGTAAGATGGATTTTTCCAAAAATGTGTCAGCATTATAGTTAGCTCACTTTGTCGTTAACGGATTGAGCAGGCGATCGCAATGCTTGCCGGCGGCGATCGCTTTAACAGTTATCAGTTAAAAGTCTTGAGTTTTTTGATTGGGGTAAACATTCCGTTTATTGAAAAGGCGGTAAGCCGTGACTTGTTCTTCATGACTCTTGGTTGCCGTACTTTTCTCTGAGAGATTTGTTGATGAGGCGTTTGTTGCTACCTTCAGCATGAACAGCAAACCCTTTTTCCCAAAAAATCCGATGCAGTTCTGCTGGTTTCCATCCCTCAGTCGCAGCCATTGCCTCAGCCTCAGCTAATAGCGCAGTCGGAACCGCAAATTCAATCCGTGTCATTTTGGGCGCATTTGTTTCTGGCATGGTCTCAACAATCATACATTTCTCCTCAATTATCAGGCTTCTTGTGGGATTATTAACCACTTGGTTTCTAAACTAGTTTATCATTAATAAGATTCTAATACCTCACTAAAGGGATAAGAAACTGCGAAGGGAGGGCATTCCAATCATGAACCGGTGCAAGTTAACAAAAATAGATAAATTTGCACAAGCCCTGATAAATGAAAATGGTTGTTCAATTTGTCCAGGGGAATACGAGTATGTGTCCACGGGAGCGGTATTAATTAGACAGCATCTGGAAAGTTTTTTTGATGGCACTGGTGTACAACCACCAGAACTAAAAACAGTGAAGAACTGGTTTTATAGCGATTGTCCTGATTGGGCGATCGCAGTTCTTTCTCGCGTTCTAGTGTCCCGAAACCAGGAAACTCCCCAATAATCCAAACTTCTATTGCTTACCGAAGGTGGGAATTTTAATATTTAATAAGTGGGGAGATTTTAGCCAACGAAGGCATTACTCCCCATCAGAATTGTTTATTTGGAAAAACATAGCAAGGGAAAAACAGTATGGTACGTAAAGGTGAATTGACAGTACAGGGGACAGATGCAAGAACATCAATCGAGCCGCAATCAAAAAAGATCACTAAAGGCAGAGGGCAATCAATTACACCTGCACCAAGTGCTTTTGCAGTTGTGATTGAACAGTTAGAAAATGCCTTTGATGAAGACTTACGACTAGCAATTTTTGAGCGATTAGTACGAGAGCAGCAACAGATTGCTCAACAGGTAACAGAAGAAGAGAAGCTGACTAAAGCTGTGGAAATCGCTAGGTTAGAAGCAATTGAAAAGGCAAGAGAAAAAGGGAAACAATCAGCCAGAGCAGAGATAGCACAAAGAAAAAGAGAACAATTAGCAGCAATTCAGAAACAGTTTATCGATGTAGACCTTGAACAACTAATTGATAGTTGCAACTATTTACCAGATGAAATGATGAAACAGACTGTAGATAGTTTTGCCACCCGTGTAGGTGTGAAATTGGAGTGGAAGGATTTATCCGATGGACAATTCGAGTGCATTGCCAGCATCGCCTGAGATTCAGGATTTCATTAATTCAGTAAACCAGGGGCGAGGATTTGCTGGCATTACCCAAATCATCAGTGAGGAAGTACAACGCCAACTTGAAACTCAATTGATGGAATTTCAAGCAGCAGTAGCTCAATCGAATTTAGCTGCAATTGAGGTGATGTCTGTTGAGTTGCAGAAGATTAAGGAAGAATCAGCCACGTTGAGCGGGGTGATGCAGAGATTGTCCGCCGCCGTCTCCCCCGACATTCCGGCAACTGAAGACGAGGTAGTTTCTTTCCGTCAAGCGATTGACAATCTTGAAAAATATGGCAGCATTATTCCCTCGCAAGCTGATATTATTACCGCCCAACTACGGCTAAAAAATCAACGAGCATGGTCGTTAGTTTGGCAGTCAATAGCCAAGATGCTAATCAAAAAATTGGAGAAAACATTTGCAAACTGCACACTTCCATAGATCTTATTGGAGCTACGATGACAACCTGGGAATAGCGAAAATTCATTATTAACCACTAGGAATTTTTGCAATATTGTTTGAAAATAACGTTCCCCAAATCAATGTGAATTTTCTGGACAAGAAGGAATTCTCTTACTACTGGCAGAAGTGCAAAAAAGCGGGAGTCACTTTACATTTGGGGATGAGAGTTGGCATAGATACTGAATTAACTAGAGTCATTGAGAAGGAGAATATTTTCAGATTCCCTGAGATTAATTTGGAAATCAAATTAGAGAATAGCACCCGTTATTTTCGTCCATTAGATGGAAAATGGATGGAATTTCAAGATGATGTGTTTGTCGAATATCAACCCTGCGATTCGTTAATAGACGTGAGATAGTTATGGCAAAAATATCAAAGCCAGAATCACCCAAAAATAATGGGCTAAATCTTGATGATTTAAATGGCAGTGTCAGCAATGCAATTATCTTCAGCGATTCACATTTTGGTTTGGAATCAGCCGTGTGGTCAAATGCCCAACGTATTGCTGATATGTTGCCTGTGAATATCAAAGTCTTTGGTGACTTGACGGACGAAGATATTGCTGATGCCTTGGATAAAGCCAAGGGTGCAGAATTTCAAGCCAAAAATTGGGCTGAATACTCAACAGCCATAACCCGCTATCTCAAAGCTTTTTACAAGGTCAGGGAGAAGCAAGCAGAGGTCAGCGAAAATGTAGCCCAGGCGAGAGTGCAACACGCCGAATTAGAAAAATCATTAGGGGTATCTCTGGCAAATTTAGAATCAAAATACAGACAAATAGTTGGAGGTTCTCGGTCTGCTATAGCTGGTGTCCAAGATGATTTAGGAATCAGCTTAAGTAAGATTGCTGGCCAATATTCGGAGTCAAAAGCCAAGAAACAGGAAAAACTAACAGCAGAAAAGGTCAAAAAAGAACCCACACCTTATGAAGAACAAACCAGTAATTTGGTGACTAAGTTTCAAGAACTTAGAAATGCCAGATTTTCTGGAACACCTGGGATTACACAAAGAGTCAAAAAGGTGGGGTAATGTCACAAATTTGTAGATTACTTATCTGGATATGTGCCTTTTTAATTGCCAGCGCTGCTGCTCAACTAATTAGTTTACTGCCTTGGTCAATATTAGTTGTAGGAGTTGGAGTAGTTGTTACCTACTGCAAAGGTAAGGCAGATAACTCCATGCTGTTACAAGTGATTGCTATTGGATTAGTTTTTGGGTGGATGAAATGTTATTTTGCTGGATGAAGATTACAACAAGTGGGCTAGCTGGTTTAGTTTTAGCATTGTCAGCTAATCCCAAAAATCAGCTATTCATACCTGCAAACATTAGTGCGATCGCTCTGGCTAGTTATGCAGGTATTGAACTACGAAAGTTAGAAAAATGCTACGAGGACAAGGAGCGAATGGAGGATATGCTTGCTGCACTGAAAGATACCCAGGCTACTGAGCAATTGCAATTCCTCTCCTCATCTGCTGAAAGAAAGCGACAGTATGAGGAAGCAGACAAGCAAACTGAAAGGCAACTTCAACTGCTGCAACAAACTGCACCATTGTTCAACGAAGTTCTGACGGTCACTGGACATAATGGCGCAGTAAATCGCATGGCATTGGGTATGATTCAGAATGGGGAAAGCCTGGGCAATGTGCTTTTGGCGACATCAGAGGCAGAAATGCAGTTGGAGCAGGCAAAACTGCAAGCTGAAATTCATCAGCGACAGTTGGCGTTACAAGCGCAGCAACAGATTAAAAGTGCTAGTCCCGAAGTTGTGAATGTGACACCTGTAATCACCGCAACCTCAGAAAAAACAAGTTCACCAAAAAAAGAGGGATTGATAAAGGCTGCAACAGTTGTGGGACTTGAAACCCAATGTCTACGGGTTGATCGAGCGCCCAGTTATGAACGGTTGATATTTTCTGTGAAAACTGAGGATTTCAACTCAATACCGAAATTCAAAGCAGCGAGTAAATTGGCGCTCGGAGTAGGGGATAAAGAGGATTTACCTTTTTATATTTATGCCCCCGAACAAATAGCGGTGGAAGTGCCATTAAAACCTGAAGACCGCAAATTTTATGATTTTCCTGTACATCAGTGGAAGTATGGCGATCGCTTAATTGTTCTGGGACAATCTTTGGATGGAGAAGTCATCATTGATTTAGCCTCGGAAGACACTCCGCAATTGTTGGTAGTTGGCACAACTGGTTCTGGCAAGTCCAATTTCTTCCGTTCTGCGGCTTACTGCCTGTTGATGCAAGGTGCGCGAGTTGATGTCTGCGGTGGTAAAGTCAGCGACTACGAGGATTTTGCTGACCGATTCCCCAGTATCACTATGAATGATATGGGGAAAACCTTTGAGTTTGTCGGTGAGTATTTTCAAGAATGCGATCGCAGAAACTCTATGACTAAGGCTGAACTAACCCAACAACAGCCCTGGGTATTGTTCATAGATGAGTATAAAGGTACTGTTCCCCTCGATGAGCAGCGACGTAAAACTTACGATCAGCAGTTGTGTGAAGTTGGTCGGCGGGGCAGGGGGTTAAAGATTCACGTTGTTGTGGGATTACAGCGTGCAGCTAAACGCGGCAAGGAAGACCCTCAAGGATTACCCCCTGATTTACGTGACAACTTACCTTGTCGAATTGCATTTCGTTGTGTTGATGCTATCAGTGGTCGGATGATTTTGATGCGCCGGGGCGAAGCAGTTACTTCATTGCAAGGTCGTGGCGACGGTATTGTGCAATCTGGTTTGCTAGATAAAAGATTTCAGGCTTATCGATTTGAGGAAATTCCGGTTTAATTTTTACTTTATATCCCTTCCCTAATTGTATGCTGCCATCTAAGTTCATTGAAGCTGCCGGGTTTCCCATACCCTGGCAAGAAAAACACCTGCAACAATATCTGGGCGATCGCTTAAAAGAACGTGGATTTCAAACTCAATTGGAAGTTCCTGCCAACGGTGGTAGATCTGATATTGTCACCAGTTGGCAGGGTGGTGCGATTATCGAGTGTAAAAAATATCTCGACCGCGACACCATTTATCAAGCTGTTGGGCAACTTAACCTTTACGGATTGAACAATACACATAAACTTGTGGTGATGGGTTTTCTCACATCTGATGCTCGTGAACAGCCATCAGCCCTGAAGACAGCTTCAATGGTTGAACAAAATCCCCGCATACAAGTAGTTTTTGTCAATACTGAAGAAGAATGGTTGCCGGGAAATAGAATTGCTCCCTCAATGTTGGTGCAGTTCTTTTCATTGCCAAAACTTTTACGGATAAACCTCGATTTTGGCAACTGGCGATGGTGGTTTAGGGTTGCCAAAGCTAATCCAATGCTGATGATTTTTGCAGTGGCTTTGGTTTCTCTAACGGCATCCCAAATGAAGCGAGAATTTACCCAATGCCAACAAACTAACCATTTTTTGAGTTGTTTGTTTTCTCAACAGTCTCCGCTGCGTTAACAATTTTGATGCAAGTGTCAAGCTCAGAGTTCGGAATTTGCCACCACTCCGCCATGACTCTTGCTTGGACTGATCTGAATTCGTGTAGGCTAGAAGTATCCCCTATGGGTGACGCAGGATGTTAAAGATCAGTGTAGACAATGTAGCAGGTCAGCTAAAGGCTCTTCTGGAACGGGTTGCCAGAGGGGAAGAGGTGATTTTGGTGGAGCAGGATCGGGAGGTTGCTCGACTAGTGCCACCGTTGGGACGAGAACAATGGTTGAACCGCACGAGGCAATTTCGGGAGTCTTTGCACGTTCAAGGGGAAGCTTTGAGTGCAACAGTGATCCGGGCACGACTTGAGGAGCGCGGTTGATTTATTTAGATACCAGTGTTGTGGCTCCCTTCTATTGGACAGAAGCACTCAGCGATCAAGTTGAAGCATTACTGAGGCAGGAAGTTGAGTTGGGAATTAGCAAGTTGGTTGAGGTAGAACTTTGCTCAGTTCTGTCTCGTCGGGTTAGGATGAGAGAAATTGAGCGTGATGAGGCTCAAGCCATTGCTAATCGCTTTCAAACGGATCTTAACAGTGGTTTTTATAGTCAGCTAATCCTGGAGCCAATTCACTACGAGATGGCACGGAACTGGATTAGGCGGTTTGATACACCTTTGCGGACTTTGGATGCTTTGCATTTGGCGATCGCATCCGCCCATAATATTCCACTGGTTACGGCAGATGAAGGATTGGCTGTCAGCGCAGATGTGCTTGGTGTTGAGGTGCAGGTTTTGAGATTAATTTTAGGATGAGAGGGCGATCACTCCTATCACTTGATTGCTCCCATCGCTCCGGTTGGCAGCCCTGACTGTCTAATTAGTATTTTTAGTGAAGGAGGAAAGCTCTTGAAGCTCTTGAAGCTCTTGAAGTTAAGAACGAAGAGTTAACACACTTTGTCTCCTAGCTGCACGCTACTACGTGTAATTTAAAAATCAAATGCTAGTCCTCCATTTTCATCTGGTATTAATTAATGCTTATCTGTGCTGATACCCAAATTCCCTTTCCACGCTCCCTAGTTTATGCTACCTATCGAGACAAACTTGTTGAGCTAGTTCCCTATGTGCCAAACGTGCGCTACATCAAAGTTAAGTCGCGTCGTGAAGCAAATGAAAATGTTTATAGTGTCAATGAATGGCACGGTGGCAGTGAAATTCCTGCGGCAGCAAGAGTTTTGCTCAGTGAAAATATGCTCTCTTGGACAGAATACAATACATGGAATGAGAATGAATTTACACTAGAATGGCAGATTGAAACTCACGCTTTCGCAGAAGCAGTCAACTGTGGTGGTACAAATCGCTTTCTGGAAGACGGCAATACTACAGTAATTGAAAGCCGTGGTGAACTAGTGATTGACCCCAAAAAAATCAAGGGAGTACCATTTTTCCTCATAAGTACAATTGCTCATGTAGTTGAAGATTTCTTGGGGAAAATATACAACCAAACCTACTAGCAATGAGCGCGGGAGTGCGCCAGTATCTAGAGCAAAACTGTTAATTATTATCAATAAGTTAAGACTATTGACAACGGAATTGATCAGCTAAAAACCTTTTTTGCTAAGGCTTATGAAAGTTTATCGTCTTTGTGGGCGGTGATGGCGATCGCTCTACTTGGATTTTTCCCCGGAATTTTAGCAATAATATTATCGGCGCGATCGCGATTCAATCTACTATCTTAATACTCGCATCTTGCCAGCAACTTTTACAAAAACTGTTACTAGAGATGGGGTTACTGACTACTCATTTTTTCTGTGAACGATTTTTTCGCCGAGATTGTTCTTGCATCTTTTTCTTGTTCTTGTTCTTGGCTTGATTTCTAGCTGGTTTCGATGTCGATACAGTAAATTCTTGTGGGCTAATCAACCTGTTATCCAGTTTTTGTGGTTTTTCTGGTCGAAAACAAGCCCAATCTTTCATTTCCGATATCACATCTTCAATGAAAGAATAACGGGGATTGTCACGCAATTTATTCAAAGCTACTTCTATTCCCTGTTGGAGATAATTATTTACATCTTTTTGTCCAATAAAAAACAGTTCAACTAAATCTTCTTTAAAAACTCTATCCAGTTCTTCCTTAAGTTCAACTGCACAAAGTTTCGCGCTATGAATAACTAGCTTAGTCCATGTATAATCCAGAAGTGTTGAATGTTAAGAAAAAGCCGATAAAAATAGCCCAAAATATGATAGATTTTGGGCGAAGGACTAAAATATCTTAGTTTAACGTGATTATAAAATCATTTCCCAAGATTGTCAAAG
>JAESGB010000159.1_pt1 | contig 9824 bp, 11 predicted proteins | sample 9266211 | NCBI WGS metagenome assembly JAESGB01 (sample SAMN14514844, study PRJNA621659) | algae metagenome | isolation source: Goleter apudmare HA4340-LM2 and co-occurring heterotrophs from cave wall... | place: USA: Maniniholo cave, Kauai, Hawaii | collected 2009-07-28 | reverse complement strand
AAGAGACTGTTGCACTCCGGGAGTGATGACGGGTGATCTTGCAAACATCCGCGAAGGAGCAGATCATGAGGTAGCTTAAAGAAGTCGGGATATCCCTCACACCGAGGGGCAGCAGCTAGAGACTTTAGCCGGGTGGCCTGGACATACGCGTCCGCCACCCGGTCACAAAGAGCTTTGCGACCGTGTGTTGGTCTTTCGACCGCTAGTGGTCTTGCGACCGGCTTTTACTGCAGGGTTTCGACGCCCCGGCCCGCGGAACTGAAAGTCTCGCAGGCCGCCTCAGGCTATAGCCGGATCGTTAAAAAATTCCTAGCGGCGCGGATGGTTGTGGTCTTCCGGGACAACCGACCGCATTCTGCAAACACCTCTGTTGTCCTCTCGAACTGGTACTAAACTGGCTCTTGACCCAAAAATCGAGATTATCCGGGAAATAGCCCATTTTGTGGACAAATCGCTTATCCGCAAAATACCTGATTTTTGGGACAAGGCGTTTTTGGGGCTATTCGCTGTCGATCCTTGCAACGGCTCAGAAAGCCCTGTTTTTGCAGCTGCGCCGATTTTCGGGACAAACCCGGCTTCTCCTAGGCCTCGCTCTGACATCAGGTCATCCCGGTGGGCGATCGACTACCAGCAATCCACAGCCAAATTGCCCATAAACCCCTGATTTTACGTCTATCCGTAAAATGGAGTATTTTGGGTCAAACAAAAATGCCGATTTTTGGGACAAGCCCGAAAACCCTATCCGGAAAATGCTCTATTTTTGCAGAATAGGGCGAAAAGCCGCCTCCGCGGACACCATCCGGCATTTTCCGGATAACCAGATTGGTACAATTTCGCACCTGAGCCGCCGACCCCCATGGTCGGACGGGTGAAGGGGCAAATTCATGTCAGGCGCAATACCGCAAACGTGTGGCAGGCCATCACGTTTGCTGCGCCACCCCCGTGCTTCGGGGGCGGTTGGCTCGCATACGCTCGTTTGGGCTCAGCGCGGGGCGCCTCGGATCGGACGCGCGGCGTCCTCGGGCGCCCCGATGCGGCATCGACCGCATCGGGGCTGGGTCGTTCGTTTGTCGCAAACGCTCGACCAACATATAACCACCGACACTGTCGGGACATCATCATGGACGAACTCTACGCCGCCTTTAAGCATCTCGCCCGCCGTTTTCATGGCCGCTGGAGCAGGCTCGACGACGCGCTGACCCGCATTCGGTCCACCAGCGGCGCAAAGACCAGCGAAGGCGAACGTACCCGCCGAATGCTCGTGAACGCCTTCCGGGTTCAGACCTATCCGGACAGCATTCGTGGGAGATTACAGACCGACCGGCTGAACGCGATGCGGGCGCTGGGCGAACCGCTGAGCAAGGCGCTCGGACATATCATCACGATCGAGCTGGCCGAGGAGATGCTCAAGGCGCTGGACGATGCCGAACGCCAACGTGCCCGCGAGGTCGACGCCGCATCGGATTTCGAAAAGAACGACACGGTCTACGGCCCCTTCGTCGCAGCGATGCACAACCAAGGCATTGTGCGCGGCGATCACGAGGTGATTACCGAGCAGGAATGGGCCGTCATCGCCAAATACGTCCGCCGCAAGGTTGCGGCCCGGCTGCGCGACGTCCCGCCCATTCGCAGCAACAAGGAATGCCGCACGCCGGACGGGCGGCGTCATCCGTTCTGGAACGGTTACCGCATGCCGCTTGATCAGGTGGATGGTGAGGAAAAGGTGAAAGGCACACCGGCCCCGCCGCCGCGCTGATCGTGCCCGCGGGACATCGTCCCGCTTTCCAGAGCATGAGGTGACCTATGCGCTCTTCACAGCGCCCGTCCAGCCACGCCCGCGTACCGGGCTCGATCCTGGCCTATGACATCGAGACGATCGCCCCGGCGATGCCGGACGGAGCATTCCCGCCCTGGCCGCTGCATCGGCCGGTGGCGATCGGCTTTGCCGCCGCGTCCATGCAGAATGGCCAATGGACGTTCGAAATCGAGGCACTGGTCGCAACCGGCGATACCGACGAGACCGATCTGATCCGCGCGGCCGACCACCGCTTCTCCCAGGCGCAAGTCGTGACCGGCTACAACTCAACCCAGTTCGATGCCCTGGTCCTGCGGCTGGCTGCCCAGCGCTGCCGGTTGTGGAACCTGCCGGCGCTCGCCGATCACGCCGCCGCGCATCGCTATGGCGGCGAGCATCTCGATCTCGCCGACCGCTATGCGAGCTTCGGCCGCAAGGTCGGGCTGGCCGCGTTGTGCGAGCAAATCAGCATCCCCGTGAAGACCGATATGGCCGGCGGCGATGTCGCCGCCTTGTGGGCGGCGGGCGAGCATGAACGCATCAGCCGCTATGTCATGGAGGATGCTGTCGCGACGCTCGTCCTGTGGTTCGCCTGGGCGGCGGCGCGCCACGCCAACGAGGCGCTGGTGACGCGACCACTGGCAGCCCTTGCGAGACGGATCGAAGTGACGCCGGAGCTTCATCATCTCCAAGCCTTCGTCGACTGTCCGCTGATGCGCTGGTCGCGCCCGCGGGCGCTCGCGGCCGATGTGGGTGCGGCGCTGGACCGTGTCACCGCGACGCTCCGCCGCGAAGCCGATGAGCGGGCCTTCACCGCCGCCTGACCACGACCATCATCAACGAGTCTCCCCGGACGGCCCGGCCATCAATGCGATGGCCGGGCCGCCGTCATTTGAAGGACCCCTGTCATGATCACCGACACCCTCGTTCTGTCCGTCGCCTGCATCCGCCAACCGGCCCTAGCGCAACGATCGGCCCGCACCCTGCTGATCGGCGCTGCGACGCTCGCGGTACGCCGCAGCTTCGGCACCTATGGCTTCGATCTCGTTGCCGACAGCAGCACCGTCACCGATGACCCGGCCCAGACCATCGCCTGGCTGGCCGACCGCCTACGCCATCCGCCCGCACGGCTGCTGCTATGGCGCGCCGAGGACATCGTCGTTCCCGCCCTGATCGAATGTGCCGGCACCGCGCGCAACGTGGTCGCCGCTGCCCGGATGTTGCGCGGACTGCATGCGGCGCTGGAAGGCGAGATGGTCGACGTCGCCGACGCCTTTGGCGGTTCCGCCGCGACGTCGTTCGACGCCATCGCCCACCGCGCCGGTCTGCCGTTCGTGCCGATGTCGGCCACCGCGCTCGCCGAGGCGCACCGGACCGGCAATCACGGTGATATCGAAGATCATCTTGCCGCCCGTGCCAGGGCCACATGGCGTCTGTGGCTGGACGGCCAGCCGGACACTGGCCCGGTCCGCGCCGCCACCGAAGCCTGGCTCGCCACACCGGCGGCAGAGGTGCGCTCATGACGACGGTCATCGATGGCATGCCGCATATCCGTCCCTGTCGCTCGATCCCATCGGACGGTCTGGCGGACAACGAATGGAGCACCTCGATCCCCACGCAGTATGCGATGCTCACCCAGCCGCTGCCGCTCGCCGGCGGCGCCATGCTGGAGCGCGCAGGCAGCAGCGGCGAGGCACGGCTGGCGGCGGCGCTGCGCGCCGAGGCACCGTGGATGGCCAGATTCGCCGACCGGATCGCCGAACGGGCTGCGCTGAGCCTCTGGGCGGGGCGGCCATGGCTGGCGTTGCGCCCCATGTTGCTGGTCGGACCGCCGGGCGCGGGCAAGACGTATCTAGCGCGCAGGTTGGGGACCCTGTCCGGCTGCGGCGATGCAGTGCTGTCCTTCTCTGGGGTCAACAGCAACGCGGTCCTCGCGGGTAATCCGAGGGGCTTTCGGCATCCGCAACCCTGCCTGCCGGCGATGGTCATGCAGCGGACCAACACCGCCAATCCGGTGATCGTCATAGACGAGGTCGAGAAGACGGTGGCGAGCGATCTGGGTGATGCGGTCGCGACGCTGCTGGGCATGCTGGAGGGCGCGGGCGCCGCCCGCTACTTCGACGGCTGCCTCGCCGCCGAGATCGACCTGTCGCACGTCAACTGGGTGATGACGGCCAATCGCATCGATCGGTTGCCCGCGGCCCTTCTATCGCGGGTCGAGGTCATCCACGTGTCGGGGCCACGACCGGAAGATGCCGAACTGGTGCTGCCCGCTCTCTGGCGGGACGTCGCCGATCAGTTCGGCCTGCCACCATCGGCACTGCCGCAGGTCGAACAAGCCGCCGAAACCGCGCTGCTGCGCCTGTTTCGGCGGACGCGCTCGGTACGCCGATTGCGCCAGGCGATCGAGGCGCTCGTCGCCGTGTCGGCACGCCACCGGCTCCGCGAAGTCCATTGATGGTCATCGAAGGCGGTGCGGTGAGCACCGTCAGGAACGGGAAAAATGCTCCGGCCGGGAAGCGGCCGTCACCAGAAAGGAATGCACCCATGGAAATGATCGTCCGACACCAGAACTTCATGCTCGCGCTGCGTCAGCTGATGGGTTGGCCCACCTTCAAACCGGTGAATGACGCGATCGCGTTCACCTCGGGTCAGACGATGTCCATCCCGGTAGGCGCCGAGCTTGGTCGCATCGCACAGGTGTTGAACAAGGACCTCGTCTATTCAGGGTGGTCGAACACCACCACCAAGGAACCGGATGGCTTCACGGTCGCCTTTCGCGATCTGGTCACGGTCGACATCATCGACCGGCTTGTACCCTTCGCAGCCGACGACTGCGCGACCGTGATCCTCGTCAGCACCACCACGGACGAGCATTTCGCGATCGACACACGGGGGTCACTGATCCGCATGGCGGGCCGGCCGAAGGCCATCCGCAGGGGCCGTGCGCTGGCGATGTCGAGGATCAAGGCGCTGGCCGCCACCAGCAGCGGCGACCTGCTGCCGGATAACCAGTTCGTCGCTCCCGGTGCCGCTGTTACCCGCCCGCAGCCCTCGAACGAGACGATCGTCCGCTTCGCCTGACTTACCCGGCGGTCGCCCGTCGGTGGCCGCCGATCCCTGAATGTCCTGGAGACCATGAATGCCCTTTGAAGCCACAACGCCTCGCCCACGGCGCAGCTGGGTCGCGCTCGATATCGAGTCCGCTGTTCTCGATCACACCGCCCATCGGCGTTACCAGCAGATGGAGCGCTGGACGCCAGCGCCCGGCAAGCCGATCCGCCGCGGTTACACCCGCAGCGAAGACCCGCTGACCTGTCCGCGATGGGTATTCCAGACGCTGTGCGTCGCATCGATCATGGTGCTGGTCGAGGACGCGCAGGGCGGCATTGATGTGCGGAGCTTCGTGACGCTGTCGGCGCCTGAATTGGACGAATGCGGCGTCGTGGCTGGCGTGCTGCGAGTGTTGGCTGACGCACCGCCGGACGCGGAACTCTGCACCTGGATGGGCCTCGCGCATGATGTCCCGCTGTTGATTGCGGCCGCGATGCGCCATGGTCTGTCGCTGCCACGAGGCTGGGGCTGGTTGGCGCATGGTGGTTTCCACCGCGACCGGCACATCGATCTGGCCCGTGCGCTAACTGCGGGCATGAAGATCAAGCCGATCCATCTGGCCGAGGTGCTGGCCGCAATGGATTTGCCGGGCAAGATCACCTGTCCGCCCTTCGCGGTCACCCGGCTGATTGAGGCGGGGCGGTGGGAAGAGGTGGCATCCGCTTGCGAGGTCGACGTCATCTCGACCGCCCTGCTGCTGGCCCGCTGGCGGCGGCTGACGGATCCCCGCGCCGAAGCCGAGGCGGTCGAGGATCGCGTCCTTCGCCGCGTCATCGAACAGCGACCGGATCGGGGATATATCGCAGCGTTGCAGGCGCATCGGGATCGGCGCTTCGCCGCACAATATGCGAAAGCCGCCAACGATGCCGCGATCTTGGCGCCGTGGCTGGATCAGGACGCCGCCTGACCCTTCACCCTTGCTTCACCAACCTGCATTAGCCTCGCCGTCATGACAAGGCTGGTCCTACTCCCACATGCGCCATTACGGAAGAACGCGGACAGCCTGTCTGCAAATTCTCGGCGTGGCGCATGAGGAAGTAGGACCTGTCATGTCCAAGCCCTTCGTTCCTGCCGAGGACGCCCGCCAACTCACCCGCGACGAAATCAAGGCGGAGCTGGTCAGGATCGATATGGCGCCCGGCGCCGCAATGACGCGCTGCGCCGACCAATTCGCCGCCGATTATCCGGGTGAAGGGCGTGATCTCCTACAGACGGCAATCGTCGGTGCGCTGACAACGCGTACGTGTCGTGAAGGTGTGTCGGGCAAGCGGTTCCTGGCGGGCATCATGCGCAGCATCGCCTCGACCCATCGCCGCGCTCGTGAACGGCGCGGCGAGGACGTCGTGTCGCTGCCAGTCGAGGTCCTGGCCGAACAGATGGCGATGGGCGGCTATACCGTCTTGGCGGCCGACGACGTCATCGAGATCGAACGCGTCCGGCTGGTGTGCGAACGCATCCTCGACCAGCTCAGCGCTGCCTCACCGCGTCAGGCCGCGCTGGTCGACGGGATCGGCCTTGGGTTGCGCGGGCAGGCGCTTGCCGACCACCTGGGCCTGTCCATGCAGGATCTCGCCACCGTGCGTCGCGCGCTGAAGCGTCACGCGCAACGTCTGTGGATCGACGCTGACGCGCAGATATTTCGATCCAAGGCATCGCCCCACGCAAAGTGAATCGATGGAGCGGCCTCGGCCTCTATCCGCACTTTGTGCAATCCGAGGTCCCGTAGCTTCGGCAGGAAAGAGATGACGAAATGTGTCGTCAAGATAGCGGCATCGGAAAATCAATGAGGAGAAATGGATGGAGTATATCTCACTAGCCGGCTTGGAGTGGCTGGATCGGTACCGATTGAACATCGACTTGATGATAGATCGGTGGAAGAAAGGCATGAATGTCACGCCTCGCCGCACATCATCCCGTCACAATCAAGATTATGAAGAAGATGCTCCTGATGGTGACATCATTTATCGTGACGGATTCTGGCTTGCATATCAAAGGTGCGGCGGAATTTTGTATGATGAGATGCGCAACCAGCGCGCTAAATTGATCGTCCCCGGAACATCGCTGTCCGAAGCCGCTATCAATAAACTCTATCAATCGGCAACACCGCTCAGAGACGTCGTGCAATTGCCTGAACATTGTATCGTCAACTTCGCCAATCCCAAGATAATCCGAGCAAAGAATTTGGAGAAGAACGCGGTAGATTTCCTGTTGCGAGTGGATTGGATGACGACCACGCTAGCTTATAATCTCGAGCGGATGTGAGCATACGGAACCCGTGCTGACGCCGCCAGCGGCAGCACGGGCGCTGTTGGGTCAGCTTTCCATATTACCCTGCTCGTCAGCGGAGCCGCCGCTCCAGATTTCACTCATCGGCATCGCATCGGGTTCAGCATCGTCTGTCGATACGGCCCTGCTACTCTGCGACCCTCCGATCGTCTCGAGCTGCTCGCTGAAGATTCGACGTGCGGCGTCGGTGTCAGCCACGGGTTCGCGATCATTATGCTCCTCATCCGACCCGTCATTCCTCTCGATCGCAGCCGGAGGCTGGTCGCCCGCGCCGAGGTCAACCTCGCCGCTCTTGGTGATCGCAGGCTTATCCGATTGGATAGAAAGTTGCTCCAGCCGTCCGGCCAGTCGATCTTCACGACGACGGGCATCATCGAGCTGAGCCTTGAGCTGGTCACTTTGGGATTGTGCGGCATCACGTTCCTGCTCAGCTTCGATCCAGCGATCCATCAGCATCTTTACCTCGGCTTCGCTCCTGTTCAGACGCTCCTCGGCCGTCGCGATGCGGAGCGAAGCGTCGCGATGTATCGTGTTGACCGTATCGCTGAAGGCGCCGAGCAGGGTTTTCGTCCCGTCCGTTGTAAAGCGATCGAACAGCCCCTGAAACGCCGCGCGGACTTCAGGCGGGACTTCGAGAGCCGGCGGAGCGGCCCTCTCGGCACCGGCCGCTAGCCAGAGCTTCACATTCCGGTAAAAGCCACCGTTGGGCTCGACGCCCAAAAATACCGCTGCCTCGAAGATACTGTCACCCGGCTTCCACCGTCCGGATTTTACCAAGCCTTCCATCATCCCCGCCACGACATTGGGGCGGAGCCAATCCTTGCTCTTCTTCATGATATCACTCGCCATCTGCGAGCCAGACTGATCCTGCGAGACCTGCGAAACCTGCGATATCGCAGGTCTCGCAGGAGACGGCATTCAACAGGTCGATCCGACTGGCACATTGTCATCTTGCGCCAGAGCCAATTGGGTCAGGCGCGGGATTTGGTGACGATGGCGGTTATGGTGCGGCCCAATGTTGGGGCGGACGATTCAACGACCGTTGCAGCGCAAGTGGGTCGAACGCAGCGCTAATACGACGGATGCCCGATTGCAGACGCAGCCAAACCAGCATGCCGATCGAAAATAGCGTCACGATGATCGACTGTAGGCAACGATATACACCGGCGCCGCCGCGACGGCGGTCAGCCCTTGCACCGACGATGCGCGACACGGCGGCAAGCAGTGTTCCGATCGCGTCACACCGCTGGGCGCTCAAGGGCGCAGACAGGGTCTGAGAAGGGGCCGAACTGCTCATCGTCTGTCTTTATAGGCTGGCGCGTCCACGCCGCCAACTCGATGGCAATCGCATGAAGAAAGTCTGCACCTAGCAGAATCTGACTTGGGTAAGATCGGGTAGGCCGAAGCGATCCATCAGGATGACAATAGCAACGAATCCACTATGCTGGATATATGGAAACTGATTCGGCAATCGCTGCATTCGGCGCTCTCGCACAGGCAACGCGCCTAGATGTGTTCCGGCTGCTGGTGCGCCACGAACCCGCCGGGATGGCGGCTGGCGAAATCGCCCGCCAACTCAACGTCCCGCAGAACACCATGTCCGCGCACCTTGGTATTCTCGCCCGCGCGGGACTGGTCCGCTCCGAACGCCATAGCCGGTCGATCATCTACCGCGCCGACCTCGACGGCCTGCGGGTGCTGACGCTGTTCCTCGTCAAGGATTGCTGTGCGGGCAACGCGGAACTGTGCGCGCCGCTCATCGCCGAACTCGCCCCCTGCTGCTGAAAGAACGCCCCGTGGCTGTCGATATCGTCATCTATCACAATCCGGAATGCGGCACGTCGCGCAACGCCCTTGGGCTGATCCGCAATGCCGGCATCGAGCCGCATGTGGTCGAGTATCTGAAGACCCCACCCGCGCGTGCGCTGCTGGTCGAGCTGATCGACCGCGCCGGCATGACGCCCCGCGGTCTGCTGCGCGAGAAGGGGACGCCCTATGCGGAGTTGGGCCTGGGCGACACGTCGCTGTCCGACGATGCGCTGGTCGATGCGATGATGGTACACCCGATCCTCATCAACCGGCCGCTGGTCGCCTCGCCGCTCGGCGTGAAGTTGTGCCGCCCGTCCGAAACCGTCCTCGATCTGCTGCCGAGCGACCAGCTTGCCGCGTTCGCAAAGGAGGACGGCGAAGAGGTGGTCGATGCGTCGGGCCAGCGCGTCGCCTGATGCTTCTTGCCATCCTGATCTTCGTCGCGACGATCGCGCTCGTCATCTGGCAACCCAAGGGCCTCGGGATCGGGTGGAGCGCGATGGGCGGGGCGGTCGTGGCACTGCTCGCGGGCGTCGTCACCCTGTCCGACGTGCCGGTGGTATGGGGCATAGTCTGGAACGCGACCGCCGCGTTCGTCGCGATCATCGTCATCAGCCTATTGCTCGATGAAGCGGGGTTCTTCGAGTGGGCGGCGCTGCACGTCGCGCGCTGGGGCGGTGGGCATGGTCGTCGACTGTTCGTCCTGATCGTGCTGCTCGGCGCAGGCGTGTCCGCGCTGTTCGCCAATGACGGCGCGGCGTTAATCCTGACGCCGATCGTCATCGCCATGCTGCGGGTGCTGGGGTTCGAGGACAAGGCG
>JAESGB010000242.1_pt1 | contig 9876 bp, 9 predicted proteins | sample 9266211 | NCBI WGS metagenome assembly JAESGB01 (sample SAMN14514844, study PRJNA621659) | algae metagenome | isolation source: Goleter apudmare HA4340-LM2 and co-occurring heterotrophs from cave wall... | place: USA: Maniniholo cave, Kauai, Hawaii | collected 2009-07-28 | reverse complement strand
GCTCTCTGGCGCACTTGATGATATCGACTTTGGCGATATATGCGCTCCAGTAGTTTCAAGGAAAGCGGATTGATTTCTCTCAAAAAAATCATTTAAACCCTAATTATTATCTAGGTAAACTCTGGATTATATTGTATATTAATTTGTGTAATTAATTTTGTTTGATTACTTATTTCGCTGGGTGTAACTGGGCTGGCTTTTGCGAGAAGTTCATTTGTAATCGGCTGGGGCTGCTTGAGATAAGCTACATGGGGTTGTGCTATTGTCCCACTAACGATGCCAAAGACAATCCCATCTTTAGTTTCTGGTCTTGCACTAGGACAAAGCGTAGTTTGATCAGCAGTAATATCTTCCATCAATCATGCCTCTAGCGAAGATAACTTTGCTAATTACATTAATTCATTTGTCGGTGGGGCAATGATTCCCGTTGTTACAATGATAATTCCCAAAGTAATAGCAGGCTTAATAGCTATTCCTCCACTAATACTATTTTGTTCCTCATCAGATACAGCCAACAAAGCATCATTGGTATCCACAGCTTGTTGACGACGTGCTAGTGCCTGATTGACGGCATCATCAATTAAATCATTAACTTGGAGATGAGAGTTATGTTTGCTTTGATGTCCTGCCATTTTGATTCTCCCTAAGTTTTTGAGACGGATTTAGGCTTAACCATCGAATGAGATGACTGCCTCATATAGGTCGATTTTAGAGGAGAGGAAAACTACTCCACCCGAGGAGGTACTTTTTTTTGATGCCAAAGTAAACCATTTATGTTCCCAAATTATTTATACCCTGGCCAGTTTAAGTATTATATTTCAGCTTAAAATATTATTAAAAATATCACTAACTCAGATAAGTGTATTGAGTAAAACAATTATAGGAATCCGATTTGATATCTGAAAAAATCTCAGTATGTGTAGTAGCGTGTCTAAGCTAATTTTGTGTATTAGCAATCTCTTGTAGTACGGGCAAGATGCCCGTTCTAATTAGCGGGCAAGATGCCCGCACCACAAGAAAATTGTTGGGAGCATCCCAATTTTGCAAAAATAAAATTTGTAGTGGGAGCATCTTGCTCCCTAATGTCAAAAATAAAATTTGTAGTGGGAGCATCTTGCTCCCTAATGTCCAGGAAGCGGGCTAGAAGCCCGCACTACAAAAAAATAAATTTACACATTTGGGATGCTCCCAAATTGTTTGCAACATTTTAGTCTTGTCACGCCACTACGTATCTGTTCAAAAATCAAATATGAGTCCTATAGTTACTCAACTTCAACATGGTTAGAACCTGAGTAACCATTTTTTGATACAGTGATGCTCTGTCGATCGCTGGAATCTCTATGTCCCAGGTATCGCTCCCCCAATCACTGCAAAAAGACCTACCCCTCACCGCTCTTGCGCCCATGCAGGATGTGACCAACCTCTGGTTTATGAAGGTGATTGCCCACTACGGCAGTCCTGACTACTTCTTCACCGAGTATTTCCGCGTGAATGATACCTCACGGCTCAATCGTAGCATTCTGGCCGCAATCACCGAAAATGACACGGGTCGCCCCGTTTTTGCTCAAATGATTGGCGAAAGCATTCCCGACTTAGTAAGAACAGCACAGGAACTCTGCACCTATAATATCGCTGGAGTTGACTTGAACATGGGCTGTCCAGCACCGAGAATCTATCGCAAAAATGTTGGGGGTGGATTGCTGCTCTCACCAGAAAAAGTGGATCGGATTTTGGGAGAACTGCGACAGGCAGTGAACGATCGCCCTCTGACTGTCAAGATGCGCGTAGGCTTTGAAAATACAGATACCTTTTACGAAATTTTAGATATCATTAATCGTCACAGCATTGATTTACTGAGTTTGCATGGTCGCACAGTAAAAGATATGTACCACGGAGCAGTGAAATATGATTTGATTGCTGAAGCGGTTAGACGGGTTGATTGTCCAGTGCTTGCCAATGGCAATATCCACTCGGCGATCACTGCTGTTGAAGTGCTTTCTCAAACGGGTGCTCAGGGTGTGATGGTAGGACGCTGGGCGATCGGGAATCCCTGGCTGTTTAATCAAATTCGGCAGGCTTTACGCTGCGAGCCGATCACGCCCGTTCCTCTAGTAGAGGTACGTAACTATATTGATCGTTTATGGCAAACCCCCAAAGCGCCAACTATGCCAGAGCGAGCACGCATAGGCTACCTCAAAATGTTCCTCAACTACATTGCCCTGAGTGTTGACGCTGAAGGTCATTTCCTGCGGCTGATGCGACATACGCAGACCGAGGTAGAACTGTTTAACCTCTGCGATCGCTTTCTCCTTGATGATCTGACGAAAACTTTAGCCCTAACACCCTACTCAGGCGTGTAATACTATTCTGGATTTTAGATTTAGCAATCCCTGTCTGCAATTAAGTTAACAATCGCCCTGACTAGATTATCTGGCTCTAAGGGCTTAGAAATATGCCTTTGAAAACCCACCTTTAATGCTTGCTTTTCGTCTATTTCCCCAGCATAGGCTGTCAGGGCGATCGCGGGAATCTGCCCACCCTGCTCTAGTGGTAAGGCTCTGATCTGCCGCATTAGCATATAACCATCCATTTCTGGCATCCCGATGTCACTCAGGAGGATATCAGGTGGGGATTGAGTGAAGACTTGCAATGCTTCCAGAGCGGAAGTGGCGATGATTACTCTTGCTCCTGCTTGTTCTAATAAAAAAGCTACAAAGTCTCGTGTATCGGTATCATCATCTACCACTAAAACTTGGATACCATGCAAACCAAGGGATGGTGTAGACAATTGCAAATCTTGATCTACAGTCGGCTGAGTAGGCATCAGTGGCAGCTTCAGGGTGAATGTGGCTCCCATTCCTTCACCTTGGCTCTCTACCTGAATGGTGCCACCATGCAGATCGACTAAGTGATGCACGATCGCCAAACCTAAGCCCAATCCCCCAAACTTCCGAGTGGTAGCGCTATCCGCCTGCCGAAAATAATCAAACACATAAGGTAAGAACTTGGCAGAAATGCCCTTACCTGTGTCGCTAACAGTGATTTGAGCTTGATTCTCAACCTGTGACAATCGCACCTCAACCCGACCACCTGGGGGTGTAAATTTAACGGCATTGGAGAGTAAGTTCCACATCACTTGCTGCAAGCGGGTTGAGTCGCCCAAAACCAGCCCCACTTTAGCATCAAGGTTTGCATCTATTCGTATAGATTTGGCTTCTGCTGCCAGTTGTACAGTTTCCAACGCCGCTTTTATAGTTGATGCTAGATTAATCGGATGACTCGTGAGACTGAGCTTGCCTTGTAAAATTCGAGACACATCTAGAAGGTCTTCAATCAGTTCTGCTTGCAGCTGGGCATTACGCTCAATGGTTGTGAGAGCTTGTTTTGTCCTTGCTTCGTCTAGCTTGGCTGTTTGCAAGAGCTTTGACCAACCCAGAATTGGGTTGAGTGGCGATCGCAACTCATGAGATAGTACTGCTAAAAACTCATCTTTGATCCGGTTTGCAGCTTCGGCTTGTTCCCGCCCAGCTTGCTCTTGTTGCAACAGGCGAACGCGCTGCTGTTCCAGTTGTTTTTGGTCTTCAATATCCGTTGCCGTCCCGAACCATTTGATCACCTGACCATGCTCATTCTTTAATGGTATCGCTTGATGCAAATGCCAGCGATACACCCCATCGACTCGGCGCATTCGTCCTTCCGCTTGATAGTAGGTGTCATCTTGTTGGGCGATCGCCCATTGTTGGCTGAGTATGGGGACATCATCAGGATGAACAACGGCTTGCCAGCCGACCGTTTGTGCTTGTGCCAGTGTTACCCCGGTAAAGTTATACCAGCGTTGGTTGATATCAATCAGCACACCCTCTGCATTCGCTGTCCAGACTAATTGGGGAATCGATTCAGCCAAATATCGATAGCGTTCTTCACTCCGACACAGAGCTTGTTCTGCCTGTTTACGAGCGGTGATATCACGAGAAATACACAACAACCGTTCAACTTTTCCATCTGCACATTTGATTGGAGTCACCTTGACATCCAACCATTTCGGCTCATCTGCCAAAGTTGGACAATAACCTTGAAATGTTCCCACTCCCACTGTCATGGCTTTATTGAGTGCTGCCTGTGCTGCTGGCTGATCAGCTTCTGGCCAGAACTGAACCCATGAGTGACCGCTCAGTGAGTTGATTTCATTAACTCCGAGCAATTTGTGACCACCCGGACTCATGTACAGCAGCGAACCATCCAGATCCAATACCTTGATACAATCCTCACTACTTTCAAGGATTTGCCGATTAAATGCTTCACTTTGGCGGATGATTTCCTGGGCTTGCTGGCGCTGGGTGATGTCGCTTACTAATGCTACAAAGCCTTCAACGTTTCCTTGCTGATCAACGCGAGGAACGTAAGTAGCACTGATAAAGCGTGTACCACCTTCTTTGTAAGGAATTTTGCTCTCAAAGGTGACTTCTTGCCCTGCTAATACCTGTTCCACGTAAGGACGAATCGTTGCATACGCCTCGTCGCCCAATACTTCCCAAAGATGCTTACCATACACCTCAGTGGCAGGATTTCCAAACCACTCTTCATATTTTTGGTTATTGAAGCGGTAACGTTGTTCGGTATCGACAAAGGAAATTAGGACGGGCACAGCGTTTGTGAGTAAGCGCAGTTCCGCTTCCCGTTGTCGTAGTTCTTCTTCCGCCCGGATGCGTTCACTGATGTCTCGAAAATACATCGCTAATCCTTCTGGTGAAGGGAACAGCGAAACATCGAGCCAGCGATTAATGGTATCCGAAAACGCCTCAAACCTCACCGTTGTCTGCTCCGCCATTGCTTGCTCAAACTGCTGGACAATGACAGAATTTTCTTGGTTAACCGTAGGGAACGCCTCTTGCCAATGTTCACCGAGGAGTGCTTGCGGCGATCGCCCTAGCATCCGAGCCGCTTCGTGATTGACGTAGGTGTAACGCCAGTCGTGATCAAAGGCGACGAAGGCATCAGTGATACTTTCCAGAATATGAGCAATGCGTTGATTAGCTGCTTGCAGGGATTGTTCAAATTGCTGGCGTTCTGTGATGTCAAGGGTGACGCCAACCATCCGCATCGGCGTGCCTTGGGAGTCATACACCAGTTGACCTCGGTCAATCAACCAGTGCAGACTGCCATCGGGATGATAGTAGCGTTCCTCTACCTGATAATCTATTCGCTCTGCGATGGCACGCTCAATCGTGGACTGAACAAGCGGGCGATCGTCGGGGTGCAACGCGGCAAATAAGGTTTCATGGGTGAATTCTGCATCCAGCGATAAGCCAAAGTTTGCCTTGTATTGATCTGAACAGGTGAGAACTCCCGTTGTCAGGTCATGTTCCCAGGAACCAAGCTTTGCGGTTTCCAAGGCGATTCTCAAATGCTGCTCTTGTTGTTGCAGTGCCAATTCTGCTTGTTTGCGTAAGCGAAGCTCGTCGTAGACATCGGTAATATTGCTAGAGTAAATTGCTATCCTATCGTTTAATTTCACAACAACGTTACGAAACCAGCCTGCCAGATGTTTGCTGTCGTAAAACGTCTCGAACGTTGACGAAATGCCAGTTTCGGCAACCCCTACATAGTGAGCAAAAATACCACTGGTTTTACAATCAGGAAACAGGCACAGTAGGTACTGACCCAGTAACTCCTCTCGTTTACAGTTCACACCTCTTGCCGCGACTGGATTGATGTATTCAATTTGGAAATCAGTGATTTTCCCTGCTGCATCCCGGATACTACTTAAAATGATGAATCCATCGGGCGATGCTTCTAGCACCAACCGAAATGGGACAGTTTCCAGATTCTCCGTAGCAGAGAGATGATTAGAAATTGCAGCCTTCACTTCAGTCATCGAACACTTGACTCCGCCTCTGAAAAATATTGATCTAACAAAGTTTGGCTCTGCTCCTGAAGCTCAACGACAGGTGAACAATTTAAGTCATTGAGTATAGTTTTGAGTTGCTTGAGTGCCAGAGGAGAGGGTTGCATGTGACCGTTTTCCCATCGATTAATCGTGCTAAAAGCAACTCCTAATTTTGCTGCAAACTGCTCTTGGCTTAATCCAGTTAAGTGCCGCAATTTGCGAATCAGATGGCTAAGTTCTGGTCGCCCAAGTGTAGCTGTCTTTTTAACCATGAGAACTCAATAGATGGAGCTATTCAGTATAGCGTCTGCTATATACCTTATTTTGAAGAAGTGAACTTATTAAAGATATCTACCGTAAGGAGTAATTGTTGAGTATGTATTTAATTACCTACAAAAAATCTTGTTTGGCACAGTCAAAAATTCATCTCATCGCCTCCCTACCCTACGGAAATGCTCCGCGAAGGGGTAGGCGAGAGGCTTCTTTTTGTTTCAACTAAAACGGGTTAGCCTCTGTCACCACTTCTGGCAGTGGAATAAACTCTGTTTCATCTGACACACTAGCAAAGCGGCGATCGCGCCAGTCGGCTTTTGCTTGCTCTATCCGCCCTGGTCGGCTAGAAACAAAGTTCCACCATTTGTAGCGTGTACCCAATGGTTCACCACCAATCACAATACACCGAGCAGCAACAGCAGCAGAAACTTTGATCTCATGGTCTGGCTTGAGGATGGCAAGGCGATATGGCTCTAGCAGTTGATCATTAATGCTCAATCCTTCTGTGACGCTGTATACTGCCCTCTCTGAATAATCACTAGGAACAGTAAAGTGAGCATTGGCAGATAGCACTACATCTAAATAGAGGATAGGTGAAAAAACTTTCACAGGTGAGGTGTAGCCAAGTGCTTGCCCGGCGATAAGTTTGATGAAGGTGCCATTCTCTTCCCAGGTGGGAATGGTTGCAGCAGGATAGTGAGCAAACCAAGGATCGGTTTCTTCGGATTCATCAGGCAAGGCAACCCAGGTTTGAATACCATGAATGGTAGCTGCATTTTGACGATCAATATTGGGCGATCGCTCTGAATGTACAATCCCCTTTCCCGCCGTCATCCAGTTCACAGCACCCGGTTGAATTTCCTGCACAGTGCCTAAACTATCTCGGTGCATCAAAGCCCCATCAAATAGGTAAGTTACGGCGGCGAGGTTGATATGAGGATGTGGTCGAACATCAATGCCTTTGTTGGGTGGTAAAGTAGATGGGCCAAGATGGTCAAAAAAGATAAACGGCCCAACCATTTGACGATGAGGATATGGCAAACTGCGGCGGGCAACAAACCCACCCAAATCTTTAACTTCAGGTTCAATCAGTTGAAGTATTGTCATAAGTGATGGATGGTGATTGGTGGATGCTGGAAGGATTATATAGGACTCCTATTTGATCCCTGAATCACTTATGGAGGATGGCAACAACTTTTTACTAACGTAGAGGCACTAAGCGTTAGCTTTTAAAAATGATGTCGTACAGAGACAGCAGAATCTCCACCACAATCAGAATCACCACATACCACTCTACTCGCTGGCTACTGCTATGCTGCATGAACTCCAGCACGGTTTGTGCAGTTTGGGAAATTAGCTCTAATTTTCGTTCCAAGGCATTGTGACGCTCACGAATTTCGTATTCATCCTCTAAACGCAGATATAAATTTTCTAGTTGTGGCGACTCCCACAGTAATTCCGGCTTATCGATAATCTCTACTCGACCCACAATTTTATGTTGAACTAACAAGGTAGTCCCAAGTTGACGCAATAATTCCCGACTCTTGCGGTTACTCCTGTTGTCACTCTGGAGACTAGCTGCAAACGGTTCAATTTGATCAAATACAGTTGCTATGCTCGTTTCATAATGAGAAAGAACAACACTTTTAGCAAGAATATCAGCCACTATCTGTAAACGTTCTACACTAAATTCATGCAGGAAAATTTTTCCTTCCTTAACTCGCTCACTTTCCGCAACATTGAGATGAACTTCCACTTCTTCTGTTTCGGGGTTGGTAAAAGAGTCACTAACTTGAGAGGATAGTTGAGTTAAAAAGGCTACCTTTTCCATAGGCTCAAGGTTAAACAGAACAACTGCACCATAGCCCAGTAGCACCGCACAGCCATGTTCACCTACTGTAACTATTAATGGCATAGTCGCCAGGCAAACGTAATTCTCCAATCTTTGTAGGTTAATCTTCTTAGCAAGGAATAGGGCCTGTGCTTTGAAGCTATCTCTGTTATTAAAAAGGAGTTTTTGCATTGTCGCCCAACACTACATTTTGTCTATTAAGGGAACACCAGGAAATAAATTATCCCATCTTGTGAGCGAGCATCCCAAATGTGTAAATTTATTTTTTTTGTAGTGCGGGCCTCTAGCCCGCTTCCTGGACATTAGGGAGCAAGATGCTCCCACTACAAATTTTATTTTTACAAAATTGGGATGCTCCCTCTTGTGATGCAGGCATCTTGCTTGCATTTCACCACGAAAGATCAGGATGCTCATCCCACAAAAAATTTTAGGACGTTTTTTTATTTGAAATTCCCTTTATTACTATGTATTTTCTAGTAAATTACTAGCCAGTTGTAACGAAGCGATCACCGAGCGCTGTAAGTTGCTTGCGGAGTTACTCTACAGCGTTGGTTAAACAACTGGCGATTTGTGGCTGTTCCGTTCTCTTGATATCTATTTAAACTGCAAAACAGAGACAAGTTATGCCAAATTGCCAAAATCTTTGAACTTCAACTTTTGCAAGCAGATGAAAACAAAATAGCGATCGCCCCTAATGCCCTACACCCCATTACCAACATTCATAACCTCAGCGTTGAGATAAGGCAGGAGGCAGGAGGGTTTTAGCCTCATTTATTTTTCCTTACATAGTTGGGTTTATTTATGCCTACCTACTTACAATCCTAATTTAGAACACCAGTTGATAGAGTTTGGTGAGAGCCTACTGCATTATGTCCCCAACCTCAAAAGTTTCTCTACCTACTGTCACTTGGTCGCCTGATACTAATTTTCGTCCTCGTCGGATTTCCACTATGCCATTAACTTTGATATCCCCATCAATAATCATGAGTTTGGCTTGTCCTCCACTTGGGGCTATACCCACCAACTTTAAAAATTGATCGAGTTTAATCATGTTGTTAAGACTTTACACTTGAATTTTCAACTAGCGGTGGATTTCAGAGTGACGCAGAGCGAGATAGTTAATGGTACATTTTAATGTAAAGAACTAATAAAAAATATCAATGTTTGCTACACAGTCTTCAACTATAAGTTACTTACTATACAGCCTTTTGGGCACATGTAATTGTTTAATATTTTTAACTTTTATTAGTATTTTTGGTTCATCTGTTAGTCTGGCAGCAGAGAAAATAGTTTTTAGATATGGATTATTTGAGCGATCAGTTACCATAGCAAATATACGTAAATATGCAGAAATGCAGCAGGTTTCTTCTGACTTAGCCTCTTTTTTAAGTTATTTAAGTCCCAAACAACAACAGAGATTACTAGAGGTACTTCAGACCAAAATACCTTTAAGTACTGTAGCTATGGATAAGCTAGTAAACTCACAAACTGGGGAAAAAGCTCTAAGTTTTCTGGCTCCAGCGATCGCACGTCGTGATCAGGCTGGTATACAAGCACTACGTTCCGCGATCGTTCTAGGAGCAAAAGCACCAAAGGGCTTAGGAATCATCTCTTTTTTAGAAGCTTATCCCAGTGACCGAATAGTTGTAAATTTACCAGTAGCTTTAAAAATATTAAACACAACAGGTTTGTTGAACGAAGATGTAAATATTAATGAGGCTTGCAAATATATAATTCCCCAGAAGTGTTGAATGTTAAGAAAAAACCGATAAAAATAGCCCAAAATATGATAGATTTTGGGCGAAGGACTAAAATATCTTAGTTTAACGTGATTATAAAATCATTTCCCAAGATTGTCAAAGAC
>JAESGB010000241.1_pt1 | contig 9949 bp, 5 predicted proteins | sample 9266211 | NCBI WGS metagenome assembly JAESGB01 (sample SAMN14514844, study PRJNA621659) | algae metagenome | isolation source: Goleter apudmare HA4340-LM2 and co-occurring heterotrophs from cave wall... | place: USA: Maniniholo cave, Kauai, Hawaii | collected 2009-07-28 | reverse complement strand
TTACTATTTTTACAATGACTTTACCATCAAAGCCTCATTGCTCAACCTCTATACCAGAGTGCGATCGCAGCATTTATCTCTGTTTTAGTAACTATGTACTATATTTAGATGCGTTTGCCCTGGTGATGACAGTTGGTGATGCTAGAGTAGGCAAGTCCACGACAGCACGTTTGTTGGTAGAGTTTTACCTAGATTCCAAACTAAAGTTGCGAACTTACTACACTGGTAATCGCAATAAGTTGTATGCCTATGAACTACTGTTACCTGTTGGTAAACTGCCATTGACGCGGGATGGTGCAGATCAATTGCTCATCGACTTAGAGTGCTTTTCTGATGTTCAAGTAGCTCTTAGTGACTTGCCAGGGCAGAATTTTGAACAGTTCAAACAATTTGTAGAAGAAGTGTTGCTGTGGGATGCAATTGCTAGTTTGGGTTATCGCATTACCTTTGTTTATCCAATTTCTCATCGTAGAGATTGTGTCGAGTACTTCTGACTGTGCCAATAGATATGTATAGCTTTTTAGCAATTTCTTCATTGCTCATTCCTTGAGCTATTAGTTGTAAAACGTCTATTTCTCTTTCAGTGAGTACATTAACTCCATGAGTGTACTCTTTTTTATGATGATTTTTTGGTGTGTTATTAACAGTTTTTATCTGAGTGGCTTGGATTGGATTTTTCATGCTCTCAATTAGAATTTTGCCAACTGTTGAATCAATCCAAGATTCCCCTCTATAAGTTGCAGATACTGCTTCTGCTAACTTTCTTCTTGGTAAATTTTTGATGCAGTATGAATCTGCTCCATACTTAAATGCTTTTGTCACTGTATCCTGTGTGTTATCAGCAGTTAATATTACTACTTTTGCCTGAAAATCTTCCTTAATTTTTTTACAAACTTCTGCGCCATCTATATCTGGCAGATTAATGTCTACTAAGGCTATATCAGGATTATACTTTTTTATCAAACTTAAACCTAAAGAGCCATTGTCTGCTTCTCCGCACACCTCAATGTAGTCATTTGCAGAGAGTGCTGTAACTATTCCAAACCTCATTAACTCATGGTCTTCAATAACGACTACCTTGATTTTGCTCATCTTTTCTTATTTTATTGATATATGTTATTCACGTACTTTCACTTATAGTATAACTGCGGAATCTATGAATATTTTCAGATTCTGCCTTGAAAACTGTCACACAAGTGATATGTGGTAAATAATGTGATTAAATTTTTACAATATCCAGCAGCCTTACTGATGTTATCAAGTGACCTGTGTCATAAATTATGAATTAAGGGTTAAGAAAGGATGAAGTTAGCCAACAATCTATTGATAAATGCTTTCAGCGTTATGTCAAAGGCTTGAAAGATAGCTCTAGTTAACCAAATGGCTAGAAATAAATTGTCTGTCGGCAGTTATTAGGAAGTGTTAAAGTTTGTAGCTTGGGGTGCGTTGCTAATCCAAGCTCTACAACTAAAACAAAGTGCATCTGTATACCGAAAATTGACTTTTACCATTGAGCGATGGATACAGTTAATGCACGTTAATCATTTTCCTTCCACTGCTAACCGCTATATAGCGGAGACACTCAATAGAAATTTAGGTGAATCAGAGAATAAATACAGAATTCTATTGGTGAATGATAGTGACAGGGATGATGAATCTCAGTTACTTAACTGCATTCAAAAGGAAGCATTATATTGGGTTAATAGTGCTTCAGGTACAGAGGCATTAGAAATAGTGAGAGAGTCGCCTCCAGATTTAATGGTTTTAGATGTGAGTATTTCACTGTTAGAGTGGCGCGATTTAATTAGTATTATCCGCTCAACTGTGATGCCTTATTTTCCAATTTTGCTGGTTGCGAATAACGACCATATCAGCTTGGAGTTGGCATTGGAAGCTGGTGCAGACGATTTGGTGACCAAGCCCTTTGTAGTAAACGAATTAAAAGCGAAAATTCGGGCATTGCTGAGAGTGAATAGTAGGATTTCTGAACGTGATGCTCGCCTTAAAGCTCAGGAAAATTTTGTACGACTCTTAGTCCACGATTTGCGAGTTCCACTTGCGGCTGCAATTTATCTTTTAGATTCTCTTGTGGACGGAGTGTATGGAAATACCCTGGAAGAGATTTCCCCAGTGTTACGTCGTCTTTACTCTAGTAGCCAAAGCTTGCTGGATTTGGTTAATACTCTTTTAGACGCTTCTCTGTATGATGCTGGTGTCAAAAAGTTGAACCTGGAAAAAGTAGACCTACGACAAATTATTACTTCAGTAGCAGAGCAATTACTACCTTTAGCTACTGCCAAAAAATTAAATTTGCAAATCAACTTGAATACGTCTTTACCACTGATAGTAGAGGGCGCCCCTATTGAATTACAGCGTCTTTTCCTGAATTTAGTCAGTAATGCCATTAAATTCACCGATTTTGGGTGGGTGAAAATTGTGCAACAGAAGAGTGACTCAAAAGTGGTGATTGAGGTAAGTGATTCAGGGATGGGAATCTCTGATGAGGATTTGCCCAAGATTTTTAGCAGATTCTACTGTGGTGGGAGAGGTCACACAAGCGTGGGATTTGGGTTGGGACTGTACTTGGCAAAGCAAATTGTTGAAGCTCACAAGGGGAATATTGGGGTTTCCTCCTCCCCTGGTCTTGGTTCTACATTTACTATCCAACTCCCGTTCTGCCAACCAACCACTCCCCCGTGACTTCTCTAGGTGTTGAATGTTGGATGTTATGGTGTGGATGCTTCTGGTACTCTAAGCAATGTTATTGAACCTAAAAGTTGATGACCCGACAGCCTCACGACCAGTTTGCGAAGCAGTATTTAGAAGAATTGCTTTCTCCTTTGGGAAAGGTGGAAGTCAGCCGCGAAGTGACTGATGAAGTTCGCCAAGTGGATATTTTGTTCTCCCCTGCACCGTCGCCCAAGGCTAACGCGCAGTCTTTGGGGTTACTCGGTAGAATTGTGAGGAGTGCTTCGTTGTTGGAACCCTTTCGCAATCAACCCAGTAAAACTGAGGTGCGTAATTGTATCCTCAAGTTATTTTCTTTCTACAGGGAGTTGCAGCGCAAAGCAAGGCGAGAAAATACTTCTTTACCAGAAGATGGTTTACCGCGTCTCTGGATTTTAGCACCTTCTGCTTCAGAATCTTTGCTCAACAGTTTTGGCGCTAGACTAGAGCTAGAAAATTGGCTGCCTGGTGTTTACTTCTTACCTGAATCTTTCAGGACAGCTGTAGTCGCAGTTAACCAGTTACCACAAACAATTGAAACTCTGTGGCTGAGGATTTTAGGTAGGGGGCAAACTCAACGCCAAGCCGTTAGTGAATTACTGGCACTCCCGCAAAGCAACCTGTTACGACAAAATACGCTAAAACTCATCACTAATTGGCGTATTGTTTTAGTCCAGCAGAACGAAAATTTAACTGAAGATGACGAGGAGTTGATTATGAACTTATCACAAGCTTATCAGCAATGGGAAGAAGCAACAAAACAGCAAGCAAGGCTAGAAGGACAACGCTTAGTGGTGGAGAATTTACTTAGAGTCAGGTTTGGGTCTTTGGATGACGAATTGTCAAGAGTAATTGAACCCCTACTACAGTTAATGCCAGAGGAATATACTCGCCTGTGTCTTGAACTATCCCGCGAGGAATTGTTGGCAAGGTTTGGAGTAAGAGGGATTTAATTTTAAACTTATCGGTATCTTATCAGAGAGTCAGTAGAGTGCTTTTGTTGGGCAAGTTTCATTCATTCACCTAGTTCCCCTTGCTGGCTCCTATTTTGAGATACATTTTGAGCCTCTTGTAGAGCTATAATTTTGATTTTTTCTAGCTCTTGTTGGGTGAGATTATTGATAATAACCTCAAATCTTAGCTGAGAAGATTCTCTCGTAGCTTCCAAGGCTCTGGCTTCTTCATTATTCTCTAGGGGAGCATTTCTATCCAAAGCTAATAACTGCTCGCCCCCAGGAGTAACTTTTAGTATTGCAGTAAACTTCTCTGACTCATATATTCTGGTTTTTAAATCTTCAGTATCCCTACTCTCTATAACTGACTCCTCTTTCATTAGTCTTGTTAAGACTAGCGGAATTACATATCGGTGTATGTCTTCTGTATTTTGCTGCTGAAGGTTTGCTGAAGTTTCTACTTGTTTAGTCAGATAAGTTACTTCCTCAATCACATCTCTAGTGAATGTTGAAGTATTATGTATTTCATCTTTCCTCTCTTGTCGCTGCAATATTTCACTTACTTCTACCAATGGTAAGGTTTCTACCTTCTTATTAACTTCTTCAGTAAGTCCCTCTACCAATGATAAGTTTGCTGCCTCTTGTTCAACTTCTGTAAAACCATCCTCTGCTAAAGACAATGCTGTTATTATCGACTCTTCATAAGACTTTCCTGAATTCACTCCACCAATTATCTCTGATAAAGTTTTGATAGCATCCTCTTGCTCAGAAGGACTAAATTGCTCTACACTGTTCTCAAAAGATTCCTCATCATACCCAATGCGCTCTAAAATCTGGCTGAGGATATAAGCAGCTTTGGCAGGAGATATATCTTCTGAAATTTTGGAGGTAGTTTCTGCAAGTGTTACTAAAGGATTTGTAGCCATGATTTGTGATCTTTATATTTGAGATGATATCGGAATCCGGTTTGATGCTTGGTAAGTATACTGAGACTTTAATCCTTGATAGCCAAGACTTATGGTTTGAGGATTTTTCAGAAATCAAATAGTAATTCTATAGTAATTTAGTTACATTTCTATGTATTCAGATTTCACTTGAGCTAAAGCCGTGTCAATTTTTGTGTTAATTTGTTCAAAGTTTTTGACTATTTCAGAAGAGATTTGGTTTGTTTGTACTTGACCTGATTGAATATCAAGAATAACATTTCCATTTTTCTGAAAAATTGTTAAATCTTTTTGGGAAGGATTGAGAGAAATGTCGTAGGTTTTACCTTTGACTTGGATGGAACCGCTTTCTCCAGGTTGTCCCAGAACATCACCGATTCTTTGAGCAATTTGAGTAAGCCGATTTATAGAGCGCAATTCTTCCATATCTTTGGTCATAGCAATCAACACTTTCTCTGACAATTCCTGTCCAGATTTAAACCCAATTGCGACTTCTGCAATCCTGTTTTTGTACTCTTCTGACTTACCCAGTTTGTCCGCTGCACCATACCAATTCCTCAAACTATCAATAGTGGCTTGCTCATAACTTCCCACAGTGTCAGCCATCACTCCTGTTTGGGGAATATTTTGGGAAGATGCAACCAAAGGATTTTGAGTTGTTGGGAGGGGAGTAGATACTGCGGTTAAAGTTACAGCAGTCGGCTGTGTTGGGGGTTCTGGAAATGGTGTAACAATCTTTTGTGTGGGTGTAACGTCTTGGACTTTATTGCTATCAATAGAAGTAACTAGTTCTGGCGATGAAGCGCGTGTGTAACCATCACTGTTGAAGCTCTCCAGCTTATATCCATGTTCCTGCAAGTATTTTTGTACTAGTTGGTCAGTGCCAGCAGCATTGCCCACTACAAAGGAACTGCCAGATGCGATCGCTTTATCTAGCAGAGGCACATAATGGTTTTTAAAGGTTTCGAGAATTTTTTGCTGGGTAACTCCTCTCCACGGCCCAGAGCCAGAGACCATAATTGTGTCATTGGCTGAATATACTCCGGTATTTGCCCGTTCTCCCCAAGCTTGCTCGTAATTGCGAGTACTAGAAGGCGTATTGGGTGGTGCTGCCGATTTGCCAATAAATTGAGTTGCAACCTCTGCCATTGCTACATCTTTCTCCATGTGATGTGCTACGGCATCGTTTAGAGGTTTTAATTGCGCCAGAGGATTACTGATTTTTGGGGAAGAGCTAAGTGATGTCGAGACTGTTATTTCTTCCAATCTGGAGACAGAGGCGGTATTATTTGATAGGGTGGGAGCAATATTTATGGCAGATTCGTGCCTCCTTATGCCCTGTGGAAACGCTACGCGATCGCCAGTTTGGGATATTTCCAAAACTTTGGCGCATCCTGCGATAAGAGCGCGGATAAAGGGGGAGTCCTTACCCTTGCCTTCCCAGTAGTTATCTCTGCTTGAGGTAACGTAGTGGGTGCAGTTTTCCAACCATTCTACCCCTCCCCTTTGTGTGATAGCTTCAAACAATTTGGGGTGCTGCTCTAACTTGGCTTGGATGATTTCTGCCATCAACTGTACTCGCTGCTCCCCCTGGGGAACGGTCTGTTTGTAGTGTTGGTAGGCTTGTTCTGCGGAAAGAAAAGGTACTCCAGCAGGTTTGTCTTGGGTATAAGTCTCCTGGCCGTATTTTCCGGCGGGCACTGCTGCATTGTCGCCCAAAGATACTGGGTAGTCTCCGTTGATATTTCCCAATTCCTTGGCTTTGACAGTGGGATTGCTAAGGGCAGCTCCTAGCGGATCGGGACTTCTAGAGCCGATATTAATTGGAGAGCTAACGGTAGCTGTGGCGGTTGTAGCTGCTGGCAGAGATGGAGATACAGTAGGTGTAACAGAGGATGGCTCAAAGCTTGAGGTGGGAAATGGTACAATTTTGCCGTTGACGTAATCCCCCAGTGGTTCCATGTGCAGTCCCCACACTTCGAGTTTTCCCTTGAAGGTAGCAAGCTCTAGGGCGTTGTGCTTTTCCCTTGCTGCCCACTGCTGTTGGTAGGCTGGGTTGGTAATCATTTCCTGGGTAATGCAGTATTGCTGGCCCACTCGGAAGGCGACTTGCTGGGAACCCGCAACAGCGATCGCTATGTCCCTTTCTTTAAATCCATAAGCTTTGTAGGGTTCGTATGTCCTTGTTGTGTGACAGCGCCCATATCCCCGCATCGCATCAATGGTGGTATTTACTGGCAAAGGATTAGGAAAGAAGTGCATTTTGAGGAGGAAGACCATCTGCACTGGTTTGCCAGATATGACAACTTCCTCCTCTTGGGGTTTGGATACGATGGTGGCATTCGGTATGGTTTCGGCAACAATCGCTTTTATCGTCGCCCAAGTCTGATCCTTCTCTTGTTGCGTTTTACCACCAGCGAGTCCCGAACCCAGGCGTTCAGGGATATAGACCGATAGGTTATTGTCCAAGGCATACTGGTTAACTTGGGCAAGTCCCCGTCTTAATGCTTCAAAGTCAGTTTGTCTAGAATTAGTGCCGTAGTCATACTGTCCAGCAACGTTGGCTATTACTAGGCTGGGTTCTCCAGGCTTTGTTACCTGTACAAACTGTACGTCTCCCAATTGCCAGTCTTGTTTGTGTAAGTACTCTTGTTTGACTGTAGACCATTTTTGAGCGACTGCCTCCGGCACGTCTTCGACGAACGCTGCTGCCAATCCCGCGCCCATTTTTCGTTGACAGTTTACCTGCTGCACGATTATCCCTGCTTTCACTTCCAGGATGTCTTGCTTGATGGTGGTGTTAGCTGGAAGTTGTATATCCTCTTGGCTGGGTGTCGATATTGTGGGATGATCTTGAGGATGTACTGGTGTTTGAGTTGCTGTGCTGACAGCGTGAGAATTGAGTGCAGCTACAGCTTGTGTGGTAGCAAGTGAACCTAGTTTGGTAACTTGGTTGGGGTGATTGGCGATGCCTACGGCAACCTGACGTAACGCTTGCGGTCTATTGGGAAGAGAATTGAGACGTTTATTGTAAGCGCTATTTGCACCCTCAGCATCCAAGGGTTCTCCAAACTTGTCCTTGAATGCTTTGAGGTCATCAGATTGGATTGTACTGGTTGCTAGATAGAGTACAGAAAGACCTTTTTTGGTTTCTAGGGGCACATATTCCTGAGCTACAGTATTAAATTCAATACCTTTGGATTTGAACCAGTTTTGAACTAATTCTGTTTTGTGGTTGTCCACCGCCATTCCCATCAATCCCAACATTTTATCTTCTTGATTGGTAAATAGGATGGTGGGTCGTTCCTTTACCTTCTGAAGAAATGGCGCACTTTTTTCAACCATCACCTCTTGTTTAGTGGTGTCCTGGAAGGCTTGAGATTCCTTTGTCCATGTTTTAGGATACTCTACTGTAGAGGAGTCTACCTTCACAAAGGTGTGGGAGAAGTTGCTTTGGAGTGTACAAGGTACAGAACCCATCTGACCAGGATTAAGAACTCCCAATTTTTGTAGAGCTTCTTTATCTTTTTTATAGTGCAATACTCCGAGTAATTCCCCATTTAAAAATACTGCATCTCTATTTTTGGTTGCAGGTATTTCTAAACTGACGTTTCTATATTGATTATCATCAAATATCTGAACCTTAAAGTCATAGCTATTAATTTTATTGATTCTTAAGAAATTGCCATGAGGAGATTCAGCAATAATGAATGCTCCCTCATCTTTAGTAGTTCCAATCGTTTTGAACTGGAGATTTAGGATATTGTTATTTTTTAAATAATTGAGTTGTTTTAGTTCTTTAATCGAATCAGTATCTAATTCTCCTAAAATTTTGCCATTTAACTTAATTTTGGCTGTGTCAGTTGGAACTGGAGCATTACCAATCATTAATGTTACTGGTTCACCATTGAAAGTCTTTCCTCCATAGGAGAATTTACTAATTTCTCTAATAGTAATGTCAACAGATGCTTTTCCCGGTAGAGCAATAGTTGCTGTTGCTGTGTAAGCTTCTCCTGGCACAATTGATGCTTCTGCCCTAGTCCCAATCGGTAATTCTCCTGTTCTTTGCTCTAAAACAGCAAATTCTTTATATTCCCCATCATTGTCTTTGACAAAGACTAGTCTAGAACCATGCCTTTCATGACCAGGGGGATATACGCTTGCTCTAATCTCCGTCTCGTACTTCTGTTGGGGATTCCATTCTCTACCTGCAAAATTATCTCCTTCTTTATTAATTCCTAACACCTTGAGTTCTGTAAATTGCAGTTCACTTAGTCGATAAACTATTTCATCTCCAAAGGCTGCAAAAACGAAGTTTGACACCTTTTTTCGAGTATTTAAGTGTGAATTATCTCCTTGTTCCAATTCATCTTGACGAGAAGCAGATATGCTCCAGGTAGCTGCTGCTGCTGATAGTTTTTGGTCTTCTGGGATAGAGGCGTAGAAATTTTCAGCCAATAAATAAGCCTCTTGAAACAGCAGTTTGGTTTGGCTTTCCTTGAGTTCAGGCTTGAGTTCGACTAATGTTGCTCCCTCAGTTACCATTCCAGCCTTCAGTTTGTAGTCAATGACAGATTGCTGGCTGACTGTTCCTAATTTGCGATATTTCGGTTCTCCATTCTCCATCTCCCTATCAATCTGTGCTACTGCTAGCAGTGTATGAGGACGTTCTGGAGAGCGATATTTTTCTGGTATTTCTTCTAGGCGAATGTTGAGTATTGAGCTTTTCCAGATTCCAGGATGTCCGTAACGAGTTAGGTTAGTGATTTCAATTTGTGTGCCACTGCTAGTCTGTACAACCGCATAAGGCCCTTGCTCTGTCTCTCGGCGCTTATTTAGTCTTGTGGCTTCATTGAATTTATCATCAAACTTTTGTTTTGCTAGTATGGCTTGATATTTTTGTTGTGGAGTGAATTCTACACCTTTGAATAAATCTTGGAATTGAACAATGGGGCGTGATTCTAGTTGAGATTCTTGGAAGTATTTGTTGGTTTGGTTGATAAGCAGTTCTACTGGAGAGTAGCCAGTGGTAGTGACACCTTCACTGAGATAGACAGAGGATAATTTTTTGTCTTTAATATAATTAACATCTCTATAGAGATAGCACTTATTTTCAGCAATAATGTCCATGTCAGGTTTCTTAGCGCTTTTGAATAAATCAACTGCAATTTGATTTTGAAAGCAAGCTTCTTCAATCAGGGAGCATCCCAGTTTTTTGCAAAGAAGGCGAAAATCAGTCAGGATAGGTAAGACGAGTGTATTTACCTACCGATGACCCCAGAACAAAAGCAAGCTCTTCAAGAACATATTCAGGCGCTCGCTAAA
>JAESGB010000239.1_pt1 | contig 10098 bp, 11 predicted proteins | sample 9266211 | NCBI WGS metagenome assembly JAESGB01 (sample SAMN14514844, study PRJNA621659) | algae metagenome | isolation source: Goleter apudmare HA4340-LM2 and co-occurring heterotrophs from cave wall... | place: USA: Maniniholo cave, Kauai, Hawaii | collected 2009-07-28 | reverse complement strand
GTGAAACGCTGCTGCGGCCACGATAGTTTAGGGGTAGCCCTACGCCAAAATAGCTCGATGCCAGGTTTATTACTACAACAACACAACAAACCCCTCTCATTCACATGAAAGGGGTTTCTTGTTTATCGTCTATTTACTATTTTCTTGAATTACGAATTTAATATACCTTAATTGGCTATTACAAAGCCACAGATTTATCAAGTTTGCATTTGAATAATTGGCGTCGCAGAATATACAGATGAATTCGCCGCCGCCAAGCAATCAATTTTTAGTTTATCTGCAATATCAACACAGGTATCCTCCCCTAGGTGCAGGTCGTCTATCCTGGAATATCTATCCTAAAGGTGTGCCTAGTAGCTAGTGGAGAAAATTCGTGGAATTTTTATCCGATACCGTTGTACTATCACGGATGCAGTTTGCCCTAACGGCAATTTTCCATATCCTTTGGCCTGTATTGACTACTGGTATGGGAATATATCTAGTGATTGTTGAGGGAATATGGCTGAAGACTCGGAATCCAGACTACTACTACCATGCTCGCTTTTGGTCAAAGTTATACGTCTTGAATTTTGGGATTGGTGTAGCAACAGGTATCCCCATGGAATTTCAGTTTGGCACAAATTGGGCGCCATTCTCAGAAGCAGTGGGTAATTTCTTTGGGAGCGTTATTGGCTTTGAGGCTTCTTGGGCATTCATGCTAGAAGCTGCTTTTTTAGGCATTATGTTATTTGGCTGGGAGCGTGTAAATCCAGCTATTCACTATCTTTCAACAATTCTGGTGGCTGTGGGGGCGAACCTCTCAACTGTGTGGATTTTGACAGCTAATTCCTGGATGCAAACTCCTTCAGGAGGGGAACTTGTCAATGGCAAGTTTATTGTCAACGACTACTTTCAGGCAATGTTTAACCCGTTTATGTTGAACAGTGTGCTGCATATGTTCTTCGCAACCCTGGAGACTTCATTATTTGTCATTGGTGGAATTAGCGCTTGGTATATTCTCCAAGAACGCTATCCAGCTTTTTTTTCTCAGTCTTTAAAAATAGTCTTAGCAGCAGCCATCTTGGTAGCCCCCTTACAAATCTACATCGGGCATTGGAGTGGTGAACAAGTCTATCACTATCAACCCACGAAACTGGCGGCAATGGAGGCACAGTGGGAAAGTACACCTGCGGGACAGCCTGCTGATTGGAGTCTGATGGCTATACCCAATGAAAAGGCTCAAAAAAATGACTGGGAAATCACCATTCCCAATGGTTTAGGATACATTTTGGAGTTTAAGAAGAATCTTTCCCAACCAGTACAAGGCTTGAGAGATTGGAAACCGGAGAATCGTCCTCATCTGGTGGGTTTGATTTACTACGCCTTCCGTACAATGATTGCTATTGGCTTTTTCTTGGCAGGATTAGTGTTGTTGACTACACTGCAATGGTTTCGTGGACAACTCTCCTCAGAGAATATTACCCAGCAGCGTTGGCTAATGCGTATTTGGGTATTTGCGGCTCCTCTAGGATACATCGCTGTTGAGTCAGGCTGGATTGTACGTTGTGTGGGACGACAGCCGTGGACGCTTTATGGACAGATACGCACGGTTGATGCTGCGTCTCATCTACCTGCTAGTAATGTCTTAGCTTCTTTAACTGGCTTTGCCACAGTCTACGCCTTTTTATTTATCACCATTTTGTACTTTGGTAGCCGCATTCTTCGTAGAGGCCCCAATTTCGATTTGCCAGTACCGGGTATGGCAATTACTGAACCCGCAATCGATACTAAGCCTGGAGAATTTGTACCTGATGAACGTCCTGTGGAAGCACAACAGTAAAAAATTCAAATCTTACAACAGGGTGTGTTAGGGCTTTAGCCTAGCGCACCTTACTTCTTATACCAATTTAAATAGGATTTGCGACAGATTGATGGGTGCTCAGGGCGTAGCTTGCTTCTCCGACAGGAGTACAACCACCCTTCCTCCGGAGAACTCGCAGAGTAGGCTCCGCTTACGCCCCTACAAATTATCTGCAAGATTCTTTTTTCAAATTGGTATTAATTACGAATTATCCACTAGTCTAACAGCAGATTTTATGGAAACCCTCAAGTATTTTCTCCCTGAAGTATGGTTTGTAATTTTAGCTCTCTTTTTATATCTTTATGTTGTGCTTGATGGGTTTGACTTGGGCGTGGGGATATTGTCACTCACTTCCTCTGATGAGGAACGGCGCAGCATATTGATGACTAGTTTGAGCAACATTTGGGATGCTAATGAAACCTGGCTAGTTCTGATGGCAGGGGGTCTTTTTGGTGCATTTCCTCTAGCTTATGCCACGATTTTAAATGCCTTGTACTTCCCCATATTCATTATGATATTTGGTTTTATCTTTCGGGCTGTGGCATTTGAGTTTCGTGAATTAGCAAACCGCAAAATATTTTGGAATTTTGCCTTTGGAGCCGGAAGTTTTATAGCAGCACTGGGACAAGGTTTCACCCTAGGTGAAGTACTAGATGGTATTGCAGTTGATGAGGAGGGTCACTTTTTTGGTACAAGTTGGGATTGGTTGAGCTTGCCATCATTTTTAGTGGCTTTAACGTTAATTCAAGGATATGTGCTGATTGGTTCCACTTATCTGGTTTGGAAAACAACTGGAGAGTTACAGGAAGCTCATTATAAAACGGCTAAACTTGCAACATGGACAACTTTGCTGGGAGCTATTTTCATTACAATCAGTACGCCGATATTTTATGAAAGTTTTAGATTGCGTTTGTTTCACCAGCCACAAGTTTACATTTTTTCTGTGATTCCTGTGTTGGCATTGCTATTGATATGGCGACTTATAATTAGTCTGAATCGTAGAGAAGAAAGAACCCCTTTTATTTGGACAATTCTCTTATTTACACTGACCTTTATCGGCTTAGGATTGGTTGTTTTTCCCTATATTGTACCGCCGAATATTACTATCTATCAAGCATCTGCTGACCCTAGCTCACTTGTGATTATGCTCATCTTTATCGGCTTTATTATCCCGGTAATGCTGTTTTACAACCTCTATCAGTACATTGTTTTTCGAGGTAAGGTGGCTGGCAATAACTATGGGGAATCGGCAACTGAAGAATAGATTATCTGCATCAAGTATGAGCATTCTTGAGCTAAATTATAGGTTCAAATTTCATGCAAGATGGCTTGTTGTATTAGTTCATAAATATTAAGTATTCCTCATTAGCTCGACTTTCATTTCTTTGGGGGGATTTCTCACATGAGTGAGAGGTTACTAGACTGAGGTGAAGATTACAAATGATTAACCATGCAGTTAAAGACGATTGATCAACAGGTGGTAGTCGTCGTTGGGGCTTCTAGTGGCATTGGGCGTGAGACAGCACTGAAGTTTGCTCAACGTGGTGCAAAGGTTGTAGTTTCTGCACGCAGCGAACCAGGTTTGAAGTCTCTGGTAGAAGAGATTCAAGGTTTGGGAGGTGATGCCATTTATGTGATTGCAGATGTGAGCAATTTTTTACAAGTCAAGGCGATCGCTGATCAAGCTGTGGCAGAATATGGACGATTGGATACTTGGGTAAATGCTGCGGCTACGGGTGTGATTGCACCTTTTGAGAAAATCACCCCAGAGGAGTTTGGAAGAGTGGTTGATGTCACTTTGATGGGACAAGTGTATGGCGCAATGGCTGCACTGCCCTATCTCAAACAGCAGGGACGCGGGGCGTTAATTTTGATTTCCTCAATGGAGGGTAGGCGTAGTTTGCCTTTACAAAGTCCTTATTCGGCTGCCAAACATGGTGTAGAAGGTTTTGTAGAAGCATTGCGTGTCGAAATCCAACACGAAAAATGGCCGATTAGTGTGACTTCCATACTACCTTCGACGATTAACACTCCTTACTACAATAAGATTCGCAGCAAATTGGGGGTGAAACCTACGGGGATTCCCCCCTATTATCAACCCGGCATTGTAGCTGATGCCATTCTCTATGCTGCCGAAAACCCGACACGGGATTTTGTGGTTGGAGATGCGGGTAAGGTATTGGATCTACTGCAACGCATTTCTCCTCCTTTAGTTGATTCTCTGTTATCAGCGATCGCTTTTACAGGACAACGCACCAATGAACCGAAACCAGAAGACGCACCAGATAACCTTTATGAACCAGTTTCTGTTTATGACAAAGTTGAGGGTGATTTTAAGAATTTAACAGTACCTACGTTTTTAGATTGGTTGGATCAAAATCCACCACTAAAGTGGGGTGCTTTGGCATTTGTGGCATTAGGTATTGCAGGAATGCTCAGTGGTGGGCGTGATCAAAATAATGCTTGAGGTTCCATCAAACTAATATAATTTATCTTGAAAAAGCCCTCACCCATATATTAGAGATGGGTGGGGGCTTTTGTGAGTATGAACGTAACTATGATGGTGTGCCAAAAAGGCAAATATTGCGATCGCTAATTTGGTTGCTGGACTTAGGGGCGATCGTTTACGCTATTGTATTAGCCCTGAAATTTACTCTTGAGTAAGGGGATTAGGGTAGAAGAAATTTACCCTATACCGAGTTCCCCATACCCCACAAGTTGTCATGACTGAGTTTGAACGCTATCTTTTTGACCTACAAGGATTCTTAATTATTGAAAATGCTCTCGACAGTGAGCAGATTCTAGCTCTTCAAACACTTTTAGATCAGCAAATTACACTCCATGATGCAGTAGACAAGCCATTCTTGCGTTTTGATAGTTTACTACCTTGGGGACAGCCGTTTCGGGATTTAATTGATCATCCAGCTATCGCTCCCTATCTTGATGAATTGCTAGGAGAAAAATTTCGTCTAGATCATGATTATGTCCACATCATTCGCCAAGGACTAGGGCCCATTGGGGCTGAGTTGCATGGTGGTGGCACACCTTATGACCCTTGTCAGTATTACCTGTTCAATAATGGCAGGATGTACAATGGCTTAACTGCTGTTGCTTATGAACTCAATGATGTACATCCTGGCGAAGGGGGATTTGGTTGTATTCCTGGTAGCCACAAGAGTAATCTACCTTTGCCAAAACAATGGCGTAATCTGGAATTTCCTGGCATTTGTGTCCAAGCAGTTACAGTCAAAGCAGGAAGTGCCATTATATTTACTGAGGCATTAACTCACGGTACTTTGCCTTGGCGAGGAACAAGCGATCGCCGTACACTCTTCTACAAGTATTCCCCATACCCATCAGCCTGGGCAAAATATTCCTATAATGTTGATGATTATCCTGATTTGACCCCATCGCAACGACAAATACTTAGTCAGCCAGGAGTTTATCCCTAGATGGTGGAACTTCTGTATGTTCTGTTTAATTTGTAACAATTGAGAAACTCTTGTTGCTCAAAGGAGTTATTAATCTAGTTTTAATGCATTAACTGGAACTTCATCCCAAGAATTGACAGTCCGCAATCGTGCTATCCAACCGGATGCTTTTTGATTCTCGCTTAAATTCTGCTGAAAGGAGTCATGACAATCTTTAGCTTGTGACTCATCACAAGAGGCAATACAAGCATGAATCATGCCCGACGGATCAATTTGCTCGTTTACCCAAATAGTCATAGCGTATCCCCTCGAAAAATTTAGCCAGAAAAGCAATTCGTCATTTTAGAATACTATTAAGGGGAAAAATCTCAAAATTCCTCCTTGCAGATACTTCTCAGTTAAGCTGACTAAATAATTACTAATTCGTAATACCCTGCGGGAAGCCGCTACGCGTCTACGTAATTCGTAATTAAAGAGGGTACGAGCAAGCACCAAATTAAAGATTTGGTGGACTTCAATCGTCAACATTGCGATGACACTCAGTGTTAACGACCATAAGGAGAGTTTATATATTTATATAATTTTTAGACGCACAGCAACTAATTAACTCCCCTGGTTGGATGAACCAGGAGTGTTAGTAAAAAGCAACTTCATCTTTACAAGCGCTGTAGCAGGTTTAAACCGTGGGTATCAGTGCCGCAAGTATTCAGCAAATTATACTCACTAGCGAGCCTTTGCACTTGTTCTGATTCCAACACACTTGGTTTCCAGGGGTTGGGGTTGTTGTAAGCGTAGAAGGTTTCTACGCCGTCGATACCGTGATCAGCTGCTGCAGGAATTAAGTCGAGATGCGATCGCTTATAACGTGCTGGATGAGCAAGTACTGCTAGTCCACCAGATGCATGAATAGCATCAATAATGTTGTTTGCCTGATATTCACTACCCGTAGCAATTTTTCTTTGCAGATAAGGTTTAATGTTGGGGTGTTCTGGCTCGAAAGCATAGGCCAAGATGTGGACTTCAATATCCAAAAGGTTGGCATTGATTTCTGCACCACTCCATAGGTGCGGAGTACTTGCACCCGGATTATTCCACTTCCAATCTTCTAGCCAAGCTTGTGCTGCTTGATAGCCGCCAATACTATGATGATCGGTGATGGCTAGCCCTTGTAGTCCGATGGCGATCGCTTGCTCCATTAAAGCATGTGGTTGCAATCTGCCATCTGAGTAGACAGTGTGCATATGAAAGTTAAATAACTTCGGACAACTTTGAGCATCAATATTTTGGAATACTTGCTTCAAAATCTCCGTAGAAGTAGCAGCCCGGGCAAAATTTACAACCATAACCCCCTCTGAGCAACAATACACTATTCTCAAATCGCCTACACACCACATTTCCTGATCGGATATCACCAGCACTTTCAAATAGTGTTGGCAGCTGTTGTTTCCGGTTTATCAGCGAATTTTTTCAATATGTTAAGACTACGTTAGCAAATCTCAACGGTGACTAACATGAGTATTTTCGATTGCTTGTATAACCTGAAGTAAAAAATATAGCCCAAAAAATCATTTAATGCATTGATAGCATTAGGACTACATCGTATATCAGTGCTGGGTTTCGGCAAATAGCAGACTCGATAAAGTCTTAAATAAGCACTATTTAAATGTATCTTTATTATCTATTAATTAAGTAATCCTACTAATTCACCAGAGCCAGGAATCACCTCACCGATCGCAAAAGCCGAAATATTTTCTGATTGAAAATGGCTAATTGTCTGTTCTGCCTGATGGGGTGGTACTAACACCACAAATCCAATCCCCATGTTGAAGGTATTATACATAGCTTCAGCACGCACAGTACCAGCTGCCGCTAACCATTGAAATAGAGGGGGAAGATACCAACTGTTGGAGTCAATTTTAATTGCTTGACTTGTTCCTAGACATCTGGGTAAATTTTCTGGCAAGCCACCGCCTGTGATGTGAGCCATCCCATGAATTTCTACGCCTGCTTGACGTGCCGCCAATACAGGTTTGACATAAATACGCGTTGGTTTCAAAAAAGCCTCTGCGATAGTTTCACCGCCTAATAATTCTGGGCGCTCATGCCAAGCAAATCCGCGATCGCTGACGATTTTTCGGACTAAACTTAAGCCATTGCTATGTACACCAGTGCTAGCCAAAGCGATCGCTACATCTCCTAGTTGCACTTGGGAACCATCCAGCATCTGGCTTTTTTCGACAATTCCCACACAAAAGCCAGCCAAGTCATACTCACCAACTTGGTAGAAACCAGGCATTTCGGCTGTTTCTCCCCCTAATAGGGCACAACCTGCCAATTTACAACCAGCAGCAATCCCTGCAACTACTTGAGTCAGCTGATCTTTGTCTAGGGCACTTGTAGCCACATAATCTAGAAAAAACAGTGGTTCTGCACCCGATGTTAATACGTCATTTACGCACATTGCCACTAAATCAATGCCAACAGTGTCGTGACGGTTGAGAATTTGAGCAATTTTTAGTTTTGTACCGACACCATCTGTCCCGGAAACCAACACCGGTTCTTGATAACCTCTTGGTAATTGAAAGCAACCACCGAAACCACCCAATCCACCAAGTACTTCCGGCCTAAAGGTACTATGAACCAAATTACGAATTTGATCTACAAAGGCTCGACCAGCTTCCACATCAACCCCAGCATCCCGATAATCCATTCCCTAATACACCGTTATCCATCTGCTACAAACTTAGGCTATCATCACTCTGGTGCTAGTTACCTGTTGTTTGTTGTTTGTGCTAGCAAATAACTAATGACTCTTAACCAATTAAAACACCTCATCTTCAATGCCGTGCCACCATTCTCCCAAATTTATCAAGTCCTGGTAAATATCTTCCAATTCTTCAGCGTAGACATCTGCTGAAATTGTCGCTCGACGTTCTTGTAGTTTTTTCAGGCGTAGTTGCACTAATAGCCAGGGTTTGGTAATACTATTTGTGGCTTCGAGGTATTGAGCTAGTTCTGTGCTATTCATATACTTTTTTGCATGATTCAAAATTGACAAAATTTCCTGCCTCTTACCTGCTTGCAGTTATTGACTGATTAATTAAACCAAGCAGCAAACTGAGAGAATTGCTAGCCGCCTGCATTAGTTTGCTTCTCAATCTGCAAATCAGGAACATCTGCACTTCTCTTTATCCACGATACCAAATCAAGAGGATGAGGCTGGGTGAAAACTTGATGGAAATTTATACCTCGAATTTCACGCTTTCTTCAGAAGTGAGCTAGTTTTTTGGCTCCTAGCAAGGCATCAGCCTCATTTATTAAAGACTTAACCAACTATCAATCGTTGGCTGAGTTATGCATACATTAGGAATCATACCCCTATTGGCGAAGATTTGGTAGCCATTGGCGATCGCTATCAGTTTCTGCCAAATTTTAGTGAAGTGCTAGAGGAAATGCCAGGGTGAACAACAGCAAACGCAAACATAGAAACAGTCGCATAACTTGAGGATTTTGCCGAAAATACCAAAAGCTCAAAGCTGATAGCAGATCAATTACTGCACGCCTTCATTCCCCTAGCAAATCATCAAAAATGGCGGAAATAAAAGTTTTTAACTAAAGTTTTTAACTTTTGACTTCCGCCCAGTAGTACTACGCTTTAGCTAAATTTGCAGCAGCGAAGTCCCAGTTGGCTAGTTGATCTAAGAAATTTTTAATGAATGCAGGACGAGCATTTCTGTAGTCGATGTAGTAGGCATGTTCCCAAACATCTAGGGTTAAGAGTGCTTTCTGTCCATGAGCTAGGGGGTTTTCCGCATTTGGTGTCTTGATCACCTTTAGCGTGCCACCATCATTAATCAGCCAAGCCCAACCACTACCGAATTGGGTTGCAGCAGCGTTAGAGAACTCTTCTTTGAATTTGTCAAAACTACCAAAATCTTGATCAATCTTGGCAGCCAATTCACCAGTGGGTGTACCACCACCTGCTGGCTTCAGGGAGTTCCAAAAGAAGGTGTGGTTCCAAACTTGAGCTGCGTTGTTGAAGATTCCCGCTTTAGAGGAATCTTTAAAGGAAATTTGGATTACTTCTTCTAGAGACTTATCGGCAAGTTCTGTACCATCGGTGAGCTTGTTAAGGTTGTCTACATAAGCTTTGTGATGCTTACCATAGTGATACTCGAAAGTCTCACCTTTCATGCCATACGGCTCTAGCGCATTAAAGTCGAAGGGTAAGGGGGGCTGTGTAAATGCCATTTTGTGAAATCCTCTCTTTAGCAGTTTCCAATTTGAAGCTCTTGCAGAAGCTTAGGAAATTACAGCTTTTGTATGTGTCAGCTTTACGTCCTTAAAACTTGGGACATAAAACTTAACATCGTCATTCTACTACTAAAGTGAAGATTCAGACAAAGTACTTTTATAATAAGCCAACTTGCGAGGAGTTAACGATTACAAATAAAAACAGCTAATAATTCATGACTAATAGCCCATAGCAAATCTTGAATTTGAGATTAAAAGTCTTGACCACAGAGATATTACAGGAACTTCAAATAATAAGCAGGTGTAGATTTAGTTTGCATAGATTTTAAGTGAGATAGTCAGAAAGAGGCAGTGCAATTATGGGGGTTTTTCTCCTGGTATCCTCATGTCCATCAGGCAGAACATAGAGAACTCCTGATGGTAAAATCTTGCTTGAATAAGTATTTAGGCACAAATGTTGAATGCTGATATAAAACTTTACATTTTTATTAAGACTAAGCCTAAAAAGCTGAAATTAGTCAACAAAACATAATCTCCTCAAACCAGTGAACATAACTGATTTTCTGACACATA
>JAESGB010000238.1_pt1 | contig 10099 bp, 8 predicted proteins | sample 9266211 | NCBI WGS metagenome assembly JAESGB01 (sample SAMN14514844, study PRJNA621659) | algae metagenome | isolation source: Goleter apudmare HA4340-LM2 and co-occurring heterotrophs from cave wall... | place: USA: Maniniholo cave, Kauai, Hawaii | collected 2009-07-28 | reverse complement strand
AGTTTTATCTTGTTCTCTGGTCACAAATACCCTTAAACGGCTACCCATATCCCTGTTACCTTGCTGGATATATTATACGTATTTACTTATCTTTACATAGTTTGGTTTTTTCACCTCGTTCTACTTAGTCCATCCTGGTACTGCGGGTTCAGCTTCAGCCACCTCCCCACGGCGATAAACTTGCGATTCTTCAAGATTACTAGCACGATATACTCTAATAACTTGCTCTTTGAGTACATCTACATCCCAAACTACCAACGTACCAGCCGCAAAATAATCACGGCGTTTCTTAGCCATATCTTCCTCGGCCTTATCACCGTAATCATTTTCACTTCCCACCTCAGCAGCAAATATAGGCGCACCATTAAGAAACTTTCCGCCTGTAGGTTTGCCAGTATAAAACGCAGCGTCAGGACTGAAAGAACGGCGGTTAGGAAGATTGACAATAAAACCGACATTATCAGGCAAAGCGTAACCACTTTTTTTCAGACGTTCATAATCCCGTAAACTTGCATAAATTTCACTACCTGCACGTCCTGGTAAAAATCCAGTTGGAGACATCAGCACCAATTTTCCATTGACAATCTCTGCTTTACAATTGTCAGATAAATGGTACAAATCTTCAATAGTTGCTTCAGTTTTAATACTCATAGAAACCCTAACTATAAATCTAGGATAATCCTAATTTAAATTAGGAAATTGAACATTCTCATACACCAAAGATATCGGAAAGTGGAAATCAACACTAGTTAAATGAACCTCATCCCCTTCTTCATAAGGATGTAATTCCCAAAATCCTTTGTCATTTATACGAAAGCAATCTAAACCAATTTTTTCAGCATCGATGAGGACGTATTCTTGCAAAGTCTGAATGCGACGATACCGCGTAAATTTTGTACCTCTATCGTAAGCTTCCGTACTTGGGGATAGAACTTCAACAATTAAACAAGGATATTGGAGAAATTGAATAGCTCGTTTATCACGTTCATCACAACTCACCACAACGTCGGGATAATAAAAAGGCCCATTCTCAGATACACCTACTTTCCCATCCGCCATATTCACACGACACCCACTCCCTCGGAGGTGAGTTTTTAATGCTGAAGCTAAGTTTAAAGCAATATCATTATGAGGAAGAGTTCCCCCAGTCATGGCGAAAACTTCACCATTGACATATTCATATTTAATATCTTGACGTTCTTCCCATTCCAAATATTCTTGGGGGGACATATAATTTTGGTTCGGACTCGCAACCATAACCCACTCCCTTTTCTTCAACTGTAACTGAGGGTGGGGAAACCCCAATCAAGGGTGGGGAAACCCCAATCAAGGGTGGGGAAACCCCAATCAAGGGTGGGGAAACCCCAATCAAGGGTGGGGAAACCCCAATCAAGGGTGGGGAAACCCCAATCAAGGGTGGGGAAACCCCAATCAAGGGTGGGGAAACCCCACCCCTACAAAACCTCTGTGTGGGAACATCACCGAATTTGAAATTTGGAATCTAAAATCCAAAATCCAAAATTGTTTCACCCCTCCGTTCTCACAGTCAACACCTGCGGCGGCGTAGAATCAGGGGGATACAAAAAGTCTATCTGAACCTGTCGCTTGTCTCCTGGTGGCATTTTCAAACTCACCAAAGCTTCCCCTAACTGTCCCCGTCGCTGTACCAAATGCACATACCGCGTCTGTTCCACGCCATTATCATTGGTGTAACGTACCCTCACCGTACCGCGAAAGAATATCTGTTCCACTTGGGGATTTAAAAACAGCAATCTATCTGTACCACCTTCATCTTTTAAAGGTGTATGTATTGCTACTGTTACATTTTGGGTTTGATTGCTGGGGTTGTGTACAGGCAAAGTAAGATTGTATTCTACACCATAGTTACTGTGGGCAAAGTAGGCTGTATCAGCATAGCGTTTCAGCATCGGCGCACTCTGTATTTTTCCGGTGCTGAGGGTAATTAAATGCACTGTGCCCAAGGGATAGGAAAATGCTTGTCCTGGCTGGGGTACAGTTAACTCTGACACGGTGGAATTATCTGTAATTGTCCCTTGCCATTGCGTACCTTGGGAGACACCCGCCACACGACTAAACACTGTGGGTTCTCTGGGAGGGTCGAGGGGTGTGGGGATGGGGTCGCGTTTACCTGCTAAACTGCCTGTATCTAGGAGAGTTTGCCACTCGGCAATGGTGGGGGGAAGCTGGCTATTTTTGGCTAAGTTTGCTAGATAAATTGGGCGATCGCTAGTTAATCGCATCATGGTTGTGCGACCATTAGCATTGGGAATTGCTAAGTTCGCCAGGATTTGGCTTTTCCCCGGTTCAATGACTAACTTTTCGGGGAAAATGTCTTGTCTCACACCCCGCAGGACATCGTTCATGGTTCTGCTACCAGGGCCGGAGTACACTGTACTTTGGGAATTATCCACCACGTCAGGTAAGTTGATAAACGGTGCATCTTTGGTGAGGTGACTGGCGGCGTTTAATACTTGCAATGTTGCAGTTTCATTTCCTGGGTTATGAACGATGATTCCTTGGTAGAGGTTGCGGCTGGCGATATGATGGGCGAAGATATCAAATCTGCCTTGGAAGGGATAATTTAAATGGGCGTCCTTGACTTGTTTACCATTTGGGGAGAAGGTGGAAAGTAAAATCCCTTCCGTTGTCACGAATTCGGGACTGTTGCTGTTGAAGGTGGGAAGAGTATCGAGTTTTCCGGGTAAGGGACGCACTTGTTGGGGACGGACTTCTACACCTGCAATGTATTGTGGTGGTACTGTGTAGATATTCAACGCCCGACACATCAAGGCTGCTACTTCTCCTCTGGTGGCGTTTTGCAGAGGTTTTAACTGTTTGGGATTGGGATAGTTAACGACAATACTATTGATTGTGGCAGATGCAATACTATTCTGGGCATAGTTAGGAATTTGTTGAGCATCGGTAAAGTATCGTTGTAATATCTGCGTGGGGTTAGCTTGGGGATTATAATTCTTTCCCCCAGCGATAACACCAATGATTTGCGCCCTGGGAATTGGTTGGTTGGGTTGAAATACCTCACCCGGATAACCAGAAAAGAATCCTTTTTGATAAGCTGTAGCAATGGCTTTTGCTGCCCAATAATTGCTGGGTACATCTTTAAATGTAGTCCCAGAGCGTTTAACTGGTGCATCAGGGAAAGCATTTAACATTAATACAGCTGCCTCTGCCCGTGATACAGTAACGTTGGGGCGAAAAGTACCGTCAGGATAGCCCGTAATCAGTTTACGTTCACCCAGTTGTTGCACACAAGCCCTTGCCCAATCATTTTGGGTATCGGTAAAAGAGAGAGTGAGAATAGATGCGATCGCTATAGCAGCTTTGACAATACTCATTAGTACACTTAATTATATACACCACACTATACATACTCCGCGTACCTCCGCGCCAACCTCCGCGTACCTCTGCGTTTTAAACAATATTACCAATCTCGCTCAACTTCAATCACCTCTGTATACTCAAACTCATTAGGGCTTTGTTTCACCAAAGGATAACTTTCTTCACCTATAGCAATATAATCTTGTTCACAATCTAGCTTAGAAGAATAATAAGTCAGCACATACTCCCTACCAATTCTGTCTGCCATTTCTACTTCCACTTCACCCCGCCATTGAGTTTTCGTGACTAACACAATTAACTGATTCGCTAACTCCGGTAATGTTTGGGCAATGCGGCGGCGATAGGTTTCATCTAAACTACCAAATGGCGAATCCATGACGATGGGGAAAGTACTGCTATCAGGTACAGTTAAAATCTTGCGTTTTGCACTCCAATCTCTGACTTTATCAATAATGCTGGCGATAAAAGATAAACTGAGAATTTGATTTTCCCCGGTAGAAGCAGCAACTGGGGCTTCCATACCAGATGTGGTTTCTGTGAGTGTTAATTCGTATTTATCGCTAATTTGCGGGACATAGGGTGTGAAAGAAATCAAATTAAATATTTCTTGCAAGCGCTTTTCTAATTGCAGGCGAAATTGCTTTTCTTGGCGGTTCCTGACTTCTGTTAACCGTTCGATGGCATCTTGAGTAGCGTTAATGCGTCTTTGTGCTGAGGATTGTTTTTCTTCGTTGAGTTTTTGTTTCGCAATTTGTTTAATCAAGGCATCTATATTAGCCTTGACGTGAGAAATTTGTTGCTGATTTGCACCTTGTTCTCTGTTTAATTCATCAACTTTGCTTTCAATTTCGTCCAAGCGTCTTTGCAAACTGCTGATTTCTTCATTAGCATCTTTTCGTAAGCGTTCTTGAATGGTATCTAACTCACCTTCTACTTGGGAGATATTTTTCCTTAACTGTTCAATTCGTGCTTGTTCTCTGTCTACTTCTTCCCAAAATGCCGTTGCTTGCTTATCTATTTCATCTACTTGGGCACTCATGCGAAATGCAGTTTCTTCCACAGAGGAAGAACCTGCTTGATTTAACCACAAACTGACATTGGTATGAGCATGATTCCCTGCATGTAATTCTGCACCACAAATACAGCGCTGGGAATTGAGTAATTCATGGATAAATTCCCGCGAAATTCCCGTAGTTAACTCACCTTGCTGTTTCAAGTCTTGTATAATCTGCCGGAACTGGGTTGTGGTGTCTGAGAGTAAGACTGTGTAACCCCGTGCCGAAATAATTTTTTTGAGTGCTTCTCTGGTTTGCCTGAGGCTTTCTTGATTGGAGGTTTTTTGTTGTTCTAATTCTTGTCTTCTTTGTTGGATGGCTTTAACTGCACTCAATTCCTGTAACCGATTACCTGTTTCTTTTTTTAAAGTTTGTTGATGTTCTAACTCTTGCTTAATTTCTGTTTGTCTGGTGTTGATGCGTGCAATTTCTCTTTCTAGCTTTTCTTGTTCCCGTAACAGTTGCTTAATTTCTGAGTCACCAATTGCTTTTAATTCATTTTCTAAACTTTTTTTGGCTTCTGTTAAATGTCTGATGGAACGGTTAATTACTTCCACACCCAAGAAAATTTTCGTCGCTTCCGCTATTTCCGCTTTTTTATCGGAACGGACGATTTCTTCAATCCGTTCGCCGTCAAAGAAAAAGTATTGATGTAAACTGACTGGTAAAATCTGCCCAATAATCTCTTCTGGTTGCTGGAGAGGAAAATACCATCTCCCATCGTCCCCAGCTACTTGCATGAATAATTCTGTTTTACCCAGTGCGAAGTCAGTTTGATTTTTATAGCCTTTACACTGGCGTTTGACGTTGTAGCGTTTACCTTCATGTTCCCAGTTAACTTCTACCCAACATTCTACAACTTGTCCGGGTTTTGCTTCGGCGATCGCTCTTTTATTTACTAATTGTTCTGTGGAGGCAAAAGCTGCACTAAATTTTTCATATAACACCCAGGTAAAGGCATTGAGTAAACTGGTTTTACCTGAGCCATTATTGCCATGAATCACTGTGGTGTTCAGAACATCTCCCCCTGCGATCGCTATCTCTGGTGTTTTGCCATAAAATGAGCGAAAGTTGCACAGTTTAATGGAAGTCAACTTCATCGCACTGCTTCCTTCACAATCAGCAAAATATCATCGTTAATGGGGCTATGACTTTTTTTATCTAGCCGATTTTTCTCCAAATGCCATACCCGCTCAATAATCTGCCGCACTTCCGGCGGGGCGCTGGTAATTGGCTCCTGGACATCATCGATATTTTGTTCTGGTGACATCTTGAGTTTGGCAATTGGTGATGCTCTATTTTAACCGTGTCCCACAGTGATTTTACATCCGTCAACCTAGGTTTACTCTTATCTTTAAATATCTGGGAATTATGTTGGGAAAATCTTTAATATTTTTACAATAGGGGCTTTATTTCTGTGGTGTTCACTGATATACTTAAGTAATATTCTTTATAATGGAGTATTTGTGTTTTTAAAAATTTTGCTTACATTCCATTGTGATGCAATATTCTTATTATTTCACATCTAGTACACAGATTTACCTACCATAAACAAAATTTTACATCTCACAAAGACCAGCCAGTGCTTCAGAGGATGTTTTAAAAGTCCTCTCATGGGTAGCAAATGTTCTACATCCCCGATATCTAGGATTTTTAAGGGGCTAGCTCAGATATTGCACCTACGTCCTAAATCATCACCAGCCAGAGAATTAATTCTCTGTCTGATAGATAGCATAAGTCCGTTAAAACGGACTCAAATACTAGTCCTATAGTGACATTTATCTGTCTTCAGCTAAAAGCCTGTGAAATTTATTTATTGAAGCCTAAAATTACAGCCAACCACTTTTCAAACAACCTCTCAGTAATGCGACTGATCAACGCAGGGAAGCACAAATAACAAATAACAACCCTCACTAATTCACCCTTCTTAGTACCAACCCCCCATTAAACATCTAACAACCCATAGCGCTTTTGTAAAGCCAGCAACTTGATTCTTGCTTCGCCGGCATTGTCAGCTAAATCGGCAAATTCCACAAAGCGCCGTAACTCTTTTCTTAATAGATTACGTTCTACTGCGATAGTCTCCCGATCCAAATCTGGCGGTAAAACAATCATGTCGAAAATTGTCGCCCGTTCCTTACCAGGATGAGGGCGCAAAACTCTTCCCCGACGCTGGATAAACTGTCTGGGATTACCAGAACTAGCTAAAATCACTGCTGTTTGAATTGCGGGAATATCCACACCTTCATCCAAACAGCGAATAGCCACTAAACCTTGCAATTCACCATTTTCAAATTGACGGCGTAAGATTTCCCTCTCAGGCAAAGGAGTTTGGGCAGTATAAGTACTGACTTTGTACCCCAGTTCTCTCCCCAAAATTTTGGCAACGGCTTTCAGTTGACGACTAGATGAACGTTGTCCTGACTCTTGAGAACCATCACTACAATAAAACAGGGTATGACTAGTTTCACGACGAGTTGCCATTAATTCCCGCAAAGCCGTTAATTTATTCGCCGCCGCCCCAATTAATCTGGCGCGTTGCATTAATAAAGGTTTGATATCTTCAGAGACGTTATCTGTAGCGTCTCTATCGCCACGTTCCCGATATAATAGCGATCGCCCAATGCGTTTGGTTAATTTTAAATAGGCAATGCTTTCCGCTTCGGTTAATTCTACCAAAATTGGATAATACAAATAATGTACCAAAGCACCACCAGCGATCGCATCCTGCAACCTAAACTCTGGTTGCAACACAGGGCCAAAATAATCAATTAAAGATTGCGTCCCATCATCATCAAAATATCTCTCTGGTGTCGCAGATAAAGCCAGTCGCAACCCCACCCGCCGAGGTAAACTTGACTCCAACTTGGGTGAACCTAAATTATGGGCTTCGTCACCAATAATTAAAGTCCGATCCGGAAAATATTTGAGTTGTGATTGAAAACCATCTCCCATTAAGGTGGAATTAGTAGTAATGATCGTGACAAACCTTTGCGAACCAGAACGCAGATTATAAATTTGCGTAGACAGCTGACTTTGCCAACTCCGGAAGTTCTCAAACGCCAAAATCGGTTGCAAGTTGAATTTTTCACATTCCCTTGCCCATTGCGTCACCAAATGACGATAAGGACACACCACCAATAACACCTGCAAGTTGATTTGCTGGTACAATTCGCAAGCGATCGCTAACGCTGTGATCGTCTTACCACTACCAGTAGCCATTTTGAGCGTCCCTCTGCCATTGTTAGCAAACCAACTAGTAACAGCTTGTTGCTGATATTGCCGCAATGTAACAGATGACGGTATTCTAGGACATCCTGGTTGTTGAGCAGTTCGACTTCGCTCACTGCTCAAGCCGAGCGGAGTCGAGGCTTGAGTTTGATAACTGCCCTGACTTTCCCTTAATAATGGTAAATGCAAGCGGAAGGTGGGCAGTTGCTGCACTGGATTTCGCGTTAGGTAAGATGTCATTTTCGCTTTGCTGATTGGTGAAATGATTTTTATCTCACGCTCCAGACGCTCCAGGCGCAGAGAGTAAGAGTTTAAGAGAGGAAACTGATGTTATTTCTCCCTCATCTCCCGAACACCGAGCGGCTTGCCTTGAGCGCAGTCGAAAGGAGCCGAGGTGCATCTCCCCAACTAGTTATAGTCCCGCCATACAGCAATTAAGGAACCCTGCACCTGTACTTGCATGGCGTTGACTTCAATAGGGTTATATTTGCGATTGGCGGGTTGGAGGGTAACGCGATCGCCTTGGCGATAAAAGCGTTTTAATGTAGTACCATGTCCATCAACTCTAGCAGCGACGATAGTGCCATTTTTTAAATGTTCTGGTTCTGGAACTGGACGCAGAAATACTAAATCTCCATCAGCAATTAAATCTTCAATCATGCTGTCGCCAGCTACCCGCAAAGCGTAGGTTTGGGGTGGTAAAGACAAATTGGAAACGTCGATATGATCTACAGCATCAGTAAATGGTTCAATTAAACCACCAGCCGCGATGGTTCCCAAAATCGGCACACCCGGCGCTACTGGACGCAAAATCCGAATTGTCCGCGCTTTCCCTTCAATCCATTCAATATAGCCTTTGGTACGTAAATGTTCTAAACGGCTTTGAATTGGTGCTGGTGACTTGAGGTTCATCGCTTGCATCATTTGCCTAATGGAAGGCGAATGCTGATGTTGACGGATATATTCGGCCAACCATTCGTACAATTCTTGTTGAGCTTCCGTTAAACGTTCCATAAAATTTACCTGGAAAAAATACAAATGTCTTTAGAACATTAGTACTACAAAAAAGTCTTAATAGGCAAGATAAAAGTAAAAATAAAAAAGGCAAAAGAAAAATAATTCTCTTTTGCCTTTTTATCTAGATATATTTTACCGTTTATGATTCATTCTGCCCCTAAAATACTCACAAGCAACGCCTTTTGCGCGTGCAGGCGATTTTCCGCCTGATCCCAAACTCGTGATTGCGAACCCTCGATCACTTCTTCGGTAATTTCTTCACCGCGATGGGCGGGTAAGCAGTGTAAGACTATGGCTTTGGGGTCAGCCAGGCTTAATAACTGTTCCGAAATTTGGTATGGTTGGAAAATTGGGAAACGATCGCCTGCTTCTGATTCTTGTCCCATACTTGCCCAAACATCGGTGTAAAGTACATTTGTACACTTAGCTGCTACCTCTGGATCATGGGTAAGCAGAACTTCAGTTTGATTATTAGCGATCGCTCTTGCTTGTTCAACAATTGCTGCATCTGGTTCATAACCTTGAGGAGTGGCAATTCTCACATTCATCCCCACCAAAGCACATCCCAACATCAGGGAATTCGCCACATTATTGCCATCACCCACATAGGTTAAAGTTAACCCAGTAAAGTCACCAAAGCACTCTTGAATTGTCAACAAATCAGCTAAAACTTGACAAGGATGTTCTGCATCGGTAAGTGCATTAATCACCGGAATCTTGGCATAGTGAGCAAAGGTTTCTAACTCTTTTTGGGCAAAAGTGCGAATTGCCAAAATATCCAGATATCGATCTAACACCCGTGCTGTATCCTGTACAGGTTCCCCACGACTTACTTGGGTAACATTAGGGTTAAGATCAATCACTTGTCCACCCAATTGGTACATCGCCACCGAAAAACTTACCCGCGTGCGAGTTGAAGCCTTAGAGAATAATAACCCCAATACTTTATTGCACTGCAACTGCAACTGTTGTGATTTAAGTTGGGTTGCCAATTGTAGGAGTTCTTGAATTTCCTTTGGTTTCAGGTCTGCCAGACCTAATAAATCTCGTCCGATCAATGCTGTCATGCTTGTGATCTGTAAAGAGCAATTATGTCTTTTTCTTAGCCAGCTTTAGCAAAAAAATCCCATTTTAAAAATCTACCAGATATTTTCATGCTCAACACACAATTCTGATTGAGCTTTGGCTATAGATGATTGATGATTTTTGCTAATTTTTCCTCATGCCTAGCAAAAAATCTCAGTACAAAAAATCGGCAACGTAACAAAAAAATAGTCAATTCAAACGTATTTAGGACTTACGCATTGACAAAAAATGACATAAATGTATCCTAAGCAGCAAGAGTATTGGTGATGTTGTTCACAATGTATTCACGCACAACTAAAGTGAATAGATTTCTTTGCAATTCATACCAATTA
>JAESGB010000235.1_pt1 | contig 10252 bp, 8 predicted proteins | sample 9266211 | NCBI WGS metagenome assembly JAESGB01 (sample SAMN14514844, study PRJNA621659) | algae metagenome | isolation source: Goleter apudmare HA4340-LM2 and co-occurring heterotrophs from cave wall... | place: USA: Maniniholo cave, Kauai, Hawaii | collected 2009-07-28 | reverse complement strand
CCCGCGCCATCGCCGCGACATAGGCCGGCGCCACGATCTTCTTCGACATGACCTGCTCCTTTCCCGTCACCGTTGACCGAAAAAGGATACGCCTCCCGCCGTCGCCTGGGCAGCAGCTAACCCACAAATGTCCGCGCCTGTTTCACTACAGGTTCCTAACATCCGGTCTCCAGGGCCGGCACCCCGCCATTTCACGGGGTGCCGCCGGCTGTCCGGCGCGCATCCCCATCGGGGGATGATGATGGTTGGGATACGGGGGATCAGAGCGGCGTCGGCCAGCATGCTGGCGATGACGATCGCCGCCTGCGGGGGCGGCGGCGCGATCAGCAGTTCGGGCAGCATAGCGACGCCACCGCCGACTGGCGGCTCGACGCCGACGCCCAGTCCATCACCGACACCGACACCGACACCGACACCGACACCGACGCCGACGCCCGCGCCGACGCCATCGCCAAGTCCGACCCCGTCGCCAACGCCGTCGCCGAGCCCAACGCCTGCGCCGTCTCCGACGCCTTCACCCACACCGACACCGGCTCCCACACCAACGCCAACGCCAACGCCAACGCCGCCCGTCTATTCGGCGCCGGTGCCGCCACCAGCGGGCTATGTCATCACGCCATCGGACCGCCAGCCGATCCGCTCGGTCAACGACACGCCCGAGTTCCGCCGCAACTACGGTGCGAACGAGTTCATGAATGCGCTCTACGCGCTCGACAGCGGGCACACCGGTCAGGGCGTCCCCGTCGCGGTGGTCGACGATGGCGTGATGAACGTGAACGGCGAGCTCGACGGCCGCATCGACCAGACGCTGTCCAGGGACTTCGGCTATATCGTGGCCGCCGACGGCACCCGGACCAAGCGTAACGAGCTGGGCAGCAGCGTCTCCGATCACGGCACGGCGGTCGCCAACATCATCGCCGCCCGCATCAACGGCGGTGGCGCGGTTGGTTATGCGCCGTCCGCGACGATCGTCGCGCTCCGCGTCGCCGACTGGGACGAGAAGACGCAAGGCGAGATCCTGTCGCACACCGACGAGGCCATCCGCTATGCGGCGGACAAGGGTATCAAGATCGTCAGTTCATCGCTGGTCGGTGGCAGCGCGAGCTGGACTGCGTCAACCGAAAGGCTGGCGGCAACCGGCGGGCTGCTGGTCAACTCGACCGGCAATTACGGCGCTGCCGATCCCCACAATAGCCAGTGGATCACCGCCGGCAATCACAAGGCGGTGCTGTTCGTCGGCGCGCTGAGCCCGGCGCTGAATCGATACGAGATCGAGGCCTATTCCAATCGGGCGGGGTCGATGAAGGACCGCACCGTCGTCGCGGTCGGCTCCAATGTCACCACGCTGGTCGATGGCACAGTCGGTGTCTTCTCCGGCACCAGTTCGGCGGCACCGGTGGTCGCAGGTCTCGCTGCCGACATTCTGTCCAAATGGCCGCAGCTGAGTGGTCAGCAGGCGGGCGACGTCATCCTGAAGACCGCCAAGGACATTGGTGCGCCAGGACCGGACGAGGTATTCGGCATGGGTCTGGTCGACTTCAAGGCGGCGCTGTCGCCGGTCAATCCGACGCTGTCGAACGGCAGCACTCAGACCAGCGTCGCCAAGTCGGTGATGATGGTGCCGACGGCGGTCGGCACCGCTGCGATCCAGACGGCGCTGTCGCATGTCACAGTGCTCGACGCCTATGGCCGCGACTTTTCGGGTTCGGTCGCCGCGCTCGTCGTCCAGCCGCAGGTCATGGCCGATCGCCGGATCGAGCGGCGGGTCCAGCAGATGGGACGACAGGCGAGCCTGTCACTCGGCGGCTTCAGCGGGACGATGGGCTTTACCAGCACCCGCTTCGGCTCGGGACAGGATCAGGTCCGTGCCGAAGCGACTGCGGGCACCGTCGGTTACACTGACGGGACGACCGGGGTGCATGCGGCATGGAATGCCAGCGACATGCTCCAGGCCGATGTCATGGGTCTGGCGCCCTTCGCCGATGGCGTGCTCGCCTATGCCCCGCAGGCCGCGAACAGCCTCGGTGTCGACCGTGCGGTCGGTGGCGGACGGCTCGGGCTGACCATGGCGGCGGGGCGAGCCAGCGAGAGTGCCGCGCAGGCGATGACGCTGGGCTGGAGCCGGGGTGGCCTCGATCTGCGCGCCTCGTACATCGACGAGGATGGCACGGTGATGGGCATGCCGACCGGCAGCGGCGCTCTGCGGCTGGGACGCGGTGCCCGCACCGTCATGGTCGAGGTGCATCACCGCATCGGTGTGACCGATGGCTGGGCGCTGGAGGGCTATGGCTCACTAGGCGTGACCCGGCTGAAGATTGACACCGCCTCGCTCGTCACCGGCGCCACCCCGATCCTCGGCAGCCGGATCGGCGTGCAGGCAACCGGTGCTGTGCCCGGCGGTCTGCTGACGCTCGGGATCGCGCAGCCGCTCGCCATCGAGGCGGGCGCGGCGGAGCTGACCCTGGGCACCGGCTACGACCTTGCCAGCCGTTCGGTCATGTACGGCGTCACCCGCGCCAGCCTTGCAGGGCAACGCCGTGTCCAGCTGACCGCGGGTTTCGTCACCCGCACCGCCATGCCGCTTCGCCTCGGCGTCATGCACGACGTCACCGACGGCTCCGTCGCCGCAATCGTCGGCTGGCACACCGGCTTCTGATCCGACTAATTCAAGGGAGACACACATGCGTTTGACCATTGCACTCGTCATCGGGCTGGCCGCCGTGCCCGCCGCCGCCCAGCGGGCACCGATCACCAAGTTGCTCGACAAGATCCCATCCGTCTTCGGCAACGGGCCGAAGCAGCCTGCTATCACCATGCCGGCCACGCCGGTGATCGTTGGCCTGACCCGCGCTGCCGATCGCAGCGTTGCCGGTGATCCGGTCACCTTCGACCTCGGTGGCTTTCGCCTTGGCATGAGCGAGGCGGAGGTTTCCGTCGTCATCGCGACGCGAAAGCTGACCAGCAGGGGCGTGACCCGCTTCGTCGATTTCGAAAGTCAGCTTCGCAGCGCCATCAACGTTCGTGGAGGCGTTGGTGGCGTGGAAACGCGGCGCAGCGTGCTCGGCGAGGCGACGCTTCAGGACGACGCGGGCGGACGATATACGCTCCGAATGCTCGTCTGGCCGGATGGGGCGCATTTGTCCGGGATCACCTATATCGCGCCACAAGGTACGGCGGCCGGCGAATGGCGGCAGATGCTCGTCACCAAATGGGGCACGCCCCATCAGGAGAGCAGCCGCGACACCTTCTCCGCGCGTTGGGGGAAAGCCGGGCTGGATGGCTACCACGCCGACGCCGATGTCGGACCTCGTGGTGGTACGGTCGGCATCGGTTCACCCGATGGATCATCCCAACGGCCAGCCGCTCTGGTGGCACAAGCCGCTGACGCCTTCTTTGCCGCTCGTGCCACGAAGCCGGTGCTGTGATGGCCGCGATCCTGAAGGGGACAATGCACATTCGTCCGCTGTTCGCAGTCGCCGCACTTCTGGCGCTGACCGCCTGCGGCCAGGGACCAGGTGACGCTGCCCGTGCCGCGGTGGAGGCGGCCGGGCGCGGTCAGACTGCCGAGGCGCTCGAGCGGATCGACCCGGAAATCAAGGCGACCGCCGGGATCTTGATCACGCCGATGCTGCAGGGCAAGGCCGCGAACGCGCAGAAGCGGGGCGGCGTTACGTCGGTTGGAGTCGAAAAGATCGACCAGACCGATGCGGATCACGCCGTGGTGACCACCGTCACCCGCTTTGGCGACGGGTCGACGCAGACCGACACCGGTAAGGTACGCCGCATCGATGGCAAGTGGTACATTACCATGTGATGGACTACTCACCGTGACATCGTGCCCGGATCGTCGATCAGCGGCGTCCGACGGGGCATCCCGCCTCCGGTGCCATCCGCATGACGCGGAGAGGTTCCGCCAGATGCGGGCGGCACGTCGCCGTGAATGCCGCTTCGCGATAATGGCGGCGGTGTGCTGGATGACGAGGCATCAGGCCCACCGCTCCGCCGCGAAGCCCCCGTCGGCGGGTCGGCCATCGCCAACCCTGGCTTCGGCGCGGTCCCAATGTCGGCCCGCACCCGTTCGGCGAGCCTTCCAAGGACACTTTGCACCTTGTCGTCATGGCGCCAAGCCTCGACCAGATCTCGCATGACGTCTGGGGCGGCTTGGCCGAGCGACCAACCCGCGTCGACCCGCACCAGCTGGTCGGGATGCGCCACGACATAGCTTGCGATCATCGCGTGTTCGCCGATCTGCTGTGCCGCAATATCTTCGAGCTGGCGCTGCACCGGCTCGGATTGAACATCGTCGTCACGCAGGCCGAAAGTCGCCAGTGTCAGCGCATCGATCTGTCGGCGGCCATCGACGTTCGGTACAGGACGGCGTTCCCGCTCGATCTCATCCAGCATCGCTGTGGTCCGGTCAGCACGGTCGTCTTGCCGGACGCGTTCGAGGAGAGCGCGGCGCAAGTCATCGTCGCCGATGCCGACCGCCATCAACGTGTCACGCTCGCGCTGAGGCAGGACGGACCAGGCGGGTTCGATCCGTTTGCCGTTCCGGTGATACGGGCGCGGTTCCGCGTTGCGCAGGATGCGGCAGGCTTCCTCGACCAGTGTACGTCGAGCGGCTTCGGCGGCGCGTTCGGCGTCGGCCTGCTTTGCCGCTGCGTCAGCGGCCTTGCGTTGTTCGGCTGCACGCTGCTGATCGATGCGATGACGCTCGCGCAGGGCGCGGCCGAGATCATCGCGCGGCAGGCTTTCGATTATTTGACGTGCCGCCATAGGCATGGCGGACAGATCGAGGATCAGGCGGTTGTGTTCCTGCCGATAGGGCGTCGGTTCAGCGGTCAGGATCAGGCGGCGAGCCTGTTCATGCGCATGTTGCCGATCAAGTGTGACGAGGCGCTGGTGGATCGCTGCGGCTGTGGCGCGCTGCTCGGCCAGTTTCCGATGCAGCACCGTCGACGTGGCCCGACCCGCCATGATCGTCGCGATACGTCGGGACTGCGTCAGCGCGGCCCCGGACGTTGTGATCGGTGTCGGTACCATGCCGATCCGCTCCGCAACCGTTCGGGCCGTGACCGCCAGTGCCATGGCCCTGTTCCGCACCCCAGGCGACGGCCGATGCACGACTTGACGCCGCTGTATGCGCTGCAGGACCGCCTGAGCGTGATCGCGAACCTTCAGGACGGCTTTTGGAACGACAGGCCGAACGACATTCTTTGCGCGACGGACCCGTTCGATCATCTCGCGGGCTGACGTCGCGATCACCGTCGCGTGGGCGGTGATCGCAGCGGCGTGTGCCCGCAGGCCAGCCACGTGCATCCGCCGTTCGAGCAGCGACGTCAGCCGGCCGTGGGCCTGTACCTCGCGTTCAACCCGCACCTTCTCGACCGCAAGCTCGTTGCTCTCGGCGATGACGGCGTTGCGGGCGATGGCATGGACATGCTCGCCGCGTTCGTGCGCCGCCATCGCGGCGGCACCGACATGCGCCTGCCGCTGGGCGTCGATCCCGCGCTCCTTGTACGTCTGATGGGTGAAGCGCTCAGGTCGGCCAGCCGCGCGGCAGGCACGGTTCATGTGCGCGGCGGCCAGTGCCCGCATCAGCTTCAGGCCGTCCGGGTCGGTCAGGCCGTTCAGCTTCTCCTGTGCGATCGACCATTCATGGTCGCCGGTGCGCTCGCAGGGTCGCAGCGAGAAGCATACATGGGCGTGGTAATTGCGCTGATCGCCCTTGGCATCCGGCGTGTGGATCGCAGCGACCCACGGCAGGCCGAGTCGGCCGAAAGTCCGCTGGCAGAACTCCTCGACCAGCGCGCGGCGCTCGACCGCGGGCAGGTCATGCGGCAGGTTCCAGATGATGCGATGCTGGACGATCGCATTCGCGCGATAGCCTTCCTCAACTGCTTCCAGCGCGCGCCACCCCGCCGCGATCTCCTGCGCGTTCGTGCCCATGTTCGATATCGGCACGGAATCGATCGCGTCATCGCCGATCCGCTCAAGCGCATCTTCGCGCAGGATATAGAGCGCGTGATCGGCGGGCAGGCCCGCCCGCCATGTCTTCGATTTGAAGCCGACGTATCGCACACGGAAGAAAAGCGCCACGCGGCCAAGTGCGTCGACCAGCGGCACGCGGTAGGTGCGGATGGCGCGCTTCGACACGCCGGTGAGCATCGCCATCTTACGGGACGGTGCTGCGCTGCCTGATCCCGGTCGATCGGCCTTGGCCATGCGGATGCGCAGCGGATGCCCCCACGCGCGCGACAGTTCTCGGTCAAGTCTGCGGTCTGCCGCCGCCTGTTCCCGCGCTGCGCGAACGCGCCGACGTTGGCGCAGCGCTGCAACGCGCCGGAAGGCCGCGGCGACCGTGCGTTCCGCCGCTTGGATGCGGCGCTCTTTCCGCCCGCCGTCCATCATCAGGCGGAAGACTGCCGCGTCCGCCCGCGCCCATATCCCTTCCTCGGTCTCCAGCAGCATCGCGCGCCCTTGATTGTGACGCCGCAGGCTGGGGGGTGGGATCAGGAGCGGATGCGCCGTTGACCGCGGTCAACATTTCTTTCGCATCCCACCCCCCAGACCTTCCCTCATCTGCGGTCTTTCGCTTCGTAGGAACCGATGCTCACCGCCGTTGCGGGGGGCGCTCCATTTGACGGATCTAGAAATGCGCGGCGCAGGCGGGTTCCGGTTCGACGTCGCAGCAGGCGGTCGATCGCACACCGGCGCATCCATCGTCAGCGAAATTGGAGCGCCCCCCGCAACGGCCGGAATCGGCGGTCCGTATCGTCAGCCCGTCCATCACGGACGAGGAGAAGACCCATGGACTATGACGCCATCGAAGCCCGCCGCCGCCGCGAATATGAGGCAGCCATCGCGGTAGAACGCAGGGCTGAGGAACGGCTGGCCGAGATCAAGCGAAGGGCGCGTAACGCCAAGGGGCGATTATTGTCGGCCACGCGATCGGAGCAGTGGCACCGCATGGCCCTCGCGTGGCTCGAGCGCGATGTGGGATACACGGGCGAAATGGCGGCGGCGCGCGTCTGGCTGCGCCACCAGCCGCTCGACGCTTATATCGAGCTGGTCGCACCCTTCGCCGCCGCGATGCCCGGCGCCACGATCATCGCGACCGAGGTCGCGGCGGTCCGTGCCCATCTCGACGAGTGGACGAAGCGCGGGGAAGCGCTGCTGCTCGATCGCGCAGCCCGCGCCTATGCGGAGGACGTCGCTAGCTTTCGCGTCTGGCAGCGTGATCATCCGGACAACAATGCATGGCGGCGCAAGGCGATGACGAAATCGCAGGGCTTCCTGATCGGGCGGATGGTGGCCGCGCTCGATCTCGAGCCGCCCGCCCGGATGAATCGCGGTGAGGCGCACGACTGGATCGAACGGCATGGCGGAAATCCACGGCTCGCCGGCCCGCCGGTCGATCCCGATACCCCGCACGGACCGCCGCCCGCCTTGGCCGACGTCGCAGCCGCGTCGACTGGTGAGGTGATCAGCGCAACCGATCGACCCAAGCTCGACGACACGAGCACCGGGGGGAACGCGGCATGACCGACATCCTCGACGAATTCCGCACGGTCGTCGTAGGCGACCGCGTCGAGCGCTTCCAGGGCTACGACGCGCTCGCGCGTCGTGCCGAGGAACTGATCGGCCGGATGCAGCGGATCGAGATCGCTCTGGGTGCCACCCCGCCGGGATCGGAAAAGGACTGGCTCGATCTGGCAACCGCCGCCGAAGCGCTGGTGGCCGTCACCGCGGCGCAGGAAGAATGGCTCGCCGATCACGACGCCGCGCTCGCCCGCGCGATCGAGCAGGCGCGCGGCGACATACGATCCCTCAACGATCAGGAAGGTAAAGCGGACGCAGGAGACGTGGCATGAGCATCATCGACGAAATCGCCGCAGCTGTCGCGCAGGCCGACCTCGACGACGGCATTGATCCGTCCGTCGGTCTGCGGTGTGGCTGGGACTATTGGGTGCCGTGCCAGCCGCTGACCGATGGCTGCGGCATCGCCCGCACACCGCATCGCCTTCCCATCGACCTGGACCCGCTGCCCGAAGGTGCCGTTGCGATCATCGACGGTACGATGACCGCGGCGCAACTCGGTGGCTCGATCTGGCGGCAGATCCTGGTCCGCCCGCGCGATCCTCGCGCAGCCATGGACCATGACCAGTTCGCCGTCAGCAGCATGGCCGCGCATTGCGGACGTGCCGAGCATCTGGTCACGCTGGTCGGTCATTCGCCCCGCGACCTGGCGATCTATCTCGACGACTTGCGACTGCGCGACCGTGCGGTCTTCGACCGGGTGATCGCCAAGGACTTCAAGGGCGCGATCGCGCTGCGCCCGACGATTGCCGATGATCCGTGGCCCGACCGCGTGCGCGCGTTGTGGGAAGCGCCGGAGGCGGACTATCTCCCGCCCTTCCTGGTCGCCGTCCTTTACGCCGAACTTGCCCGTCTGGCCATCAACCACGACGGGCTTCTCGTCATGGCATTCGACGGAGGCATCGAGCTCTCGACGCGGCGCTTCGTGCCCCGCGTCCCGCTGGCGGGCGGTCCCCATCAACCGTCAGCGATCAAGCGGGCGATCGAGATGCTGCCCTATCAGTCGATCGCCCTGAGTGCGCCGGGGACCATCCTGCAGCGCGGCGATGCCGAAGCGGCAGCGGCCTGGGCCAAGGTCTGCGCCGCAAGCCTGTCGGCGATAGCCGAAGAGCGGGAGGGTCTCGATATCGCGCCCGCCACGCCCCAGCAGGCCAAGGCGATCGCCCGCGATTTCGAGGCCCATCCCGCCTTCTGGCTGGAACAGCGCAACGATCACGGATGGTCGCGCCAGAACCGCCCCGCCGCGACATATTGGGGGCTGGATTGGCGCCAGCACGCCTCGGTCGGGCTGGTGGAGATCATGATGACGGCCCAGGACTGGAACTGTCGCTGCCGGCCGGGCGGACGGAGACTCAGCACTATGTCGATGCGGCGCGTGTCCTGGGCGATCGCGACGATCAGCTATGCATGGATGACGGAGAACAACCCGGCTGCCGCGGTCTGGCTGTTGCGGCAGGCGCATGGCAAGAACGAAGATCCGCTCGACGCGTTCAGCCCCTTCGCGATGGACGATATCCTCAAGGAGAAGTCGGGAAACACGCTGCGCAAGAAAGCCCTTGCGCTGGTTGCCGATCGGCCGCAGCCGGGCGAGATCGGCTACACGGCGCGCTATCAGGCCCATTTGTGGCTCAACGACCGTGGGGATGACATCGCGCATTACCTGCAGCATCAACGGGACGCGATCATGGGGTACTATGGGGCGAAGGCGGGTATCCTGCCTAAGATCCTCCGGGATACGAGCCGCGTGCCCGAAGAAGTGGTCGCGATTTTGGGTCGAGCACACGGCGTATCGCCGATCCACGGTGGCATGGGACATAACTGGCCGCCATCCTCCGCCATGACCGACGACATTGCTGCCGCTCGCGGCGCGCAGAACTTCGGCATGATGATCTCGCCCCCGTCGACTGACCTGATGCGCGAAATGCTGTCGCGAAAGCGGAAGGACGCGCCGAAAAAAAAGAAGAAGGCGAAGACCAAAACGCGATGACCCCGTCCGTGCCACTCGCTTTCAGCGGATGGCATGGACGGCAATCCGTCGGACGCCAATCGTCCGACACTTGGTCGATCGTCACTGCCTTCCGCTGGTTAGCAGTGGGGTGAAATCAAACCGTTCCGGCTGCCGGTGCGGCGTCGATATGCGGGTGACGGCGCATATGGCCAATAGCGTGTCGGCGCAGATGAACCCGGCAATTTGAGTGAGGCGGCTTTCCTACAAGGAACGACCAACGAGACGGCCGGGGCTGTCTCGTTTGGGATCGAATATCTGTAGATATCAGCGCTAATTGGCACGTGCTGTCAGCGATAAATGACACGCCTACCCGAAGGCCGAAGGGTTCTACGCTCCGGCGATGAGCGCGAATAGCAGAACTGCGCCTAGCCCTGTCGTCATCAATCCAGCTATTCCAAACATGATCGTGTTAGACCAGTAATGGAAAGGCTCTGCTTTTCGATCAAATATCCACCCTTTGATGCGAGCCTTTCCCGACCGCAGAGAACGTGTGAACTGCCACCACGCAAGCGACGCAAGCTAGCGTCCACGGTCGTGGTGTAATTTCCCGGTGTAGATGACGGTGTATGCCGGGGTGGGGCCGAGGCCCCACCCCGGCGTCGGCGTCTCGGTGGCCACCGGGCTCATCGGTTAAGGTGGAAGTGT
>JAESGB010000233.1_pt1 | contig 11007 bp, 8 predicted proteins | sample 9266211 | NCBI WGS metagenome assembly JAESGB01 (sample SAMN14514844, study PRJNA621659) | algae metagenome | isolation source: Goleter apudmare HA4340-LM2 and co-occurring heterotrophs from cave wall... | place: USA: Maniniholo cave, Kauai, Hawaii | collected 2009-07-28 | reverse complement strand
TAGTTCTTGTGTGATCCATTGTTCCATGTTTGACTTTGTTCTGCTTCCGGCTCTTGCTATAGACACTACATTACTTCTGTTTTTTGTCAATTTCTTTGTTAAGAAAGATGTTTATAATGCATAGCTTATAAAGGTGGGAAACCGGAAAATCTAGTTCCCTCACCCAATACATCGGGGAGGGTTAGGGTGGGGTAATTCCAGAACTGGTAGTGATTCGATAACTTGTGTATACACCGTAGCCCTTAGCAAGGGGAGGGTTGGGGAGGGGTAAAATTCTATGCAGCTTCACAAAGAATTGGTATCAGAAGAAACAAATCACTGCTTAGACGCGTCTAGCACTCGCTACTGAGTAGAATTTGTAATTGGTCATTTGTTCTGCTTTCTATTCCCCAGTATTGAAATTTTTCCGTAAATACAGTCGTAGTTCCTGTAGCAATTGATAAAAATCCCAATTTATCCTTCAGCACCATGCAAGTTTATTGCAGTAAACAACACTTAAATAATGGTAGTAACCGTTTTTGTACCCACTGCGGTGAAACATTGCCTTTACCTGTAGGGCAAGTTGTGAACAAACGCTACCGAGTTGTACGACAATTAGGCCAAGGTGGGTTTGGACGCACTTACCTAGCAGAAGATAAAAATCAATCTCAAAAACAGTGCGTACTGAAGGAATTTGCACCCCAAGTCCAAGAAAAGGAAGATTTACATAAGGCTAAAGAATTATTTGAGCGGGAAGCGCGTGTTTTAAAAAAGCTCCAGCATCCGCAAATTCCCCGTTTTCATTCTTGGTTACAAGAGAAGTTAGGCGGTAATGATTTTTTCTTTTTGGTACAAGACTATATAGAAGGTGATAATTATTACCATTTATTAGAACAGCGCCAAAGCCAAAACCAGGCTTTTAGTGAAGCAGAAATATTAACTTTGCTACAAAATATTTTACCTGTGTTGTCTTACCTCCACTCACAGGATGTGGTTCACCGCGATATTTCTCCTGATAATTTGATTTGTCGCCGTGCTGATAATCTACCAGTGTTAATTGACTTTGGTGGTGTGAAGCAATTGCCGGCGTCTCAAGGTTTGTGGTTAACCAAGTTGGCTGTAAACCATACTTTGTTGGGTAAAAAAGGCTACGCTCCAGAGGAGCAACTACGGCAAGGAAAAGCTTTTTATAGTAGTGATTTATACTCGTTAGCAGTGACATCTTTGGTGTTGTTGACAGGTAAAGAACCACAACACCTTTACGATAGCTATCAGGGACTTTGGCTTTGGGGGAAAGAAATTCAAGTGAGTCCCAAGCTAGAAGCAGTCTTGAAAAAGATGTTGGCTTATAAACCGAGCGATCGCTATCAAAATGCTGGTCAAGTTCTCAAAGATTTACCATCGCAAGTGAGCGCTAAATCGGCTAACTCCTATGTTACCAAAATCAAAACTATGGTAGCTGCCCCTGGGGTGAAACGTAGCCAAGCGATCGCCAGTAAGTTTCATCACCGCACCCAAGTAGCTGTCCAAAAGCTCCCTATGCCCGTTTGGCTACGTCCGTTTGCGGTGAGTATGATCACTACAAGTGTGATTGTTTTAACAGTTGTTGGCACTTTATCTTTAGTAAATGCCGCATGGCGGGGGATTACTTCAATATCTTTACCATCCTTGCCAGAAATTTCCCTTCCCAAATTCCCAGAGGGCGAAAAGCCTACAGCAAAACCAGTCAGCGACAAAGCTGCAAATCGCATTGCTCAAATTTTAAATCGCCGTCAACAGCTAGAAATCCCTGAAAGATTTTTTATTCCGATGGCAGACAATTTATTTTATACAAAAAAACCAGAGTTACAAGGACGTAGCTTAACTGCTCGACCAGAAGATGCGGCTTTACGAGATGAATGGTATGGCGTAGCCGAAGACTTGTTAAAAAAATTAGAACAGGCTAACCTCAGTACTGCATCTCGTCGTAAACTGGGCAACTATAGTCAGAGAGATTTTGACAGATGGAGACAACAAGCGCAAGCTGGGCAGTTTGGTAAATATACAATTGCACAACTGAACAAAGACACCTACGCCAAATTTGATCGCTTGTTTCCCGGTCAACAGCGTGGTCAACTCAACCAGCAAACCTACGGTCAAATTTGGTATGCGATCGCAGCCGATCAAGTCAGTAAAGTACAATCCAATTAGGGCATTGGGCACGAATCAATTCAAAATTCAAAATTTGGACTCTAGACAAATGACAAATGACAAATGACAAATGACAAATGACAACTATTCAACCAGGACAAACTTTGGGCGATCGCTATGTAATTGTGCGTCAACTCGGTCAAGGGGGTTTTGGACGCACTTATTTAGCTGAAGACCTCAACCGCTTCCGTGAACTTTGCGTTTTAAAAGAATTCTCTCCCCAAGTTCAAACTGATTACGTTTTACAAAAGGCTGAGGAACTTTTTCAGCGAGAAGCAAGTGTCCTCTACAAGCTGCAACATCCCCAAATTCCCCGCTTTCGAGAAATTTTCCGTACCAAATTAGAGGGTAAGGAATATTTGTTTTTGGTGCAAGATTATGTAGAGGGGCAAAGTTACAGCTCTATATTTAGTACCCGCAAACAGCAGGGTTGGCGATTTACTGAGGCGGAAGTGCGGCAGTTAATGCAGCAAATTTTACCTGTATTGGAGTATATCCACTCCATCGGGGTAATACATCGAGATATTTCTCCTGATAATCTCATGCTGCGGACTACTGACCAACTGCCTGTATTAATTGACTTCGGCGGTGTCAAACAAGTCGCAGCAGCCGTGGCTTCCCAATATTCTGAATCTGGCGTAATGACGGCTCCCCCAGCGCCAACTCTACTTGGTAAGATTGGATTTGCGCCTCCAGAACAGATGCAAACTGGGTTAGTTTCTCCCCACAGTGACTTATATGCTTTGGCAGTAACGGTGTTAGTTTTACTGACAGGTAAACAACCACAGGAGTTAATTGATACTCATACCCTCACCTGGCAATGGCAACGAGATATCAGCCTGAGTCCAACTTTGGGGCAGATATTAGATCGAATGTTAACTCCTCGACCAGGCGATCGCTACCAATCAGCCCGTCAAGTCCTCGAAGCCTTAGCCCCGTCGCCGTTTACCTACGCCCCCACCCAACCCCCTGTCCCCGCCCCTATCCCCACATCCGCCACCGTCGCCGTCTCTCCTCCCCTCTCCCCCTCTCCCCCCCAACCAACTAGTTCCTGGACACCAAGCAAAACCATCCTCACGGTATTGGCGGCTGCGGGTCTTGCAGGGTTAGGTTTTTGGGGAACCAATAGCTGGCTTAACTCTAACCGTGGTAATGATCCCGACGGCGTGGAACCAACACCTACAATCACGCCCACCGAAACACCAAAATATTCCCCAGCCGAACGAGAACGCAAACAAAGATTAAGCGATCGCCGTCAGCAGTTGGGTATCAATTCCAGCTTCTACGTTAATTTGGTAAATGAAATCTTCTGGGAGCAAAATCCCAATTTGCAGGGACGCACTCTCAGCGATGGGCCGGAAGATGAAAGTTTACGGGCACAATGGGATCAACTGGCGGGACAATTATTAAATAAGCTGGCAACCATGAGTATAAAAGCCCGTCAGCAATTGGGTACTTATACAACAGCCGAACGCGATCGCTGGAAGGTGGAAGTTAATCGAGTTAATGTTGGTAGTCGTTCTCTGTATGATTTAGGAGATGCTGCTTTTTTCAATGCTTTCCCTGAGCAGCGTGGTAAAAATTTTATTGATAAACCAGTTGGTCAGGTTTGGTATGGATTTGTCAGCGACAAACTCAGCGCCCTCCTCGCGGGTAGTGCTTTGCAGAGAATAGTCTTTGATCCAGGTGCTACCAGCAAAATAGTTAGCGGTGATCTGCAACCAGGTGGTGGTAGAGTCTTCATTGCCGACTTGAAACAGGAGCAATCTCTGGAGGTTAACCTCAAAGCCAATTCCAAAGTTTTGCTATCAATGTACTCTCCCTCCGGGAAAATCCAATTTTTAGAAGATTCCCCAAAACGCACTCTCTCGACAAAACTCCCAGAAAATGGTTTTTATGAGTTTGTGGTTGTTTCCACGGCGACACAGCCAGTAGATTATCAACTCAGTCTCACCGCCGAGAGCCTTACCCCAACACCAACGCCCACACCTACAGAGACACCAACACCCACAGAGACGCCCACAGAGACGCCAACACCAACGCCCACAGATACACCAACACCAACACCAACGCCTACAGATACACCAACGCAGACACAACCTTAGAGTGGCGATCACCGTGATTAATTGATATTACGCATTCATTCATCGAGTATGAGTCATCCTACCGTAACCTCGCCGGATATTGCTCCTGGTGTTACTTGAATTGGCTTGGCTTCCAGATATAATTGAATTGCCTCGCGGATGTTTTCTAAAGCTTCTGCTTCCGTATCATTGGCAGATGTACAACCAGCTAATTCGGGACACCAAACAGCCCATTCTCCAGTCTCTTGATCGGTTCGAGAATTACTCGCCACTTCAGAGTAAATAAGCTTCCTTGGGATTTATTTTATAGTTATAGCTATTTTTGATTGTAACGGAATATAAAATATCCGAAGCCCTTGGCATTGCGTTGTTTCACTCTGTTCCACTCGCCATGACACACCCGGAAATTTTCACGTCGGCTTACTCGGTGATCAATATATTCTCACAGCGCTCGCGTACTATTTCCCCTTGGGCGCATCGCGTTTTTGGGGATAGAATACTGATGCAAAAATTAGCGATCCCATTCGCAAAATATTTAGCATTCATAAATTATGGGTCAAAATCTTGACAGTGCCAAAATTTCGATTGTTATTCCTGCTCTCAATGAAGTGGAGAATATTCAAGATGCGATCGCCACTACTCAACCTAGTGCAAATATAGAAGTGATTGTAGTCGATGGTGGCTCAAAAGATGACACCGTAAAAATAGCCCAATCATTGGGTGCAACAGTGATCTCAGCACCCCCTGGACGCGCTGTACAAATGAATACAGGTGCGATCGCTGCTAATGGTGAGATTCTGGTGTTTCTCCATGCAGATACCCGCTTACCAACTGGGTTTGATCACCTAATTCGCACAACCCTACAACAACCAGGAACAGTAGCGGGTGCATTTAATTTGCAGATTAACGCATCAGGTTTAGGTATGCGTTTAGTAGAAAAGGGAGTAAATTGGCGATCGCATTTTTGGCAAATGCCCTATGGCGATCAAGCAATTTTTTTAACCAAGGAAATTTTTCATAAAATTGGCTACTTCCCAGAATTGCCTATCATGGAAGACTTTGAACTCATACGTCGTTTAAAACGCATTGGAAAAATTACTATTATTGACGTACCAGTTGTTACTTCTGCTCGTCGGTGGTTAAAAAAAGGAATTTGGCAAACTACTCTGATTAATCAAATAGTAATCATTGCTTATTTACTCGGCGTCTCACCACAGCGAATTCGTAGCTGGTATCGACGAGAAAAATTTAGAAAGATTTAAGCTGTTTCTCATGTAATTGGCATACTTTTGGATGTGTGTAGAATGCAAGGTGCGGGGAAAATAAATCTTGAGCAATAATAAATAACAAATGACAAATAACAAATGGACGCGACCACAATTACATACCAAACTTAAACTTTTATTAGTAACTTGTCTGGTTGCGACTCTCATCATCGCTACCAGGCACTTCAACATTCAGCAATTGTTGCAGACTTCAGTCAATGTGGTCAACAATCTTGGTAGCTTTGGGCCGATTGCTTTCATAGCCATTTACAACTTAGCAACCTTACTGTTGATACCAGGCTCTATCCTCACTTTGAAAGCCGGGTGTTTATTTGGTGTATTTTGGGGTTCTATCTATGTGTTAGTTGCAGCAATTATCGGCGCTACCTTGTCTTTTATCATTGGACGTTATCTATCCCGTGATTGGGTGTCCAAACAGATGCTAAAACATCCTAAATTTAAAGCAATTGATCAAGCCGTTGCTAAAGAAGGATGGAAAATTGTACTATTGACTCGTCTCTCTCCCGTCTTTCCCTTCAATTTATTAAATTATGCTTTCGGCGTCACACAAGTTTCCCTCAAAGATTATATCTTAGGTTCTATTGGTATTCTTCCCGGTACAGTCATGTACGTTTACATCGGTTCCCTGGCTGGTAATTTAGCAATGATTAACACCAACAATCAGCCAAGTAACCCCCAAACTCAAATCTGGGAATTGGTGTTCCAAATAATGGGATGTATTGCTACGGTTGCAGTGACTATTTATGTCACCAGGATTGCCCAAAAAGCTCTTAAACAAAGTGTAGAGGCAGCCGAAATCACCCATAATCCAAATAACCACAATTAAACAATTATTGAGATTGCCGACCTCTGATCATCAAAATACCTGCTAATTTATCTTTGATATTTTTATTATTCTTAGCATCCTTCACAGTTGATGAAACACAATGAATTACTTTGCCAATAAACCCAGAATAATTATTCTCGCATTATTGACAATCAGCCTCACTTTCCTATCAAACACAGACATTGCTTTAGCTCAAGAATCTGTCAATACTTTTAATCCCCAAGCAATTTTACGTGATGCTTTGCAATGGATTGATAGCTTGGGTTCCGTGGGAGCGATCGCTTTTATTGTACTTTATATGATTGCTACCGTCGTTTTCTTACCAGGCTCAATTCTCACTTTGGGATCTGGTGTTGTCTTTGGTGTAGTTTGGGGTTCTCTCTATGTATTCATTGGTGCAACCTTAGGCGCTACTGCTGCATTCTTAGTTGGACGTTATTTAGCCAGAAATTGGGTAGCTAGTAAAATTGCAGGTAACAAAAAATTTGCCGCTATTGACCAAGCAGTTGGTAGAGAGGGATTAAAAATTGTGCTGTTAACGCGACTTTCACCAATATTTCCTTTCAATTTATTAAACTATGCTTTTGGGATTACTGGAGTGTCTCTCCAAGACTACTTTATTGGTTCCGTGGGGATGATTCCTGGTACTATTATGTACGTTTATATCGGTTCCCTGGCTGGTAATATTGCCAGAATCGGCACTGAGTCACAACCCACTAACCCCACCATACAATGGGCAATTCGGATTATTGGCTTTCTCGCTACGGTTGCGGTGACAGTCTTTGTTACCCGTGTAGCCCAGAAAGCTTTAGAAGCAGAAGTTAGTAACAATTAAAAACTGTAAAATCAGATTATATTTGACAAATATCTGTTAATTATCCCACTGACATAAAATCCTTGAGGCTGTAATCTTAGATAAATAAATCACTGGTAATTAGAGAGTTTTTGAAAAATGGAGAAAATAAAAACTCTACCAGGTAGGGGATAGAGTTTTCCCTCGCTTGCTATGAAGCATGGAAAATAATCTAAACTTGCATTAATTTCTACTTAGCTATCCATAATATAAACGAGGTATTACTCATGTCTAATTCAGAATTCGAGATGGTCACAGTCCGTCCAGCAGATGAGTATAACCAAAAGTTGTTGTCCTATGTCCATCCACCAAATTGGGTAAATCCGAAACCTGCTGATATTTACGACTTGGTAGTAATTGGCGCTGGTACAGCAGGATTAGTAGTGGCGGCGGGGGCGGCGGGTCTGGATTTAGGTTTAAAGGTGGCGTTAATTGAAAAAAACTTGATGGGCGGAGATTGCTTAAACGTGGGTTGCGTTCCGTCTAAAACCATCATCCGCTCGGCGCGTGTGGTTGGTGAATTGTGGGATGGTAGAGAGTTGGGAATTAATATCCCCAAACATATTGATGTTGATTTTTCCGCAGTGATGGCCAGGATGCGGCGAATTAGAGCTGGTATTAGCCATCATGATTCAGTAGAACGGTTTTCATCACTGGGTGTTGATGTTTTCTTGGGTAGCGGACGGTTTGCAAGTAAAAATACTGTAGAAGTCGGCGACAAAACCTTACGGTTCAAAAAAGCTGTAATTGCAACGGGTGCGAGGGCGGCGCGCCCTGCAATTCCTGGAATTGAGCAAGCAGGATATTTAACTAATGAGTCAGTATTTTCCCTAATTCAACGACCAGAACGGTTGGCGGTAATTGGTGGTGGTCCTATCGGTTGCGAATTGGCGCAAGCTTTCCGGCGCTTGGGTTGTGAGGTGGTACTTTTCCACAACAGCCCGCATATCCTGAATAAAGAAGATGTTGAAGCTGCGGAAATTCTGCAAAAAGTCTTAATTAAAGAAGGAATTCGCCTGGTGCTGAATTCTAAATTAGAAGAAGTGGTTAGTGTCACCGAGGGTAAGCGGCTTTACTTTTCTGTAAACGGTCATCGAGATTCTGTGACTGTCGATGAAATTTTAGTCGGTGCGGGACGTGCCCCAAATGTACAAGGTTTAAATTTAGAAGCAGTCAAGGTAGAATACGACCAGCGCCGGGGTGTGAAGGTAAATGATTACCTCCAAACTACAAATCCTCAGATTTACGCTGCTGGTGATATCTGCATGGACTGGAAATTTACCCATGCGGCGGATGCAGCAGCCAGGATTGTGATTAAAAATACTCTGTTTTCGCCTTTTGGATTGGGACGCGCTAAACTCAGTAGTCTAGTAATGCCGTGGGTAACTTACACTGACCCAGAAATTGCCCATGTGGGTATTTATGAACACCAGGCTAAAGAGTTGGGGATTGAGATCAATACAATTAAAATTCCTTTTAGTAGTGTAGATCGAGCGATCGCTGATAGCGAAGAGTCAGGCTTTCTCAAAATTCACCACAAAAAGGGGTCTGATGACATCCTCGGTGCAACTATTGTTGCTAGTCATGCAGGGGAGATGATTTCGGAAGTCACTACAGCAATTGTAAATCAGATAGGTTTGAGTAAGTTAAGTAGTGTGATACATCCCTATCCCACCCAAGCTGAAGCAATTAAGAAGGCAGCAGATGCTTATCGTCGCACTTTACTAACACCAAATACCAAACGGCTCTTGAGATTTTTAAAAAACCTCTCTTGACTCTGGGGTTGAAATTAACAGATTTCCTTAATAAAAATTACCACACAATGATCATTCCATTGTAGGGGCGTAGCTTCTCCGTCAGGAGTATACTTGTTCGCCCTCATCACTTACAATACCAGTGTCAACAGCACTCTGGTATCGAAAAAGCATGACTGAAACTACAGTTTCTCAACAGTATGATCAATTGGCTGCTGTGTATGATCGACGCTGGAGAAGCTATATCACCAATACACTCACCTTCCTCAAAACTTGGGCAGAGATATCACCAACAGATACCATATTAGATGTTGCATGTGGTACTGGTGAATTTGAAAACCTACTCTTGAGTGAGCATCCATCCCAACAGATAATTGGAGTAGATATTTCAGCAAACATGCTAGCGATCGCTAAACAGAAATGCAGCACTTACACTCAAGTCTCATTTCACTTAGCTAGTGCCTCAGCCTTACCGTTTGCTAATAACAGCTTTGATGTCATCATATCTGCCAATTCCTTTCATTATTTTGCTTATCCAGAAACTACATTAACAGAGATGAGACGCGTTCTGAAGCCTGATGGCAAAGTTGTGATTCTGGACTGGTGCAGAGATTACTTTCTGTGTAAAGTTTGCGATATTGTACTCAAGATTTTTGATCCGGCTCACAAGCAATGCTACACCCAAGATGAATTTCACAACTTGCTAACATCTGCCAATTTTCAAGTTACTCGTGCTACTAAAGTTCGTTTTGGATTTGTATGGGGGTTAATGATAGCTACAGTGATTTAAAACTCGTCGGACAACGACTATCTCAATACTGCAAGGGCTAATACCATGAAATAAATTTTTGGCTTCAAGCTTAAACTGGTTAAAATAGATTAAAATTCTCCCTACTCAGCTTTTTAGGAAACACGAGTAAATGTCTTCAGAATAGAAAAACTAAACTTGTAGACATTCACAAAAGTAATTTTTATTGGTAATATTTCACTTGTAAAAAGTATCTGTATTGCCCCACTTAAACGGCTGTTTATATGGCTTAATTGGATATATAAATTACGCCATAACTCTCTACAACCCTCTTTTCTTTGTGTTTTACCCTGCGAGTTCACTTTTAGCATTCTCACAACAGTAGACGCGTTAGCGGCTATGTATCCTTTGCGGTTTGTTTTTTCATAATTTTGCCTAACTCCTGGGATAAAGTCGAGAGGATATTTTAAAAGTTATAAAAGCAGCATATAATTTGCTACTACACAAGCTCTCATAGAGAAGACTGTGACTCCTTCACACCCTATGCAGACTCACACAAAATTAAGGATTTTAAACCCACGTAGATGGCCTTTCTTCCCGGAACCTGCTACGCAGCATACCTGTGTAGCCAAGCCACTGCGTTCGGTAGAGTCCCGAATTTGTAGCAAGTGGTGCTTGACTTCAAGTCATCAAGACAAGGTAATAAATTTGACTTTACAAACATTCTACTAAGCTGAAAATTAAGTCTTTGCGTCTGATAGTCAAGTTACTTGCTGGATGTATTTTACTCAATTTAATATCTCCGCATGTCAACACCAAATGGTATGATTTTTCATGAATTAAAGATTTTGTAAAAGTTTTCGTAAAAAAAAGCACTTTTATTAAAATTCCGTAAAAAGGAATTGTGTATCAAACATTTACATAAGCAACAGTGGTTCTTTGGTGATACTATGCTTTGAACAGCAAAAAACTTGAAAAATTCACGAAAAAGTGGGTGTTTTTCACAAAAAACTCACTCAATATGCATAAAAACTTCTATTATTGCTTGATGCCTACCAATGAGAGCCAAAGACGCAAAAAAGAAGCAAAAAGTAACGGTAATATACACAAGTATATTAATAAGCATAGCGACACCAAGCACAGCGCAGACAAACGAGATTAGCAACACAGCCAGCGCCGGAGCAGAAAACACACAGATAAGCAAATCAAACCCAGTCAGACTAACAGCCAACCAAGCAGCAATAGAACTAATAAAAACAGGAGACAGAGCAGCAGCCGAACCAGGAG
>JAESGB010000232.1_pt1 | contig 11137 bp, 13 predicted proteins | sample 9266211 | NCBI WGS metagenome assembly JAESGB01 (sample SAMN14514844, study PRJNA621659) | algae metagenome | isolation source: Goleter apudmare HA4340-LM2 and co-occurring heterotrophs from cave wall... | place: USA: Maniniholo cave, Kauai, Hawaii | collected 2009-07-28 | reverse complement strand
GTATGTGTCAGAAAATCAGTTATGTTCACTGGTTTGAGGAGATTATGTTTTGTTGACTAATTTCAGCTTTTTAGGCTTAGTCTTAATAAAAATGTAAAGTTTTATATCAGCATTCAACATTTGTGATGAGAGATATAAACGCTCTAACTATTTTGCTATAACTTACGAAACTGTTTAGGATTCATGCCTGTATGTTTACGAAAACATTTGGCAAAATGACTCTGATTGGCAAAGCCGCACTCTAGGGAGATCGCTGTAATGGTTCGTTCTGGTTGCTCTAGCAAATGTTTTGCCCGTTCTACTCGTTGTTGAATTAAGTATTGATGGGGCGACATTCCAGTTGATCGCTTAAATAAGTGGCAAAAGTAATACTGGCTCATACCAAGTTCATTGGCAATTTCACTTAGGGATAAATCCTCGCCCAAATGCACCTGTATATACTCAGTGGCTTGCCTTAGCTTTTGTTTAGGTAGCCCATTCTCATGTTCTCGAAAACTATGGTTAATTACCAAAGGTTGTTTTGCAGACATTATCATTTCCTTCAGCTAGTGTTTTATAGGCAATTTCGCCCCCGTTATCGGATTTGCATTGATTGCATCAATAAATCTCTCAATCAAGTCCCAAGCAGGAAATTACCTGATCATCACCCCTCACAGATAACTCAAGGTTGAGATTTAGCTATTGCAGTGCTCACACTTTCCCATACCAATAATTGTGAGCAAACGCAAGCCGCTATCAGCTCGATATATCAGATGTGTTAGCTCTTGCTAATCGCTCAATTAGTTCTCGATCTCCTTGTTGATAAATCGCCTTTTCCGTTTGAATAAAAATATCCGCTAAAGCACTATAGGCTTCAGCCCATGCCGAAATAACTTCATCAGTTGCGGCATCTTGCAAAACATCTTTCATTGCTTGCAAAAGCTTTTCGCCGATCAAGGGATACTGTTCTGGTAGTATGCGAGTCTCTACATGACGATGGGCAATGCTTTTTACTGCCATAGCTAATTCATCTAGGCGGTCAATATGAGTCGCATAAGCATAAACAGATGCGGCTAATTTGTGTGCTTGCTCACCACCATCTAGATGCTGCATCCAAGTAGTTTCAAAGCTGCATTTATAGTCAGGTCGCTCTTCAAAGGTAATTTGATACATCCGCCTGGTAATCTCTTCACCTTTTTCTTTAATAATTGGTGCGGTTGCCTTGACAATTTCAATCGTTCTTTGACTAAGCATTTTTAAAAACCTCCTCATTATTTATTAAAACTGTTTGAAAATAGAGAATAAATTGTTTTGAATATCATATTTTATATAGCAATCCTAAATGAATTGTGAAAATTTAAGTTGTCCAGATTACCCACTTCTTTGAAGAGTCGGTAATCTAATATTTCACGAATGATTTATGAAGGTAACATACCACCTGTGCCAAAAAACTCTGCTGTTGCTCTGGCTATATTTATTTAGATACAATATTGATTTTAAAAAATCAATTAGTCATTTGCCGTATACCAATATAAAGTTTTTGTTACATTCCTTCGCTATAGCAGCCAGTCACCTTGTATCGATGAAACTCGTTTTCATCGATATAAGGAATTACGTATACTAAGCAATTTGAGTTTGGTTGTATGTAAAATTTTGTATCGTTTGGCATAAATTCTGAGGAGCAAACCGAGTATAAAAATGGGACTTAGCACATATTGTTTGCTCAACAAGTTCCCTATTTGAGATTTAAGTGGGGTTTTCTCAGGGTACAAAATGCAAACCGATGAAAGAATTAACTCTTAATGATACTCAGCAATTACTTCAGGCAGTTTATGAGATCCAAGGCCTCAAAAACTTAGATACATTCGAGCTAGATAGCCTATCGATTTTGGCAAAGCTTGTACCAACAGAAGCATCGGCAATATGTACTTGTAGATTCGAGGTTTCAAATTTTGGTAGTGCGCGACCAATCGCTCAAGGTAGTAGTTTTCGATCGCTTGATCAAGATTTTGAACATTTTATGGAGGAATTAAAACCAACTCTTAGTGTCTATGCCGATCAAAATCCTTTACTGCAAAATGTACCGCTAACTAATAAGGGTACTCACAAATTATCTGATTTCCTCAAACGTGATGAATTCCAACAGATGGAACTCTACCAAACCGTTTTGAAGCCCATTGGCTCTGATGATATGGCAGCGATCGCTATTTACGATTTTGATCGCCATTCCATGCCTCAGATCAATACTGATATTCCCCAATGTCTCTTTTATCGTCCCTGGGAAAAATTTACAGAACGCGATCGCCTAGTTCTTAATTTGCTACAACCCCATTTGATTCAAGCTTATCAGACTGTTCTACACTTCCAGCAACTCCAGCAAGAGGTAACTAAATTAGAGCAATCCCTAGATCAAACGGGAGCTATTTTTTTGGATGGCTTGGGACGCTTAAGGCTAATGACTTCACACGCTAGGATGTGGCTCGAATCCTACTTCCCCTCCTACAGAGGTTTTAACCAACTTCCAGAACAATTAGACTCATGGGTTAAACATCAACTCAATCGCCTCAAAGTAGCAGAAGATGTTTATTCTCCCTGTCTCCCCCTGCACCTACAACAGAAAAATCGGCAGTTAACGATTCGTTTAGTAGTCGAACAACCGGGAGAACAATATCTATTGTTGCTAGCAGAAGAGCAAATGCTGTCTTGGTTAGCAGCCCTGGAATTATTGGGGCTAAGTCAGCGCGAGGCGGAAGTTTTATCTGCGATTATTCAAGGGAAAGATAATAAAGCGATCGCCGCACAGATGAATATCAACATCAGTACGGTACGGAAACATCTAGAAAATATTTATCGTAAACTGGGTGTCAAGAATCGAACAGAAGCGATCGCTTTGGCACTAGAAAAGTTGGGGTGTTTAAATTCGTCGCCACTTATCTAAACTGGAAAGTTATAAAATATATTAAGTATTTTTGTTGTCAACAATAAAATTACACTGTCAAAAATCGGCGATGTAAGAATGAAAGAAGATCAAAATCAGCACAGCGCCGTAGCCATCAAAAAGCAGTAAATACCTTCATTAGCCGCCAGTTGAGCGCAGTCTGTAATTCCAGAGGCTTTGTAATCGGCTATAAAGACAGATTTTTTGTGTCCAATCATTTATTACCCTCCGGGTTGGGCAATCTCCCATAAACAGGAACCGCCAAGATGGGGGCTGTCTCACCTTCCATCTGTATGTTAAGCTTTGCTGATTGACTTGATTTTTTTGATCCCAGTAAGCTGGCTATATAAGCTTTTGAGCAAATGTCTGTTAACTGGATCTCGTCAAGTTGGGGAAATCCCCCCAGTAATAGGCTAGTGAGGCTGATGTACAATGCAAAGAAATATTTAAATTATGAGCCGCCGATCTAATGATCTCATCAGAAGCAAACACAAAATCCAGCGATAAAAGTCTTGAGGCAATGCGGCATTTTTCGGAACAATATGCCAAGCGTACTGGAACGTACTTCTGTTCTGAACCTTCTGTTACCGCAGTTGTGATTGAAGGACTCGCCAAACATAAAGACGAACTGGGTGCGCCTTTGTGCCCCTGTCGCCATTACGAAGATAAAGAAGCAGAAGTCAATGCTGCATATTGGAACTGTCCCTGTGTGCCGATGCGGGAACGTAAAGAATGCCACTGTATGTTGTTCCTGACCCCAGATAATGAGTTTGCTGGAGAACAACAAGAAATTCCCCTAGAAACAATTAAAGAAGTGCGGGAAAGCATGGGATGAGTGAAACCATGCCGCAGGAGTTTTGGCAAGGGGTAGAACAGTTCAATTCTGGGCAGTTCTACGCCTGTCACGACACCTTAGAGGCTTTATGGATTGAAGCCAATGAGCCAGAAAAAACTTTTTATCAAGGCATTTTACAAATTGCTGTAGCTCTGTATCATCTAGGTAATCTTAACTGGCGCGGAGCAGTAATTTTACTGGGAGAGGGTAGCAATCGGCTACGACGTTACCCATCGAGTTACGGCGGCATTGATTTAGAAGACTTGTTATACCAGAGCCTAACATTATTGAAGACGTTGCAACAGGCAGGCCCTGAGAACATTCCTACTGTGAGCTTGGGTAATGATAGTGACTTATCTTTACCCAAGATTGCGGTAGTTATTGATGAATAGATAGATTTTGAGATTGGTCAAGGGTCAAGAGTTATTCTCGTCCATGCCCAATGACGCCACTTGCTACAAGTCGGGCTTTGCCGATGACAGTCCACGGCGCTGTCTCCCCAACGTAGTGGCTCCCCCATACCTAATTTGGTAACAAAACAAGCGCAACAGCGAAACTTTGAGGTAGGCACAAGCGTCAAGAGTGTCATCTGTCAATTATCTGCAATCATTCCAGAATGTATATTTGGTCGCTGGATAAAGTAGTGGAGATAATTAAAATACAATCTCAAATCCAGAATTCTCAATTGCTATGATCCCATCTTATAAATTGCCTAAATTCTCTGTAGGACGCTATGCATTAGCCTTAATGCTACCAGTAGCGCTTTTAAGTGCGATCGCTCTGCCTTCCCAAGTAAAAAATGCTACCGCGCAAACAGCCGCAGGCAATCGCCCGCTCACCATCCGCGCTGATGTCCAAGAGTATGATGCTAAAAGCCAAGTAGTGACAGCTCGTGGCAATGTCCAAATGTTATATCCTGCCCGTCAGATACAGGCCACAGCTGCCCAAGCCCAATACTTCAGCAAGGAAAACCGGATTGATTTCAGTGGCAATGTCTATATTTTGCAACAGGGTGGAAATAGTATCCGCGCGGAGAAGGTGACTTATCTAATTAACGAAGGGCGATTTGTGGCTTTACCCCAATCTAATCGTCAGGTAGAGTCAATTTACATGGTGCAAGACTCAGAAATTGGGGGGCAATCGGCTAACCCTGCCCCAAGAACGCCAGCGTTAAGACGTTCTAATTAGCATCGATAACTGAGAAAGGGCATCTCCAGCGTGAAAATTGTCTTAGAGAATATCCATAAATCTTATGGCAAGCGGTTGATTGTCAATCGTGTCAGTCTTTCTGTTGCCCAAGGAGAAGTAGTCGGTTTATTAGGGCCTAATGGAGCAGGTAAAACTACCACCTTCTACATCGCTACAGGTTTAGAAAAACCCAACCAGGGAAAAGTCTGGTTAGATGACTTAGATATTACGGGGATGCCAATGCACAGAAGAGCGAGACTAGGCATTGGTTATCTAGCTCAAGAAGCTAGTGTTTTTCGTCAGCTTTCGGTGCGGGATAATTTACTGCTAGTGCTAGAGCAAACTAATGTGCCACACTGGGAATGGTCTGGACGAATACAAACTTTACTCAGAGAGTTTCGTTTGGAAAAAGTAGCCAATAGTAAAGGAATTCAACTTTCTGGTGGCGAACGACGGCGAACAGAACTAGCTAGAGCTTTAGCGGCTGGGCGAGAGGGGCCAAAGTTTTTACTTTTGGATGAACCATTTGCCGGAGTTGATCCCATAGCAGTTGCAGAAATTCAGCAGATTGTTGGACGACTACGCGATCGCGGTATGGGTATCTTAATTACAGACCACAATGTCCGCGAAACCCTGGCCATCACTGATCGTGCTTATATCATGCGCGAAGGGCAAATACTTGCCTTTGGTAACGCTGATCAACTCTACAACAATCCGCTCGTGCGGCAATACTATTTAGGCGACAATTTCCAAGTCTAAATTAATATTGATTAATAATTACCAAGTTTTTACCTGTATTTATTCTTAGCTATTTATCCACAATTTTTGTCTCATTTCCCATCTACTAGAATTTGACCTGAATTTAAATTCAGTAGAGACACTTTGCCTGCTTTGAGCTACCGATATTTAAATTTTAAAATTGCATATGGTAACAAAAAAGCTCACATCTTTCTACACCCTCAATTCGCTGCTGCCTTTTACGATCATGGATCGTTACTTAACCAGCGAATTACTGCCACCATTTTTATTTGGAGTGGGAGCTTTTTCATCACTTGGCGTCACCATTGATGCTGTCTTTGACTTGGTAAGGAAAATAGTAGAATCCGGTCTACCCATAGACATTGCCATTCAAGTTTTTTTGCTAAAGCTACCAACTTTCATTGTTTTAGCCTTCCCCATGTCCACTTTGCTAGCTACTTTGATGACTTACAGTCGTCTGTCTAGTGAGAGTGAATTAATTGCCTTGCGTGGCTGTGGGGTGAGTGTTTATCGCATGGTGTTAACTGCTGTGATGTTGAGCTTAGTAGTCACAGGCATGACATTTATATTTAATGAGCAAATAGCACCAGCCGCAAGTTACCAAGCTAGTCAGACTTTAGAGAATGCTCTCAAATCTGACCGACCAACTATTAAACAGCAAAATATTTTTTATCCTGAATACCGGGATGTACAGCAAGCGGATGGTTCTAAGAATAGAATACTGGCCCGCCTATTTTACGCTGACCAGTTTGATGGTAAGCGGATGAAAGGACTAACGATTATCGATCGTTCTGAAGAAAACCTGAATCAAATTGTAGTTTCAGAATCAGCTCAGTGGAATGCTTCGCAAAACGTTTGGGATTTTTACAACGGTACTATTTATTTAGTCGCTCCCGATCGCTCGTACCGTAACATTTTGCGCTTTGAACAGCAGCAGCTACGACTGCCTCGCACGCCGTTAAGTCTGGCCGAAAAAAGCCGAGACTACGGTGAGATGAATATTTTCGAGGCCTTAGAACAACTAGAAATAGAACGTCTCAGTGGCGATCGCCAAAAAATCCGTAAACTCGAAGTCCGAATTCAACAAAAAATTTCATTGCCATTTGTCTGTGTAGTCTTTGGCTTGGTAGGTGCAGCTATGGGCAGTATCCCTCAGCGCACTGGACGAGGAACAAGTTTTGGTGTCAGTGTTGTAGTAATTTTTACTTATTACCTCATCTTCTTTATTAGTGGTGCAATGGGACAAGCAGGCGTCCTCTCTCCCTTTATGGGAGCTTGGTTGCCTAACTTTCTCTTCTTCGGACTCGGCATATTTTTACTGATGCGGGTTGCTCAACGGTAAGTCATACCATTCCGCGTTCTGGAACGTAATTCTGACTTTGAGGGAGTTGGGAGAGATAAGGGCGCAAAATCCTCCTCATCCCCCATTCCTTCCTCATTGTCATCAAGAATTATACTTGCGACATTCTGGTGCATCTGGGTTCTCTCGGCAGTATTCCTCAAAGGAAACTTTCGCTGACACCATACCTTCAGCTTTCTGATGGGCAGCTTCTGCTTGCAGTTCTTCCACCTCATCCCAAGCAACAGCACAGGCTTTAGAATAGGCACCTTGCTCAGTGCAAATAGCCCTCGCCTGCTCAATTACCTGTTGAACTCTCTCCTCTAGTAGCAGCACTTTGGGAGTGTCCACAAAGTCGCTTTTTGTGAGAATATCTGTAGTCGAGATCATCCCCAACAGCTTATCTTGAATTACTGGTGCTCTACGAATACCAGTATTAGCAAACAATCGTGCTACGTGTTCCACACTCAATTCAGGATTGACGATAATGCAAGGCTTGCTCATAATTTCGTATACCCGGATTTGCTTTGGGTCTTTGCCATAGGCTGTAACCTTGTAGACAATATCTGTTTCAGTCACAATGCCATAAGCATCATTTTCATGACGACGATCCACAACCAAAGCACGCAATCTTTTTGCTTTCATCAGTCCCACTGCTTCAGCGACTGTCGCCGAACCACGAATGGTAACTACTTCCTTGGTCATAATATCTTCAGCTTTCATCATTGCTGTAGTCTCCTGGTGAATAGGGCTGTGCATTGTCATGGGGCGGAGTGCAGCGCCTGAATGGGTGTATCGAAGCATTACAGCACAGAGTTGGTTAACTAAAAAAGTAGAAAATTGGCACGAAAAAAGTTGCACTTCTGTCCAGCCACAACAATAAAGTTAGAACAGCTTGCAACTTCTGATGATATCCAATGTGACCAATACCTGAAAACAGCTATCCTAATTAGCCAAAAAGGTTGATTTTAATCTCTCCAAACTTACAGGTATGGATGCTGGTTTTAAATCGGTATTAGGCAATACGGTTTATACAGATCAAATAGTGGATAGTTAGCGCTTAAATTTTTTATAGGTTTTTTGATGGTTGTGGTAGGTTCGTCTAAAATCTTATAGTTCAAATGACGCTAAAGCAGTAGTCTGTTTTTATTACACTCAGATACTGGAAATTCTAGTGAACTTTTGTGTAGTTTTTTCGCCATGTTTCCAGATGCTCTATAGATACACATTTAGTAACAACATTAAAACCATTTCCTCGCCAATGAACTTCTGGATCTGTGGTAAAAACTCCACACTCTAACTGCTCACTTCTAATATTCCAATATTCACTAAATCGACTTTTTAAAGTAAAAACTTGATCAAAAACCTTGTTTCTGTGCTTATTTCTGCGTTTCCTCTCCGTAGCTCCTGTTGCCTCTGTGTCAATATACTTAGTTTCTATGATGAATAAATTGCCTTTAGATGTGAGATAAAGAAAATCACATTTCCCTAAGTCTGTATAATCGGCAATCGGAGACTTTTCAAATAACAATAATTCAGAACAGGAAGGAAATAGAGTTTTGAGATTTAAAAACAAGTAAGCTTGTAACAAAAGTTCCTTATCATAAGGAAATAAAATCACACCTTCAAAAAATTTTTGAATGTCATCCTGAGTTTGAGGTTGAATTGTTTTGCAATACGAAACAAATTTATTTAGCTCATTTACGATCATCAATTGCTTACTCCTGCCCTTGGCTATGCCTATACCCCTTGGCATAAAAAGATACCATTGACCAGGAATGATAAGCATCCGCATAAGTAAGGAAAAAAACTATTAGACGGCTCTTTAGCTCCGACTATATACTGATGACGTAACTGTAAAAATGATGTCAAATAGTGTCAGCATTAGCAAGTAGAGACTCACCTCATAGCCTCTCTAATCAAAATGTTTCAATTAAATTCTTGTGAGTTTTGAATTCAACTCCCAATCAGTGGTTTTACATGAGCGAGGAATCTAGCGTTTTGCAGTACCTGGGCTGTTATCCTAGAGTCTTGTACACAAAATTGCCAACCCAAGCGCACAAGTTGGCGGGAATTTTCCGTTTGCACAATGCCGATCACGGGCATTTTTGCCTTTTCTTTGTCTCCTGACTGCTCTTGCAAAATTGTTTTCAAACGGTGTAGCTCTTCAATGTTGCTGGCTTGTTGGGGGTTTAGTTCCACCATCACCATTTGTACTGTTTCTACTGGTTCTGCATCTTCAACAATAAATTGATTTTTATCATCTCGTCGGTCTACTTTACCCCAGATAATTAATCTGGCATCAACTTGGAGTAGTGAACTAATACGTTCATAGGTTTTGGGGAAGACTACAGCCTCTGATTGTGTCGAGAGGTCTTCTATTTGTAAAATTGCCATTGAGTCACCTTTTTTGGTAACTACTTTTTTGACACCATTGAGCATGACAACTGCACAAAGCTTGGTATCTTCCCTTTGTTCACCCAGTTGTGAAAGGTTTACTGGTGTAAGCAGTGGTGCTATTTGCCTTAAGGATTTCAATGGGTGATCTGATACATAAAAACCCAAAAGTTCTTTTTCTAACCGTAACTTTTCCTGGGGGGGAAAATCAGAAACAGGTTGAGCTTTAGGAGCTATTTCAAAAGCATTATTGGCGTTTTTAGTATTAGTAGTAGCAAAGCCGCCACCTAATAAATCAAAAATACTTCCTTGACCACTTGCTCTATCTTTGGCGCGAGATTGTGCCCAATCGTATACTAGTGGTAGGTCTTGACTTAACTGGTGGCGATTAGGGTTGATTTTGTCAAAGGCTCCACAGGAAATGAGCGATTCTAAAGTCCGCCGATTCACAGCTCGTAGATCGACGCGATCGCAAAAATCACCTAAGGATTTAAACTCTCCTCCCTCATCTCTTGCTACCAAAATCGAGGCGATCGCATTTTGTCCCACATTCCGTACTGCTGTAAATCCAAATAAAATTTTTCCTGCCACTGGTGTAAAGTCTAGACCAGAGCGATTAATATCTGGTGGATCGATCTGGATACCCATATTTGTGCAGTTGTTAATATATTTCTGCACCTTATCGGTGTCGCCACTGTTAGCTGTCAACAGCGCCGCCATGTACTCTAATGGATAATTAGCTTTTAAATACGCAGTCTGATAAGTTACATATCCATAGGCGGTGGAATGGGATTTATTGAAACAATTAGCAGCTACCAACCCATTTTTAATAGCAAAATTATGGTCGTGCTCCACGCCAATGTCATAGACATTTTCTTTGGCTATATATTTACGTGTAATTATTTTGACCATCTTCCCCCATTCCCCCGGCAGCAAATCATAAAGTTAATTTATCAAATTATTCAGATTTCGGGATGGGAAATTAGATACTAGTGCTCTGTCCCATTAATTTCGCGGGACAAAAATGTTCGTAGTAAGGACTTTAGTCCTTGATTTTTAAGCATTAAAGTGCTTACTACAAACCTACCAAAACTTTTGGAACATACCACTAATAAACTTGATTTACTCCTACTTAGTTCATCGATAACACCCAATCACGGAAAAGTGAGTTTACTTGCTCTGGTACTTCATCATGGGGACAATGACCAGCTGTGAGAAAATATTCTTGTAATTCCGGATAGTATTGTCGAAACTTCTGGGAACGTTCTCGACAATTCATCCAGGGATCGGCTTCTCCCCATAAGAGCAGTAAAGAACAAGTCAGTTGCTTTAATAGCACATCAACTTTTTCTCCCTGAGGAGTGCTAAATACTGAAACAAAGACATCCAAAGCCCCAGCATCGTCAGCAGGACGAGCAATTTCTGCTACTAATTGTTCTGTAATAGCACTTCTGTCAAGATAAACTTTTTCTAGGGTGCGACGAATTACCCAACGTTGTCGCACATATTGAAATAGCAGGAATTGAGCTAAAGGTTGTTGAAAAATCCACTTAACGCTATTATCGAGTAGCTTTTGTATTGGACTTTGGACAAAAAGAAGTTGGTTCGCGAGTATGACTCGCGAACCAACAAACTAGTCATCAGAAATTACCCCAGTTATTTTACAAACTGAGTCAGACTGAGTTAAACCCCTAAAGCCTAA
>JAESGB010000231.1_pt1 | contig 11733 bp, 9 predicted proteins | sample 9266211 | NCBI WGS metagenome assembly JAESGB01 (sample SAMN14514844, study PRJNA621659) | algae metagenome | isolation source: Goleter apudmare HA4340-LM2 and co-occurring heterotrophs from cave wall... | place: USA: Maniniholo cave, Kauai, Hawaii | collected 2009-07-28 | reverse complement strand
CGGTTGGATATGAACGAGCGATTACAAATTGATGCTGCTAATGCTTGATTTTTTTTCTGAAACATAATCTGGGTAAGATTTTCATCTGTCGCGTGGCGGCAAATTAGCTCTTCGCTACTTTTACCCCGTTTTGAGCTTTTAGAGGATGTCTATCCACCGGGGGTCTAGGAAGTGCGCTATTTCGGTTGCAAGAACCTAACAGTCCTTACCCTTTCGGTTATTTCCGAACCAAGGTGTGTCCGAAACACAAGCTTATATCCCTTGGTGAGATATGACGATGGCTCAACGACATTTTGTTTGTTCTTCCCATGAACTCTTGCTTGCGGTTGGTGTTTTCAGCAATTATCACCATTCACCGCTTTCGTCCCCGCTTTACAGAGCGAGATAGTCATTCTCCTCCGTAGGAGCTACCATTTTCTGGTAGTTTACGTGCTTTCAACCCCGCACCAGGGTGATAGGACTTGGTTGAAAATTTCACCTCACCTATATGGGTATCAAGTTGTCATCAGCAGAGGATTAAAGTGCGAACTCAACTCCTGGTGGAGTTACTCTACTGAAGCCTGGAATCCTCCCAGATATTGGGTTTCTCCAGAACGAATCGCACTTACACGTATCTCGGCTGTACCCCTAGAGGACTTCAACACTTTGCTATTGCTCAGGTGCTTGGACAAAAGTCCGCTTCAGAAGCGGACTTGCCGTCACGTGAACGTGAGTTAGACCAGATTCTTCGTTTGACGGCTTAAAGCGACAGTTGCAACTTTTTGATAGTGAGCCCAGGAGTTTCATTTCTGGGTCAATTTCTGCAAAAGTATAGCTCCTTGTAGAGAAAATATTCAGTAAAAACCCCTTTGTGACAGCTAGGGTGCGGAATCAGGGTTATACTAATGGTGCATCATAGTCTGGCAATATATCCTCCACATTTCGCAGTTTTGGAAAGGCATAGCCACTGACTCCCACTAACACAATGAATAATGAAGTAGTTACATAAAAAAGAGCTATGCCACTACCAGTGCTATTACCAAAAATGGGACTAAAAATAAATGCTAAAAGTCCTCCTGGCTTCATCGCTGGCTCAAAAACTCTGTCTGCGAGAGTCCCTGAAATTAAACTGGCAACTGTGCCAATAATCATGCCAATAGTGTGGTCAGCAGCAAATACCCTTCCTTGGACACTTGGCTCTATTTTGGCATACCAAATAGCATTGCTAGAACTAAATAACAAAGGCACATTAATAGAGGAAAACAAACTAGCACCAATCCAAATTAATGGTACTTGACCTATACCTAGAATAATTTTGCTTAAACCAGTACCGATAAAACCTAGTAGCATACCATTGACTTTACGCTTAAACCCGCCCCAAATACTTAAAAATGAGCCACCAATCACACCACCCACTCCAGCAGCAGTCATAACAGCACCTAAAACTTCAGTTTTGCCACCTGTACGTGCGAGAATCATTGGTTGAAATAAAGTATCTGCAATTTGATGGGCAAACCAAAAACATGAGAAAGCGATCGTCATTGCCAATAAACTGGGTCGTGACAAAATATAGCGAAAACCAAAAGCTAGTTGTTGCCAAATTGTTTCATCATAGTTGTTGCTTGTCTTTGTCTGAGGCGGTTGGGGTATTGACAAGATAAAAATTATTGTTGCAGCGACAGTAAAGGTAGCAATATCAATCAGAATAATCCCAAATAAACCGATCGCTGGATAGAGAATACTAGCTAGAGCTGGAGAAACAATTGCAGAAGCAGGACTAATTAAAGCGATCATGCTGCTGGCGCGAGTGTAATGCTGTTTCGGTACAATTAAAGGTAAAGAAGCGACGTAAGCGAGATACTGCACATGACCAAAACAAGCAGACCCAGCAATTAAACAATAAAGATACCAAACTTGTAAATTGTTAGTAGCATAGAGCAATCCAATGATAATGGTACACAATATAGCACTGGTGTCGCCCAAAATTATGAGAAACTTACGGCTATAACGGTCTACGAGAACGCCAGCAAATAGAGAAACAAAAATAAGCGGGAGTTGCTGAGAAAAACTTATTAAGGCTATGTTTGTGGCTTTTTCAGTTAATTGCCAAACCCAAATAGTCAAAGCAAACCGAGTCATGGCACTGCCGATCGCCGATACGATCTGACCGCTCCAAATGATTATAAAAGTACGCACGGCAAAAAGAATATAAAGATTGAAATTAGGACTAACTGACGGTCAGTTGGGTGACACGATACTGCTTCACTGGTTGCAAAGGTTGCTCATTACCGGAACAAGAGAGTGTCATGACGTGACCACAGGTTTCAATTCTGGCCTGATAACTGCCTTTGACGTTGCCATCTGGAGATGTGAAGTCAAGGCGGACATCAGCCCAATCAGCATTCCATTCTTCGTTGGTTGTATCAAGTGCTAGCATTTGACCAGATTTTTTGTAATTCAACCAGTCCCAGCCGTATTGCATCCAGAGATCGCGCTCAACTATTTGCTCAAACTGAGTCAGTCCTGACCAACCCCGATAAAATTGGCGTAGTTCTGTAACTGGGCGATCGCGTTGTACAAGAATATCTAGCATATCTGGTTCTAAATGACCCCAAAACTGTCCTGTTGGTAAATCAACAAGAGTGGGGGCAAATTGATGCCCTCCGAAGTGAGAACAACGCCAGACTCGCAAGGTTTGATTGGATGGTGCGGCGTAATCTTGGCGTAGTTTTTGGTAGATGGGGTAGCCAAACCTAGAACAAGCTACATCTATATTACCATGAGTACAGACCATCATCTCACGGGTGTGATTGAACTGTTGATATGGTTCAAAGCGATGAAGTTCTTCAGGTTGGTGTAAGATGGCTGCCGTTAATTGAGGCAGTAGGGTCTCTGGGACAAGAAATTCTTGCTGATCATACTGAGCAAAAGCACTGGGAGAGCGTTGATAGTGCAGTAAGCGGGCTAGTCCTGGTACAGAATATTCCTGGTCAGGGGCGATCGCTATGGGTATCAGCTTTGCTCCTTGGCGTATGGCTTCAAACGCCAGTTTCATAGCTGAATGAGTCATTAAACTTGTTTTCGTCCAAGGCTGGGGCATCTCAATAATGATCCACGTGTCGGCAGGTTTTGCTGTACCAATGGGGTCTTCACCGTTGGTTTTGGATACTTTTGAGCAAAATTGGCAATTAGTCAAGAGATTTTGAGTCGTCATATTGCTAATAAAACCCAGAAATTTACTGATTGACTGAAGTTAAATAGGTAACTCTTAACGGGCAACAGGCAAGAGGGTGTAATAGCAAATACTGTGAGACTGTTAAGAGTTCCCTCTTGTTGATGAAAGCAATTGCTTTTGCAATTCATGCAGATAAATATTTGTGCCGATAGCCCCTGGTAATCCCAAACAAAGATAAGTGGGAATAAAGTACACCCGTCCGGTTTTGCTGGCTTTTAACGATTGGGCGATCGCATTTTCTGCCCATAGTTGCTTGACGCGGTTTAATTGATGTCGTTCAAAGTTCTGCTCATCCTGCATTTGACCGAGTTGTGTAGCATTTCTACCCATGATCATCACTGAATCTGCCTGATTTAACTGCGGGAGTATCTCTAGAGAAATGTTAAATCGTGCATTCCGCATTTTTGTCTGGGGAAGTTCCTGTCCCTGTGGATAAACCAGTTGAAATCCCAGGTCTTCTAGAATGGCACTGCATTTATCTTGTCTATTAGGGGTGAGAGTAATTTGCTGCATTTGAAAGACTTCTAATAATAGAATCTTGGGGTGTGCTGTTACAAAAAGTGCAAGTTGTTTGCGGACTGTGGCAAAACGTTGCTGATCTTGCCGGATGATTTGTTCTGCTTTTGCTTCTTGTTGAGTAGCTTTGGCGATCGCTTTCAGGTTGGTTTCGGCATCAAACCAATCAAACAGCAGTGTGGGCGAAATTTTAGCTAAGATGCCGTAGGTTCTTAGTCCTTTAGGCCCTAAAATCAAATCTGGTTTCAGCTTCAAAATAGCTTCAATGGAAGGATTATAGGTCTGACCGACATCTGATAACTCCGCCGTTACCAAACTCCCCAAATAGGGAATTTGCTGTGTTGGGTTGTCGTAGTCTCCCCGATGAAATTGGATTTGATTGCCAAAACCAATTGGTTGCACACCCAAAAGCAACAAAATTTCTAGCAGATTCGGGCCAAGCACCACAATTCTTTGGGGTTGACCACAAATCTGAGTTTCCCCCATCTGATGTTTGACGGTGCGACAGTCAATTGATTTGATTGGTGTGGGAGAAACAGAGGAAGTGCCATTGTTGCTGCCATTGCTACAGATTGCGATCACTAACGCTGTAAGCACAGTTAATAAAAGTAACTTGATAGCATTAACAATCTTCACTGTTTCCTCCTTTTCAGACACAACACAGCAACTCAAAACTGCACGGAAATAGAACCTACTACCGTGAAAGGTTGTCCTGGGGTAATGTTGGCAAGTCTTTGGAATGCTTGACCTTGGATGTAATCTACATCAAAAATGTTCTTGAAATTCAGGGAAAATCGCCAGTTGTCGCGGCGGTAAAAAATCGCGGCATTGGTCAGAAAATAGCTATCTAATTTAAAGGTATTGGTAATATCACCTTCCCGTTCTCCCACAAAATTCACCCCTAAGCCAAAACCCAATCCTTCCAAACTACCCGATGAAATTTCATAGGTTGTCCACAGGGCTGCACTGTGACGGGGAGTACCAGCCAAGCGATTGCCCACCAAAGCCGCGTTATTATCTTCAGTAACTTCCGCGTCCCCGATGTAAGAGTAAGAGGCAAACAAATTCCAGCCGGGTGTAATTTCGCCACGCAAATCTAACTCCAGCCCACGACTGCGTTGTTGACCGGTGGCTACAACAAAGCCCAGTCCGGGAGAGTTGAGGTCGGGGGTAGCAACATTTTCTCTGGTGATATCAAAATAAGCTAAAGAAGCAAACAAACGTCCATTGAGCCATTCAGTTTTTACGCCGACTTCATACCCTTCACCCCGTTCTGGTGGGAGAATGTTCCCTTGGGAATCACGAGAAAAGTATTGTGGAGTAAAGGAACGGGAATAGCTGCCATACAAAGAAACTGTTTTCAGTGGTTTATAGATAATTCCTACCTGTGGACTGAAGGCATCGTTATCATCGGTAGCATCGAGAACATTGTCATCATAATTAATTGTGTCGTAGCGCAGTCCCCCTACTAAAATGAAGCTGTCACTGAATTTAATTTGATCGTGCAGATAAATACCTAGTCTTTCGGTCTTTGTATCAATCACACTGGAAACTGATAGACGGTCTCTATCAGGTCTGGGAAACAATCCATACTGGGGATTGAAAACATTGAGGCGCAAGGGTGTCCTTCTATCAACGTATGTTGCGCCATCGAAGATGCTGCGATTGAGATCCAAGCCCACTGTCAGGGTATGATTAATCCCACCTGTAGTAAATTTACCCACTACACTGTTTTGCAGAGAATAATCATCGTAGTAAAAGTCTCGCTCTGCATAGGCACGAGTTAAGATACCCGTAGTTTCATTGAATTGTCGGGGAACTGCAAGTTTAAAATCATACCTTTGGTTAATATATCGGAACGCATTCTTAAACTTCCAATTATTGCTGAAATCGTGTTCTAGATTGTATCCGACGTTGATAAAGGTGGACGTGGTGACATCATCTGGTTCGTTAAAGATGCGATCATTAGGAACATCAATCACTCCCCGACCAAAGGCTAGCAAACCTGTATCGTAAGGTTGTTTACTTTCCAGATATTCTAGTGAAACAGTTAAATTAGTGCGATCGCTGATCTGCCAACTCAAGACGGGCGAGAAAAAGAAGCGGCTAGTGTCGGTATCAAAATTCCGAAACCCATCTTCTCGACTGTATAAAGCATTCAATCGATAGAGTACCCGTTTATCTTCTGTTAACGGCCCTGAAAAATCAATCTGAGGACTAACTAACCCATTACTACCGAACTGAAGCTGGGTGTTGTAAAACGGCTCTGCTAAAGGTTTTTTTGTTACCAGATTCACAATCCCGCCTGGCTGAATTTCACCATACAAGATAGCTGCTGGGCCTCTCAGGATTTCAATACTCTCTAAATTAGCTGTTTCTAATGCTCCACCATCACGGGTAGATGGTAGCCTAAACCCATCGACTAAAACCGGAACGGAGTCAAATCCCCGAATATTAATAAAATATCCCCGATTTTCCCCCTTATTGACAGACACACCACTAAGAGTATTCAGTGCTTCATCAAGTCCGCGCACTTGTTGATCCTCTAAAACTTGTCGAGGAATGACTTGTACAGAAGTTGGTGTGTCTAGAATCGGCGTGTCTGTTCGTGTAGCTGCGCTGGAATTAGGGCTGAAATATCTATCTTGTTCACCTGTCACCACCAGTTCAATTGGTTCTTGAGTTTCAGATAATGGCTGCTCTGATGGTGCTTGACTTTCCGGCTGAGTTGTCTGTTGTTGCGATGGTGGAGAAGTTGCAACGGTAGCAATCCCAAAAATTAAAGCTTCGTCAGCGTCAAATAACTCGACCGTTGGTAAACTTGTTTCTCCAATGACGCTGACTCGAATAGTATTAGTATCTTGATTGGTGACAGTAATCTCAGTAATACCTGCAATTGGTTTTTCTGAGCGAAATGTGAATACTTCCCCATTGGGTAAACGCAGTTGTGCATTAGGAATATCAACGATATAGCTATTACCAATGCTGTGATTTGTGAGTTGTAATTTTTCTCCTTGAGAAGTTTCTAAAAACACCTCTACACCTTTTTCGGTGGGATTGGCTTTCACGCCAGTTACTTGAATAACTGCTGAATTTGCCTGTGCTACCCATTCTTTTAGAGTTCTACTAGGACTAACAAATTCACTTAGGTAGAGAATACGATTCTCTTGAGAGTTTATATCTTGAACAGCCCTCTGTCTTTTTTTGATTGCGGGAGTGAGGGCTTTTTGTTCTTCGCTTTCGGTTCTTTGTAAACTTTCTGCCCATACAGGTCGCACAGGAATAAGGGCTAATGCCCCTGCCAGAAAAATTGCCATCTTCATACTCACGTCCCCATACATCTTTGCCATTAACCACCGATCAGGTTAATTAACTGCTAATTAAGAATTATTTTTAATAGCGAGTTAAAAGATTGTACAAAGTGAACGTCTATATTTTCTTTGTGAAACGGACTTTTTTCTTTGTGAAACGGACTTTCCGCAAATAATTAATTTTTACCTTAAGCAGCAACTGCCATCTCACACTTCCGCTTTGCGGTAAGATGTGAGATGGCAGTTGCTTTAAGTCGGCAGAGCCGCCCAACGCACTGCCTCATGAATTGCGCGTGAGGTGAGGAGTGATGTAAGACCAAAGTCTTCAGGGCGTAAAAAATCCATGAAGTCTGAGGCAATCCCCAATGAATTGGGAAGCCTACACTGTACCGTCAGGTCAGTGTAGGTAGTTCACTCATTTGATATGACTTGGGATTGACACCAAATTTGCGCCGAAAGGCGACGCTAAATGCCTCTGGATTGGTATAACCTACGGCAGTAGCAACTCTAGCAATTGATATATCCTCTTTCTTGAGCAAATGTTGGGCTTGTTGCAATCGATAATTTTGTAGGTAGCCAAATACTGTTGTGCCAAAAACTTGGTGAAATCCCTGTTTGAGTTTACGCTCGTTGAGTCCTGTCTGGCGGGCTAGTTCCAGCAAAGACGGGGGGTTGTTTAGTTGACAAATCAAAATATCTTTCGCTGTGTAAAGTCGTTCGATGTCATCTTTTCTTAACTTTACTGGGGAGATGCGATCGGGGTTTTCTGTCCAATTGCTAAATTGTAGAATTAATAATTCCAATGCTTTGGCTTCAAGATACATTTGCCGCATAATTCCCTCATAAGGACAATGCAGAATTTGTTCAAGTATTTGCTGCATTGCCATAGTGTTTTTGCCAAGGCATTGATGAAACTGTGTTGGTGAGTCTACTTCCATAATCTGCTGCAAGATTTCTGGAAGAAATTTATAATCTGAATTGAACGATTTGAAATAGTCAATATCTGCGTAGATCATGACTAATTGAATTGGTTCTGTATCCCGCCATTCTTCGTATTCTAAGATACTTGGCAGGTAGTAAAAATAGTTATAACCATAGACTTCCTCGTAGTCATCTTTTACACCCACAACACCAGGGGTTTTCACTCTAGAACAACTAGATAAATAAAATTTAGCGGTGAATGGAAATGAAGACTCGTGCTGTCGTTCTAATTTCAGGGGTTGTGACAGTTGAGCTTCTCTGATGTGTATAGTTAATCCGTTACGCAGTTTAATAATGCGATCATTCCCTCTACCAAAAGACTTGAGCAACTTATAAGTTCCTTCAAAGCCACTTTGGTGATAGATGATCTCACCGTTTTGTTGAGCTTCCTCAACTAAGTCCGTGTATGCTTGCTGTGAAACCAGAACTGTCATTGCGACGCTAAATAATTAAAACTATTTCTCAATAGTTTAATCATAAATCTAATTTTTTCGCAATTGTGTATTCTCAATTTGGCGTTGTTTGCAAGTAAGAATTCTCTAACAGTTGCCAGATTTCGTCTATCCAATCAAGGTGTTCTGGTTTCATCAAACACGAGCGTAGACAAGTGATCTGGTCTTGATCGCGTTGCATTTCTGGATAGATGTTAATGAAAAATTCTATCGGCAGATGGGCGATCGCTAAATGCAGATTATTTTTAGCAGCTTGAGTAAAAATATCTTTGGCTAGTTGGGACGCAATACTAGCACTCTTGGCTCTGGGAGTCCAAACCAAAATATCTAATTCTGGAATGAAAGGTACAATAAACCTGCCATCAGCTTGAATTTTTTGCCACAAAGCCAGTGCAGCCGTTCTGGACTTACTCAGTTCAGTTGCAAATTGTCCCTCAAGGGTGTAGGGAAGCAAACGCTGTGTTGCCCAAAGTGCAACGGCGGAAGCTCCAGGGCGAGAACATTCTAGGCTAATTTCCCCTAAATGTAGTTCAGAGGAGGTGAAGTAAGTAAAAGGACACTCGTGTTGATAAAAAGCCCCCACTGTGGGGTCTGAGAAAATTACGCACCCACAACCGTAGGGTTGAAGACCATGTTTATGGGGGTCAATGACAAGAGAATCAACTGCTGATAAACAGTCAAAAGCCGCTCTAGTGGTCTCAGCTAAATTATTCGCCAAAGTAAAATAACCACCATAGGCAGCATCAGCATGGATGCGAAAATTATACTGCGATCTCAACTCCAAAATAGCTGGTAGCGGGTCTACAGAGCCAGTAGCGGTAGTACCCATTGTGACTACAACCGTACCAACATCACCAGCTTTGAGCAGATTTTCTAGAGCATTGACATCGATTCTACCTTGGCAATCGCTCTTGACAGATGTAAAAGGCAGACCAAGCACACCACAAATCCGTTCATGTGTATAATGTGACTGCTCTGAAGCGACAATTTTTAAACCTGGTTTGACCTTTCCAGCCACCCACAAAGCCTCTAAGTTGGCGATCGTTCCCCCACCACAAAGATGTCCTAAATGAGTTTTCCAGCCGAACATCTTCGCTATTTCTTGAACAGTCTCCTTCTCCATGAAGGTACTAGCTCTTCCTCCATCCAAAGCATGATTGTTGGGATTAATCCATAGCGACAGCATATAAGCTAAACGGGCAATCGGATGTGGCGGTTTTAGCATTTGTCCCACATATAACGGATGAGGATAAGGAAAGTTATCTTGCATCCGTGTTGCGACTTCCAGTAAAACAGTCCGTAGGTTATCTAATTCGTACACAGAATTAAATTCTGGCATCCTCTGAAAACCTATTTCTAATTGCTCAAGTGCTTCCAATAACAATTTAAAACTTTCTTTTTCTAGCATCAATTAATCTCAATATATTTACTAGTTGCCTTTTTCATATTAATGGAACGGACAACCATTAGATACTTGATGATGGGGATCAATTAGCCGTAAACGATTTTGAGCAAATTTGTCTAACACATCTATTGCTGTACTTTTATCACAACGCAAACTGCCCATTTCACCACCGCCAAACTTTTGACAAACAGCCTTGTGGGCAGTTGCCAAACTAAAATAAGCAGTCACAAACTTTTCATATTGCGGTTGGAGATCAGCAGGTAGTTTCTCAAACATCGGTCGGAGTCCTTTCCAAATCCTAATCAACCAAGAATGTTCCCAAGACATCAGCCCACTAAACTTATCTGACTGGACATAAGGTGGAGTCATTGTTGGCCGCACTTGACTTTCAAACTCTTGTCTACTAAAACTACCAGCTAGCTCCATAGCTGCTCCTGAAGCTATCATCAATTGAGCTGCTGTTTCTAGTTCAATTTGTGCTGCGAGGATATTACCGACCGCAAGATCCATTTCAAAACGGCTCAAGCAAATAATCAAACCCTGAATATTCACGAAAAATGACCAATGAAATCCTTTCCAAATATTTTGTGGATCAACTATGGAATTTGGCTGAAATAATTCACTTTTTATATTAGTTGAATTAATCTGATCCCTGTTGAGTTGATTACAGGAGTTCTGCATGATTGCCTGCTTTGATTAATCTAAATTTCACTGATTAAGTTTAGAGATCATTTATAAAGTAAACCTTAAATTGTAGGGTGCGTTAAAGCAGCACGTAATGCACCTAAAAATATGGTGCGTTACGGCTAAATTAGACTTTTTCAAACTCTCAAATTCCTACACAGCCGTAATATACCTACTTAATATTTACTTTATAAATAGGCTCTTATTCTCAATCTAAACTAAAAACTCTAACCTGTAAATAGGCATAAGCTTCAAATCCTTGTTTTTGCAGTTTTATCTGCACTGGATTGAGGTTATGACAGTATTGATTAAGTTCGATAAAAGCTTTATAGGCCACAATCAAACTCCTAACAATACAAATAGCAGGCTGATTAGTTTTGACGTGGAACACATCAAAATAATTATCGAAATCCTCTACTTCTGAAACTTTCAGGGAAGTTTCTGTAGAAGATATTTCTACTGTTAAGACATCTGCTATTTCCAGGTTTGCTAATTCTTGGTTAATAATCGCCAATGCTGCTTGATGAGAAGTCTCCTTGAGAGCTATTAATAATTGGTTAATTGCTTGGTATAATTTAGTTTTTTCCACCTCATCGAGTTGCTCTTGGATGGGTAAGTCTCCAGGGATAAGTAAATATAATCGAGTAGAAAAAATGTTATCGGTCATGTGAGGGCAACCTTAGTTTGAGGGTTGATGAGTTAATAGCCCTGTTGACCTATTGAAATCAGTGTTGATGGACTAATTGTTATATTTGAGGAAAAAATCCTGCTGTCTGTAGTTCATTTATGCTATCTTTCATAGCCTGAACAATGTAGTTAATATCTTCATCTGTATGAGATGTAGATAAAAAACCGCCACCCTCTCCTCTGAGCAAAACTCCTCTATCAAACAGGTGATAACGTATTAAGTTTATGCCCATCATTAAGGTAGCGACATCCGCAGGAAAAGCATCTTCTAGCAAAATAGGGCCGAAAAATGATCCAAATTGCGTCATGCGGATAGGTATTTGGTTAGCTGTAAAAAAGATATTGAGCTTTTCTACATATTTTGGACTTTGGACAAAAAGAAGTTGGTTCGCGAGTATGACTCGCGAACCAACAAACTAGTCATCAGAAATTACCCCAGTTATTTTACAAACTGAGTCAGACTGAGTTAAACCCCTAAAGCCT
>JAESGB010000230.1_pt1 | contig 11795 bp, 11 predicted proteins | sample 9266211 | NCBI WGS metagenome assembly JAESGB01 (sample SAMN14514844, study PRJNA621659) | algae metagenome | isolation source: Goleter apudmare HA4340-LM2 and co-occurring heterotrophs from cave wall... | place: USA: Maniniholo cave, Kauai, Hawaii | collected 2009-07-28 | reverse complement strand
GGGGTCGAATCCGGCTGAGGGCGAAATGACACCCTAAGCCTCGGCACCCTTCGGCCAGAGGTATTCGCCGGTGAGGAGGATGTGCGCCCACCCGAGCGGTGAGATATGGGCCAGCAGGTGGTCGGGCGTATCGAGCCCTTCGCGTCGCCGGGCTTCGACGGCATGGCCGAGATGCAGGGTGTTCCAGTAGACGATGACGGCGGTGAGCAGGTTGAGGCCGGCGATGCGGTAATGCTGCCCCTCTGTCGTACGGTCGCGGATCTCGCCCTGGCGACCGATCCGTAAGGCGTTCTTCAGCGCGTGGTGCGCTTCGCCCTTGTTGAGGCCGACCTGCGCGCGGCGTTGCATGCCGGCATCAAGGATCCATTCGATGATGAATAGCGTCCGTTCGATCCGGCCGACCTCGCGCAGTGCGGCCGCCAGATCGTTCTGGCGCGGATAGGCGGCGAGCTTGCGCAGGATGCGGCTTGGCGGGACCTGCCCTGCGCTCATGGTGGCTGCGCAGCGAAATAGATCGGGCCAATTGGAGACGATCAGCGCTTCGCGCGCCTTCCCGCCCACCAGCGGACGTAACTCGCTCGGCGTAGCGGCGGGATCGAACACGTAGAGCCGTTTGGACGGAAGGTCGCGGATGCGCAGCACCAGGCGGTAGCCGAGCGTGGCGCTGATCCCGAACAGATGGTCGGTGAACCCGCCAGTGTCGGCGTATTGCTCCTCGATCCGTCGCCCGGCCTCATTCATCGTCAGCCCGTCGAGCAAGTATGGGGCTTCGCTGACGGTCGCAGGGATGGTCCGCGATGCAAACGGCGCGAAGCGGTCGTTGACGTGGGTATAGGCCTTGATGCCGGGATCGTTGCCATAGCGAGCGTTGACCGTGTTCATCGCCTCGCCCTGTCGCGCGGCGGGGTAGAATTGACCATCGGCGGATGCGGTAGTGCCCATACCCCAGACCTGCGCCATCGGCAGATCGCCTTGTGCGGCGACCACATGGGTCAGCGCCTGATCGATCGCCTCGCGTTCGACGTGCCAGCGCGCGAGCCGAGAGAGTTGCCAGTAATCATGGGTGTTGGAAGCCTCGGCCATCTTGCGCAGGCCCAGGTTCAAACCCTCTGCGAGCAGGACATTGAGCAGGCCGGTCCGGTCGTCGCACGGAACGCCGGTGCGCAGGTGCGTGAAGGCCTCGGTGAAGCCGAGCGCGGCATCTACTTCGAGCAGCAGGTCGGTAATACGGACGGACGGCAGACGGCGGTAGAGATCGAGCACCAAGTCATCGATCCCATCCGGCGCGTCAGCGGTGAGGCGATCGATGCGCAGTGTGCCGTCCTCGATACTGCCTTTCGGGATCGTGCCGTTACGCGCGGCGCGACCGAGCCGGGCAAGGCCATCGGCAAGACGGGCTTTGCGATCGGCGAGCCAGACATGCGGATCAGACGGTACGGCCAGCTTCGCAGCATGCGCGACTTCCATCGACACCAGGACGTTGCGCAGGTCACCATACCGATGCGAGCGGTCGAGCCAGATGTCGCCCGAGCGTAGCGCGTCACGCAGGTGGAACATGACCGCGACCTCTCGGAGACGGGCATCATCGTCGCCCTTCGCTCGCAACTGTCTCCGCCATTTGGAATGCGGCCGCAGGAAATCGTCAGTCGCCGGGGGCGTGCCTTTGGTGGCGATGGCGGTCACCGCGTTCAGCAAGGGCCGGGCGACCGGCGCGCCTTCGAGGTCGAGGCAGCGTAGCATTCGCGGGGCATAGCGACGGAAGCGGTGATAGCCCTGATCGACATGGGCCAGCGGATCGTCGCCCAACGTGTCTGTCAACGTCCGGGCCGTAGCGGTGAGGCGGGTCAGATGCTCCCATCCCGCCGCACGCGCGATCGCATCGTCAAGCGACGCACCGTCGCCATGCGCTTCGAGCAGCGATCCGCCGAGCGCCGCGAAGCCCGCCAGCGTCGCAGTGACCCCACCCCTGCTGTCTGCGACCCGTGTGTCATGCAGTTGCTTCGCCTCGCGCCAGGTGCGGCCAACGATCCGGTCATGCGTCTCGATCACCGCATCCGCAGTCGCGGTTGCCCACTCAATGATACAGACCGCGAGGATGGCGCGACGCCGGTCGGCACTCAGATCACGCAGACCATCGGCAAAGTACCGTTCGCCCTGTCGCCGCAACCTGGCGACGCGATGCGGTGGGACTCCGGCAAGCAGGCCGGCATCGAGGTCCATCGCACGCAGGAACTCCAATCGATCGAGTAGCCGGTTCGCCGCGGCGGAATTGTTGCCCGGCTCGATCCGGCGCAGCCAGATGAAACGGCTGATCGTGCCCGGCAGCATTTCAGTGGTCAGCTCGTCGAGCCGAGCGCAGGTCGCGGAACTGAGCCGCTCGGCGATCCGCCGTTCAATCCGGCGTTCGGCCGCGACGAGCGCATCCGCGCACAACCGCTCGATAGTCGTGATCGCGGGCAGGATGGTCATAGTGTCACGGCAGCGAGCGATGAAACGCCGGGCGAGATCGTCGTTGGAGCGTGCCTGTTCGGCTTCGGCGAACAGCCATTCACGAAAAGCCTGCGCTCGCGGACCCTGTCCGGGAAACGTCCTGTACCCATATACAGAGCGCAGCACCTCCATGTGCTGCTGGCGGGTTTGGCGCCTGACGGCGTAGCGGACGAGCGTATCGCCGGCGATGCCAAGTTGAGCCCCCAGGAAGGTGGATACCGCGAGCGGGATCACTTCGCCGGGCACCAGCATCCGGCCCGGATGGCGCAGTGCGCAGAGTTGCAGGGCGAAGCCGATCCGGTTTTCCGGCCGACGCCGCCGGTCGATGTGAGCCAAGTCGTCATCCGCCAGAATGTAATGCCGCAGCAGCGACGCCTCGTCGGTCGGCAGGTCAAGCAGCGCCGACCGCTGCCGGGCGCTCAAGATGTGGCGTCTCGGCATGTGGCAGTGTCCCTGTTGAACAGAAGTCTGTTTTGGACAACACTCACCCCACGCAAATCAAGGGTTTTTGAAGCCTGATTTCAGGAAGGTTCAATTGGGACAACGCGCCGCCATCTACGCCAGGGTCTCGACCGCCGACCAGTCGTGTGAGCGGCAGCTGTGTGACCTCGCCGGTTTCGCCGAGCGTGGCGGCTATGAGGTCATCGACGTTTTCCGCGAAACCGCCTCAGGGATGAAGGCCAACCGCTCGGCGCGCGCCGAAGTGATGAAACTGGCGCAGGCCCGCCACATCGATGCGATCCTTGTCACCGAACTCAGCCGGTGGGGACGCTCGACCCAGGACCTGCTCGATACGCTGAACCGGCTGTCGGGTTGGCGGGTATCGGTAGTCGCGATGAGCGGCATGACGTTCGAGGTCGATACACCGCACGGGCGAATGATGGCTACGATGCTCGCCGGCATCGCGCAATTCGAGCGCGACATGCTGAGCGAGCGCGTTCGGTCCGGTCTCGCCGCGGCGCGGGCGCGGGGTCGCAAACTCGGGCGACAGTCCGGCGACCGCCCCAAGTCCGACCGGCTCGCCCCCAAGGTGCTGGCGCTCGTTGCCGAAGGTCGCAGCTATCGTTGGATCGCGCGCGACCTCGGCCTCAGCAAGAACACCGTCGCCGCGATCGTGGGGCGGGCGCGGTTGGACACGGCCCCTGACATTGAAATAGCAGAGTAATCAGTTTTCACCTCCCGCCCCCGCCGAGAGGGCGCCAGTCGCCCCATATCGGCCTGTCGCTGAAGCTGCCGTACATTCATCGACCAGCAGATTGGGTGCCGCTTGTCGGACGCGACGCCAGTCTAACGGGCAAACCTGCTGAACAACCCCCATCCCGCCAAGCCGGCGGCTGTACCCAGCGTACCGGCAATCAGATAAGCACCGACCGCGTTGCTCGGGGTGAACAGCCCACCCGTGACATAGCCAATGATGACGGCGCTGCTCGTGACTGCGCCGTAAATAGCTGCAACCTTCCCATGGTGGTCGGTCGGCGTTTCGTTTTGCAGCATCGTGCGTACCGCCACATTGTGCACGCTGTTGGCAACTCCGCCGAATACGAAAACCATCCCGATCAACATGATGGTGGCCGCGCCGACCAAAGCGGCGCTGCCGATCACCAGCATGGTTACGCCAATCATAGTGGCCGCAACGAAAGCCAAAGGAGCAGGTCGGCGCATCGGCCGCGCACCTGCCGCGAGAGCGCCCAGGATCATGCCGGCGGCCCAGCAAGCGGTTACCAGGCCAAATGCGAGGGGGCCTTGCTTCAGCGTCACTGTGACCAGGAACACGAATGCTACATCTGCGATGGCAGAGGCAAAGACCTCCAAAGCCAGCGATCCTGTCATCACCGTGATCCGCCGGTTGCGGAGGATCGGCCAGTACTCGGCGAGCAATGTACGAGGTTCCTGCTCATCCGGCGCTATCGGCCGGCGCAAGCCGCTGGCCAGGATCACGGTGGCGAGCAAGACGTAGCTGGCAGCATCAATGAGCAAAGCACTGCGCGCGCCGATCCACGCAATCAGGATACCGCCCGCTACCGGACCTGCAAGCATCCCAACACCGCGCACAAGCTCAAGCACGGAATTCGCGCGGCTGAGCGGCATGCCAAGTGCTGTCGCCAGTACGGGTATAAGCGCGAAGGTCGCCGTTCCGCTGATGGCGAAGCAGATGCTGAGCACGCTTGCGCCAACGAGCGTCGGCAACATCGCCGTGTTGCCGGCAATCCAGGCGAGAAGCGCCGCTTGTGCTAGGCCGGTGACGACAAGTATTCTGCCAGCATCACGCCTATCGACAAAGCGACCGATGAACGGAGCAGCGATTAAACCAGGTAGCAGCTGCGCAATCAGCAGCATGGGCACGGCAAAACGCGTCTCGTTCTCGGCAGCCCGAAACATCAGAGTGATGAGGGAGATCTCGTCACCAATGGTGGAGACAGTTAAGGTCACCAGCACAAGCCAGCCCCAGCCCGATCTGATCCGTACAGCTACCGTCCCGGGTCCCTCCATAACAGGCATTTGTCTGAGGCCGGGTGCTGAAGCAACTTATTTGCCCGGCGGGCGCTCGACCGGAAGATATTCAGGGCAGTGCTTCCGCAAAGCCCGCTGCGTACAGAAAAACCGGGCGAACTCGAGATGGCAGCGAGTAGAGGATCGCTGTCGGAAAGCCACCAGTCCGTTCTCCAGCCAAACCCGGCCATTTCGCTTAGGGTGTCATTTCGCCCTCAGCCGGAACCGACCCCACTTTGCGTGTCGCCGTCCGGATCCGCCTCGGAAAGCCGCAGCGCCCGGCGGGTGATGACCACGCTGACCGGCGCGGCCTTGCGCCCGCGGCCGCGCGCCTCGCCCGCGTCGGCGGGCGCCTCGCCCTCGATCAGCGCGAGATCGTAATCGGGAATGATGTCGGTACCCGCGATCTGCTTCAGCGCGGCGCGGAAATTGGCGAGCGGGTTCTGATAGCCGATCTGCAGCCGGAAGGTGGCCAGGTCGACCTCCAGCGGCTCGGCATCGGGCGTATCGGGGCCGGTCGCGCGCGCGACCTCGTAGATGCGCCGCTCGATCGGGCCGAGCTGAAAGTACGCCGCGGCATAATCGAGCACCTGGCGATCGCGCAGGATCGCGCGGTACAGCCAGTCGCACAGCCGGACCTTGACCGCCTTCAGCCGCTTTTCGCCGGTGCGCGTCTTGGAATAATGCAGCCTGGCCTCGGACAGCCACGAGAAGAAGCCTTCCTCGCCCTCGCCGCCCGCCTCGATATTGGTCTTGATCTGCGTGCCCTGGAGCCGCTCGAGCGCCTCCGACAGGCGCTGGTAGGAGCGCGCCGAATGGTTGGAGCCGGTGACCGAGAACAGGTCGTGCGCGGTGAAGACGAAATCCTGCTCGACCTGCTCGCCCGCCTCGAGCTTGGCCGCCATCAGGCTGGCGATATAAAGCACGATCTCCTTGTCGTAGATCGTGGCGACGCCATTGGCGCTGGGGCGCACCTCGATCGAGATCGGCCCTTGGTGATAGGCGAGCGGCTTCATCCACGCGCTTTTGGCGAGCGCGAAGAACGGGAAGGCCATCAGCGAGCGTTCGCCGCGGATCTCGCCGGTCAGCGGGCTGTCGAGCTGAAAGAGGTCGCGCTGCCCGGGCTCGCGGCGACGGGCGGGGGCTTTAGGCGTGGTTTTCGACGGCGTTTTGGGCGTTGCCGCCTTGGTCCCGGCTGACTTTGCGGTGGGCGCCTTGGCGGGTTTGACGGGGGCTTTTTCCGGCGAACCGGCGGGCTTGGTGGGCATGTTGGATTTCCTACTCGAAAGCACGAACTTTGGGGAGAAAAAGCCGTCCGGCCGAGGGAAAGCGGCGACCGGGCGGTGTTGGATTCGTGCTTTCGAGTAGGAAATGGATGGGCGGAGAATGGCCGCGCGGACGGTGGCGACGTGCTTGTTCGGTCGGCGCGGCGATGCTTTGCGCGGCGAAAAAATCCGTTTTGAATGTTTCGTCGCGGCGGCGGCTCGGCTGGTGGATTGTCCTGCCAAGTGGCAGGAACGCTTTACCAGGCTGATCGTTGCCCCGCGCTGTGGCGGGAGGTGTTATGCGTATCGAACCCCAATTCGACCCGATCTTTGACCGCGGCGAGCAGCGCGCCGACGACCGCGCACGCCCCGAGCGCGCGGCCTTTGCCTTTGACGGTTGGTCCTACCAGCCGATCGCATCGCAGGACGTGCGGCGCGCGACACGGCACCGGCCGACCCGCTGACAGCCGTGCCCTGCGCGCAGTTGGCTTGGTTCGATTAGGTAGATAAGCCGACATGTCGACAGCTCGACGTGTCAGATCATGACGCGCTCGACCTCGTCGAGCGTCACCTCGTCCGAGCGGCGGTCGTATAGCTGGGTGGTGCGGGTCGAGGCGTGATTGGCCATCGCCGCGGCGCGTTCGAGCGTGCCGCCATTCTTGAGATAGGCGGTGATCCCGGTCGCGCGGAACGAATGGTTGCCGATCGCGGTGGCGATGCCTGCCGCGGCCGCGCGGCGGCGCACCATCTGATAGGCGCTGGCCTGGGGCAGGGGGGTCTGGCTGAGCCGCCCGGTGCCACGCGCGACCGTGCGGAACAGGGGTGACTTGCGCTCACCCGCGAGATCGCAGCCCTGGATATAGGCGTGGAGATATTCGTCGAGATTGTGGTGGCAGGGCATTTCGTGCCGCTTGCCGCCCTTCTCGTGCAGCCGAACCCACAGGCGCCGGTTCTGCACGAACACGTCGTCGACGCGCATCGCCAGCGCCGCCCCGACCCGCGCAAAGGAATAGACCATCAGCCCGATCAGTGCGCGGTCGCGCAGCCCGATCGGGGTCGCAATGTCGATCGCGTCGATGAGCTGGCGCGCCTCGACCGGATCGAGCACCGGCGTCTTGCCGCGCCGCACGCTATAGGCGGGGCCGCGCACCGAGACGGCGGGGTTCTGTGCCACCACCTGCGCGCGCACCAGCCAATCGAACAGGTGGCGAATGCCGGCGAGCCGCTGCTTCACCGTCGGCACTGAGACGGTGCGGCCGAGCTCCTCGATCCAGGCGGCGACGTGCAGCGGCTGGATCTGGGAAAGGGCGTGGACACCGCGCGCGGCGCACCAGTGAAGGAAATCGGCGACGCCGCGGGCATAGGCGCGCCGCGTATGCGGATTGCGGATCGCCGCGGCGAAGAATTCGAGGAAATGCCGCTCGGCCTCCGGCCCCGTTGCGACCACGATCGCGGGCAGCGCCAGCCCGGCCCCGCGCGGGGCGAGCGGATCGCCGGCGCTGGCGGGAGGGGAGGGCAGGAGCGCGGACATGGCGGCGATCCTAGCAGCGGGCGGCGCGGTGTGAATCCCTTTCAGGGCCGTGTTGTCATGTTTTCCTGTCGATTTGTCGGCGTGTCGACATAGTCGATGTCGTTGCGCGCCTAGACGTGATTTGGTTGTGCACAAGATCACGAAAGGCGTGACAAAAAAGCAACGCCGCGAGCGCCGTGGCTTGCCTGAAGACGAATTGACATGGAGCCTGCAACCAAGTCAGGGGATAAGAGGTTTCGGCCGTGCGCGTTTCGCTTGTGGCGAAGGATGTCGTGCGTCTAAGAGGAGAACCCATTATGATCACCAAGTTCCTGACCGCCGCTGCCGCGACCGCCATGGTTGCCGCTCCCGTCGCCGCTTCGGCTGCTCCGGCTGCCAGCCTCTCGGTCGCCAAGTCGGCCCGCGCTTCGGCTCCGACCACCGGCGCCGAAAAGGCCGTTCCGGGCGGCAACGCCATCGCAATCGTGCTCGGCGCGCTGGTCGCCGGCGGCATCATCTATGCCGTCGTGGACGCAGCCGACGACGACGACAATTCCGACAGCAACTAAGCTGATCGCCGGCGCCCCCACAGGGGCGCCGGTATTCGCGGTCACGGTGGCCGCTTCGTTACACCGCAGAACACCTGCCGGCCCTCTCTTGGCCGCGCCCGCTGCGCCGCGCCGGCACCGTGCCGCGCCTTTCCCCATCCGATAACCTGCGCTGCCAGCCCGCCCCGCAGCTGATGATCGGTGCGCATTTACGTTGCCCCGCATCGCTCCTCCACTGTAGGTTTTCCTGAAACGGTGGACGGAACTGCCTGTGCATGGCGCGCCCTAAAGCAGTAGACGTTTGCCTGAAACAGTGGACGATCAGCTTCCCGGTTAGGCCGATCCTAGTTTCCCCCCGCGTTGAGAAACATCGGAAAGAAGCTTTTCTGGCGTTTGAGCTTCAGCACGTCTCCGACACCGATAGCGTTCGCGCTGCGGCGCTCGCCGCCCCCAGGCGTAATGACCTGGACATCAGGGTTCTCGATTATCGCCTGATGCACATCATCGGTGTGGGCTGGCGTCGCGTTGTATATGCCCTCGTAGAAATCCCCCACTTCGATGACATCGCCGGACTCTGAGATCAGGCGCGGAATATCGACGAGCAGCTGGTTGCGGGCCTCTTCGCGACCGGAGAGATCGAAGAGGTACAGCGCGCCACCATCGTGGCTCGGATCGTAGGACAGCATGTTGAGCCCAGACCGACCGAAGTGCGCTTGGGTGGTGCTGTTCTGATGGAGCACATTGTTATATACTTTTCGGGCGCGGTAGATGTTCGCGAAGTGGATCAGCCAATAGCGCCATCCACCCGGATTATTGATGGAGAATGGACTTACGAACGGCGCGCAGGTCCGGAACGTCTCAAACACAAGCCGCTCCGCGGCGCCAAGCCACAGGTTCTTGCTCATCGCCCCTTCGAGCTGCTCGAGATCGGTAGCTTCGATCCCGAACGGACGAAGTTGGGCGGCAAGCTGCACCGGGTCCGATTTCTGCAGGAAGGAGAGCAGCGCTTCGATAGCGAACGTGTAGAAGATCTCGACAGAAGGATTCGACCGCATGATGTCGAGAAGGGTGGTACGCTCGACGTGGCTATGGCCGCATTGGTCGAGGTTGAAGATAAGGTTGCGATAGCGTCCCTGTGCGAGCAGCTTCTTGATCGTGGGGTATGCCGTCTCGAAGCTCTCGGTCAGATATTCGACGCGGAGATGAAGCCGGGGCACGTTGTCTGCGATCTCGGCCTGAAGCGGCGCAACGTTGGCGCGCAGGCTGTCGATCGCTGCCGGGCTCTGGTCGTTGAGCACGAGCAAGCACTCCATTGACACAAGGCCGAAGCCCTGTGCCGCGCGCATCGTGTTGATGGTGTCGATTGCACGCTGCGACTCCTCAATGAAGATGAGCGGCGAACCTGGCGTGCCGCAGGTGTACCGGCCACCGCCCGCGAAACCATCGACGATCGCCAGCCGGAATTGGGTCTGCTGAGGGAGCTGACAGCGAACGCCAAGATACTGCGCGAAATACTCGCGGAGGATCTTATGCTTGCGTCGGGAGTGTTCCTCGAGCGCTGCCCCGCTCGCCCAACTATAGGTTTCTCGGCCATGCAATCCTGTCGCTTTCGGGCTGATCATAAAGCGGTTATGAAACCGCTGGGCATTTCATCCCAAGTCTGACCACGGTACTCGCGCCCGTTCGCCTTCTTTGACCGCTTCTTGTTGTCCTTGCCCCAAGTACCCCATTGTTTGAAGAAGAAGGCTGTCTCGTAGGCGATGCACTGATCATGGATCTCATCCACCCAAGCCTCGCGGATCGGTCGCGCTGAACGGCCACTTTCACCGCCCACGATCGCCCAATCGATCCCTGTCAGATCGATCGCGCCGACCGGCCCGATCAGCGGCTCGAACGAGATGAAGCGGATGGCTGCCGGCACCGCGCGAAGGTGGTCGACGCGCTCCACAACCTCGGCATCCTCGATACTGGTGCCCAGCCAGACATTGGGCAGCACCTCACCGATCAGTCGGCTGACCACCGCTGCCATGCGCTCAGGGCGCTTGGTGAGAATCTGATAGTGATGGCGGGGCGTCTCGCGCATGACGTGCCATACCGCCTGGATAAAGGCGTCGCTGACCTCTTCATGGAACAGGTCGCTCATTGAATTGACGAAGATCTTACGCGGTTTTCTCCAACGGTATGGGATCGCCAGGGCGGCCTGATCTTCGCGCACGACACCCTGCCATATAGTTCGCCGGCCGCTGCGCCGTGTGAGTCCGGCGTATTTACCGACGCCCATCGCTTCAAGACGCCGTGCCATGTCCATCGCATAGCAATGACTGCAGCCGGCGCTCACGATCGAGCAGCCGGCGACCGGGTTCCAAGTCGCGTCAGTCCATTCAATCTCGGTTTCAGCCATGCTCCACCGGTCCTACGCGCGTCGCAGCTGGTGTACTATATCGAGAACGGACAGAGAACAGGAAGGATGGGCGGAGCCGATGCAGCCTTGGCAACCGTGCTATCTCATCTGAATCGTGAACCACACCAACTTCGTGTCGGTTGAGGCGCATTAGCGCGTGCTGTTCGATCACATACGCCCCTTCTGCATCGCCATCGACCGGACCGTACCCAGAAGCACGAATGTGCAACTACTCCGCAAGCGGCCGCACATTGGTGATGGTGATGCCAACGTCCGCGCTCGCCAGCGGGCCATCGGTCGTGAACATCTCCGCCTGCAGGTCGATCGCCAAGGCAAGGCACGCTCGGTCACCAAGCGAGAGGCCAAGCGCCTTCGTCGACGGCCGGAGGTCGCCTACTATCAGTGCCTGGGCAGGAGAGAGCGGCCGGACGTCGAGGTGAAGCCCGCCAAGCGCCTCACGCACCTCGTCGAGCGGCAATCCTCGGTCTCGAAGCTTGGAGACGACCTCGGCGAGGTTGGTCGTTCCGATGATGCTACGGGTCAGGACGTCCGCTACCCGATCCGCCCCGGGCTCGTCATTCAGCAGGCAGAGCAGGGCGGGGGCGTCGAGGACGACCTTGCTACTCACGCTCCGCCTCGCGCCGGCGCTCCGCAATCAGCTCGTCAGCCAAGCCGACGCCTTCGGGCACATACCTGCGCAGGATCGCGCGAGCACGTTCAAGCGCTCTAGGTACTGATCGTACCCGCAACTCGCCATCGTCCACATCGACGAGAACGGTGTCACCCGTGGCGATCCCGAGCTCCCGGCGCATAGCCGCCGGGATAACGAGCTTACCACCATCCACGATCTTGACCCTCTGTGCTTCCATCTGCACTGAACTCGCTTGGCTGACCCGATCACCAAAATGTACCGCATGACGTCGCTGATGCATAGCACGAAGGAGGGCACTCCTACGCTCTTGGTGATCAGTGCTCGTTCATGTCCGTGCCCAGTAGCTACTTAGGCCTGGTTTGTTGAGCTAGGCTCGACAGGATCGGCGCTTGCTATTCCGAGCCGGTTGCCGCAGCACTGGCTCACATGGGTGTACCCA
>JAESGB010000229.1_pt1 | contig 12043 bp, 8 predicted proteins | sample 9266211 | NCBI WGS metagenome assembly JAESGB01 (sample SAMN14514844, study PRJNA621659) | algae metagenome | isolation source: Goleter apudmare HA4340-LM2 and co-occurring heterotrophs from cave wall... | place: USA: Maniniholo cave, Kauai, Hawaii | collected 2009-07-28 | reverse complement strand
ATATTACTATTTGTTGGGTCTCTGGTGGCTATGCTTTTTTCTGCTCGTCACTATAAACAGGATTAATCATTCATTTATTCGCGAGTCTCACTCGCGAACTATTTTCTTTTTGTCCAAAGTCCAATAGTACCAAGTCGCGTGGCTAATTCTTTTTCATCGCGGGGTTCGAGTTTGACTGGTGCTGAATTTTGATAGGCATAGCCGCCCCCTTTGCGTGACTTTGATGTACTGTTTTGCATCTGTATCAATGCCCCCTCAAATCGTGCCAGTTTGTGAGATAGTTCTTCGAGTTTCGTTTCGACGTTGGTTAATCTTGTTTCTTGTTGGTCATTGGTGCTTTCCCTCACACTTTCCTGGAAGCGAAAAAATTCCTCTTCCAGTTGATACAACCGAATTTCTACACTCACTTCTGTACCCGGTACATCGCCTAAGATGTGGTGTAGTCCTTGAATGACTAAATCTGTAGCTGTAGTTTGGCGTTTCTTGGCGGCGGCGCGAAGTGCATCAGCTAATGCTTTGGGGAGTTTGAAGTTGATGGATTCGCGTTCTACGTTCGCCATTTCTACACGCCTTATGTACCCTGGTACAGACAGTTTACCGCGTTGAAGGATTACCTTTGAGATTTTTTCCGAGAACCGGGGATACTTAACTTTTGAACAGCGCGACGTTTAGTTTCTTCACCGCGACGATCATATCTGGCAGTCAACTCTGGGCTGGCATGTCCAGCCAGTTTTTGAACCGTGGAAATATCAACCCCAGAATCCAGCAATTGAGAAATAAAAGTGCGACGGAAATCGTGAGCCGAAAAGTTAACAATTCCCACCTGTTGTCCACGTTTTTGTAAAATGAATAGCACCGCTTGGGATGTTAGCCGTCGCAGCACAACTCGTCCAGCTTTGTTGACATGACATAACAGAGCGCCAGCAGCAAAACCTCTGATACCCAACCAATCTGCCAAAATTGTCAATCCACTATCAGGGATATAAACAGTACGGTCTTTTCCGCCTTTACCTCCACGTACTTTTAAAGCACCCGCGTTTTCATCAAAGTCACTTAAGTCTAAATTCACCACTTCAGTTCGGCGCAATCCAGCACCGCGCAGGATAGTAATTAGTGCCGCATCTCTGTAACCAGTGGGAGTGGGGTCATTAAAGCATACGGTCATCAAATTCACAATTTCAGTCTCAGTCAGAGAGCGTCCCCGCAACTGTTTCGTGACCTTAACATTAGGAATATCCACAGCACGAGCAAAATCTTGAGTATCCATTAACTCTAACCGTAAAGCTTCTTTTAACACTCGCCGTAAAGCGCACAGCATTTTGTTGGCATAAGCTGGCGTGTAATTTTCAATCAACACAGCACGTACCGCCGCCGTATGCTTATAGCGCAATGCAGCCCAGTCGAGAGTCATGGCATCACAACTGCCATTGGTTAATAATCGGGCAACAGCATCTAGAGCGTAACGCATAGCCGGACGTGAACCAACACCCAGAGAAGACAAATAGACAGTCGCCGGATGCTCAGTCAGGGCAGTAGGAGCAGCCAGGGACAAAGGAGAAGCGAGTTGGTGGGTGTCAGTAGATTCAGACATTTACTTATCAGAACTAGCATTCTCACAAGCCATATTCTGATAACTAATTTTCACTCTAAACGGGGACACAATGATCGCCAATCTTATCCCTCCATCGGCAGCACATCCTCCGAGAGCCAGTCGTAAAACTGTGGCAGCATCGCAGCAATTTCCTGTAATTCACTCGCGGCGATCGCTTCCAGTTCTAGCACAACATTCCACCGCCAATCCCCAACCCATCGCTGGAGAATTCCTTTGACAGCTTCGGCTCCTTTCACCATTCCATCTCGCAACAGTTGTACACAATTAAGTAAGAAATTTGAATTAGTTTCGGTAGTATCCGCCCCCTCAAAAAGGGAGTTTCCTATACCAACATGGGGGGGGGTGGATACGGGAGCAGAAACTCTTTCAAAGCTAGTCGAGGACTGGTTTTCAAGGTAAGAATTACGCTGTTGCTGACGGTGAGTGATAACTTGTAATGCAAAATCTAAATCGGACTTAGACAAGGAGAAAAATTTCACCTGCATTCCGCGAGGGCCTTGTTTACGGCAAACTAGCTTTAGTCCCAACTGCTCGACTAGGGTAGCCAATAACCAAATCGGTTGACAGTCTGGTGGAACTGTAAAACCAAGAATTGTCTTGATGTGAGCAGCGCATTCTTTGGCGATCACGGTCATATTATATAGATGTGGGTCAGCCGCAGTGATTTCCTCTCCAGCTACTAACCGCTGAAGAAGAAGATGCAACCCCAAGTTAAACCGAGCTAACCACTTGGCGGAATAATTGCCCCAATCCATACAAAATGGTAGTTTGTGTCGTTCGGCGCGGTCTTTATCGGTGACAAAGTTTGGTGGTGATGGGTATTGTTTGCCAGTTTTGGAGTCGGTAATGATTTCCAGGTGTGGTGAGAGAATAGATTCCAAGGATGCGATCGCACCAATTAATCGACCGCCGTTGTCTTTTTCGACGAGAGATTCAGTAACTTCCATACCGTAGGAGTCAGAGATGCGGAATTTTTCACACTCGTTAATTTCGTCAGGTGAAAGGTAATCCTTGGTTTGCCGTGCGCGGTACTCGGATTTAGAGATGGTATTAGCCTTGGCGACGGCATGATAATGAGCAGCATCTAAAGCATCAGCAGCATTTTTGAGAAATTCCCAAGTTTGAGCATTATTCTCATCACCCACTGGCTCTAGGGTATTACCCATGTCGGACAACAGCGATCGCAGGTCAGCCCGAAGATTATTGAGAGATTGGTGACGTGCAGCTTTAATTTGACAGTAAGCCTCCATTGCCCAATCTTTCTCAGCACCACGCTTGCCTGTTTCTCGGTCGATTCGCAGTAAAAAAGCCGTGATTTCGTTCGTTTGAAGTAAGCGTTCCTTAATTTTGGTAGGGTTAGTGTCAAGGTAGCCGAATGGTGGTTTGGCAGCAACCCAAACATGAAGCGGCACTTTTGGACGGTAACGCCACAGATGCTGGGCGCACTCGGTAGCAGTTTGTGAAACTCCATGAAAAACACCAAATACCAAATCAAAATGATATTCAGGAATGTCTACACCAGTACCCAAACTCGGAGAAGTTAATAGTACATCTATATTTTTGACGGCGTTAGTGATGTCTTTAATAAAGGCCACATTTTCTTCAGAGCCAGAGTTATCAGAGTGAATTGACCACACTCTCAAGGAGGAATTGGGGCGGGGGGCAGGGCTTGAAGAGGACAAGGGGCAGGGTGCGGGGTGCAAGGGGGAGGAAATTTCCCTCTGCTCCCTGCTCCCTGCTCCCCTGCCTTGAAGTTTCTCCCCTGCTCCCTGCACAAGTGCTTCTTCTTCAACTCTGACAGCTAACATCCGTTCAAGTTTCTTAATAAAGCGCTTCGAGTCCGAAACAACCATAATTTTCTGACCAATCATGATTGCAGCTGAGATTTGAGCAACCAACGCAGAAGAATCTTGACCTTCGTACCAATAAATGGTGCGATCGCCGTTGTTCCACTCATTCTTAATAATGTATGGCTGTTCACCTTCTGGTCGCATGGACTTGAAAAACTCAATGGTCACATCATCCATGTGTGCATCTGCAATCACTACCAGAGGTGCGTTGTAGACAATATGGTGTAATACTTCCAGGATAACTGCACGGTGTTCTTTACAGGTTTTGCTTAGTAACAGGTGCGTTAGGTACTGGCAAGCTTCATCAATGAAAATGCAGCCATATTGTAGTGCCTGGGTATTTAGCTTATGTAAACTGTCAATGGTGATACTGAGCGCGATCGCACTCGCCATACCTGTGTACCCCAGATTAGAATACATTTCGGTTTTTAAACGTTCGGCTAAATTCTTGAGTAAATTCACCCGATGCCCATTGTTGAGAAATTTTCGGTCAGGGTGAGCGTCACGCCAGCGTCGCAAGAGTTCAGTTTTACCAGTTCCCATGTCGCTAACCAGCACCACCAGCCCTGATTTTGGGAAAATCACATATTTTGGTTTCTTAGCAAGATCCGATTTTTTGAGCTTGTATCGTGTTTTTCCTTTGTGGCCTGCTGGGATTTCTTCTGCTTCCTCAAGAAATAGAAATGGTTCCTCTAGCTGATCTGGTTCCGGCTCAATACGTATTATATTCCCCTCGGCTGGTGAAGTGCTTGGCTCCTCAATCAAGACCGCATCGCTCAGGTACTTACTATCAATTATCACATCGGGTTTGTACTTCCTCAATCCCCGGTGCTTCATCAAAAATGATTGCCGATATTCTTTGAGCGATTGGGCATCGTTGACGATCGCGGTCAATAATTGATTAGCATCATCACCCCGTTCGACTACGAAATCATCTACACCTTTTTCGGGGCCTGGCAGTAATGCTACTTCACAAGTACAACCTTGAGCTTCAATTGCAATACCTGTCCGAACCGTTGCTTGAAATACTGACCAACGGGTTTTCGGCTTGGTTTCGTAGTCAAACAGAATTTGGAACTTGCGTCCTGGCTGGGCTAGTGGTACTAAGTCTGGGTGAAGGCGCTCGTCAAAATCCTTTTTCCCCACTCGTCCGTTCCAGATGCCAGGAAGTGCTAGAGCTACAAATCCTAAACTGAGTAAACAGGCCGCCTTCTTCTCTCCCTCACACAAAATCACAGGTATTTCGGGGTGTCGCTGTACCCATTCCCAGAATATCAGTGGAGTTAGTCTGTCTTGTAATCGCAGCGCCAGGGGGCAGTGGTAGCGTTTGATATTGTAACGTTTTGCAACCAAATCCCAAATGCAATCAGTTATCTCAAAGTAGGTGACTCGGTTGGCTGTCTTAGGTGGTGACTCGTACTTAACTGACTTTCCTTTTTCCCAGTCAAGTCGGGGATTGGTGGGTTTTAGTCGTCCCCACTCCATTGGTTGCCAGTTTTGTTGCGGGTCTAACCCCGATATCCATAATCCCCCTGCCATTAAATGCAGATAGGCTTTCAAAAAACCGTCCGTCACTCTTCCGGCGTTTTTTCGGGGGAGCGATGGGGAGATGAACAGGTAATCATAGATCGCATCTCCTTCGATATGCCTGAAATTACGGGCGATGATCTCAGGATGAATGGCGCTGCTAACGGCTAACTCATGATACTCGGCTGCCGTTAGATTATTGGGGTATTCAGAAAATGTAGTATCTGAAATCTCAGACAACACTTGCTCCCCAATACCCGATTTTTGTGGGCATTGGTCATTTAGCACAGTAGATTCCTCTGATAGCTTGGTTGTCCAGTTTCAGAGAGGGCTTTTTTCAATTCGCAATTCGCAATTCGCAGTTCGCAATTATGCTTCTAGTCTTTTGGTGGAGCGAGTAAGTTTGCTACAGTCTCATCCCTGTAGTTTGTAAACTACAGGTGAAGTAGGGTGTTGTAATATTCAACTACACCAGTAATTAGATTTTTGCAACGGCGCTAGTCGTCTCCCAGAGGGAAACGCTAAACTGCGAACTTGTACGCTCGCCTGTCCTGAATCTCGACTTCGCTTGATTACTGCGTAGCCGTACCCCTCCGGGGAAGAAAGCTACGCCCAGCCTCTCGTAGAGAAGCCCATTGCGTTAGCGTAGCGGGGCGTTAGCCCATTGCGTTCGCGTCAGCGTGCCGGAGGCTCTATTGCGAATTGCGAATTGCGAATTGCGAATTGTCCTTGCTGCTTTACAAAAATTTATTTAATGCAAATATAAATTTTCTGCCAAATTGCCAAAAAAAGCAGCAAGGACTAGCTGTACTTTTTCCTTTATCGCTATAATGGCAAAGTAAAGCCGCGTGGGTCTTTATTGACAAGTCAGTGGTTTTAAGCGTCCAAACTTTCCGCCACTTACTTAGTCATCAGGAGATTAACCCCGCTCTGAAATTATTTAATTTTGTCTATTCCGGGCAAAGCGTTACTCCTTAGTGCGTTTTGCCCTTTAAATTGTTTGTATCTTTTTTACCTCCTTTGATAACCTGCTTGATCTTACAGAATTTTGGTTATTTTCGCATCTAGCAAGATTCTGATTGTTGACTTTCGTTACCTCCTTTATGTTTTGTGTAAGGTTTTTCTCAAGCAGTTTAAGGCATTGATTCAGCCTTAGATAGGCGCTCGAAAACTTGTATGTTGGGTTCGTCAAGTACAAACCATGTTTAGTAGACTGACCGATTTTATCAGCGCTCGCTGGTACCCACTGTAAATAATTAGTTGCAGCGTCAGTCAACCTTTTCCACATTTTTGATTTAACTGTGACGGTAATGATGCGTCCGTCGCAGTCGATTTCAATCTTTTGCCAGTTATTTTCTATTGTTTGGGCTTCAGGTAGTTCGTTGATTTTTATTGTTACTTCTAGTTTGACTGTTACCATAAAGCTCCTGTTAAGATGCGTAGACGCTTTGCGGCTTGTCCTTGGATATCGAGGTTTGTGAGAGATTAAAAGTTTTAATAAGCCCCAAAGGATCAGTAAAAATATATTTTTTGATTACAGGCTGTAAAGTAAAGCTGATTTCTTTAGATATTGTATTCTTAACACTTTCAATCAAAGACTGACGTTCAAGTTCTTCTAATGCTTCAACTAGCTCAGATGTTGATATATTTTTTTCTGGGTTATGATTAAATTCATTTAATAATTGTTTAAAACTAACAAACTGTGAATTAACTGTTATTTGTTGCGCTAAAAATAACATAATTTGGCGTTGGATTTGATTTAAGGAGTTCTTAAATAAATCATTAAGCATTTGTTGAAACTGTCGGCTAACAAATGTAGTTTTGTTTTCAAAAAAAATCTCAGTACTACCAGCAAAAAAATGATGAATTCGCTCAACCACAGCTTTTAGTTCGGAAGGATTGCCATAGTATGTTTTAATTAATTCGTAGCATTTTTCTTTATCAGTTAATCCTTGTTCAGTCAAAATCTGCATGGCTGCATCTACGTCCAATCCTTTGATTTTTAAATATTGAATAGGACGATTATTTTTGATAAAGTTATCGAATTCATTTGGGAAAATACGGCTGGTTAAAAGTAAGCTACTTTGATGTTGTTCTTCTATTAAGCGACGAAAAAATAATTTGTAATCTAATTTCTGCTCAAAATCGCTATTTTGAAAAATTGCATCTACTTCATCCAATACAATTAAACAACGACGAGATTGTATCGCTTTAAGTAATATTGTAATTTTTGCTTGTGGGTACTCAGTTTGAAGTGAAGATGATTCTATTGGTTGGATAAGTTCTATTAGATCAGTTACTAAATCTTGAACTGATGGTGCATGAGCGACAGATTTCCAAACTAAACAATTAAACTTGGTATCAGGATTTACACTAATGTCAGTCAATACTTTTGCGGCAAGTGAAGTTTTACCAATTCCTGCTATCCCTATCAAAAATACATATTTTTGCCTATTTATTAACTCTCTTATATTTTTCAATTCGGATGCTCGTCCGTAGAAATTAGACAAACTAGGCGGTTCACCTCTGATCTCAATCAGTTTATTGGGCAACGGCTGCCCTTGGTTTAATTTAGGTTTTTCAGAATTACCATACTTTTCTAGAGATAGTTTCTCCAAAAAGTCGCGTAACTTTTTTTTGGTGATCCTTTCGCCAGATCCAATAGTTGCAGATATTATGTTCCATAATTGAGGTGCTAGGTGTCGTTGTAGGTAGTTAACGGTATAAGTAGAGTTTTTCGATATTTCTTCATAATCATCGTCATTCCATGCGCCTTTCATTACAAGAACTTCAGCATCAGATAGGTGTCTGCCTATTTTGGTAAACACTAACTCATCTATCACAAGTAAAGCTTCGTCAAAGGTGACTTCTTCTAAACTACTCTGGCTTGGTTCTACAAATGTGTTTCTTTTTGCCATCAGCGGTATAAGCTTTTTAAAGTTTATTCTTTACTGTATAAATACAGTTTATGGAGTTAGTGAGTGCCTTGGCATTATGTTGATACCTATCATGGTTACAGGGAAAACGCATCTAAAGTACTCTTGATCACGACCAAGATTAAGACCCAACGAAAAATCAGTATTTCTGGCTTGATTTATTTTCCAAGGCTGAAAGCGATCGCTAAAATTTTTGTCAATAAGCAGGGATTAATGAGATTATTCTTGAGTCTATGAGAAGAAACTAGTCTTATTGACATGATGCGGCCGCCCTGATCATGGTTAGGATTGGAGATGACTTGCAAAATGCTGTGTATAAGCTAAATAGTACTATAAATTTCATTACATAGTTAGTTCTTTAAAGTCCATATCATACAGATTTCTAATGAATTCAGAAGAAAGCATAATGGAGTTACCTGAAATAGCAAAAGTAATTAAAACTAGGCTGCAAAGTATGGTGTATGAGGATCGAGTCTGTCAGATTTCCATTCTGCACAGTATGGTGGATGAAACTTGGGTCTGTCAGATTTTAACTAAGAATTTTCTAAGCTAAATAGCTTGAAGCGCTTGCAAGCAAACAACATCAGCCAAGAAAAAAAGTATTGTACTTAATTGATGGCTAATGCTGTAATACCTACTGATTGCTATAAGTATTATTTATATGACTTCCTACTGTATTAATCCATTTTGTACCCAACGTGAAAATCTTGACACATCGGACAGATGTGTTGGTTGTGGGACTACTCTTTTGATTAACAATCGTATTCGGTTAATTCGTCCTTTAAAAGAACTCACAGACAACCCCGATCAAAACTTTGATGTTTTTGAAGTGGATGATGCTGGTACTGAGCATCATCCATTTGGGAAACGGCGAATCATGAAAGTTTTGAAATGGAATACAAGTAAACTACGCAAATTTATTGAGCAAGAGTATTTAGCATTACAACTAATTGAACATCCAAACATACCAAAAAGCTATATGGATGACTTCTTCACATTTACGCCCACTAGTCCGCTAGTTTTACACTGTTTAATTATGGATAAAATCGAAGGAATTAATTTAGAAGAATGGATATCACTTAATGGAAGAATTTCACAAGAGTTAGCATTAGAGTGGTTAAAAAACTTAGCTGAAATTCTGGATACAATACATCGCTCTGAATTTTTCCATAGAGATATTAAACCTTCCAATATAATACTTCAACCAAATGGTCAATTAACATTAGTTGATTTTGGTGCTGTCCGACGCATTACTAATACTTATCTTTCTAAAGTTAGTGAAGGTGGTGGAACTGATACAGGTAGGGGAGGAAGGTATGAAGTCACAGTGGTTATTTCTCCTCGTTACACACCTCTAGAACAAATTGAAGGGCAGGCAGTACCGCAATCGGATTTTTTTGCTTTGGGGCGCACTTTTGTTCGTTTGTGTACAGCAACAAAACTAATAGACTTGCCAGCAGATGAAAAAACTGGAAGGTTGAACTGGAGAGATAAAGTACCTCAGATCGATAAACCTTTTGCTGATTTTATTGATGAATTAATGGCTTTTTCTCCGGGAAAGCGCCCACAAACGGCTAAAATTATTTTAGAAAGGTTAGAAAAAATTCAAGAGCAAAATAAATTTTATAGATTAACAAAGTCTAGAGCATTTAAAATTAGTGTTTTGCTTGGATTATTAATTTTAGGGGCTATAGTAAATTTCAAAATACTTTTACCCATAAGAGCTAAATTTTTAGTATCTCAAGGAGAGAAAGCTGAAGCAGCCAATAATTCTCAGAGCGCACAAGACTTTTTTGATTCAGCTATAAAAATTAATAGTCAAGTTAAAGATGATATTGCAAAATTTTATTTTAATAAAGCATCTCGTAGTACTAAAAATTTAGAAGATGCCAAAAGGTATTATGAGATATCAATAAAATATAATAATCAAGATGCAGATGCTTATGCTAATTTAGCTTTTGTATGCCAATTATTAAATAATTTTGAATGTGCGATTACTAATTATTCTAAAGCTTTGCAGTTAAAGCCTACCTGGGAAGGGTATTTTGGGCTGGGAACTTTATATGATGACCAGGGAAAAAAAGACTTGGCAGAGCAACAGTATAACTTAGCCCTAGAAATTAATAGTCAAGCAGCCCCTGTCTTTAACAATTTGTCGAGACTGAAAAATATAAAAGGTGACTATGATGCAGCGATCATTTTAGCGATGGAAGGATTAAAAGAAACTCAAAAACCAGAATTGCAAGCTGCGTTGTATAAAAACTTGGGGTGGGCAAAATTAAAGCAGAAGATGTTAGATGAAGCCGAACAATATTTAAAAAAAGCTGAAAAATTAGATCCTCAAAGAGCAGATATTTACTGTTTGATGGCACAAATTCAAGATATTTTAGGTAACAAAGATAATTCCTTCCTTTCCTGGGAAGCCTGTATGACACTTAATTCTGAGCAACCAGAAGTCTTTGGTTGGCGACAAGATTTATTACAGCGAATAATTAAAGAAACTCGCTAGGTATAGTAAACTACGAATAAGTGGTTTACTATACAAGAATTTGAAATGTCTCGTACTTCAGTTAACAAATTTTTTTTTATTGCTCGATTTACAGCAGTATCAATATCAACTCTAGTTTTTTTATCATCTGCTAGTGTCTGGGGACAGCAGCAAACATTAGAAAACAATATGTGTGACGAGCCAAGTGGGCGAATTTATAGTAATGGCGATCGCACTTGGAAAGCTGGAAAAAAAATATGTTTAGGGGAGAAAATAGAGCCGGTTGACGGAAGTACGGTCACAGTTCTTTGTTTCTTAAATAGAAAATTTGTATATTTGAATCGAAGTACAATATTTGATGCACAGGTATGTGCGCCACCATCTAATGAAGCTGTACAGTGTTCAGTTTTAAATATCTCGCTTTGCCCACGTAGTTATAAAGGCCCAGACGATGAAAAAAATTCACCAATTGTAAATAGTCCTTACGGTAGTTCAATTATAAATAATAGACCCTACATTTCTTGGCGTTCAGTGGCAGAAGCTGACAGCTATACAGTAGTGTTAAAAGGTAATGGTGTTGACTGGGAGACAAATGTAGAGAATACTACGTCTATACCCTATCCAAAAGGGCAAAAAGAATTGCGGTATGGTAATGCGTATACAATCACTGTAATAAGTAACCGTGGTGGTAAGCCCTTAAATTCTAGTCAGTCTCTAGTCTACCTTTTACCTTCCAATGATATTCAGCAGATTTTAGCAGAGGTGAATCAGGTAAAAGAATTGGAATTGTCACCTGATGAAGCTGCTTTTCGTGATTTAGATACTATATTTATGTCCAAGTTTCTTTTAGATGAAACAATTAAGATATTGAAAGCGCAAGTCATGGCAGGTAGCCAAAATCCAACACTCTTTAGAGTACTTGGTGATCGCTATCTGGGAGCATTATTGCTGGAAGAAGCGAAGCAGAGTTACACAACAGCAGAACAATTAGCAAAAAAAAATAGCAACATAATAGAATTAGAAAAAATACAATTTGGATTAAAATCAGTGGAATTATTAAAAAATAAATAACTGCATTACAGCCAAGAACCAACGAGTAAAAATGCAGCCCAATGGAAGGGGTGCTGATATTTAGGGTTTGTTATCATTTGTAATTGTGCTTGGCGTAATGCCTCTGATTTAGTTAAATTATTTTTTATTCCTTTATAGAAATTTTTCATAAGTAAAGCAGTAGAATCAGCATCTACTTGCCATAAAGCAGCAATTGTACTTCTAGCTCCAGCTTGTGCTGCTATTCCTGCTATTCCTAACGCTGATTTTTTATTGCCTTTTGCTGTTTGGCAGGCACTCAAAACTAATAACTCGATTCCCTCTTCATCTTGTTTAAACTGAGTTTTTTCTTTAAGCAAATCATTAAATTCTGAAATAGTAATTGGTTTATCCCAAGCAAGAATCATTGTTCTGTCAGAAATCGAACTAAATTGAGCATGAGTTGTTAGATGTAGGGGTAAAAGTAGCGAAGCTGTCACCAGCCGCCATGTAATGCTTGAAAAGCTTGTTGTCAGTGGAAGGATAATATTGCCGGAATGGCTTGCTTATGCTTCCAATTAACTGCGGCAACATTATGCTT
>JAESGB010000226.1_pt1 | contig 12861 bp, 10 predicted proteins | sample 9266211 | NCBI WGS metagenome assembly JAESGB01 (sample SAMN14514844, study PRJNA621659) | algae metagenome | isolation source: Goleter apudmare HA4340-LM2 and co-occurring heterotrophs from cave wall... | place: USA: Maniniholo cave, Kauai, Hawaii | collected 2009-07-28 | reverse complement strand
ATATTACTATTTGTTGGGTCTCTGGTGGCTATGCTTTTTTCTGCTCGTCACTATAAACAGGATTAATCATTCATTTATTCGCGAGTCTCACTCGCGAACTATTTTCTTTTTGTCCAAAGTCCAATAAAAACGAAAATGCTTTTAAATTAGTAGGCGATTGCTATGGACAAGTATCAACTGAGATTTACGAGCGCTTAACTCAAAGAGAGCAGCAACAAGATAAAGAATATCATGTTATTCAGCATCGCTTTGGCTGGAAAGATGGAGACGGAGAAGATACTAAATATCGATTTGGCAAGGGAACATTACGACCTTACGACTTTAGTAAAATAGAATATACTGACACCAACAATGAACCTAAAATTGATATAATTCTTCCCCTGTCAAGTTTCAAAGGCACAGATAAGGATCGCCCAGGAGGGGCAAGCAAACTCCAAATCCAACCAGGACTCTACAAGCAGAAAATCTGGCTAGGCGAAAAGTCGCAATCAGAGCGAGGAAAGACAGCGATATCTCAACTATTAGCATCATTCCCCCAAGGGGTTAAAGACTTTGCGGAGGAACTAGAAGCCCAAGCCCAAAAACTAGCCGAATCCCAAAGTGACCCCAGGAAAGTGGCTCAACTTTTCTGTGAGAAATATGAGAAACGTAAGGCTTTCACAGAAAAACAGAAAGCCTCCCTGGAACAACAAATTACTGAGCAAGTTGCTGATGGTTCACTTGTCAAACAATTAGAATTACTCACTTGGAATGAAGCTGAAGAACAATTTGAAGCAAGTGATGATTTGGATGATAAAAAAGATGATTTATTAATGTACAAGCTCATCAAAGCTGACTTGATGAGTGGGCATAATCAGATTTTAGAAACAGAGAAGGTCAGAAAAGAACTTACCAAATTTGTCCAAGGTGAGTGGAGGGATATCGCTCTGGGGCGGACACTGACCTTTGATAGAGGCATGATTATTCCAAGTAAGCAACTGAAGAATGGCGAAATCTGTGTACCTTGGTTAGATGAAGGAGAAAAAATTCTTAACTTCCGTTCACCATTCCTCAATTCCAACGGTTTATGCGTTTCAATTAATAAGCTTGTCGATGACAGTCTAGGGCCAGATGGTGAACCATTAGAAGGCATTATCGTCGTCAATGATGAAGATTTAGAACGCATCAAAGCGAGACTTCAGCCCGACGAAGTAGCACCCCGCGAAACCGAATCAGAACGCCAGGGGCGAGATTTTGATGGTGATTGTATCGGCGTGGCATTGGCTAGTAAGTACCCCAATTTTACAGCAGAAGCCGAGTATAGGAATCAGATAGAAAATGCTTATGCTCCTACTGTTAAAGAAAAGAAACAATCATTTTATCTTAACGGAGAACAGCCACCCTTTGAGCAAATCGCTATTCACATGAGCGATGGCATCAGTGTTGGTATTATCAATAATCAAGTGACTGCGCTTGAAGCCTTTGAAAGCGAAATTGAAATTCTAAAAATCTACGGAACTCCAGAGCAGAAATCGGAATATTTAGACCGAGTATTAGAGCATTATGAAAAATTATTAGAAGCAGAGAATACCGAACAACCAAAGCCAATTAGGGAAGAATATAAACCTTATATACAATCTGTTGTAGCACTCGCTCAAAACCCTAATAGAACCCCCGAAATCATTGATCAGGCGATGAATACTAATCGCCAATTATATCGGAAAATGATTGAGGAGGCGTGTTACCACAACCAAATTGCGGTGGATTTATTTAAAAGTTCTAGAAAGCCTGAAATGGGTTTAATTAGAGAAAATAGTCGCTATTTATATCGCCAAGTTAATTATATTAAAGACAAAAAATCTCCCACAGCTTATTTAAACGCCGGCATCAAAACTGATGGTTATTCTCCAGTTGAATTATTAATTAACCAAACCAACAAATACTTCAATCAATCCCAACTAGAATCACGCCCTATAGTTCAATTCAGCAACCTATTTAAAGATGTAGAATTCACTCCCCGACAAAGATTCCGTGCGATCGCCGCCAAGTACGAATTCGACAAACTGTACAACGCTGCTGTAGCGATGGAGCGACGGAGGGAGAGTGAGCGTGGCCCCAGCGCCATCATTGAAACCCAGCAGGGTACAAAACTGGAGATTACAAACCTCCTTCGCCACAAGCACCCCGGTATTTGGAAGGCGCAGACTATCAATCTGAAGCTAGAAACGGACAAGCGCTCCTCAAAATTAATTGCTCTAGCCCAAATCGACAACGAACTTGGTGATAACGGTCAGCCCAAATTCCGTAAATTGGGAACAGTCAGCCCACAATCGGTTGAGGAACATGGATTTAAACCGGGGATGTCAGCCAGCAACGCTAAGTTGCTTGAATTTAAGCCCGAACTGACCAAAGGGCAAACTAGACTAATGTTCCAGCAAGCTTATAAATTCGCTGAAGAATTTCGAGACAGCATCCCGGAACAAGAGCGATTGTCGGCGGCGGCGGCGGCGTGGAGTGTGGGGGCGGCTCGTCAGGATGAGCTTGAAGATAAACAGTCTGCCGTTAAAGCTCAAATCCAGAAAAAGACACCCAATTTTGTGTTCGCGGCATTCCCTGATGAGATTGTCTCCCGACTGGGGGAACTGCAATTCACTGATTTAAGAGTGGGGACTTTGGGAAGTGAAGCGAATCAGTTTAAGGGGAAAGAGTGGAACCCAGACGAGAAGTACTCTGTAGAAATCCGGGCTAGTGACCACCCACAGGGGCATGACCGCCACGGTTCAAGGCTGGTGTTCGTGCAAGACAGTGATGGCGAATATAAAGAATTTGCTGCACTAGAGCCGAGAACTGCACATTTACCCATTGGCACGAAAGCGCAAGTTAATATTTTGCCTGGGGAAACGGCGACGGCTAAAGCTACTATTGAAGTGCCAGGGAGAGAAGCAGTAGAGTTCACCATCCGAGAGATTAAGAAATTCGCCTACGCAGATAAGGCTTTCCACTCCGAGCCTGTGACCCTGGAAATTGGTAAAGTACCAGTACCCACAGGGGTAGTCAAACTCAAACTGGATGGTAAAGTATTGGGTGAATTAGATGCTGATTCCATCAAACAACTCCAAGCAGTAAATTACGTCAAAGATGGCAATCCGCTTAACTTAAAACTGACCACCATATCAGAATCAGAAAAACATAATGCCTTTGCGATCGCCGAATCGCTCAATGGGAATTTATTGAAGATTGATAAGATTAATTCTTACGATTATAAAGATCAAAAATTCAATGACCAGAAACACAGAAGACTGACCCTAGATGTACCCCAATCTCAAATAAGAGATGCCGTGTTTTTGAATGGGGAACCTTTGGGAGTGTTATTTCTAAACAAAGATAAAGAAGCTCTCCGGGAAATAGGAGTGCTTAATTATGGTAAATTAACGCCAGTTAATGTGACGCTTCAGAGCAATTTCAACACAACAATGGTGCTGAAAGTTGATCCGACAACTGTGGAATATCCCGAAAATTGGACAAAGGAAAGTCAGGCGTTTGGAACACAACAGGTCAACCCCGAACAGCAGTCGGCAATAGAAAAAACTGCACCAATTCTCTACAAAATTAAAGAACGCCCCACGATATTATTTGCTAGTGCTGAAGATAAAAAGTTGGGAATTACTCAACTGGCAGTGGACAACCATAAAATTGCGACTGTGACGAAATGGTTAAGCCAGCAGAATGTAGCGTATGCCCAAGTGCCACCAGAAGATGTGTCTTTGGAGACTAAGAAAGGACTGGCGGTTTTCAATTTGGTGAATTCATCTATTCCTGAGTCGGTTAATGTGGCAATGACCAAGAAATTTGGTCAGGTGATTGAATCTGAAACTGAGTATCAGGACAAAGTGCGATCGCTTCCTGACCGACCAAAGCATCTCAAACTGCCACAGCCAATCGTTAGTACAAGTGCAACTAAGGTTCAAGCTGTAGAAAACAATCATGGCAGTAATCAACAAACTCTTGCTCAACCTCAACCCCAGCCTGTCAATAATGCTGTTGCATCTGTGGCTCCTCATCAACCGATAACAATAGAAGACTTGCGCTCATGGTGGCGTACATCTGATAAATTGGGTAAGCCTGAAGAATACAAGCAGCGAATTGCAGAAATTGCCAACGAGTTCAAGGTTACTGGGCAATTTTCACCCCAGGCGTTGGAGGCAATGGAGAAAGATACAGTCAGTCGAATCGCCCAGATTTCTCAGAAATTGGCCTCAAATTTGGGTCAACTGGAGCCGGATGGTACTGCCCGTGTCAGTGGGAAAATCTATGATTTGACTCTGAATACTGAGCGTAGGGATTTGGCGATCTCCCACAAAAACGGCGATGTGATTCTGGATGTGCAATCTGGGCAAGTGCAGATCAGCAGAGTTACTCCTCAAGTTTTACAGGATTTTGAAACTGCGAATAACAAGCTTGATGAAATTCTCGAAAAAAATCAAAAGCAAGCAACAGGACTGCAAAGGTAGTTTTTAACAAACAACTCAGAATTAACAATAAAAATTTTCCTTATTAGTTACATATTAGAACAATTGGAAGCGTGGATATTGTTCTATCAATACAAAAGACGTTACCCTTTCGTTGAATATGATTCGCCTCTAGAAGAAATTGTGTTTAACAGTTTATTATTACTGCCTATAATTATTGGCTATGAGTTAGAAAAAAGATGTTACAAAGAATTTGGAGAACCCTATGTTCCGTTTGACGTTCTCGAATATCGAGAGCATCTTCATAAATTACGCCCAGGAACAACCTTTAAACTGGCTCATCTTACACTAGAAATTGTGAGCGAAGGATTCTGCAAGGGATATTATTTATGCAAAGATATTTCAACCGGACAAACAGTAGAGCTTTCTAGGCAAGTCATTTTACGGGCTGCATCAATAAAAAAAATAAACCACTCTTGACAGAGTGGTAATGAAACTATTTTCTGCGGTAGGAGAACAGGAAATCGTAAACACCCGGATATCTGGGGATGTCGATTGTCAACTCCTTAACCCAATCCTGTTTGAGTACAAAGTCGAACCAGTCGCATCCTGTACACCCATCCACATCTCCGATGTAAACCACTCGGTCGCCGGAATAATTGATCAGGCACTCGTATGCCATACGGCTCATAGGTGGCCAGCACAAAAACAGGGTGTGGTCGGGGTACTCAGCTACGGTGCTAGGGTCGCCAAATTCAACTTCCGTCCATTTATTGGAGCAGTAGCAGTTTTCGTAGGGCTGCTCATCGAACGCCCGAATGACCCCGCCAGCTTCCTGAACCAGATGCGCCCAATAACCAGAGCCAGCGCCGATTTCGATAATCGGTGACAGAGACACAAGGTATTGGAGCGCTTCTTGATTTGGGACAGCCCAGGCGAACCGTTTTGCCAACTCTATTCTTTGCTCCGAACGGTCAGAGCGAGAGAGTTGGTTAAAAATTTGTAGGTACTCGTTCACGCGAGTTTTCCTCCGAAAGACTACGCCGATAATTAGCGAAGCGTTTGCGTTCGGAGGAATCGCAGATGTTATTGTCGGTCAGTTATAAAAAAACAAAAGGGGTGCATCCCAGTTTTTATTCCTCAGTAAAACAATAATCTTGTCATTGCGAGGAGGAACGACGAAGCAATCGTATGGACTCGTTCTTATTGAGGGATTTTGCGATTGCTTCACTCCACTTCGTTGCGCTCGCAATGACGGGCTAAAAAAGTGGGATGCTCCCAAACAAAAGCCCCAAAATGGGACTTTTTAAATAATTAGTTGTTAGCTTTTACGCTGGTTTCTGTCTGAGTCTCTTCATCAAAAACAGTACCGTCTGCGTTGTCTTCTGATTCCCATCTTCCAGTTAATCCACCTTCAGAACTATCTTCTGGTTCGGTTGTAGTAGTATTAATTTCAGTCGGATCAAACATTAAGAGTACTCCTCGTTTATGGAATGGCAAGGATGTCCAGCCAATTAAATTATGAATATTCGCTTGCCCCAAAATTTAATGATTTTATTTTAGTTTTAATTTTCCTCGTCTCTGCCAATACCCAATGCCCTAAATTTGGACTTAACATCATCCCATTGCTGACCGCAATAATAGTATTCTTTGGTTTGTAAATTCACCAGATAATACCCAGGTTTACCACCGTTAATTCTGAACAGTTCAATTACCACTTTCTTCTTGGTAGTGCCGTAGAGAAATTCTAAGTCACAATCTGTTGGTAAATTTAAAGGATTGTAAAATGTTTTCCCTTTCCAAAAGTACCAAGAAGATTTTTCTGGAGTAATCTGACGTTCTACGATGCGATATTTAATAGGATGTACTATCTTGTTCATTAATGAAATGTAATAGTAATGCTACTATTTTAACTTAATTCCCATTTCTGGAAAAAAATAAGCCTCCAAGGAGCTACTTGGAGGCTGTCATCAATTAGTTTTCTTCCTCTTCATCATTGATATCAAGTCTATCAATGATTTCTTCTTTCTCTACAGGGTTGTTGTCTCCTGTCACTGGGTCTACTTCAACCCAAGTTTCATCTTTTTGAGAATAGTTGAAGACTTGAAATGCTGGTATTTCGCCAGCATCTTGACCATTTCCTTTATGTGATGGATCTGACATAATTTGCTCCTTAAACAAAAATGTGTTCAAGTGCTGCGTTTTCACACAACACTTTTTCACATCATTTGCGCGAAGCTGTACCAAACACCTGCTTTGAAGTTGCGTGTTCGCTTCGGCGGTATGGGTGGCTAACCCAAAATTCCGATCACCGCCGCCAGAACAGAAGCAGCTTGTTCGCCTGTTGGCACAAACACTCGCTTGCGCCAGTCAATGATTTCAGTGAAACAGCCGACAGCCACCAGAGAGTCAGCCAACGAGAGGGCATTGACTAGTTCAATCCGAGGTTCGCCAGCAATATAAGAACGTCGCAAAGTTACGCCACCTGGAAGTTGTTGCGTGTAACTTTCATTCAGTACCAAAGAAACAAGTTCTGCTGGAGAAAGCAGCTTGTTCTTAAGTCCAAGTTGTTCGGCTACAGACTCAATATCCTGAGCATTAACTACTCGACCCAGAATCTTCTGGCCATCACTGGTTTGCAATCGAAAGACTCGACTACTGTGCTGTGGCAAAATTTTCCAAATGGGTAGCAATATCCCTGTTACCAAATGCAGGTAATCAGTAGTGAACTTGGGCAACTGGTCTACTTCCTTCGACCAAGCTGCAATAAACGCATCAGCCGAAACCTGCCGCCAAGTTGATGACTCAAGCTGTTCTATTGATACGCGAGTTTCTTTCTGCGGTCGAATCAACAGAACCCGTGGCACAACACCACCTTGCTCATCGAACATACTGTGTGTTGGAATTGATACGGCAGCATAACCAGACTTCTCATTGATCATGAGCCGCCCTTGGTACTTGTCTGCAAAATCCAACATCTCAGCAGCAGTTCTGATGTTGTTCCTCTGAACGCGCTCAATCTTCAAATAATTGGTTACGCTCCCAGTACCAGAGTGAGTATAAACTGATTCTTGGCTTTCGATGGTGAACTTTTCAGCCCGAAGTGTTTCTACTCCGGCTTCAAACACACCAGCCGCGATCGCTGCCTCAATCTGCTGGCTCAAAAGCAACTCGAAACGCTCGAAAATCACATTCTGCATAGAGATTCGTAAAGCCAACAGTCGGTTTAGGAACTGACGCAGGGGTGGAAGATCGATTTTCATGCCGCCTTCGTGAGAAGTTAGCGATAATCCAGTCATCTGCTCGAAAGTCCCTAGCGGAACCTCAGTAAATCGACCCTGATAAATTTGTCTGAATAGCTCGTACAAAGCACGTTCGGCATAATTGGATTCTAGGTTATCCTTAGCCTCGAATATCCCATTGCCTCCGGTTTGTCTCTGCCCACGAGTGAGTGCGCCCAAGCTGTCCAGCCGTCGAGCAATCGTGCTAATAAATCGACGTTCACCGCGCACATTCGTAGTCACTGGTCGGAAGATGGGCGCAGATGCTTGGTTAGTCCGGTGCGATCGCCCAAGCCCTTGAATAGCGTTATCTGCTCTCCAGCCGGCTTCGAGTAAGTAGTGCGATCGCCGTCTCCTGTTCACAGCATTGAGGTCAGCATGGTAACTGCGACCTGTACCGCCAGCATCACTGAAGATGAGAATTTGCTTTTCGTCTGCCATGAATGCCGCAGTTTCGGCAATATTTGCACCACAAAAGCGAGAATCAACAAACAAACGCCCGTTTTCATCTTTCAACACTCGTTTGCTACGACCAGTCACCTCAGCAATTTGTTTGTGTCCGAAATGCCATAGCAACTGTTCTAAAGCACCGGGGATTGGGTCAAGACTTGCTAACTTGTCAACCAGTCCATCTCGTAATGCCACAGCTTCCTGGGAGATAACCGGAGAACCATCTGCGTCAAACAGTGGTTCGGAGCGTTCGTCGCCATCATCTCCTGAATGAATTTCATGGAGATGAATGGGAAAGCTCACATCTTGCACCAATCAAAATTGATGTAATTTTATTACTCAGTAAAAAGCTGAAAACCTTTATTTAGCGATAAAAGATCATAAAAATAATGTAGCTTTATCGCGCATTTTTTTACCTTACCAGGAGTTGTACGTAGAGGTGCAAGATATGAGAAAGGCACTCATGAGATAATCCATGAGATATTCACGGGGAGTTAGGTCAAGGTTCAAGTCTTTCCAATCCTCGGACGGAACCTCATTAAGTCGCCGTTTCAAAAGTTCTTCGTTAGTCGAAACTATTTGAATGACAACTGCGTGACCTTGGGCTAAGTCCTGCTCGATAGCTTTGATCAGCGTTGGGCATTTAATCCCGGTCAGCAAATGATTGAAGAATCTCTGTTTGTGGCTCTCAAACTGCGATTTAGCGGACATTTTCGCTGCACGGTTGTACGTTTTTGAACCGGAGATATTACACGCTTCTAGTGCTTTGATTAGATTATTGTGGATAATTTGAAAAGCTTCCGAGTAGCTGTCGTAGATTCGCTCTTGAGTTGGTGTCAACTCTATTTCAAGAGTTTGATATTCTACACCGTCAAAGGAAAGCGATCGCGCCAAATACAAGCCGAGTGCCTTTAAATCACGCGCCACCACCTCCATCGCCGCAATGCCACCAACAGAGATAGATTCAACAAAGTCCTCACGGTTCGTAAACGGGAAGTCTCCAGTCTGCCAGAGTCCTAACCTGTTTGCATAAGATAGGTTTGAGACTTTGGTTGCTCCGGTTGCCGACACATACACTACTCGCGCTCTTGGAAGTGCATTTTGTAGCCGAAGCCCGACAATGCCCTGCTGGGAAGCTGCGATCATACCAAGTTTACCTTCCTGCCCCATTGCGTTACCCATTGCGTGGCACTCGTCAAAGGCGATCGCACCCTCAAAATCAGCACCTGTCCACTCCACAATTTGCTTAAGCCGACTTTTGCTACCCTTTTGCGATGCCTGCGGCAACCTGACGGAACGCAGAGTGGAGTAGGTGCAGAACAGAATGCCTTGGGTGAACGGGATTGGATCACCCAGCTTGATGTTGCCCAGGTCGATGATATCTTTTTCCACACCACCCAGCGCACACCAATCTCTACGGGCATCCTCAATCAAGGCAGAACTTTTTGATACCCAGATGGCTTTTCGCCGCCCTTGACACCAGTTGTCTAAGATAATTCCGGCAACTTGACGACCTTTACCACAACCTGTGCCATCACCAAGGAACCAACCGCGACGGAACTTGACCGCGTTTTCTTCGCTGTTCGCTGCAACTTTGATATTGTCCCACGAATCATCAACAATATAAGACCCAGACAGAAATTCGGAATGTGCTTGACCTGCGTAGATAATGCTTTCAAGCTGGGCTTCTGACAGTAGACCTTGTGTGACAATATTACCAGGAAGATGCGGTTTATAAGTTGGTGCTGGTGGTGATACCAAAGCCAGCGCTGCGCTTTCACACAAGAGCGACGGATGAGGTTTTGCACTCTTGATTCTGATGCGTTGTGGTCGGTAGCTCTCGTAGAGGGCATCTTTTAAACCCTCTGAAGCAACCCACTCGATCACCTCATATTCCACAACAGCCACATCTGGGATTTCTGCGGTGGTTTCGGGTTGTGCCACTGCGGTATGCTTGGGCATTTTAACAACCTTCGCCACCGCAGCCGCAGCTTTTACAGTTGTACGCTGCCATTGCGTTCTTTGAGGTAGTTGCTCAATCAACGCCAGTATTTCAGGCAGATCCAGCGTTTCGGAAATACACGGGATATCGCCGGGATTGTCAGCCGGAACTTTGTCAATCACCGTGATTCGGGTTTCCATTGTTGTCCCGTGCTTGCTGTACACCTTGCCGTTAACGCCAACAGACAGCAACACACGGGCTTTCTCCTGCCACTTCACAAAAGTGTCTCTCCAAGTGGGATTATTGGGAGAAAACCAATTAGCACTGATTGTCACCAACCGTCCACCGTCCGCCAGCCTTTGCAATGCTGAGTTAACATGGCGAGGTGTTGCGTCGGGATTGCGACTGTTAATTTTGGGCGACGATGAAAACGGTGGGTTCATCAACACCACAGAGGGCTGAGTAATACCTGCAAGATAGTCGTTGATCTGTTCCGCATTCACAGAGAATAGCGGAGTACCAGGGAACAACCGCCGCAGAATCTTGGTTCTGTCTTGGGCTAATTCGTTTAACATCAGGCTTGCACCGTGAAGCTTGGCGAATTGAGCTAAGATGCCAGTACCAGCACTGGGTTCAAGCACTAAATCGTTGCTGTTGACTTGTCCGGCTTTTGCTACCAAGTATGCCAGAGATAGCGGAGTCGAAAACTGCTGTAGTTGGATTTGTTCTTCGCTGCGGCGGCTATGCTTGGGGCAAAGAGACTCTAGCTGTTGCAGTTGTTCCAGGGGATTGTGCGATAATCCGTTTTGTCGCAAATACAAAATTGCTGCAACTTCCACCGCTTCGTAAGCATCTTTCCACAACCACTTGCCCTCTGCCGCAGTGCCGTTGAAATAACGATTCATTTGCGACTGAATTGCTCTGGTTGTTATAGGTTGGTTGTTTAATAAATATTTGGCAAGTTCTTGTCCCGCGCTGACAATAGACTGTCCGTAGTCCAAAATTGTTTGTACATCAAACAGTGAGCCTTGAATTGCGTTTACCATGACTAATATATAGTTAAATTTCCTAAAAATTTGGCGTAGCTGCTTGAACTACGCCAATGCAAATCGAGCGATGTCACTTGACTTGCCGCTATGCGTCTACGCCCCAGTAATCAATCACTGTCTAGGGCAACAAAATGATCTGACTTTTCCTGTTAAGTCGTGAAAAGCTTGTTGTTCAAGGATTTAAGAAGCAGTACCGTATTTACGGTACTGTGATTGAAATCGAGTGCTAAAGGTAACGAGCAATGCTGGAGTGGTAGGAAAAAAACTTTGCAACCGTAGAACTGGGCGATCGCCTGTAGCAATTATTTTGGCGATCGCTCATCAATTTATTGCTGCTGCGTGGTTAGTATTTCTCGGTTAGGGGATTCAGACGCTGTATCGCTTCTCGAACCAGTTCAGTCGCCGCATCAACACGAAACATCGCGTCTGGGTCGAGTTCTTCGTCTACCTCCATCGCCAAGAGATCCACCAAACACGCTGCTAAATCCGAAGCGATTTTCTCGGCGCTGGGTTTGTTGTTGCTCACGAATAAGTTAGCAACATAACTAACTGCCTGTTTAACCGATGTAATCATTAGTGTTTCTCCAGAATTTTCAATGTTGTTCAGCAAAGCTTTTTCAGCACACCCAGAGCGAACGCCTGTAGCAATTGGTAGGCGCGTTCGCTCTGTTTCAAACTGTGGGGTTAAGCAGCAGACTTACGGGACTTGGAACGAGTTTGAGTCGTGGCTTTGTTGCTAAGTTTAGCGGTTTCTTTGGGTGTGGTGGATTTTAGTTTGGAGGTGGATTTCTCCTTGGTTGCCTTGGATTTCGGTTGCACTTCGGTTGCGGGTGGTAGCAGCTTTAATGTGGAGAAGGGAAGTACAACGGGCTGGGGAAGTATTGGGGTTGGCTGAATGTCTGTGGCGAGATCCCAAGGATTTGGTTCTGGTGTGGCGACTATTGGTGTTGCAACTGGTGTTGTTGGTTTTGGTTCAATTTCTGGTGGTGTGACAGATGGTGTAGTTGTAGCCAGTAGTTCTGGCACTAGCGATGGATCAAGTTGTTGAATTTGAGCAACGACGTAAGCTTTGGTGCAAGAAGCGAAAGCAGTGTTTACAAAATCTACGACCAAGAAGCTGAAGAAGCCCAAAACAACAATTTCCAGCAAGTAGTTGAGCGTAAGTTGAATAGTTTCCATTGTTTTTCTCCGTTGAAGTCGAAAGTTTTCAATGGCAAGTAGCGAAGCGTTTTAACAACACGGGGATGAAAAATCTAGAAACTAGTAGAAGGATTTGGGTACAGATTCTAGGTGTGACTAATTTGATTGTGTGAATCTAATGCACTTTCAAAAATTGGCAAACAGGCACAGAATACATACTGGAAAGGCTAAGATTCAAATTGGTGGTCAGCAATATTTAATCAATTTAACCCGCAGTAAAAGAAATAATGGCAAGCAAGGAAATTCAAGTCAAAAAATACACCGTTAGAGCGCATAAACGGCAGATCCACACACGCTTATTCAATTTTGTTTGCAAAGGATGCGATCTATCAACAAGCCGAGAAACTTATGGCCCACGCCCTTTATATTTTGGACTTTGGACAAAAAGAAGTTGGTTCGCGAGTATGACTCGCGAACCAACAAACTAGTCATCAGAAATTACCCCAGTTATTTTACAAACTGAGTCAGACTGAGTTAAACCCCTAAAGCCT
>JAESGB010000225.1_pt1 | contig 13372 bp, 14 predicted proteins | sample 9266211 | NCBI WGS metagenome assembly JAESGB01 (sample SAMN14514844, study PRJNA621659) | algae metagenome | isolation source: Goleter apudmare HA4340-LM2 and co-occurring heterotrophs from cave wall... | place: USA: Maniniholo cave, Kauai, Hawaii | collected 2009-07-28 | reverse complement strand
TGACGACAGGGCTAGGCGCAGTTCTGCTATTCGCGCTCATCGCCGGAGCGTAGAACCCTTCGGCCTTCGGGTAGGCGTGTCATTTATCGCTGACAGCACGTGCCAATTAGCGCTGATATCTACAGATGAAGACGGAGTACCGGGAAAGTCACGCCCCTCCCGAGCGGTGCGTTTCGGGAACGCGATCGACGAGGTGAGCGGCCAAGGTCGTCCATGTTGCGATCAGTCGCTCAACCGCTACGAAGACCCATGTGTGGACGGCCCTCCGTTGGCAAGCTTGAACAGTTGCGCTGCAATGCTGGTTGGTGCGGCCATGTGTCCGACCTGTTGGTGCGGCGCATGGTGCCGCTGGCCGTAATGCCATTCGTGCGTCTCGGGTCCCGATCACATTCACGCGCTTGATGCGCTTGGGTCATTGTGGGTTTTCCCGATCCGGCGGTTCAACCGGCTTGTTGCATTAGCTCCTGATCGCCCTTTCCAACCTCGTCAGGCGCGTGTGACCGCGCCGTGTTCCTTATGCGACCTGCGGCTCACGATAGCGCTCGCCGCTGGCCATCATCGCCCAGATCGTGCGGGCGTTCTTGTTGGCGAGCGCAACCGCGGCAACCTTGGCCTTGCGGCGGGCCAGCAGCTGAACAAGCCACGGCCGCTTGGCACCGTTACGTTCGGCAAAGCGCACGACCGCCATGGCGCCGACGGTCAACATCTGGCGCAGGTACTGATGCCCGGCCTTGGTGATGCCGCCGAGCCGCTCCTTGCCGCCGCTGGAGTTCTGCCGCGGCACCAGGCCGATCCACGCGGCGAGGTTGCGGCCTGAGCGGAAGATCGCAGGATCGGGAACGGTGGCAACGATGGCGCTGGCAAGCAGCGGCCCCACGCCGGGTATCTCCATCAGCCGACGGCCAAGCTCGGTCTCGCGTGCGCTTGCCAGGATGCGGCGGTCGTTCTCCAGGATCTGCTCCTTTACGATGCGCAGCTGAGCCGCCAGCATCTCCAGGCAAAACCGCGCATCGGCCGGCACCCGCTCGTCAGTCGGGTCGGCGATGACGTCGAGGAGCTGCTCGATGCCGTTCCTGCCGATCGGCGCCGCGATTCCGAACTCGGCCAGGTGCGCCCGCATCGCGTTTGACAGCTGCGTACGTTGGCGATTCAGGATCAGGCGAACACGATGCAGCAGCATCGCGCTCTGCTGCTCGGGCGACTTGATGCCGACGAAGCGCATCGTCGGGCGGGTCACCGCCTCGCAGATCGCCTCCGCATCGGCCGCGTCGTTCTTGCCTCGCTTGACGTACGGCTTCACGTACTGCGCCGGCATCAGCTTCACGTCATGCCCGAGCACTACCAGCTCGCGTGCCCAGTAATGCGAGGTCGCACACGCCTCGATCCCGATTAGACACGGCGGTAGCTTGGCGAAGAACTTCAGCATGCGCCCGCGGGTCAGCCGCTGGCGGATTACCGCCACGCCCTCCGCATCGACGCCATGCACCTGGAACACGTTCTTCGCGAGATCTAGACCTATCGTAGTGACGCTGCCCATCGTGGTTCTCCTTCCGGCTCTCCGCAGGTTATCCTGCTGGAGGGTTGGAGAGCCGTCCACGTCATCACTTTCGGCCATTCAGCCTGGCCTTTCCCTTCCCGAAAACCGGACATTCATTCATCTCGCCCTCACCCGGCCGCTTAGCCCCCTAAATGCAGGCATTCGGCGTACCAAGATCACTTACCCAGAAGCGGTCATGATTGTGCTCGGCTAACGCGCACGGCGTGTGGTTGTGTCTGCAGGTATCTTATGGGAGTTGCCGGATCTCCAGTGGTAGGCGATGCTACTGGAATGGAATGCGACCTCCGAAATCTTTTCAGAGCGGCCCTTCACAGTTTCGCGGAGCTTGAGCGCTCGAACATAGCGTCGGGCGTCAGCGAACGCAGTCTATGTGCCAGGCTGGCGATGGTACTTGAGCCGATGGCTCTTGAGCACGGGCTTTACGGATATTTCGCGGATGTCGAATACAATCGTGGCTGCAACGACAGGATGAAGGCAATTATCGACGCGCAGTATCGAGTGCTGTCGGTGACGTGCGACCTGATCCTCCACGCGCGGGGCGAGCGCGAGCCTGACAACCTTATCGCCATCGAGATGAAACGATACTCCCATCGGCAGGAGGACAAGGACAAGGACAGCGACCGCGAGCGCCTTCGCGCGCTGACCGGTGCGGCGCGAGAGCTGATGGATTACCGCACGGGTCGCCCGGTTGAGCACGTATCGGGCTACGCGCTCGGCTACTACGTTGAGCTTCTCCGCGGCGGCCGCTTCCGCATCGAGAAATATGAAGGTGGCGTGCAGGTTGACGATGGGATTCTGACGGACGCGGGCGTTCGCGATGGAGGTGAAGGGTCAATCCGCCATCGCTTCCAATTGGATAACCGACACGACGATGGCCTATGCGAGCTATGCGCGCGGCTTCAAATCGGGCGGGATCAACATGTCGGGCCTGCCGCTCGACAGCAACAACCGGCCGGTACTGGCGACCGCCGTCGTGCGGCCGGAGCGCAACGAAACCTATGAGATCGGTGTCAAGAACACGCTGTTCGACAACCGGCTGATCTTCAACATCGACGGCTTCTACACCAAGGTCCGTGACTTCCAAGCGACCGTCGTCGAGAACTCGCTGACCCAGACCGTGCAGCTGCGCGGCTACCTGTCGAACATTCCACAGGTGACGGTGAAGGGGATCGAGGCGGACGTGACCGCGCTGATCCTGCCGGGCCTCAGCGCGCGAACCAGCGTCGCCTATTCGGACGGGGAATATACCGACTACCCCGCCGGTCCATGCCCGCTGGAGGTCCAGACCGCCGCCACGACGCGGTGCAGCCTGACAGGTCGTCGCCTCGCTGCCGCGCTTCGCGATCACCGCCGGGCTGGATTACCAGCGGCCGGTGGGCGACGGGCAGGTCTTCGTCCATATCGACACCGCCTCGCGCAGCGGCTTCAACGGCGACCCCAGCCTGTCCCGCTTCACCTATATCCGCGGCTACAACCTGACCAACGCCAATATCGGCTATCGCTTCGCGGACGGGCTGGAACTGATCGTCTGGGCGCGCAACCTGCTCGACGCCGACTATATCCAGAACCTGACGATCCAGGCGGGCAATTCGGGCCTCATTGTCGGCACCCCCAGCGATCCGCGCACCATCGGCGGGACGATCCGCTTACGCATGTGATCGGCATCGGCGGACGGCTTGCAGAAGCCGTCCCCCGCCCTTCCGAAATCGCGATCGGTGATCGGCACGACGATCGGGGTCGCAGGGACAGACCGGTACGTTATCCTTGGCCTCAACAGCGAGCCAGGCGGACCGAAGTGCGGTTTCAGGTTCGGCGGTCCTTCAGGCGGCTATGCCGGCAAGAGCCCCACCGCGCGGTCGCTGGCGATCAGCGCGCAATGGCTCCGGTCAAGCGCAGCAATGCTTGTACTTCTTACCCGATCCGCAAGGACACGGATCGTTGCGGCCGATCTTTGCCCCCACAATCGCATCCACGGCAATCGGCTTCGCCTCGCCGCCGCCTGCCCGGGCCGCGTAGAGGCGCTGGACCGTGTCTGTCAGCTCGGACACCGCACGGTCCTGGAAGGCGTTGATCTCGACGCTGTCGAGCTCGCTTTCGCCCCGCGCGATCGCGATCAGCGCCAGCAGGCGGTGCCATGGATCGGCCCATCCGGCATCGGCCGCCGCCGCGTCCCACGCGTCCGGGCGCAATGCGACCGCGTCAGAAAAGCCGTCGATCCAATATTCCCACAGGACCTCGCCATCCCGCTCGTCGACGTCGAGGATCGGCTGCAACTTTCCGCAGGACAGGTCGCGCGCGATCTCGTCGCGGCGCGCCGCAACCGCTTTGACGAACCATTGCACGTCGAGAGGATCGTCGAAGGGCGGAACGCCATCGACCTCGACGCCCCATATGACCGTCATCCACTCGTCGACCGGGATCGGCTCGGGACAGGCGATAAGTCCGGTCAGGAAACCGTCAAGCTCGGTGAGCAGCATCGGCTCTTCGATTGGGAGGTCCGCCAGGGCACCATCGAGACGCCGGAAGCGGGACGGCATTTTCCTCACAGGCTGAGGCCGCGCCGACGCATCTGATCCTCCGCCATGACACGCAGCGGCGTCTGATCGCCCGCGGCGAAAATGTCGGCGAAGTCCAGCAGATCCTCATCGCCCAACGCCGCCACCGCCGCCTCGATGGCAGCGAGGCGTTGAAGCTCGTGTTCCGTCCTGGCGGCGATGCGCTTCATGCGGGTTCTCAACATAGCGGTCCGGTAACAGGATCGGTCGGCTTTGACACCGCCCCGTTGAATGTCCCCAGGCATGATCTTGACAGACATAGATCGAGTACCGACGTCCATCGGCGTCAGGAGACGCATGATGGTGGAAGCACGATGGAACGGCGTACGGATCGCCGATAGCGACGATACGGTCATCGTTGAGGGCAACCACTATTTCCCCGAGCAGAGCGTAGACACCGCACTCTTGCGACCGAGCGGCACGACGACGGTCTGCCCGTGGAAGGGAACGGCGCATTATTACAGCCTGCACGTCGCGGGCGCCGACAATCCCGACGCCGCCTGGTATTACCCCGACCCCAAGCCCGAAGCGGAAAACATTCGCGGACGCATCGCCTTTTGGAAAGGGGTCACGGTCGGCTGACCTGGCTGCGCCGCAACGGCTGCGCGCGGCGTCACGAACCGGAACTTGGGCCGATGCGCTGGGTCGAACGTTGATCGTCGCATGAAGACGATCCGCTTTCCCGACGGCATGACCGTCCCCGCGCTTGGCCAAGGCACTTGGATGATGGCGGAGGACCCCGCCCGCCGATCGGACGAGATCGCCGCGCTGCGCGAGGGGCTGTCACTCGGCCTGACCCTGATCGACACCGCCGAGATGTATGCCGATGGCGAGTCCGAGCGCCTCGTTGGTGAGGCGATCGCGAGCGTGCGCAATGAAGTGTTCCTCGTCAGCAAGGCCTATCCGCAGAATGCCTCACGCGACCGGCTGCCCCAGGCGTGCGAGGCGAGCCTCGAACGGCTCGGGACCGACCGGCTCGACCTGTACCTGCTGCATTGGCGTGGACGCGTGCCGCTGGCCGAGACGGTTGAGGCGATGGAGCGGCTGGTTGCGGCGGGCATCGATCCGCACCATCCGGCCAGTGTAGCGGATGATCTGGCTGAAGGGCCAGAGGTCGACGGGCACGTCGAATACATAGCGCCCGTCGTTTCCATGTTCGCGGGCGTGACAATGCGGGCCCAGGGCGGAAGGCAGCGGAACGCCGAGGAACCTAAAGCCGATCAGGTCCAACCGGAGTGCGCCGTCTTCCACCGACACGCGGAAGATGTTGGTCGCCATGCCCATCCGTTCGATCGTCAATCCGTCAAGCTCGACGAGAGTGCTGTGGTAGCGACGTCCGGCGAAATCGCGGTGCCAGTGTTCGGCGGTGCCGCGCCGCTAAAACCGGACCTTGACCGGGATGGCCATCCCGGCGGCGGGCAGGCGCATTATCCGGCAGAGCAGCCGGGCTAGCGGGTTCGGGTGCGTCTCGACCTGCGCCACGCCGCGCCAGCGCTGGTCGATCCGACTATCATGCGCATCGCGCAGCACGGGTGATAGGTCATTGATCGTGCTGCCGAGGAGACGACGGAACAGGGGCTGGGTCACCACACGAACTCCGGTTTGGTCACCATCAGCCAGAAGATGACGATCACCCCGATAAACGCCGGCCAGCCGAGCAGGAACCACATCCGCGACTGCTGGAAATAGCGCGCCGGTAGCGGCATGTCGGACGGGGTAGCGTCAGCGATGCGGCGCATCTGGATCTGGATGCCGACCACCGGCAACCAGCAGGCTCCGACCATCAGATAGAGCGCGATCGACGTCGCCAGCCAGCCGGTCGTCAGCGGAAAGCCCGCGAGTTGCGCGAGCCACACCCCGGTCACCGGCTGAACGATGACGGCGGGGCTCGTGAACAGCCAGTCGGCGAGGACGACGTTGCGATTGCCCACCCGGCGCGCGCCCGCGTCGCCGGAGTGGTTCGCCATCCAGCCATGGAAGGCGGTGCCGAGCCCGGTGCCGAACAACAGGGTCGAGCTGAGGATATGGACGGTTTTCAGCATCAGATAATCAGCCACGACGGATCTCCAGCGCGTTGACGGCGAGCGACAGGGCGAGGACGGCGACGTTCTTGGCGTGCGGACCGAAGGGATCGGCCCAGAGTTCGGGCGCGATATGGGTCAGGATCAGCGTGTAGGTCGCCATCAGGGCGATCCCCGCAAGCGCCGCGCCGCGTATCTGCAGAAGCAACGCAGCGCCGACCGCGATGTCGGCCAGCGCGCCTGCGCATAAGGCGATCGTCGCCGCACTCCCCGACAGGCCGACCCGCGCCAGCCACGCCATGTTCGTCGTCGCCGGGGTGATGAACAACGGTATCGCTCCACCGGCGAACCAGACCAGCGCGAGCGCGGCGCGCAGGACCGGCGCGACGGGGGCAAGTCGTGCCGTCCGCAGATCGCCATCGTCCGCCGGGCAGCGGGCCAGCCCCTGGGCGATCGGCGCCGGTCGGAAGCCGGTCGCTGCGACCAACGGCTCGACCGATGCCGTGTTGCCCGCCGCCAGCATCGCTAGCCCCTCGAGCGTCACCGGTCCGATGCCGAGGCGAGCCAATGCCGAGATCAGCCATCGCGGAACCCTCACGCGCATCGTGTCCGGCAAGCCCAGCCAGCGGCGCAGGATCGCCACCAGCGCCGCAGTGGTCATCGGTTCCGGCCCGACCGCATCAATCCGGACGGCCAGCGGCAGCGGGGCGCGAAGCAGGCGAACCAGTATCTCGACCAGATCTTCGACATGGATCGGCTGGACCAGGCCATCGGCGCGGCCGAGGTTCGGCGTGACCGGAAGCGCGGCGAGCGTGGTGAACAGCGCGCTGCTCTGCCCGTCATGGCCTATAACGAGCGACGGCCGGACTATCGCCCAGCCGATCGCGTCCCCCATCCCGGCCAGATAGTCGTCGGCAACGGCCTTGCTGCGGTGATAGGCGCTGGCGGCATCGGTTGCTGCGCCCAGCGCGGAAATCTGGAGCACGCGGCCGACGCCGGCGGCGCGGCAGGCGTCGAACAGCGCGATCGCCCCACCGGCATGGACCGTTGCGTAGCCCCGTTCGTCACCGAACAGCCCGGCGCAGTTCACCACCGCGTCGACTCCCGCCAGCCGCCCGCGCCAGTCCTCCACGCGATCGGCGGCAAGGTCGCAGAGGATCGCCGCCGCTCCTGGCAGGCGCCGCCCCAAGCGATCCGGGGCGCGACCGGCGGCGGTGACGCGGACGCCCTCCGCCACCAGCCGGCCCGCGAGATGCCGGCCGATAAAGCCGCTCGCCCCCACGATCAGGACATGCATGACGTCTCGCTCCCGTCAGGCGTCGGCGCGGGGGCTGCGGCTCCACACCGCCATGCCCATGCCGGCCAGCGCCATCAGGACACCAAGCAGCGCACTGGTCATCGTGCCCTGCACCAGTTGCGTCGGCTCCGTGGTCACGCCCCGCCAGGACACGAACAGCATCGGGGTCACGACCATCATCACGGTCGACCACACCGTCCAGAAGCGTGACCGCTCCTCTGTTCCGCAGAGCTCGGCGAGCAGGATTGCCAGAGGCCGCCACAGCACGACGGCAGCGAGCAAAGAGATGAGCGCGGTCAGCGCATAGGTCAGCAGCAGAGCTGCGATCGGCAGCAACATGGTTCGATCTCCCTTCAGTTGCCGGGCGACGATCGCCCGGCTCGGGAGGAGCATTGCGAATGGCATGCCAATTGCCAGGATCGACGGAAATTCGTGCTTTTCGCCGTTCGGGCCGGCGCATGATGTTTACACCGTGAACGGAAGATGCTGCGATGCTGTCAACGATGGATATAGCTGTTGGCCTCTTCGCCTATATCGGCGCACTTTCGCTAACCGCGATCGCCAGCGCGCTGCTGGCGCTGTTCGTAGCGGTTCGTGTCAGGGTCGTGCCGGGATCGACGCTGCTGGCGGTGTTCCTGCTGGGCGTCGCCCTGTGGAGCATCGCGCAGGTCCTGCCCGCCGTTCTCGGCCCGGCCGCCGCGCCGGTGACGACCACGCTGATCGCGCTGTCGCCACTGCCGGCTGCGGGGTTCGTCCATCTGGCCTTCGCCTTCGCGCTATGCGGCGCGTTGCGGCCCGTCGCCATCGCGGCCTATGCGACCGCAGCCTTCACAACGCTGATCGGACTGATCTTTGGTGTCGGTGCGGTCGTGCCCTGGCGCGAATTTTCGGGCATGTTCGTGCCCTCGACGATCGGCTGGTGCGTGCTGGCGGTCGCGGCCATGCTATCTATCGGCGGGCATCTGCGGCTGGCGCAGACCTGGCGCGAGCAGGACGGCCAGCACCGCAGGCAGGCGGGCGCTGTGTTCGTCTCCAGCCTGATCGGGCTCGTCGCGCTGACCGGCTTCGCCTTTCCGGCGCTGGGGATCGATGCCTATCCCTGGCCGGTCCTGCTGCTGCCCTTCTACTCGGTCGCCTTGGTCTATGGCATTGTGCGGCACCGGTTCATGGCCGCGGACGTGTGGGCGCGCCGGGGGTTGGTGTGGCTGCTGCTCGTCGCCGGTGCGGGCGCGGCGAGCGCGCTGATCGCCTCGCTGCCGCTGGCGCTGGCGGGGCGCCCCGCAGGGCTGTTCGCCACCTGGGCGGCGCTAGCGGCGACGCTGGCCCTGGGACTCGCGATCCTTGCGCCATTGAAGCGACTGGCCGACCGGATCGTCTTTCCGGGCGGGCGGATCAGCGAGTCGGACCTAGCAGAATGGGGGGACCGATTGGCGGAACCGACCGACGAAACAGCATTGGGCGAGACGGCGCGTTCGCTCCTTCGACAGCGCTTGAGCCTGCCGGCGGATGGCCCGACGTTGTCGGTCGACGGCGAGACGGTGACCCTCACCGGCTGGGACGACGCGCCGATCGCTACGCGCCATGTCGCCGAGCGCTTCGCCGGACTGGTGACGGAGAGCGCCCGCCGCCTCGCCGTCGCCCGCCGGTTGGTCGAGGCCGAGCGGGAGGCGCGGCTGGCCGAACTCGGCGCGCTGGCGGCGACGGTCGCGCACGACCTGCGCAATCCGCTCGGCATCGTCCAGATGGCCGCAACCGGCGCGCCGCCCGACGTGCGCAACGAGATCGGCGAGCAGGTGGCACGAATGAACCATCTCGTCACCGACATCCTCGATTATGCCCGCGCCTGGACGATCATGCCGCAGCCGCTGATCGTGGCGGACCTTGTCACGTCATTGGGCGTGGAGGTCCATGTCCCGGACAGCTTGACGGTGGCGGCGGATCGCCACGCGCTGCTGCGTGCACTCACCAACCTCGTCGACAACGGCCGCGCGCTCGGCACGCGCGTCGCCATCTTCGCGGAGGTCGGGCCGCCGGTCACGATCGACATCTGCGACGACGGCCCCGGCATTGCGCCCGAGATCGCGGGCAGCCTGTTCCGCCCCTTCGTCTCGCGCCGCCCCGGCGGCACCGGCCTCGGCCTCGCCATCGTCCTGCGAATCATGGAGGCGCATGGCGGCTCGGTCAGCTTGGCCGAGCGACCCGGCTGGTCGACCTGTTTCCGCCTGACCTTCGGAGCATCCCGATGATCCTGCTCGCCGATGACGAACCCGCCTTCCAACGGCTGACCGGGGCGTGGCTGCGTGGCCTCGGCCATGACGTGAAGGTCGTCGGCGATGGCGATACGGCGGTGACGGCGTTCAGGGCCAAAGCCGCCGACCTCGTCCTGCTCGACCTCGCCATGCCGCCGCATCATGATCCCGAAGCGGGACTCGCGCTGATCCCTGCCTTTGCCCCTGCCGCCGTGGTGGTGATGACCGGTCATGCCGATCACGCACTGGCGCTGAAGGCGGTCGAGGCGGGGGCATGGGACTTTCTCGCCAAGCCGGTCGATCCCGACATGCTGCGCGTCGTCGTCGCCCGTGCGCTGGAGCGGGCGCGGCTTGCGCGCGAGGTCGCCGCCCTGCGGGCGCAAGCCGGGGCCGAGGAGGATATGGGGCTCGTCGGCCCCTCACCGGCGATGGCGGGGTTGCGCGACCTGATCCGCCGCGTGGCGCCGACCCGCCTCCCAGCGCTGGTGCTGGGACCGAGCGGCACGGGCAAAGAACTGGTCGCGCGCGCGATCCATGTCGCGTCGCCCCGCGCCGCACGGCCGCTGGTGACGATCCATTGCGGGGCGGTTCCGGGCGAGTTGCTCGAAAGCGAGCTGTTCGGGCATCTGAAGGGCAGCTTCACCGGCGCGACCACCGACCGGCCTGGCCTGATCGAGACGGCGCATGGCGGCACGCTGTTCCTCGACGAGATCGGTGAGATGCCCGCCGCGATGCAGGTCAAGTTGCTGCGCTTCCTCAACGACGGCAGCTATCAGCCCGTCGGTGCCCGCGCTCCGCGCGAGGCTGATGTCCGCATCGTGGCGGCGACGCATCGCGACCTCGCCGCCGCCGTGGCGGAGGGCAGCTTCCGCGAAGACCTGTTCTATCGGCTGAAGGGCGTCGTGCTACGCACGCCGTCGCTGGCCGAGCGGGCTACCGATGTGCCGCTGCTCGCCAGATTGTTCCTGCGGCGGGCGGGCGAAGGTCGGGCCAACTTCTCGCCGGACGCGCTGAATTGGTTGTCGGGCCGAGGATGGCCCGGCAACGTCCGCGAATTGCGCGCCGCCGTCGAATGCGCCGCGGCGCTGGCGACCCCGGGAGCTGCGGGCACGATCGTCACCGCGGCCGACCTTGCCTTCGCGGTCGGCGACGCTCCGTTGCCGGTAGAGAGCGTCGTCGCCAGCGCCCCCCAAAGCCTTGAAGAGGAAGTGGCCGCTCTGGAACGCCGTCGCATCGTCGAGGCGCTCCAACGTACCGGGCACAACCACACCCATACGGCGCGCGAACTGGGCCTGTCGCGCGTCGGCCTGCTCAAGAAGATGGATCGGATGGGGCTGCGCTGATCTCCGTCCTGTAACCGCGCCTGTCAGCCTCGCGTCCTCCGGCCCGCCGACTGACGCGTCGGGCGCGCACAGCGCAGATGCTTCGGAAGAAGGTTGATGGTTTCGGGCGACGGCAGATGGCCGGTGACGATGGGCAGGCGGTCCACGACATCCGCCAGGATCTCCAGCCGCGTCGCTCCCGCATAGCGAACGGCATTTTCGCCGCCGATCTGCTGCCCGAGGAGGTCGGCCCGCGTCTCTTCGAAGGTCTGCAAAGCCTTCAGCTCGGTGCTGACCATGTGTCGACCGCTATGCACCGCCTGGCCCGGCTTGATGAGCGTCAACAGCGGCTTGATCTTCAGCCAGATGGTGTTGAAAAACACATCGCCCAACGGTCGGCCGCCCTTGCCGGGCACGATCTCCGGAAAGAGATATTCTTCGCCCGCCGCCCGCATCGCGGCGACGTAGTCCAGCAGGCCGAGCCGGCGAAGTTCCGCGCAGATGGGAACCTTCCGAGTGCTCTTGGCGGTCTTGACCCGCCCGGCACGGGTATTGCGGATGTCGAAATAGGGGACGCCATCTTCCTCGCCGATGTCCTCGACGAGCAGCTTGCACGCTTCCTCGCGCCGCATTCCCGAGTACCAGACGATCGGCATGACCCAATAGGCCGCATCATGCCAGATCCGGCCGCCACTGCCCTTTGCGAACCGGTCCTCCAGCGTCAGGCTGCCGGTCCAGATTCTCAGCGCGAACAGTTCCTGACCCTGCTGGATGGTGTAGGGATCACGCTCCCTCCGTTCGTCGCGCTCCTCTTCCACGAGAATGTAGTCGGAGAAATCGAGCGCCCGCATGGTCGTCTTGCTGGCAAGCCAAGTGCACAGCTTTTTCAGGTTGGCAAAGTGCCTGTTGATCGTACCGACATCCAATCCGATCGTAAAAGTGATGGCTTCTTCCTGCTTCTCCGCCTCCTCCACCCGGTCGGCAGCCTCGATGCAGATTTCTTCGATCGTCATCGGCTCGTGCCGCGCTGACTTGTGATGCGTGGAAGGCATGCGGTTGAGCTGGTCGTAGAACCGGTTGAGATCCTCCTGCCTCGTTCGTGCCAAGGGCTTGCCGCCATTCGACTTGCCGAACAGGAAGGCGGCGGCCTTGAACTGACGCCGTTGGCTGTCGCCCCAGGTCTTGGCCTGCGACTTCGACCTGTTAACGCCCGCTTTGGTCGTTGCGACGCGTCCTCGGGCCTTCGGCTTGAGGCTCATATACGCCTCGACGACCTCCAACGGGGTCATGCGCGCATAGCGCTGCCGTTCGGCTTTCTCGTCCTCCCCATCCTCCTCATCCCATTGCTCGGGATCCGCCGCGACATTCGCTGCGGTTGGCGCGGACGTGGCAGCGGCTGCCGGAGCCACGGCTTGTAAAGGTGAAGAAGTCACCACGCCGAGCGGCCGCATGATCGCCGCCGCGATGGCCATCCGGTTGGCCATGTCCTGCAACGCTGGATCGGCAAACGAGGCCGCGGCGGCAGCTCGCGCCTGGCACATGATCTGACGGGCCCTCTCACTCCGGTCGCCAGAGTCGTCGATACCGACACGACGCAACAGGTCGCGCGCTTCGGTCAGCAGGTGCTCCGGCAGGTCAGGCGCCCGACCGAGCATCGCGTAGAGGTGGCCGCGCGCTTCCTCGTCCAAGTCGGCGAAGCGGCGATCGAAACCGCCGACATAATCGATCCCCAGAAAATCGCTGAAGCCGTTGTCGGCGAAGTCGCGGTTCACCGCGCCATAGATGGCCCGCATCTGCGCGAAGCGTTCCGCGACATCTCCTTCGCCGTCCTGCTGGATCAACTGGTGCTGATAGGCGAGCATGTTCCGGTAGCGGACCATCTCCTCTTGGAACACTGCACTGGCCTGTTCCGCGGTCAGGCCGTCACGCTCGATCTTTTCGTACAGGCTCATCCGTACCGCCTCGCTCCGCCCGGTCATCGCGACCGCGCGTCGACGCGCGACCGGTTGGTCCTTCGTCAGAAGGCTGACCATCGTCACGACGGTTATAGGATTTGCGCTCGCGGGCGCCAAACGTAGCCTTCGCCGCCACCAATAGACCGCGCTGCGGCGGGTGACGTTCTCGCTAGCGTCCACGGTCGTGGTGTAATTTCCCGGTGTAGATGACGGTGTATGCCGGGGTGGGGCCGAGGCCCCACCCCGGCGTCGGCGTCTCGGTGGCCACCGGGCTCATCGGTTAAGGTGTGTGGATCGGCGTGGAAAAAGGACCCCGGTAGCGGGGTGATCGGCGTCGAAAAGGGACCCCTCATCCCGGTGGTCTAGGCTGTTCGCTTGGCGGTGTGTCAGGCGGCGAGAGCGGGATGCTGGTATT
>JAESGB010000224.1_pt1 | contig 13471 bp, 19 predicted proteins | sample 9266211 | NCBI WGS metagenome assembly JAESGB01 (sample SAMN14514844, study PRJNA621659) | algae metagenome | isolation source: Goleter apudmare HA4340-LM2 and co-occurring heterotrophs from cave wall... | place: USA: Maniniholo cave, Kauai, Hawaii | collected 2009-07-28 | reverse complement strand
AAGCCGATGACGGGATTTGAACCCGTGGCCTGCTGATTACGAATCATATCGGCGGCCTTGGGCGATCGCTCTTTTGGGTGGCTACATCAAAAGCCCTTTGAGTGGCTTTTTCATCTATCCAGCTATGGTACGAGCGGCTGTGAACTTCTAATGAGTGGCCCATCTGCTTGGCCGCTAATGAAATATCAATCCCATATTCCAAAGAACGAATCGCCCAAGCATGGCGAAGGTCGTAGGGAGAGAAGGGAATATTTGCCCGACGGAAATATCTGGTCACGGTTTCGCCGATGATTCGATTGGGTCGATCAAGGTTGATTTGTGGGCACTGGGGGAAGCCCAGCCCAAACGACTCAAACCATTCCGGGTGTAACGGCCACACAATCCTAGATCCAGTCTTGCCATCCGTTATTGCCACGCCCCTTCCAGGCTTTAGTGTTGTTAAATCAACGTAAAAAACCTCATGGTTCCTTAATCCATAAGCTGCCATCATGCCATAAACCCATCTCCAGGAATCATTTTTAATCAAGTGAAATCCATCCTGAATTTGCTTGTCGTCAGGGATAGTGCGGGGGCGTCTCTTAGCTAAGGAATAATTTCCTGATAATTCTGACAATTCAGGATTTAAACCCGCGAATTTGCCAAAGATGGTTAAAGTTGAAACAAATCTCTTTCTACTACGGGTGTCCGGCTGTGATTTCTCAATAATTATATTTTTTAAGATGTTAATGCTTAAAGTTGCATCTTTGGGCAGGAATTTCAGTACCGATAAGTATTCAACATTCCATGTTGTCTCTGTTTTAAATGTTCTGGTTCGTCTATGAAAATAATCTCTTTCAAATTCTTGTATTAATTGTCCTATGGGTTTTTCGTCGAATGTCTCTATTCCTAGAAAGTCGGACCAATCAAAAGTTTTAGCGTCAATTTGGACGCTAATTTTTTTAGCTAATCTTTCCGCTATTTTTACTCCCTCTGGATTAGCATTAGCGGCTGACATTCGCTGCTGATAGGGCTTACTCTTACCAGATAATAGTTTAGGGGGGAATGTACCACGAAGATAAAGCCTTCCTCCCATCTGCTCAATTTTCAGTCCACAATAATTATTTTTAAGCCGTCCGTTGGCTTCTTTAATTCGCTTCTCAATATTCATCATTAGAAAAACCACTAACATGAGGGCTTGAAAACAGCCTTTTCGTTAGTGGACTTGTGGTAATTATTAAATTAGAAACCGTCAGGATTTCCAATCTCTTCTGGTTTAGCTTCTGGGTAAAGCTTTTTCAAAACAAATTCTCTGAGTATGTTAGCTGCAATATCAGGGTCGCCATCCTCAAATACAATTGCGGTAGCTTCAAGGGTTTCGGATTGATAATTACCCAGATTTTTTACTCGCTTATAGGTGATGGTTTGGATTTTCATGCTGTTACTGGAACCTCAAAAACAACTTTAAATCCTCCCTGCGGAAGTAAACGGCGTAAGGTTTGGGCGTGAGCTTCAGCCTCGTTCCGATTGCGGTATCGGGACACTTCAGCCCCACTGCCGGAAAACACAACCCAAGGGCGATACTCAATGTCTTTCATTTCTGATACCTCACTCCATCGATAAGGGCTGACAGTAAACCTTCACGGTCAGCGATCGCTAACTCTTCTTTGATTCTTATCATCCATAAAAAAACTTCACTACAGTAAGGAGTCTCTATGGAGGCAAGGATTAATAGGTCAGCAGATATTAAGGTGATTAGACACAGTTTTTCGGATCTGTTTAAGCCTTGAAGCTGTTCCCCGTAAGCTTCCTGTAGTTCTGCTAGCAGTCCCTCGTCACCGGGGGTATAGCCGGTGTAGTAACCCAGTGGTTTTGTCATGTATGATTTTCCTAGGTAGATTTCGGTGGCGCTTGCGTTTAAGATCTGCTGTTACTCACAGTTTTTCCGGTTTTTAAGTGGGTGTAAGTACGGCTGCATTGCTGCACTGCATGGAGTGCGTCGAGTAGGCTGAGTTCTGGGTCATAGCCAGAACGGATCATGTCTGCATAGTCTGGAGATTGCAGGATGTGTTTTAGCTTTTCTTCCAGCCGATGCAGGTCGTTTAGTATGTTTGCACTAGTCATGTTAATTGGTGGGAAAGCCAGTAGGGGCAATGCTACTGGCGAGATCAGGGAAATTTGCCTTTGAGAGAATAGATAAGCGTCTAATTTTTGCCTCCTGGTGTTGGTGTAAGTTGTGTTGCATGAGGTTTTAGGGTGTTTCCCCGCGCTGTGCTGCGGGGGTGCTTGCTCCGTGGTTACTGGTGTGTCCCGCAAGGTGGCGGGAGGGAGTTTGGCTTTACACTTTTTGAAGTAAGTACGGCTATAATAATTGCACATCTAAAAGTACGAGTCAATAATATACTTTTAGATGTGTGATAATTTAGAGGTCGGTTATGAGATCAGATAATGCCAAGAACAGGTCGCCCAAAAATCGGGAAAGTAGCGATATCAGCGACGTTAAGGGTAACTCCGGAATCATGGGAGCTACTGCGACAATTAGCGTTGAGTCAGGGAATGACCAGATCCGAACTGGTACAAAAGATAGCAAACAAAGAGATACCGTTAGCTCTAGAAAATGGTCAAGCAATGGAGTCACTGGGAAAATCATTGGCCAGCTAATTGGCGAGACGGAAAGACAGCTGGCCTATCACAAAACCCAAGTAAATGAACTAGAAACTAGGTTGCAAGAACTGCACCAATTAGCTGAAGAATCACATTTAGAAAGAAACTCAGAATAAAGCCGCCCTACACGAGTAGGGCGGCTTTGTTTGTAGCTATGAGCTAGTCATCGTCATTCGTCAAATCATCCAAAGGCAGAGATTGTGTTTGCTGGTCAGGGATAAATTCAAGGCGTATCCTTACCTTCCCTTTTTTCCAGCCTCCTCCAGTCGTCAGCAAAACCTTACAGTCAACACCTCTCTTTACCCACATAACTGAATCATCTTCCCCTAGCTGACCATGTTGATAAATCCACTCTCTTACAACCTCCATCAACTCTCTACTAGTGGCTGTTGCCGCTTCAGCAAAGTTGATATCCCGTTCCGTTGAAACAACGTCGTTATTAGTCAAAACAATTTTGTTCATTTTCCTTTCCCAAGTAACAAAGCCGATCAGTTCACTGCTGACCGGCTTTTCCTAGGATTCCCATTCCTCAATCTAATGACAAGAAAAATCAAAAGAAAAATCACAACCCCAAACCAAGACTTGATAATAGCTTCTGAGATGCTTTCGCTAGAGATGATCAGACTGATTGAGTTTGTAGAGTCCCTCGACCCGGAATTAAACTGCACCCAATCAACGCTATTAACATCACAGATCGTGAAATCAATGCCACAAGTTTTTATCCAGCATCCAGACATAATCACCCAAATCAAGCAACAAGCCCAAGTCGTTAAATCCAAAATCAAGTGAGGTTAATAACATGATGCTTACACACAAAAAAATAGAGGGTTTGCGCGCCTCTATTCACCAAAAAAATCGTACAACAATCATTTCATTTAATAATAATTCTAATATCTATCGGGGGACAGAAAAATGGTAGCAGTTCCCTATTCTTACACCGAAGAATTTAGCTTTAATGCTAACGATAGATTACCACCCCAAGATATTGAAGCAGAAGAAGCCGTCCTAGGTGGAATTTTACTAGACCCCAACGCCATTTATCGAATTAAAGACAGGTTAAGACCGAGCCATTTCTACATAGGGGCACACAAAGATATTTACCAAACCTGTCTTACTCTTTCCAAAAAAGGACAACCAACAGACCTATTGCACGTCACCTCATGGTTATCAGACCATGACCTACTAGCAAGAATTGGTGGTAGAAACAAACTGGCTACCTTAGTAGATAGGACAGTCAGCGCCGTCAATATCGACAAACTAGCATTCTTGATTATCGAGAAAGCAAAGCGTCGTGACGCCATCAGGTTAGGCAATGAAATTGTCCAACTTGGGTTTAACACCGAAGTTGATTGGGCAGAAATCATCACATCAATTACTGAACGAACTAAATCAGTAATTGAGATGCCTGTCGCTGCCACAAAAGACGAATACCAAAAATGGCGACACGACCGATTAATTGAAGAGCTTACCACTATTTACACAACTTGTGTAGAACCATCACTAAGAGCCTTAAAACTCAAGGATCTAGCTGACAAAGAAGGACTAGGCATGAGGTTTTTGGAAACCCTTTACCTCAAAAGTCTCGCTGCTCAATGTAGCAAATTACTCAGCTATGAAGAGTTAAAAGAGTTAGCTGGCTCTACAGTTAGGGAATGGCTACTTAATGGTTTGGTTCCAAAAAATACCACAATTTGTCTAGCAGCCGATGGTGGTGTAGGCAAAACCAAATTGATTTATGGCTTAGGTAAAATCCTGATTCAAGGAACTAAATTTGGGCCATTCCAGACAACGGGGGAAAAACGCCGCATCCTTTACTACCAAGGTGACGAGAGTGAAGGTGATATGTTGCAGGCCTTAGAAAGTCTTGGCTACTCAGAGTCTGACATCAACAAATACGTCAAGGTTCGCTTTGGGTGGAGTGCTGAGAACATGCCCATCCTGATTCAGGACTTAAAAGAATTCAGTCCGGAAATGGTGGTCATTGACTCGTTGTCCACAGCCAACAGATTTTCAGTTTATCGAGAGTCAGAAATGGAGTACGCCAGACCAATTCTGGAAATGACCGGGCTAGCCAACCAGTACAAAACCACATTTGTCATCATTCACCACACCAACCGTGAAGGTGGTATCCGAGGCTCAACCGCCATTAGAAACGCAGTCAGCGAAGTGTGGAGACTCTCCAAGGACAACAGCGCCACTGCTACACCCGACGATCGTATTTTAGAAATTGACAAATCCCGTTCCCGGTCATCTGGCAAAAAGTACCGCCTCATTTTTAACCCAGAAGATGTCAGTTTCACCTTCATGGGAGAGGAAGGGGACAGCGAAGGTTTTACCGAAAATAGCAACTCAGCCAAAGGTAAAACACTCCAGTTCCTCACAGAACACCGCAACATCCGATTTACAGGTGAGGAGATAGCCCATCGACTGGGAATTTCCAGAGACTACGCCCGCAAGTACCTGTTAGAGCTAGCATCTGATGGGTTAATCAGCGTCAGCCGGAACATTGGCAGGGCTAGCACCTACTTCCTAGCCTATGAAATACCGAGGTATTCGGGTATACCAACTGAGGATCACCCCTCGGATCACCCCTCCGCAACCACTACAACCCTTACAGTGCAAGGATTACAATCGCGTCAAAGTATTGGTATAAAAAGTTTAGGATCACCCCAGGATCACCCCTCGGATCACCCCTCAAACGTACACAGGGCAAACGATACAGCGAAAGGTGATCCTCAAAGTGCTGAAAATCATCAAAAAATTCCGGAACCAGAAAAAATTTCTAAAAAACAGGAGTTCAAGGATCACCTCCGGCTAGACGCTATACCAGACGAGGGTTGTGGGGGTGATCCAGGGGGTGATCCTTCAAGGATCAGGTTCGATTTGATACATATCCAGAAAAATGATTCCAATGACTTAAACAGCAAGGAATCCAGGAGTTTTCCACAGGGTGATCCGGGGGGTGATCCTCAAGCTGATCCGAAGGGTCAAAATAGTAGTAAGCAAGACTCAGTAGTTAATATTCCGCAACAATCAACAGAAGCTACAGAACTACCCCTATTTGTAGAAAAAGGCCGCTACTGGAGTAAGACCCTTAAGCGAGAGGTAGAGGTATTTCAAATCTTCGATGAGTTTTCCGAGGTCAGTTGTCGGGTTCCTGGGAGAGGGACAATCAGCCTGCCCTTTACCGATTTAGAATGCATCTCACAGTCACCCAGGCATAATTTCAAATGGAATGACACGGTGGTGATTTTGGTAGGCAAGAACAAAGAATCCTTTGCGACCATCACTTCTATTACTCCGGCGGGCATCTTCTTGAAGTCAGAGCAGGGTAAATCACTGAGAAAAATGTTCTGGCCTCATCAACTGGTCAATCTGTAACAAAAAAGCGATCGCCCATGCATTGAGTAAGGGGCGATCGCTGATAGCAGGAGTAGTTGACCGAGTTAAACGCTTCGGTGTCACGCGCTGACGCCGAGATTTTATCATGAGAAAAAGCGATCGCCTGTAGAACACGGGGCGATCGCTTTGACGAGAAGCGTGATGCATTTCAATAGACTATATCCTAGGGCTTGAAATAAAAAACGATCGCCGATGAATGCAAAGCGATCGCTAAAACCAAAGTGTTATAAGTACCAGCCAATACCATAACTCACAAATCAGACTGTTCACGTGGGACAAACCCATGCTTGGCTAAATACGACTGATTTTGTCTAATTTCAGACCAGCATCGGTTAAATTTATGGTCGATTTTTTCGTTCAGGGAATGCAAGTGATAGTCCAGAAATTCCTTTTTCCCTGAGTACTCGGTTAGATGAATTCTTAGGTCATCTTTTACCGTGTCAATTTCTTTTTCCAACTGGGCTTTGACAACAGCTAATTTCCAAATAGTGCTAGCGAACATCCCAGCTATAGCAAGTAATCCGAGAACTATATCTAAGTTATTCTTCATTAAATTCAGTTATTCTGCTGATAGATATTAGAGTTTTGCCCAAAAATTGATAAGGGAAAAACTCTAACTGAAACCTACCTTGTTGAGGAAACATGACTTGATAATTTTTAGCAAGTCCCACAACTTGGGAACTAGCAACTAGCTTGTTGGGATAATCAATCAAAATTTGGTCTAGCCTGCCAGCAGTTTGGTAATTCTTAGCAAGTTTTGATTTCGATTCAATTGAGATTACTAAACTAGCGTCATTATCAAATAAGTAAGGGATGAGTACAGATTGAGCCTTTTTCAAGTCCCATCTGTACTCATGCCGGAAAACCAATTGAGAACTAAGCATTAATTAAGGCTTATTACTGGTAACAACTGGGTAAGTTCTACCGTTAACACTGACAAATGATTCTGGTTTTTTAGAACTAGCTGATAGAAATTTTCTAATATCAGCAATTGTTGCATTTGCGGGAACCGGAATACTTTTGTATTGCTTTTTACCGTTTTTCTCCCCTACAGGAACCTTGATACTACCTGCACCCTGAGAACCACGAACAGCAATTGTAGCGCCTTTTTTATTCTTCACCCCGGCTGCTGGGACAACTTTTAGTCCCAAAGCTTCAGCCGTAGATTTGAGCATATACACATAGCGTGCAGATCCGCCTTGTGCGCCACCTTTGCTACTTTTTTTGGCGGCTGCAAACTGCACAGTCACCCTCGGACCCAATTTCTGACCTTTAGGCATTGTTAATCCTCCTTATGTTTTCCTGAATTGGGTCAACTCTAGAGGTAATCAATGGCTTGAATAACTACATCACCATTGTTTGCAGCAGCAGTTGTGAAAGGCATGTTGGCAGAAACAGTAGCTGAACCTGTTTCCAAATCAACCTGAATCTGAATATTGTTAGGCTGGTTGTCAACAGGTGTAACAGCTTTTTCAGCAGCAGCTAACAAGGAAGCAGCTTCTAAAAATGCTGCGATTAAATTTGTAGAGGTCAAGTCACCACCACCGTTGTCGAAAGCGGTATATGAACCTCCTAAATAATCGCTAGCTGCAACTTTGATTGTCCCGTCTGATTGAATCGCGGGGATGACCGGGATTGTTGCAGCAACAGAGATGGTTCCCGTATCAAAGCTAACGGTAGTAGATAGCTGTGTTCTAGGCGCTAAACCAGGGTTTGCGCCATTCCGGGCATTTTCAGCCGCATCAACAGCCCGGCAAAGTTCAAAGAATGCTTGAGGAATTTGGGTAGACTTGAGAGTTCCGGAAGTGCCTGGATCAAATACGCTCATACGTGCCTCGTTGTAAAAAATGTAATATCCGTACTTGTAATCTGTTGTAGCCGGAAATGTTGCTAAATTAGGGGGAATGAATTGATCAGGATTCTTTGGGATTAATGTCAAAGAATTCCTAACAGATGATGGCACAGGTATAACAAGTTTTTTTCGGATAATGGTGACAGTAAAATTTGTGCGTTTTAAAGCTGCATTTACATCCGCAGGCATCTGCTCAAGGGCTGCATCCCAGTTAGTATTAATTTGATTAGTAGATGGAGTAACAGCACTTTCACTACTACTGCTAGTGTTATCCCTATTTTGAGTATTTGTTATTGGGGTGGTTGGTAGAAAAATGTACCAATTCCGTTTCCATTTAAAACCTATTTTGATTCCCTTTTTTAAAAGTCTCTTGATTAATTTCAATAAATAAATTTCTGAATAATACAAAAGTTTTGCAAAGGTAATCAACTTAATGGCTAGTCTGCCATTAACAACAAATACATCATCAAGTTCTATTGACTTCACGTTTTTGCTCTTTCCCTGAGTTTTTTACTCCATTCGGGTACAGTATCTTTTTGCCCCATAGGAAAGTACTGGCACAAGGTAGGAAGTACTGAAACTTCTTTATATCTTTTATTAGAATCTGTGATTTGTGGTGGCTCAATACCTTTTAAGACGTTGGGATTTACATACTGTTTTAGAGCCTCAATCACTCTTTTACACTCAGGAGCAGTTTTGCACCAAACAATAATTTTGGAATTATCATTTAGAACTTGAACGCCTCTAAACCCACCTTTTTCATACGTTGGAAAGTTGGGTTTATGGTCTTTACCATATCTATAGTGTGGGATTATTAAAGTCCAGCGACTTCTACCTATTTTGTTATCTCCTAAATTTTCAGCAAATTGAATAGCTAGTTGTGGCTTTTGAGGGGCGCGTGTTTGCCAATAATCGGGAACAGATATAAAAGCCTCAAATTCTTTATTCTTAGCTAAACAAAGTTCAGAATTAGCTTTAAATAATTCTTCATGTTCGGCAATTACAGCATTGGCATTACTAAGAGAACCATTTTTATTAGCAATGGCTTTTACCGTAATTTCTTCACGCTTTACTTGCCATGAGCCATCTGCCTGTTCCTCACAAACACAAACAGGAACTTCAACATCAATAAAATTCACATCTGCATCCTCCCCATCCTTGCCATCTTCACCAGGATCGCCTTTTTGACCTGGTTGACCTTGAGCGCCGGGTTGTCCTTGAGGTCCTGGTTGACCTTGAGCGCCGGGTTGTCCTGGAGTGCCGGGTTGACCTTGAGCGCCGGGTTGTCCTGGAGTACCGGGCTGTCCTTGGGGTCCTGGTTTTCCTGGAGCGCCGGGTTGTCCTGGAGTACCAGGCTGTCCTTGAGGTCCTGGTTTTCCTGGAGCGCCGGGTTGTCCTGGAGTACCGGGCTGTCCTTGGGGTCCTGGTTTTCCTGGAGCGCCGGGTTGTCCTGGAGTACCGGGCTGTCCTTGGGGTCCTGGTTTTCCTGGAGCGCCGGGTTGTCCTTGGGGTCCTGGCTGCCCTTGAGTACCGGGTTGTCCTTGGGGTCCTGGTTGCCCTTGAGTACCGGGTTGTCCTGGAGTACCGGGCTGTCCTTGGGGTCCTGGTTTTCCTGGAGCGCCGGGTTGTCCTGGAGTACCAGGCTGTCCTTGAGGTCCTGGTTTTCCTGGAGCGCCGGGTTGTCCTGGAGTACCGGGCTGTCCTTGGGGTCCTGGTTTTCCTGGAGCGCCGGGTTGTCCTTGGGGTCCTGGCTGCCCTTGAGTACCGGGTTGTCCTGGAGTACCGGGCTGTCCTTGGGGTCCTGGTTTTCCTGGAGCGCCGGGTTGTCCTGGAGTACCAGGCTGTCCTTGAGGTCCTGGTTTTCCTGGAGCGCCGGGTTGTCCTGGAGTACCGGGCTGTCCTTGGGGTCCTGGTTTTCCTGGAGCGCCGGGTTGTCCTTGGGGTCCTGGCTGCCCTTGAGTACCGGGTTGTCCTTGAGTACCGGGTTGTCCTTGGTGTCCTGGTTGCCCTTGAGGTCCAGGTTTACCAGGTGCGCCATCTTTACCGGGCTGTCCTTGGGGTCCTGGCTGTCCGGGTTGCCCTTGGGGTCCTGGTGGTCCAGGTAAGGGTATAGCTGTTTTGGTCAAAGCTAGTTGGGCTTGCGCTTGTGCAGTTTTTGCTGTGGTAAGCGCTACGGATGCTTGTGTTTGAAGTGAAGATATCTGTAATTGCTGTTGTGAATCTACCGATTCGCGGACAATGACCCGCCCCTGTGCATCTTTCGCAAAGTTTATGCCTAACTCAACTTTTGGGCGCACTTCTGCAATTTGTAGCTCTAGTTGAGCCTGTTTTGCCTGTAATGGTTGAAGTTGAGCCATTGCAGTATTGGCTGTTCCCTGTGCTGATTGGGCTACTCCACTAGCATAAGTGGCTGTAGCATCAGCTTTTTGAGCAATGCTAAGAGCGGGTAAAGCTTTCCCCAATGCTGTATTAGCAGTTGCTTGTGCTGAATTAGCTATTGATAAAGCACTCCCGGCTGTCCCTTGGGCTGTACCCGCTAAAGCTAATGCACTCCCGGCTGTCCCTTGGGCTGTACCCGCTAAAGCTAATGCACTCCCGGCTGTCCCTTGGGCTGTACCTGCCAAGGCTAATGCACTCCCAGCTGTACCCTGTGCTGTACCCGCCAAGGCTAATGCACTACCCGCCGCGCCTAGTGACGTACCTGCTAAAGCTAAAGCACTCCCGGCTGTACCTTGGGCTGTACCTGCCAAGGCTAATGCACTCCCGGCTGTGCCCTGTGCTGTACCCGCCAAGGCTAATGCACTCCCGGCTGTGCCTTGGGCTGTACCTGCCAAGGCTAATGCACTCCCGGCTGTGCCTTGGGCTGTACCTGCCAAGGCTAAAGCACTCCCGGCTGTACCTTGGGCTGTACCTGCCAATGTCAACGCACTCCCGGCTGTAGCACCAACACTAACCAACTGTGCCTGCATCACAACCACTTGTCCTTGCACTACTCCAGCGAGTCCTAGGGCGGCGGCTGCCTTGGCTGCTGCTGCTGCGATCGCTGCCCAAAGACCTTGTAGAGCAGCCGCAATCAATGGAGCAGCAGCAGCAGCTACTAGTGCTGCAATCCCGGCAATTAAAGCTATCAATTTAGCTTCTATCCACTGCACTTGCTGGTCTAAATTGCCAACTTTCATTTCTAGACTAGCCAAAGCGCGATAGACATCAGCTAACTGCCTTTTTAATGCGTTGATTTGAGATTGCAAATCATCACAGCAATTATTTTTATTTCTTAATCCTGCAATCTCAGCCCTTAATGCAGCTAATTCAGATTGCACTTTAGAGCAACAATCAGCCATTTTTAATCGCCTTTACAATAGAGGTAATTGCTTTAATCTCATTAGCTACAGCCGCACAATCTAAACAGCAGTAGCCGGGATAAATGTTTGTTTTTATTTCTTCGGTTCCCTCTGGACAATTGCCGCATTTGACCGAATAACTAACAGGACAATCACCTTGGTCTTGGAATATTACCGAGCCATTATGTAGAATCTGAATGCTGCATCTTTCCAGCTTACCAACCAAACAGGGAGAGTTATTATTTCTTGTTATTGTTTGATTCGGTGTATTCAATACAGTTACTTGAATACTTGGGCGAAAATTATTTTCGCCACAAAACCAAGGGAGTACAGCAGGTTGCCCTTCATAGCTAACAATTTTGTAATCATGTACATCAAATACACATGGACCGGAACACTGTGAGCTTGCAAAAGTGATTGTGTACCCTACATTGCTGTAGTTTCCACTTCCTGGAACAGGAACGCTTTTAGTAACTACTTCAATTGGTGAAAATTCGCTTTTATATTTTCTTTCTGGCTTACTACCAAATTGATAAGTTATCTCTGGTTTATCACCGCTATTGCATACCATGTTTAATAAATGTTGGGGTTATAAGGATTTGGCAAATCATCTATTTCATAAGTGTCTGTATAAGTTACAGCTACATAAAAGTTAATTACAAAAACATCGGTTCTTTTGTTGCCATTCAAAGCACTCCCCCAGTAATTTATGTCTGCATTGCCTCTAGAATTTAAACCTTGAAGCAAGCGCATAATTATTCCTACAAATAGGCTCTCAGCAGTGTTGTTAGGTGCAGGTTTCAAACCAGTTAAGTCGGTTTTTCCAAATTGGATAATAGCGATTGATTGAGTGAAGCCAGCACCGAATAGCCTTTGATTTGTGCTGATTTGAGCGCCTATATTTGAATTACTTCTAAAACTCATTGTGTTCTAAGGCAAAGCCCTCCATTAGAGAGTTTTAAAATCATGTATCTAGTATTGTCAGATAACAATATTTCTGAAAATCTAGTTTTACTATTCCCGTTGCAAGCACCAATATCATCACTTGTCCTGCTTACAATTCCTCTATTTGTATTCGTATAAACACAAATTCCCTTGATAACATCAGATTGATTTGTAATTGTATTATCAAGATTCAAAAGAGCATTATTAAGGGGAAAACCTGTATAATTAACATTACTAAAAGGGTTTGGTATACCTCCTCTAAGGGCAGTGATTGTTGTAGTGCCTTGAAAAATAAATCCATAAGGATACTGGTTTGTGTCCCACCAATCAGCTTTAAACTGTGGGAGTAACGTACCTAGCGTACAAATAGCGTTACCTTGAACTATTTCTAAAAGCTTGTACTCACTACCACCATCAAAAGCAGAGATATTGATTGCTGTAGTAGCACTGTAAGTTGTGTAATTAAGTAAGCCACTACTGTTAGCACCTGCCTTAGTAGAAGTGTTCCAAGAGGTAAATAGTTCTTGAGAAGTGCCAAGACTCGAAGTGATTCCTACCCTGTTATAAAGCCTTCCAAAAGTTTTAGAAGATTCATAAATATGTTCATACACCAGGAACCTAGTAGTACCTGACAGATATTCATCAAATGGATTTAAACCAATAGATGAAAATGCAGCCTTAATTCCATTGTTTAGAGCCAGTGTATTAATTGTTGGGTTTAGCGCACTAATAACACGGCTTGTAACTACCATTAGTAATCATCCGGGTCAAGAACAAATCCAGTATCTACAGTTTGCAAATTAACGTTAAAGGTGACTTGTCGATACTGTATGTTATTCCTTGTAATGATTTGCGGAAATCCTGAATCTGCAATTGTTACTTGAATATCTGGGTCAAGTTGCTGGCTTGAGTCCTTAAGATATGCCGCAGCTTTTAAAAGTATCGCCACTACCAAAGATTCAGCAGTGTTATTAGCGCTTGCTGTTAGGCTCACGCTAGCCAAATCAGCTTTAGAGATTGTGAAAGTTGTTGAGTCCTGCGTTGCGTTTGACCCAAAAACTTGGGACAGGGTAGGTTCTGCCATTTTTTATACCAAGAAAATATTCCTACAATTTTATACGGAAAATCCTGGATGAGTAGTACTTGAGTAGCGCAAGTAGTGAGCGATCGCTAAAAAAATTGCCTAGATTTTTGAGTGTAATAGGCAAAATCTAGGCAATCACAAGTATTATGCTGTTGAAATCCAAGCCGATGACGGGATTTGAACCCGTGGCCTGCTGATTACGAATCA
>JAESGB010000223.1_pt1 | contig 13649 bp, 11 predicted proteins | sample 9266211 | NCBI WGS metagenome assembly JAESGB01 (sample SAMN14514844, study PRJNA621659) | algae metagenome | isolation source: Goleter apudmare HA4340-LM2 and co-occurring heterotrophs from cave wall... | place: USA: Maniniholo cave, Kauai, Hawaii | collected 2009-07-28 | reverse complement strand
TATGTGTCAGAAAATCAGTTATGTTCACTGGTTTGAGGAGATTATGTTTTGTTGACTAATTTCAGCTTTTTAGGCTTAGTCTTAATAAAAATGTAAAGTTTTATATCAGCATTCAACATTTGTGGAAATGGTATTACTTAATTAAATTAGATCAAATTCATCCATTGCCTTGGGAAAGTTATGATTTTCATGTCCGGGACGACTGAGTTTAATTAGGACAAAACGTTCTAAGGGAGTTAAATTTGCCCACTGTGGAAGTGTGAGTGTGAAACCTGATTCTTTAACTTTCTCTTGTAGACTAGTTGGTATATTGTGAGAGTCCATCCATACAGGGTTAGGCTCTACCGATAGATTCGTTGCTGATGTACCTGTGCGTTGTAAAATCAACTGCTGGAGATACTCTCTATAAGCGTCAATTTCTGTTTTTTGATTACAAGGTAATTTGACTAAATTTTCCCGCTCAATTAGACTCATCTGATGCCATTCAGATAATTTTAACTTGATACCGCAAGTATCAAGTTTGTAGCGTACCTGCATGGGTATACAACGTAGGGAATTAACAAAATCTGCTTCAAATTGAAAGTAATTTAGCATATATTTTGATTAAAAAATTCCAACTTGAATTATTGAATTTAAATAGGTAGGTCTTACGCAAGTGTCATATTTTTTTCGTGTAGCTTATCCAGAGTCCTTGACCCTTGACTCTTTTACTAGAAAATATGTGTGCCAGTTGTGTAAGTCGTTTTAAAGTCTCAATAATCTTTCTTTTATCATGATTTCACATGAGTTTTACAGTTAATAACCTAGAAGTAAATTTCTGTAATCTAAGCTAAAACCTGCTTTTAATGACTGGTATTAAGATGTCAAACACTCCCGATTTAATGTGTATGTCGGGAATTACTAAAACGAATTAAGAGATAACTAATTGATAGCGCAAAGATAGCAATTCCTAAGCCTATTATATCAATTCCTGATACTTTTTCTAAGTCAAGGATAATAATTTTTCGAGCAACAGCAATTAGAGAAGTGCTAATGACTAATTCTACTTGAATAACATGTTTTCGCAAATAAGCAGTAATATTTTCTAATATTTCTAAAGCAATTAAAATATTTAAAAATAAGCCAAATATTGTAAATAATGTAGTGTTGAATTTACCATAGGGTGTAGTGAATAATTCTTGTGCAAGAAAGGTTGCTAAATTACCGAGTTCTACTAAAATTACCAGCACCATAAATAGAGATAGCACTTTAGAAACTAGCACCTCTATTTTCTCGATGAGATGCATAAAGTTGTCATCTCGACTAGCTTCGATAATTCGTCTGAGCAGTTTTTTCATTAATCCTCACTGACTCACACTACAAGGTGTATGTTTTGCAGCTTACCATTGTGAGGACTGGAGTTGATAATTTTTGGTTGTAATTTCTACAGAAATTGGTGCTAGTTGGACTGCACAAGCTTTCAGTTCTGGTTGCAGGGAGTCGGGACAAGATTCTGGGTGGGTGAGGGCGTTGACTTCTGAGTCTTTTGCCCATAGTGTACCCCAGTGCATGGGGACAAACACTGTCCCAGGGGCGATCGCTTTTGTAACTTTAGCAGGAAATTTGGCGCTACCACGACGCGATCGCACTTCTACCCAAGAATTATCTGTAATCCCTAATTTCGTAGCATCACGGGGGTGAATCTCGATAAATGGTTCGGGATGCATTTGTCGGATTTTCTCAATCCGACCAGTGCGCGTGAGAGTATGCCAATGTCCATAAAGTCTTCCATTGGTTAGAACAAAAGGATAATCGGGGTCTGGTGGTTCTGCCAATCCCCGTGAGTGGTATGCACCAAAGCGGGCGCGTCCGTCGGAGGTGGGAAAGCGGAGGTTGGTGTAGAGTCTTGTGGATGATGGGGTGTGGACTTCTCTTCCAGACGCTTCGCGTAGCTTGCTTCCCCGGAGGGGTACGACTTCGCTCAGTTCACGGGGATAGGGGGATGATGGGGTGTGGGCTGAGCGGAGCCGAAGCCCCAATTCTGGCGCAGGAAACGGCCATTGCGTCGCGCCTTTCGCCAACAGTTCGTGACTGATACCGGACATATCGCAAGGGCGACGGCGCGTTAATTGGACAAATTCGGCGTAAACTTCAGCAGAGTTAGTAAAGGCAAATTTTTCTGCAAAACCTAATCTTCGTCCCACCTCAGCGAAAATTTCCCAATCGGCTTTAGCTTCTCTGGGCGGTTGGCGGAATGCTTGACACAAAGTTACTCGACGTTCTGAGTTAGTCATCACGCCTGTTTTCTCTCCCCACTGGGCGGCGGGAAGTAAGACATGGGCGTAAGCAGTGGTTTCCGTGGGGTGATAAGCGTCTTGGTAGATAGTGAAAGGCGATCGCAATAATGCTTTTTTTGTCCGCTCCAAATCTGGCATACTCACAGCTGGGTTAGTAGCTGCAATCCACAATAAACCTACATTTTCCGTTTCCAACCCCGTGATCATGTCCCAAGCCGTCATTCCCGAATGGGGCGAAATCTGTCCTGGCTTCAGTCCCCAAAAAGCTTCAACTTCTGCGCGGTGTTCGGGATTTTTCACCGAACGATAACCGGGTAACAAATGGGATAAACCGCCGGCTTCCCTTCCTCCCATTGCATTGGGTTGTCCGGTGAGAGAGAACGGCCCAGCCCCAGGTTTACCAACCTGTCCAGTCATCAGGTGCAGGTTAATAATCGTTCTAACCTTAGCTGTACCTTCACTGGATTGATTCACACCCATCGACCACAGAGACAACACGCGCTGTGATTCTCCCCAATAGCGGGCGGCTGTTTCTAAATCTTCTGTCCTAATCCCACAGCGATGGGCGACGACATCTGGGGAATAATGGCGAATGACCTCCGCGTATGCAGGAAAATTGCTGGTACAGTCATCGATGAATCCAATATCAAGATGATTCCAGCGCATCAACAAGTGGGCGATACCATTGAGTAAATCAATATCTGTACCGGGATTAATCGCTAAATGTAAATCAGCGGCTTCGGCGGTGGGTGTGCGGCGAGGATCGACCACAATCATTTTCACATGGCGATGTTTTTTGTGATATTTCGCCAAGCGGTTGAAAACGATGGGGTGACATTCCGCCGCGTTCGTACCAATTAAAAATGCACAGTCAGTTAACTCCAAATCTTCGTAGCAGCAAGGAGGCCCATCCGCACCAAAACTTTGTATGTAGCCAGATACAGCACTAGACATGCACAGACGGGAATTCGCATCAAAGTTATTTGTACCGAGACAGCCTTTTAATAATTTCTGGGCAATGTAATAATCTTCTGTTTGAAACTGACCAGAACCATACATACATATAGCTTCTGACCCTTGAGTAAAACGCACAGTTTGAATGCGCTTGGTGATGATATCAAAAGCCTCATCCCAACTCACACGGCGGAACTCTTGATCTAAAGAGTCTCGCACCATTGGGTAATGTAGTCGATTTTTATCCAAAGATTCGGCGATCGTTGCGCCTTTGACACAAACCATACCCTGGCTGGATGGATGCGCCTTGTCACCCCGCACCCGCCAAGTGGGATTACCTTGGCTATCTCGATTGGTGGCTTTACCCAGTTGTGCTGGTGGGGAAACTTCTAATCCACAGCCGACACCACAGTAGGGACAGAGGGTTTTGGTAAATTCACTCATGGCCAATACGCATTATTCCCTGATTTTTAATTCTCTTTTTGGCGTTGCTGATGGGGATGTTTTTCAACGCAGAGGCGCGCTAAGGTAACGCAGAGGGGCGCTAAGATTTGCTCAATTTAGAAAGCGATGTATTTGTGAGTGCTCAGAAGGTAGAGAGAAGAATTTTTACTCATCATCGTGAGCATAGCGCCGGAAGAGGAAGTCTAAGGCGTAGTTACGCAAGTTAAAGTATTCTGGGTCTTCCATGATGTGCTGACGGTTCCGAGGACGAGAGAAGGGAATATCTAGGACTTCGCCAATTTTGGCGGCGGGGCCGTTGGTCATCATCACGACTCTATCGGCGAGGAAGAGGGCTTCATCAATGTCATGGGTAATCATCAGGACGGTAACTTGATGTGTCCGCCAGATTTGTAGTAGTTCTTCTTGTAATTCTTCTTTGGTGATGGCGTCTAATGCACCGAAGGGTTCATCGAGAATTAGGACTTGGGGACGGATGGAAAGGGCGCGGGCGATCGCTACTCGTTGTTTCATTCCCCCGGAAATTTGGCTGGGTTTTTTGTCAGCCGCTTCTGTTAACCCTACCATTGCCAGATGTTCTCTGGCGATCGCTCTTTTTTCTGCCTGGTGTTTTTTGGGAAATACTGAATCAATTGCCAAGTAAACGTTATCAAATACGCTCAACCAAGGCAAAAGGCAGTAGTTTTGGAATACCATCATCCGATCTGGGCCTGGTTCGGTGATGGGTTGGTCTTGCAATAAAACTACGCCATCGGTGGGGGTATTAAACCCAGAAACCATGTTTAATAAAGTAGATTTACCACAACCAGAGTGACCAATGATGCAAACAAATTCACCTTCACGCACTTTCAGATCCACTCCATCCAAGACAGTAAAAGGCCCATCCGGAGTTGGATAAATCTTACTCACACCCTCAATCACCAAGAAATTATCAGTTGCAGGTACTTCCAATTGATTAATCTGAGTTTTTTTAGCGACTTGCATAATTCTTCTCTTATCTACTTACTACAGAAACTCATAAACTCCTCAGCGTCCCTTTGCGCCTACCTCCGCGCCCCTCTGCGTTAAAAAATTACCTCCTCAATCCGAATATCTCGCTTAATTTCCAATCCCTTGAGATATTCCAAGGGTTCCGAGGGGTTAAAAACTTTACCGTCAAACAAATGAATTGGGTTGTCCTCACCGATATCCAGTAACCCCAAATCACGCGCAGCTGCACCAAATACATCTGTGCGACAGACTCTTTCAGTCACTTCCACCCAGTTCTTCGGGAAGGGTACTAAGCCCCAACGTGCTAGCTGAGTCACCATCCACAAAATTTCTGTGCGGTGGGGATAATTAGTTCTATTGAGATAAAACTGGTTGTAGGCTATGAGTGATTGGGGTTCAGAACCGTCACCGCGATCATAAGGATCGATGAAACCAGGGCGGACATATACAGGATTGGTATCCAGATACTCAGGACGGCAGATTATTTCTAAAATCTCTTCACGGTTGCGGAGATCGTCACAGTATTTGCAAGCTTCCAATAGGGCTTTAATCAAGGCGAGATAGGTTTGGGGATACTGCTGCGTCCAATCTTCCCGCACTCCCAAGACTTTTTTCGGCTGTCCTGACCAAATTTCTAAGGCGGTAGCAGCAACAAAGCCTACATCTTCATGGACAGCGCGGTAGTTCCAAGGTTCACCAGCACAGTAACCGTCTATATTGCCGGCTTTAAGTTGGGAAACCATTTCTGTGGGAGGTAGCACTGTCAAGCAGACATCTTGATCGGGATCGATACCGCCAGCTGCTAGCCAGTAACGCAGGATTAAGTTCTGCATGGCGGCGGGATGCACTACACCGAGAGTGAGAATGTTGTCGGGATTAGCGTTAATTACGGCTTTTAAGTCAGCCAGGTTTCTCACGCCTTGGCTGTACAAGCGTTTGCTGAAGGTAATGGCGTTGGCGTTGCGGGAGAGATTTAAAGCATTGACTACAGGAATCGGCTGTTTTCCACCAGTGCCCAAAGTCAAGGCTAAGGGCATTCCTGCAACCATTTGGGCAGCGTCTAATTTGCCAGTAGCAACACCTTTGGCGATTTCTTTCCAACTGGTTTGGCGACTGAGAGTGATGTTTTCTAGGCCGTATTGGGCAAAGAAGCCTTTTTCTTTGGCAACGATAAGAGGTGCAGAGTCAGTGAGGGGTAAAAAGCCAATGTCTAAGTTGAGTTTTTCGACACCGTGACGACGATCGCTAATTGCAGATTTTGCCGATTGTGCAGCTTGGCGTTTCTTCGCCAGCTTTTGCTGATTCAGAAAGTAAATGATTTCATTCCGCAGATTGTAGTAGCTGGGATGATTGACTACTTCCAAACGCTGGCGAGGACGGGGGATCGGGACTTCCAGAATTTGCCCGATGTGGGCTTCCGGGCCGTTAGTCAACATAACAATGCGATCGCTCAACAATAGCGCTTCGTCCACATCATGTGTCACCATCACACAAGTAACGTTGTGTTCGTTGCAGATTTTCATCAATTGTTCCTGCAAACTCCCCCTTGTCAAAGCATCCAACGCCCCAAAGGGTTCGTCCAGCAGCAACAACTTGGGACGGGTAGCTAAAGCGCGGGCGATCGCTACTCGTTGTTTCATCCCCCCAGATAACTCGCTGGGACGTTTTTTCGCCGCTTGGCGCAGCCCCACCATATCGATATGCTCTTCGATAATCGCCCGCCGTTGCCCCTTAGAATCACCTTTATAAACCTCATCTACAGCCAAGGCGATATTTTCTCTGACAGTCAGCCAGGGTAACAAAGAGTAATTTTGAAAAACTACCATGCGATCGGGACTAGGATCTCTCACTTCCCGCCCTTCCAAAGTCACACCACCAACACTAGCTCTATCTAACCCGGCAATAATATTAAGCAGAGTTGATTTACCACAACCAGAGTGTCCAATTAACGAAACAAATTCCCCCTGGCGAATTTTCAACTCAATATTTTTGAGAGCAATATATTTGCCATTATTCGGTAGGTCGAACACACGATCAACGTGGTCAATTTCAACAAAAGTAGTCATTTGTTGTTTGTTATTTGTTGTTTGTTATTTGTCAAGAGTCCAGGGACAAGAGTTGTTATTTTTACCTATGCCCGGTTGTTGAGTTTCGACTGCGCTCAACTGCCGCGAAGTCGAAACAATGCCCCATGCTCTACTTCTGTTCTGCTACAACTTTGCTGGCGATAAAAGCCATCAATCTATCTAGTAGCAAACCAACCAAACCAACGTAGATGAGAGCTATAATAATCTCACTCAAATTAGTTTCTGTTGTCGTGTTGTAGGCATCCCAAATAAATGAACCAATCCCTACACCACCTACTAACATTTCCGCCGCCACAATGGCTAACCAAGATAAACCAATGCCAATTCTTAGACCTGTGAATATATAAGGAACAGTGGCAGGAAAGACTACTTTGAAGAAATACTTTGCTCCTCTGAGACGTAACACTCTGGCAACGTTGATATAGTCTTGGGGAATTTGTTGCACACCTACAGTGGTGTTAATAATAATCGGCCAAATTGAGGTAATAAAAATTACGAAAATCGCTGAAGGATCAGCCTGTTGAAATGCAGCTAGGGAAATTGGTAGCCATGCTAGCGGTGGTACGGTGCGTAATACTTGGAAAATTGGGTCTACGGCATTGTATACTAAGCGATTTGCACCAATCAGAATTCCTAAAACTGTGCCAACAATTGCAGCTAGGGAAAATCCTAAACCAACCCGTCCCAAACTACTGAGGATTTGCCAACCTAAGCCTTTATCTCTACCACCATTATCAAAAAATGGGTTGATAATAAAAGGGTCCCAAGTTTCCTGAAATGTTTCTATTGGGCCAGGTAATTTAAATCCGGGGTTCAAACAAATTAGTTGCCAAAATACTAGAAAAATTGCTAAAGCTACTAATGGTGGTGCTATTTTTTTCCAGAAAAACTTGTTGATGGCTTTTTGAGGCTTTTTAAGTCTTGCCCGATTCCCTGCGATCGCTGTCATTTTCTCCTCTCTGATTTTGTAAATAATCAATCAACAATCGTTTCCTTGACTTGATTACACCTTTTTGATTTTCAGGCTATTTAAATACTCTTCTGGCTTCTGGGGATTAAATTTCACACCATCAAAGAAAGTTTCAATTCCGCGAGAAGTACTCTGAGGAATTTCCGTATCGGGGACACCAAGTGCTTTAGCCGCTTGTTTCCACAAGTTTTCTTTATTAACTTGGTCAACGAGTTCTTTAACTTTGGTATCTTTTGGTAGATAGCCCCAGCGAATATCTTCTGTTAAAAACCAAATGTCGTGGCTTTTGTAAGGATATGAGGCATTATCAGCCCAGAATTTCATGCGATATGGGAAATTTTGTTCTGTACGTCCATCACCATAGTCAATATTGCCTTGAGACCTACCTAAAATATCAGCAACGGCAACGTTAAAGTATTTCCGACCAGAGCAGATTTTGCACATTTCCTCTTTATTTTCTGCCTTGTCGCACCATTGTTGAGCTTCCAGAATTGCCATTAGTAGTGCTTGGGTAGCATTGGGATTTTGCTCAACCCAATCTTGCCGCATCGTAAAGGCTTTTTCTGGATGGTTGTTCCACAACTCACCTGTAACTAAAGCCGAATAACCTATTTTTTGGTTTACCAACTGGGAATTCCAAGGTTCTCCCACACAGAAAGTATCGACTGTACCGACTTTCATATTCGCTACCATTTGTGGTGGTGGTACGGGTTCCAAAATCACATCTTGATCTGGATTAATCCCACCAGCAGCTAGCCAATAACGCATCCATAAATCGTGAGTACCTCCGGGAAAAGTCATCCCAGCTTTCAAGGATTTTTTATCAGCTTTTGCTTTGGTTGCTGTTTCTTTAAGGGCTTTGCTTTGTAGACGTACCTGGAGGTCTTTAAATTTATCAGCAACAGAAATTCCCTGACCATTGAGATTTAACCGTGCCAGGATAGACATCGGCACTTTATCGTTAACAGTCATCAAGTAAGGCATGGGGCTGAGGATGTGTGCTCCATCGATACCACCGCCAGCTGAACCAATTTTTAAGTTGTCACGAGTTACAGGCCAAGATGTCTGCTTGATCACCTCCACATCGGTCATGCCGTATTTGGCAAAGAAGCCCTTTTCTTTAGCAATAATTAAAGGCGCTGCATCGGTTAAGGGGATAAATCCTAGCTTGGCTTTGGTGGTTTCTACTTTGGGGGCGTTAGCTACTGTAGAGACATTAGCAGCTGGAGCGACTGCGGGTGATTCGCCGTTGGTGGAGGCTGTACCATCAGAAGTGCAGCCATGAGCCAAGATAGAAGCAGCAGCCGCAGCGCCTGTAGTGATAATGAATTTTCTTCTATTGATGTTTGTCATTTGTGGTTTGTTCTTTGTTATTTGTGAAGAGGCAATAGGGAATGGGGATAATCACTCTTGACTCTTGAGTACAGACGCGATTAATCGCGTCTCTCCTGACTCTAGTCTGGGTTTGGCGTCGAAGTTCTGAATGAGTAAATCTCGCAAGAATGGCTGTAAGTCTTCGCAAGGTATGCCTTTTTGGATGCAACTACCTAGATGTGCGTCTTTGCCGACTTTGCCACCCATATAGATATCGACACCTTCGACGGTTTTGCCGTTTTTGCGGGTTTTGGTTCCCATCAAACCGATGTCTGCAACTTGCGGTTGTCCGCAGGAGTTGGGGCAACCTGTCCAGTGAATTCTCACAGGGCGGGTGAGAATTAATTCGGCTTCTAGGGATTGAACTATTGCTTGGGCGCGGTTTTTGGTTTCAATGAGGGCAAAGTTACAAAATTGTGCGCCTGTGCAAGAAACTAGCGATCGCCCTAATAATCCAGGATTTACGGTAAACTTTGACAGTAGCGGCTCTGTCAAAAATGTCGCTAATCTGGAGTCTGGAATATTGGGGATAATCAAGTTTTGCTCTACGGTAATCCGGATCTCTCCACTGCCATAAACCTCTGCCAATCGGGCAATTTCAAACATATCGCCCGCATACAGCCGTCCTACGGGAATATGTAAGCCTACGTAATTTAATCCGGCTTGCTTTTGTTTGTATACACCAACATGGTCGCGTTTTTCCCAGTCAATTTCGTCCTTGGCTGCGGCGGGTAATAATGATTTACCCAAACGCTTTTCGACTTCTGCACGGAATCTTTCTAAACCCCATTCATCAATCAACCACATGAGGCGGGCTTTTTGGCGATTGGCTCTTAAGCCGTGGTCACGATAAACTTCCAAAATGGCTCGACATAAAGCCACCACATCTTCTGGAAGTACCCAGGCATTTAAGGAAATCGCCGCCTCGCAGCGTTTAGCGGAAAAGAAGCCACCGACGAGGACATTAAAGCCGAATGTTTTTTGAGTGGTGGGGTGGACTGAGCGAAGTCGAAGTCCACATAGTGGTGGGGAGACGGGGAGAATACTTCCCCCTATCTCCCCATCTCCTGTGGGTTGAGCAAAGCCGAAACCCCCTCTCCCCATCTCTTCTTGAAACGCTGGCACAAATGCTAAATCGTTAATTTCAGCGTGAACAGAATTGTCTCTACCACCAGCGATCGCTATGTTAAATTTCCGGGGAAGATTGGTAAACTCTGGATTGCCTTGTCCTTTGTTGGTCAGCATATCCTGGATTTGCTGCACCAACTCCCGCGTATCGAACAACTCATCTGCATCCAACCCAGCGACGGGATCGCCTGTGATGTTACGAACGTTGTCCATCCCTGACTGCACACTGGTTAAACCCACAGCGTGAAATCTATTAAAGATATCCGGTAAGTCTTCAATCCTAATACCCCGCAATTGGATATTCTGTCTGGTAGTAATATCAGCGTTGCCGTCTTCACCATAACGCTGGACGACTTCTGCTAACACACGCATCTGATTGCTGGTGAGAATACCATTAGGCATCCGCATCCGCATCATAAATTTACCTGGTGTGACTGGGCGAAAAAATACACCTACCCACTTCAGCCGATGTTCCCTATCTGTGGCGTCTATCGCTTCCCAACCTAGTTGAGCAAATTTCTCGATTTCCGTTTTGATAGCAAGTCCATCTTTTTCGGCTTTGAATTTCTCGAACTTGTTCAGGTTGGCGGTGGTGGTAGTTGCAGTGTCTGTCATAAGCTGACTCTCATCGCAAAATGATAAATAGGCAGTAGTAAGAAGAAGAGGAGTATTGCCTCTTGCTTCTTGCCAAAATTTCGAGACTGTATTGAATTCTGCTGAGTTACTGACTTGAAAACTGACTCAAGAAAAACTTTTCCGTGTTGCCATTTTGACAATGCCTAAAAGCTGCTCGGTTACTGAATGTGTAACGATTTACATAGTCTCCAGGTTAAAGCGACATTTTTGTTAAAATCGTATAAATAGCTACGAAATAAAAGTATATTTGCTGAAATTAAATCGCTAATATGCGTTTTCTGCATAATGCAGAAAGGTAGCGCTGCTAAGTCTCTATAAACTCTGGAACCTAAAACACACTGAAAATGTCATATTGTTAGTTAAAAATAAGACATTAATTCAGTAGTTATGAAACGCCGTGATTTTATCAGTTGGGTAGGTTTGGGCGCACTCGCCAGTTCTCTACCTGTAGCAATCGCTGCTTGTTCTTCCCAGACAGCAGCACCCGAAGTTTGGCAGTCAGTAGCTCCTTCAGCAGACTTGGATAAGGATGGTAAATTACTAGTAAACAACTCGCCTGTAGGGCCTGTGTTACTAGTCGGAACATCTCAAGCAGCCGCAAATCTGATTGCTGTTAACCCCACTTGTACCCATAGAGGTTGCACAGTGGAATGGAAGGCTGAAGACAAAAAATTCGTTTGTCCGTGTCATCAAGCAGAATACAGCACTGATGGTAAAGTCCAAAAAGGCCCGGCAGTCAGACCTTTGAGTATCTACGCGACAAAGATTGAAGGTAATTCTATTTTTGTGAAAGCAACTTAGGATGTTTGTTATTTGTCATTTCCCCATGCCCTACATTATGAGAAGATGCAAATTATCAAAGTAAAGTATTTTCAGAATCGTGGATAATAACAACCAGCTTTTGTTGGAGGCGCAGATAGCCCAGGATGCAGCTGATTGGTCGTTGCTGATTCAATATCTACAAAAGTTGATTTTGGGTAAGCATGGTATACACGCAGAAATAAAAGAAAATCGGCAATATTTACTGAAATTAGCACTTTCAGTATTAGAAATGGGGGATTTCCAGCAACGTTGGGAAATTACTAAGGTATTTAGCTATCTGGGAAATATTGCTATCCCTCCACTGACTAAAATTCTGGAAGATGAAGATGCAGAGGAGGAATTGCGGTGGTATGCGGCGCGGATTTTAGGTGAGTTTCAGCATCCAGATGCGATCTCATCTTTGGTGGAATTATTGAAAAATGCTGAAACTCAAGAACTGAAAGAAATGGCCGCTACCGCCTTAGGACAAATCGGTATAAGCGCGATCGCTGTACTATCAGAATTACTCTCAGAAGAGAATACCAAGGTTTTGGCAGTGCGATCGCTCTCTTATATCCGGCACACAGAAACCATTGCACCCCTGTTGAGTGTAGTGCAAGATCCTCAAACATCTGTTAGGGCCGCAGCCATTGAAGCCCTCAGCAGTTTTCATGATCAACGTGTACCATTTGTACTTGTGAGGGCTGTAGATGATGTAGCTGCTACAGTTAGACGTGCAGCAGTTTTGGGCTTAAGTTTTCGCCCTGACTTATGTGAGGCTTTAGATTTAACGGCAAAACTGCAACCCAAGCTAAATGATGTGAACCAAGATGTTGCTTGTGCCGCAGCTGTCGCTTTGGCGAGAATAGGCGGAGACGAAGCAGCTCAATATTTATTTCAGGTGTTAATATCACCCCAAACACCAATGCCTTTGCAACTAGAAGCTATCCGCGCTTTAAGTTGGCTAGAAACTGCGGCTAGTTTAGAATATTTGCAACAAGTATTACATCAATGCACATCAGAGGCTATTTGGCAAGAAGTTGTGACAGTTTTGGGACGAGTACAACAACCAAGCTTAACAACATTAGCCACAGAAATCTTACTAAACCTACTGCAATCGCAGCATCCAGCCACAAAAATTGCCCACATCAAAAGTGCGATCGCTCTTTCTTTAGGACAACTAGGCAAAATCCAAGCAATTGATCCCTTAATTTTACTGCTGGCAGATGCAGATGCATTAGTGAGATTGCACGCGATCGCCGCCCTCAAAAATCTCGCTCCGGAAGCAGCACATCAACAGTTGCAGCAATTAGCAAATAACCCCACAATCACACCAGATTTACAACAAGGAATAGCGATCGCCCTGGCAGAATGGGGAAGATGATCTGGTTGAAAGAGAGAGCGATCGCTTTTGCAAAAGAACTGTGACAAACATGCTATCTCTACTCAATCAAGATACTATTTTTGTTGTATGAGTTGGATAATACCCATGTCAGAGATTACAGATTACGGCGTAACTGTTGAAGAGTATTTGGATGGATTGGCAGCAGGGATTGATATTTTGGAATTGAAGCGTTTAGAAACAAGTGGAATTCCCACCGATTTAGCCTTAGAACTAATGGCGATTATGCCCAAGGTAGTTGACGGTACAGCGACTCCTGAAGAAATTGTTAGAGGTCTGTTGATTATGTCACCCTCAGGGAGAAAACAACTCGAACAGACCAATCTCACTGATTAACTTGATTCTAGTAATTAAATGATGCCGGAAGCACTCCCCAGAGCCGACAACGATTCACCGTGGAAAGAAATTTTAGAAGCATATTTTCCACAAGCACTGCAGTTTTTCGGGAGCATCCCATTTTTTATTTAGCGAGCAAAGATTAATCCGTTGAGATAGGCACAACGATGAGCTAAGACTTGAGGAACGTTATCAAATTTCCATTGTGCGCCGGAAATTTTAGTGCGACGGTC
>JAESGB010000222.1_pt1 | contig 13733 bp, 7 predicted proteins | sample 9266211 | NCBI WGS metagenome assembly JAESGB01 (sample SAMN14514844, study PRJNA621659) | algae metagenome | isolation source: Goleter apudmare HA4340-LM2 and co-occurring heterotrophs from cave wall... | place: USA: Maniniholo cave, Kauai, Hawaii | collected 2009-07-28 | reverse complement strand
GGGCATGGTCGCTCTCGCCACACCACAGATCGAGGAGGTGACGCCGCTACAAATTACACCCAAGGCCGCCTAACCGATGCGGCCCGGTGCCACACCTCAAATTACACCACGTTGACGGACACGACCCTCGACACGACAATCCATGCCGGATGGCCAATATGCGCGACAGTCAACCCGGCCGGGTTTTCCGATAGGCGAAGCGCCGTTTCGTGCTCGTTCTATGTTATGCCCCCAATGAGTGACGCCGGGGCCGTGCGGGTGATCAAACGGCGATCCGCTCGATCACGGCACTGGCCGCCCGGACAGGAATGAACAGGCGGGTCTTGTGCTGAATGATCTCGGTGAAACACCCGGCCGCCTTCAACTCCCCGAGGCGCGAATATGGCCAGTCGAGCAGTTCGAGCCGATGCTCACCTGCCACCAGGCTGCGCTTCAGCCTGTAGCTGCCAAGCGTCGCCATCTCGCCGGTGCCCAGCACGTGTTTGGCGGTATCCTCCCCTGAGACAACGATCGCTGCCTCGATCCCGAAAGCGGCGGCAAGTTTCGGGACGACCGGCGCAGGCACCAGACGTCCGAGGAACGACTGGCCATCGTCGGTGGTGATACGCCAGACCTGGACATGGTCGTCCGGAAGGCGGTCCCAAACAGGCAGGAGCAGGCCGGCCACCAGATAGATGGTGCTGGTGCGGGTTTTGCCGCGCAGATCGTCGACCTCGGCTGACCAAAGCGTCGAGAACTCTTCCTCGCTTGCTTCCTCCCACATGGTCTCGAGCAGCAGGTCCTGGCGCATCCGCTCGGTTCGGGTCGGCCGGATGAGTTCGAAGCGGCGGACAATTTCGCCGTCATCATCGGTGAGGGAAAAGGTGGTGCAGCGGATGGCCGCCTTGCCGGACTTCCGATTGACCATCGGCCGCGCATCGTCGCCGAGGCGGCGCAATGCCTGTTCCAGGGAGATAGGCTTGTAGCGTTCCTCTGTTTCGAGGCGCAGGATCTCGGTTTCGGCTCCGCTGACCGGATCGCGCCTGATCACCGTTCGATCGAGAATGGTAATTCGCTCGGCGTTGATGGTCTCGACGCCGACGTCGAGCGTCCCAGCCTCCCGAGCCGCTTCAACCCGGGCTTCGATCAGGCCGAGATATTCGTCGAAGATGGCGTTCTGAAGAGCGACGCGCAGTGCCAAGATGCGATTGAGCCAGCGCTGGATGGGGGGTAGATCCTCCCTCAATCCGCCACCTTCACCTTCGAGTTCGAGCCCGGTCAACTGCTGGAACGTGGCGAAGGTGATCGAGCGAAGCTTGCCCTCGGCGAGCAAGCGAAACCATGTCTCGAGCGCCTCTCGTGCATAGTCGCTCTCGAGGTTATCGCGCGGATCGAAAAGTCCTTGCCCCCCCGTTTGGCGTTGGCCGCGGGTCAGTGCACCAAGGCTGTCGAGCCGTCGCGCGATCGTCGAAATGAACCGGCGTTCGCCTCGACAATCGGTGGACACCGGTCGGAAAAGCGGTGCCGCTGCCTGGTGGGTCCGGTGGGTTCGACCGAGGCCCTGGATCGCCGCATCGGCACGCCAGCCCGGCTCGAGGAGATAATGGATACGCCGGGACTGGTTCTCGGCTGAAAGGCTCGCGTGGTACGAGCGACCGGTGCCGCCTGCATCCGAGAATATCAGAATCTTCTTCGCACCACGCATGAAGGCGTCCGTTTCGGCGAGATTGGTGCGCGCTGAACGGTTCTCAATTCGCTGCCGACCACCGACGTCAACGATGATGCGCCGACTACGGCCGGTGACCTCGGCGACGGCGTCGGGGCCGAAATGACCGATGATATGGTCGAGGGCGGACTCGACGATCGGCAGCGCACCGACCTGCTCGACCAGGGTGTCGCGCATCTCGAGCGCCTCCTGGCTCAACACCGGATGACCCGCTTCGTCGCACATCGGCTCCGACCGGGTCTTGCCGGTGTCATCGACGAAGGTCTTCATCTGACGAACGGGGAAGGCCGCGATTAGATAGTCCATCAGAAACTCGCGGGGTGAGAGTTCGATGTCGAGATTGCCGCGTTCCTGTGAGCCGAGCCCGGCCAGTGCGCGATTGAGCATCGCTTCCGATGTCGAGACAAGTTGGACCACCACACTGTCACCGCGCGCCAGATCGGTGCGCATGGCGGGAATGAGGGCGGGGAGCTTCATGCCGATCAGAAGCTGGCCGAAGAAGCGCTGCTTCGTGGATTCGAAGATCGACAGCGCGGCCGCCTTTGCACCCCCGTTATACGTGTCCTTCGAAAAGCTGTCGGTGACCCGCGTTGCGTCCAGTGCGGCACGAAGATTGGCGTGGATGATCGCCCAGGCATCGGCATAGGCGTCGTATACGGCGATCTGATCGTCGGTGAGCTGATGCTCGAGGATGTCGTACTCCACGCCCGCGAAGCTCAGCGCGCGTGCCGTGTACAGCCCCTGCATCTTGAGGTCGCGCGCGATCAGCTCGAGGGCCGCCATACCGCCGCGCCGCAAGCTTTCAACGAAGGCGCGGCGATCCGCGAAGGCGGTACCTTGACCCCACAGGCCGAGGCGGGTCGCATAGGCAAGATTGTTCACATCGGAGGCACCGGTGGCCGAGACGTAGAGGACTCGCGCGCGTGGAAGGAGGTTCTGCAGCCGCACGCCTGCGATGCCTTGATCCGATCCGTCCTTCGTGCCGAACCGGCCTTCGCCTCCAGCTACACCGGCCATCTCGTGTGCTTCGTCGAAGACGAGCATACCTTCGAAGCTATCACCCGCCCAGTCGAGGATCTGCTGGAGGCGACTGCCCTTATCGCCGCGGCTCGATCGCAGCGTCGCATAGGTGAGAAAGAGGACGCCCTCTCCGGCGCCGATGGCCGTACCGAGCTTCCATTGGTTGAGATGCTGGATGTCGAGTGCGAGTCCTCCCACCGCGGTCCAGTCCCGTCGCGCGTCCTCAAGGAGCGTTTCGGTCTTCGAGATCCAGACGTGCCGGCGATGACCGCGGAGCCAATGATCGAGGATGATAGACGCGACTTGCCGACCCTTTCCCGCCCCGGTTCCATCGGCGAGGAAGAAGCCCGTCCGATACGGGCGACCTTCATCGTCCGGAATCAGGGTCAGGCCTTCCTCGCCGGGATGAAATCGGCCGGGAAGGTCGCGCTGAAAGGCGTCACCAGCGTAGATCAGCGTCTCGAGCTGCGCGTCCGACAGGACCTGGCTTTCGAGAATGGCGACGGGAAGGTTCGGCGCATAATGCGGTTGCGGTGCGGTGATCGACCCCATTGCGATCGATTCCACCAAGGCGGTTGGATGCTGCGCGGCGTCCTCAATCACAATGCGGCTTGGTCGATAGGGAAGGTAGACGCCAGCGGCTTCGCCTACCGGTGCCGGATCGTCGAGCACCGCATAGGAGATGTCCCGCATCACGGCAGAGGGCGTAGGGCGGGCAAGTGGCGTCGCCAGCCGGGGACGAGCCGCAAGAGCACCGAGCAACGACGACGGCCTGGGAACCGGCGATGAAGGCGCCGCGACCCGTGTAGGCGCTGGGAAGGCCACGATATGTCCGAGGGCATCGCTGAGGGTGGAGCAACGGATCAGCTCTGCTTCTCCTGAGCGCCCCTTCTCGAGGACCATGATCTTCACAGCCTGACCCGTACCGTGCTTCGCATAGGCATTGGGGGGCAGCGCAAGATGCAACGTCAGTGCGCAGCCCTCCGTCGCCCTTTTCCAGGCTCGACTTGACGTATCGACCCGTTCGGGGAGATCGGCCGCACACCGTCCGCCAACAGAAAGCCGGGACAATGTCGAGCGGAGATGTCGGAAGGCCGCGAGCGGATCGGCATGGCGCCCCAGGCTCCGCGAAAACGGCGGATTGATCAGGGCCGCAGTGGGCCGGATGACCGGGTCGAGAAAGTCGTGGATCAGCTCGGCGTCATGCGTGGTGACGGTCGTGTCGGGAAAAGCGGCGCACAACATCGCAGCGCGGGTCGCGTCGAGTTCGTTGAGGACAAGGCGTGCGCCGGCCCGGTGAGCGAAGGTTGCCAGAAGCCCGGTACCGGCGGAGGGCTCGAGGACGAGATCGTCGGACCCGATGCGCGCGGCAAGGGCCGCCAGAAAGGCCAGCGGCGCGGGCGTTGAGAATTGCTGGAGCTCGATCTGCTCTTCGCTGCGCACACTATGGGTCGGCAGGTTGGACACCAGCCCGTTGAGCTCCGCGAGGCAGGCCGCAGGCCCTGCGGGCAAGTCCGCGGTCGCGAGGTAAAGGACCTGGGCCAGTTCCAGCACGTCATAGGCGTCGCGCAGTGACCAGCGACCGTCGGCTGAGGACGTGCCGTGCGCCTGTTCCATAAGCCACAGCAACGACTCCCGCTTTACCGGGTCTTTCCTGGCGATGATCACGGCGAGCGCCCTGGCGGCCGTGATCGATGGCGCGGCAAACTCCAGCTCGGAAGCATCGAGGAGGCGGGCTGCGGGTAGGTGGCGCATCGAGGTTACTCCGTTCTTCCGTCCGGTGTTCATCACCGGATCGACACGCCGGAGGCGGCCTCCCCTCTTGTCGGCCTGGCGAGAATCGACCGGCGAGCTCGGGTTTGATCGCACACGACCCGTCCCATGCCGCCGCACGGAATCGTCTTGACGCGAATGCCAACTTTACGGAACATAAAGGGAACACACTGAGTCTAGCTGATATGTCCGCCGCCCTTCATCCTGCCGTCCCCGGCATTGACCATTTGCGCAGGATCGCTTCGCCGGCGACCGACTTCAGGGTCATGCCGTTTGGCATCGCGGCGCTCGACGCACGGCTGGGGGGAGGGGGCTTACGGGCGGGGGCGTTGCACGAAGCTACGCCGCGCAGCCCCTCGCTCGCCGATGATGCGGCCGCAACGCTCTTCCTCGCCGGCATCGCCGCGCGGGAAGCGATCGCCACAGGCGGTCTGGTGTTATGGGTGAGCTGCCGCACTGATCTCTACGCGCCGGCGCTGGAGCAAGCGGGGCTGCCGGCCGCAAGCGTGATCTATGCCCAGCCAAGGGACGATACCGCGCTCCTGGCGGTGGTCGAGGACGCGGTGCGTGACGGCACGCCGTGTGCGATCGTCGCCGAGGCGAGCAAGGTTTCAATGGTCGCGACGCGACGCTTGCAGCTCGTCGCGGGTGATGCCGACATACCCATTCTTCTCCTTCGCCGCGCGCGCCGTCTCGGCCAGGAAGTCTTCAACGAGCCGTCCGCAGCCTGGACGCGCTGGCGCATCGGGTCCGTTTCGTCCCAGCGCCTCGCGGTCGCGGGGGTGGGTCGTCCGCGTTGTTCGCTGGAGTGCAGCCGCCAACGTGGTGGCGAGAGCTTCACCATGATCGTGGAGGGCAGCGATGAGACGGGTCGTCTCGCTGTTCCTGCCGACCTTAGCCATCGATCGGCTGAGGCGGCTGGAACGGTCCGCTCTGCAGCAGCCTGAACGGTCTGTCCTCGAGGTGCCGATCGACGACGATCCGGGGGACTGTTCGGTGCCCCGGGGCGGCGGATGGCGTCCGGGCGCCCGGTGGGCGCGGCAAGGGCTGCCGACGCGGGCTGTTGTTGAGGCACAGATCGCAGCGCTTCCAACGCATGCGCGTCCCCCCGTACGCGAACTCGGTCGCCGGTCGGAGGCGGCCAGCCATCCGTTTAAGGCCATGGTGCAGGCTGCTCCGACATCGCCCCATCCCCTCCCATTGCTGGGGCACGCGCCGCTGGCGTTGGTAGGCAAGGTCGGGCGGCGAGAAGACATCGTCGCCGCGTGCGATGGGGCGCGCGCCCTGGGCGTGTATCCGGGCATGGCGGCGACCCACGCACGCGCGCTCGTATCGGACCTCGACGTCCGCCCGGCTGATCCGGAGGCGGATAGCGCGTTGCTCGATCGCCTGGCCTTGCTCGCCGTACGACGCTGGTCGCCGGTCGCAGCGGCGACGCCGAACGACGGGATCTGGATCGATCTTTCCGGTTGCGCGCATCTGCATGGCGGCGAGGAGCTGTTCTGCCGCCGTCTTCATGCCTTCTGCCGACGGGCGGGCTTCTCCGCACGGATCGCGGTCGCCGATACGGGTGGAGCGGCGCATGCCCTGGCAAGATACGGACGCGGCGAGATCATACGGGCACCCTCGGGCGCGACCGCGGATGCATTAGCGCCGCTGCCGGTTGCCGCCTTGCGGCTTGCGCCCTCCGCGCTCCGTGCGTGTCGACGCTTCGGCTTCGATACGATTGCAGATCTCCTGCCCGTGGCTCGGGGACCACTCGCCAGGCGCCTCGGGCTGCCAGCGATCGTTCGGCTCGATCAGGCGTTGGGTGCCGTAGCGGAGCCGATCACGCCCCGCGAGGATGCCGAGGTTCCTGGCGTTGAATGCCGGTTGCTCGAGCCGATCGGTACCGCTGAGGCGATTGAGCAGGTGATGGGCGATCTGCTGCGGGATCTTGCCCGTGTTCTGCAAGCGCGAGGGCTGGGCGCGCGGTCGCTGCGGTTCGCCGGCCTGCGGGTCGATGGATCCGAACAGATCGTCGGCGTGGGGACTTCGCGACCCACGCGAGAAGTTTCCCACTTGCTTCGCCTGCTGAAGCTCAGGATCGAGCGGATCGATCCGGGCTTGGGTTTCGAGCAGTTTCGGCTCGTAGCGCCGCACACCGAACCGCTTGACGCGGTGGATCTGGGCGCCGTGCTGGTCGACGACCGACAGAAGCGCGATCCAGCGCGCCTCGTCGACGTGATCGCGGGCCGGATCGGTGCCCAGGCCGTCTACCGCGCAGCCCCACGCGAAAGCCACGTGCCCGAGCGCGCCGTGATCCGATCCGACCCCATCGCTCTGCCGGGCGCATGGCCGGCATGGAAGCGGCCCATCCGGCTCTTTGCTCGACCCGAACCCCTCGGCCGGGTCATCGCGCTGATGCCGGACCAACCTCCGCGCCGCTTCGAATGGCGAGGGCGCGTGCATCGGATCGTCGCCGGCGATGGTCCCGAACGGGTGCATGGCGAATGGTGGCGGCGTGACGCCGAGGTCTGGGCGATCCGTGACTATTACCGGGTCGAGGATGAGGAGGGCGGCCGGTTCTGGGTATTCCGGCGCGGCGACGGCTTCGAGGACAACACCGGCGATCTGTCGTGGTGGATGCATGGGGTCTTTGGATGACCCATTACGTCGAGTTGCAGGTCCTCACGCATTTCTCGCTATTGCGCGGTGCATCGTCTGCCGAGGAATTATTCTCTGCCGCAGCATTGCTCGGATATCCCGCGATCGGGGTAAGCGATATCGGGACCGTGGCCGGCGTGGTCCGGGCCTGGGAGGCGCAGAAAGCGACCGGCGTTCGCCTGATTGCGGGCACCCGGGTCGATCTGTCCTGCGGCCGACGCCTCCTGCTCTATCCGACGGATCGACCAGCTTGGTCGCGGATCACGCGGCTCCTGACGGTCGGCAAGAAGCGGGCAGGGAAGGGCGCATGTCTGCTGCACTGGCATGATCTTGCGCCATGGTCCGACGCCGTCATCGCGATCCTGTTACCGCACGAGGCGGACGAGGAGAACCTTGAGGCGCTGGCCGACCTCAAGGCGGTCTTCGGGCAGCGGGGTTATATGGCGCTGTTCCAGCGGCGTCGGCCAGGTGATGCGGTTCGCATCGACGCGCTCGCGCGACAGGCAGGTGGTGCGGGCATACGCGCGGTCGTCACCGGCGACGTCCTTTATCACGCTCCGGAAGCGCGGCTGCTGCAGGATGTCGTCACCGCCGTCCGAGAGAAGTGCTCCGTCGACGAACTGGGCTATCGACGCGAGGTCAACGCCGATCGCGCGCTCAAATCGCCCGACGAAATGGTACGCAGGTTCCAGGATTATCCGGACGCGTTGCAGGCGAGCGTCGACATCGCCCGGATGTGCACCTTCGACCTCGGCGAACTGGCATATCAATATCCGCACGAGCGGGTCATTGAGGGACTGACTGCACAACAGGCGCTCGAGCAACTCGCGACCGAAGCGGTCGAGGGCATGTTCGACGGAAACGTGCCCAAGTCCTATCGCGACCAGATCGCACACGAGCTGCGGCTGATCGGCGAACTCGGCTATGCGCCCTACTTCCTGACGGTCCATTCGATCGTGCGTGAGGCCCGCCGGCGTGGGATCCTGTGCCAAGGGCGCGGCTCGGCTGCCAATTCGTGCGTCTGCTTCGTGCTCGGGGTCACGTCGATCGATCCGATCAAGCATGAACTGCTCTTCGAACGCTTCGTATCGGGCGAACGGCGCGAGCCCCCCGATATCGACATCGATTTTGAGCATGAACGGCGCGAGGAGATCATCCAGTGGATCTACGAAACCTATGGGCGTGACAGGGCAGCGCTGACCGCGGTCGTCACTCGTTACCGGGCGCGCGGCGCGGTACGCGATGTCGGCAAGGCGATGGGCTTGCCCGAGGATCTCACCTCCTCCTTGGCAGGCCTGGTCTGGGGGTGGTCCGCCGAAGGGGTCGGCGAGAAGCAGGTCGACGAGCTCAACCTCGACATCGGTGATCGCCGGCTGCGTCTCACACTCGATCTTGCGCGCAAGCTGATCGGTGTACCGCGTCACATGAGCCAGCATCCAGGCGGTTTCGTCCTGACCCATGATCGTCTCGACGACCTCGTTCCCATCGAACCAGCGGCGATGGAGGACCGCCAGATCATCGAATGGGACAAGGACGATATCGACAGCCTCAAGTTCATGAAGGTCGACGTGCTTGGGCTCGGCATGCTCGGTTGCATGAACCGCGCCTTTGACATGCTCGAGGCGGACAAGGGCCTGCATGTGGAGCTGAAGGATCTGCAGGACGACGATCCGGGCGTCTACGCCATGATCCAGAAGGCCGATACGCTCGGGACATTCCAGATCGAGAGCCGCGCCCAGATGAGCATGCTGCCGCGCATGAAGCCGCGGCGCTTCTACGATCTGGTCATCCAGGTCGCGATCGTAAGGCCCGGGCCGATCCAGGGCGATATGGTCCATCCCTATCTCCGCCGACGGGAGGGTCTTGAGCGCCCCGAGTATCCACGCCCTGAGCTGCGCGCCGTTCTCGAAAAGACGCTTGGCGTTCCACTCTTTCAGGAACAAGCCATGAAGGTTGCGATCGTCGGCGCCGGGTTCACGCCGGCTGAGGCGGACGCGCTGCGCCGTGCGATGGCGACGTTCAAGTTCACCGGCGGTGTCAGCCATTTCAGCGAGAAACTGGTGGAAGGCATGGTTGCCCGAGGGTATCCACGGGACTTCGCGGAGCGTACCTTTCGTCAGCTCGAGGGCTTCGGTTCCTACGGCTTTCCTGAGAGCCATGCCGCGAGCTTTGCCAAGATCTCCTATGCGTCGTCGTGGATGAAGCATCATCATCCGGACGTTTTTTGCGCCAGCTTGATGAACGCGCAGCCGATGGGCTTTTACGCGCCGGCTCAGATCGTGCGCGACGCGCGCGAGCACGGCGTCGAGGTTCGGCCGCCTTGCGTCAATGCGAGCCGCTGGGACTGTACGCTGGAGCCGACCGGGAGCCGATATCTGGCCGTCCGGCTCGGACTGAGGGTGATCCGCGGTTTGTCCAACGCCGATGGGGCCAAGATCGTCGCAGCTCGGGCAACCGCCTCGTACGACAGCGTGGAGGACGTCTGGCGCCGATCGGGGGCGCAACGCGCCTCGATCGAGAAGCTGGCCGACGGCGACGCCTTCCACGCGTTCGGCGCCGATCGGCGGCAAGGGCTGTGGAAGGTGAGGGGGCTGGGGGAGGCGCCGCTGCCCCTCTTCGCGGCCGCCGATCGTGCGGCTGTTGCCGGCAGCGTCGAGGGTATCGAGCCTGCGGTAGCGCTGCGCCCACTCACCGACGGGCGCGAGGTCATCGAGGACTATCGCAATCTGCAACTGTCGCTTCGCGCACATCCCCTAAGCTTCGTGCGCGACGAGCTGTCCCGACAAGGCGTGCGCTCTTGTGCCGACCTGAGCACCATCCGTGATGGCCGCCACGTCGAGGTGGCGGGCATCATCCTTGTCCGGCAGAAGCCGGGCAGCGCCAAAGGCGTGCTGTTCATCACCATCGAGGATGAAACCGGCATCGCCAACGGGATCCTGTGGCCGGATCGTTTCGAGGCGCAGCATCGCACAGTGATGTCGGCGTCGATGGTCGGGTTGAAAGGGCGCGTGCAGCGCGAAGGCGAGGTGATCCACGTGATCTGCGATCGGATCGTCGAGTACGGGGACCTGCTGATGAAGGTCGGCGACATGTCGTTCCCGCCTCGGACCGGTCGCGGAGACGCCGCGCAGCATCCAGGATCTCCCGATCGCGGAGAACCCGGTCATGACGCCGACCGGTGGAAGCCAGAACCGCGCGACTGCTATTGGCCGCCGCATGCCGACGGCAGGGATCCGGAACAGGTCGTGCGCTTCAAGTCGCACGACTTTCATTGATCCGATGGCGAGCTTGCCACGTCACCAGCGAGTCGTGATCGCGCTCTCCGTCCATATCCTCCGCGCGGGCGTCGCGCGCTGTTCGGAAGGACGCGTCGATGGCATCGAGGTACGGCTCGCGTTGCGATGTCTGCTGCCGCATTGTCCGGAGCCCTGGCCGCTGTCGTTATACTGGGATGCTGCGGCACAGGAGAACGAGATCGGCCGGGCACAGGGCGTAACCGCTGCATTCAATGGCATCGTCCGACAGCTGCGCAAGGCGGGCCGATACGATGAGAACGGCTTTTTGTAAGAGCGGCGTCGGCAGCCGGTGCGGAAGGGGATTTTGGACTCGATAGCTCGATGCAGCATACCAGCATGCGATCCAGCGAACCGGGATCTGGTGATAGGATGATCAAAATCGTCCGATTTCGACCATCCTAACACCGGTCCTCGAACCGCGCACGCTGTCGCTCGCCCGAGCCAGGAGTATGATAGGTGCCGCGAAGGCAACGGTGTGGGCGCCTACACAATACAAGGAAGAAGCTTGTGACGCAGCCACCGCTGCGAATGATCGCGCATCGCTTTGGCATTCCGATGGAGGTGCTCGCGTGCGAACCGCTCGGCAGACCGCCGGTAGCGTACGGCGAGGTTCTCGTGCGCATGACGGCAACGCCGATCAATCCATCCGACCTGATCCCCGTTGCCGGTGCCTATGCTGCGCGAACGTCGCTTCCGTTCGTGCCAGGCTATGAGGGGACGGGAACGATCGAAGAGGTCGGCGACAATGTCGATCCCGGGCTAATCGGTCGGCGCGTGTTACCCTTGGGCAGTGCGGGATGCTGGCAGACGTTGAAGGTCCTGCCGGCCGACTGGTGCATCCTGGTGCCGGACGATGTCGACGATGACGAGGCCGCGACCGCCTATATCAATCCCCTGACCGCCCTACTGATGGTGCGTAGGATGGCCCCGCAGCCAGGAGACGCGGTCGGAATCACCGCCGCCGCGTCGGCAATCGGTCGCATCCTGATCCGCATGATCGCATCGACGAGGGCGCACGCGGTTGCCATCGTGCGCTCGCAGTCGGCGGCCGAAAGCCTCCGCTGCGAACCTGCTGAGGTGGTCTGGAGCGATACGCCAATGCCCAGGCTCAATGGAGCCATGGACGCGGTTGGCGGCCGCGCGGGATGCGATCTGGCGGCCGCGGTCGTGCCGGGCGGCCAGATGCTGCATTATGGTTTGATGTCAGGGAAGCCGCTGGCCGGGACGGGCGCCACCACAGCACAATACTTCAGACTGCGGGATATCGTTCATGCCATATCGAGAGCGCAGCTCGACGAATTGATGTCTGTTGTATTTGACGAGATACGGGTCGGCCGTGCCGCGATCTCGATCGCTGCCCGCTACCCCCTGGCGGAAATCGGTCTTGCGCTCACGCACGATGCCCGTGTCGGACGAAGCGGCAAAATCCTGCTCTGCCCGTGAGAGAGGGACGGGGATGGGGCGGCGAGCGAAGCCGCGCCATCTTCCGACGATGCATCACCCCGCCGTTAATTGCGAGCGACCGCGCAGTGCCGCTCTGCGGCAATCGGTCCCTCGTCCTGCGTCATCGTCGGGCGAATGAGTCTCTAACGCGCTTGGCGCGCCAGGCATCGTTCCAGTCGTTGTGAACATCGGGCACATGTGCCACAAGTTCACGGCGGTGACGGGACAGGTGCTCGCGTGCCTTCTCAAGGAGCCGCGCTGCCGCCGGCCCGCGATCGGCATAGACGATGATCCTGCGCACTTTTTCGGGGATAGCGACGAATGCGAGCCGTTCCACGCCGCCCAGCGCCCAGGTCGGCGTACCGAACCAGTGCATCGCAGACAGTGCGTCCTCAATGCCTTCGGCGAGACCAAGTTCGTCCGTCGCGGGTGCAAGCCTGATGGCGCCGGTACCTAGGAGTCCGAGCGCAACTTTGGGCTTCGGGATTGGCTTGTGAAGGATGTCGACCGGATCGAGGAAGGTCCGCTGCACCGCGATCACGCCCAGGTCACTTTCTACGGCTGCGATCAATGCGGGCATGACCCGCTTGTCGGAGCCAGAGCCAAGCACGGTCTTCGGATTGAACCGTAAGCTTCGCGGATAGGGTCCGGTCAGTCCGCGGGCGCGCAAATACGTCTCGGCCAGCGTTCCGACGACCGGCTTGCTCGCGTGCCACAATCGAACCGCAAGCGCACTCATGTCGCGCCGCGGTTCCTTGGCAGGCATGTCGAGCGGCGCGCGATCATGAAGGCGTTGCCGCTGCAGCGCCTTGAGCACCTCGGCGGTGGTGCACCCGGCGAAGCAGTGGAACAGGATGGCGCTATCGCCAAGCCTGACCGAGAGGCTGGGCGACACATCGTCATGTGCTGGGCATCGGCATTCGCCACGGGTGCCGCGCCATACCCCGCCAAGGCGCTCGACGATCGTCTTTGCGCGGACTTCAGCGTCGAGCGGCAGTCTAGGCATCGGCCGAGCTCCGGCATCGTGCTGGACTGCGATCATTTCCTGACACTCCGGTAACTTCGAACCGCAGGGTCATCGTCGCCCTCGCCTCTGGACGGCGAGCGAAGAGCCAAAGACTGAAAGGAACTGATCTCGTGCGCGCGCGGCGTCGCCGCATGAACGCCCTTGGGCGGCTAGCTAACCGTAACGTCCTGTGAAGAGGTCGCCGAGCGCGCGGCGTCGAAAGGCGTTCCACCACCGACGGCGACGATGTTCTGGCGCATCGTGGATCATGTGGCAGCGCGGACAGAGGGCGGCGAGGTTTCGCCAACGCGGACCGCTGAAACTCGGATCGTGATTGAGATGCGCTGTGGCCAGGTAGACCGGTCTGCGCGTGATGCAGATCGCGTCTAGAGCAACAAAAGCGGGAGGCCGTCGCAACACGCGGCCGCGTCCATCCCGCCAGGAACGCCCGTCTGCGTCCCACCAGACCCCTTTCGCATCCTTGAGCTGAGCAACGTGTCGGCCATGCGGCCGTCCGCAATGTTCGCAACGACCACTTGCACGTTCGAAGCGTACGATCCGGCTGATCTCGGGCCAGTCGATCGGATAAAGCCAGCGATGTTCCGGACGGATCGGCATGCGACGATTCTGAATCATGCGCACCGAGAACGAAAGGAGAAAATGCGGCGAATGATCTGCCGATCCCGGCATACCGAGTTTGAAAGGGCGTGACGACCGCCGTAAGCGTCTGCTCACCACCGTCGCGATAAGCAGTTTATCGATCGTTCCTTCCTCGCCGGCCGGCCCATTGCGGATGTAGTCGCCTTGGGTGATGCTGCGGCATGAGCGACGATAACCTCAAGTG
>JAESGB010000105.1_pt1 | contig 13760 bp, 14 predicted proteins | sample 9266211 | NCBI WGS metagenome assembly JAESGB01 (sample SAMN14514844, study PRJNA621659) | algae metagenome | isolation source: Goleter apudmare HA4340-LM2 and co-occurring heterotrophs from cave wall... | place: USA: Maniniholo cave, Kauai, Hawaii | collected 2009-07-28 | reverse complement strand
GTAACTTCCAACTCGTCCAACCTCACAAACCCACGAAACTTAATATACTTTGCGGCAACGCTCAGGCCTTTGTTGACCATTTGTTCCGACTGCCGCTGTCCATATGACAAACCTTGAGGTGCCCCCCAGCTGGGGCCTTGCCCAGGCGGTGGATTATGCCGAGCTGATCGCGGCCGCCTGTGCCGAGCTGGCCGAGGCACCGCTGCGCGCGCCGGCGTGCGGCCATGTCCGCCCCGGCTATCGGCGCCGCGGCGTCGGCAGCCATGTGATCTATTTCCGGCCGACCGATTACGGCATCGCGGTGATCCGCATCCTCCATCAGCGGATGGATGCGGGCCGACGACTATAGGGTGAGCGCCGCTTCGCGGCTTGTCGACTTGTCTGCATGTAGAGGTGCCGACACGCCCCACCGCCATGATAAGATATTGATGTTAGACCCTTCCGGCTTCAGCGCTTCAGCCCGCCCAGCGTCTCGCGCACCAGCGGGACGATCGCGTCGGCGGGGAGGCGGACGAGGTCTGGGAGCGTTCGTCCCTGCTTGAGCAGCGCGCCCATGACGAGCCAGGCGGCGAGATAGGCCTCGCGCTCGCGGCCGGTTGCGCCCTGCCCCATGGTGAAGCGGAACAGCGTCGGGCCGTCCGACGCGTCGAGCAACGGGGTGATCGCGGCAAGGATATCGGTACGGCGGGCGAGCGCCGCGTCGTACCAGGGCTGCTCGCCGACATAGGCCCAGTCGGCGAGGCCGGGGCGAAGCGCGGCGACGGCGTGCATTGCCAGCCCTTCCTCGAACAGGACGCGGCCCAGGGGGCGCTCGTAATCGGCCGGCAGCTTCGCCAGCAGCATGTGCACCGCATGGGTCATTTCATGCGGCATCAGCATCGCGCGGCGCGCCGGGTCCATCTCGATCGGCAGGCAGACGAGCGGGCCGTCAGGCGTACCGGCGGTGAAGGCATTGTCCTCAAACCCGCCGACATAAGCGATGACGCCGATGCGCAGCGGCGTGGTTGCGCGGAACAGGCGCGCGATGGCGATGGCGCTGTCGAGCGGCGCGGGCGTCATGCCGGCCGCGCCCCGGCGGATCAGCGGCAGCGCGGCCGGGTAGCGCGGCCAGGCGGCGTCGAGCAGCCGGCGCGCGACCGCCTCCCCTTCCGGCCCGGGCGGTACTGCGGCGAAGCCGTATCGGTCCTGCCACGCCTTCCAGCGCGCGTCCGGATCCAGCCCCTGCGCCGCGGCGTGGAAATCGAGGAAGCGGGGGCTGTAGTCGCGGATGGTGAGGGTGACGCCCTCCCCGCTCACCTCCTGCGGGGTGAGGGGCAGCCGCTCGGCGCGGGCCGGGGCGATGATCGCGGGCGCGGCGATCATGGCGGTGAGGCCGGTGATGACCGTGCGACGCGAAACCCTGTTGTCCATCTGTGTGCCCCCTTTTTGGCGGGTGCCCGTGTGGCGGGGGGGAGCGTAGGGGGCAAGCGCCGGCCGGATGATGGCGGCCTGCCGCGGGGGGCGCGTTTGCAGGACAATGACGCCTGTCGGGTTGTCGACATGTTGCGTTGTCGATGATGCAGCATAAGGATTTATCGTGTTTCTGCCGTAGCTTGACGACCGTCGTCGCGGGGCGCAGGCTTGCATCAAGGGGCGATCGGCCGCCTTCGGGGAGGATGCGCATGCGGTTGCTGATGATGGTCGTGGCGCTGGCGTCCGCCACGCCGGTCGCCGCGCGGGATCTGGCGGTGCCGGCCGACAAGGGGTGGCAGCATCAGGACACCGGCCTCATCCTGACGGCGCGTCTCGCCGGGCTGCCGCGCACCGGATTGAGCGACACGACGCAAAGCGAGCATGACGTCATGGCGCGGTTCGAGGCGCCCGATCAGAGCGTGGTCGCGAGCGTCTTTCTGTTCAAGCCGGCGATTGCCGACGTTGCCCTGTGGTTCGACCGGGGCGCCACGACGCTGCAAGCGAACGAGGTCTTTCGCGGCGCGGCGCCGGCGAGCGCGGCGCCGATCGGCTTTGCCCCGGGCGGGGCGCCGGTCGCCTCGTCGCTGCGGCAGGTCTATGCCGGTGCCACGGGGCCTTATCGCAGCACGGCGCTGGCGGTGATGCCGCTGGGCGAATGGATCGTGGCGGTGCGGATGAGCGCGAAAAGCCTGTCCGCCGACGAGCTGGACGCTGCCCTGATGCAGCTGATCGGGGCGATCCGCTGGCCCGCAACCACGGGGGGCGTGGCGGCTGGTGCGGATACGGGTGCCGCGCCTGCGGTTGTCCCTGCGCTGGCGGCCGTACCGGTGACGGCCTGTGCCGCCCCGCTCACCTTTCGCAAGGTCAAGCTGCTGAAATCCAATACCACCGATGTGCTGATCCAGCTGATCGGCACGCATGCCGTGCGGGTCGTGTGGGTGCAGCCGTCGTTGCAGATCGAGAAGACCGGCCATTATTCGGTGTCGCTGGCCGATGTCGACGGGCGGACGCTGGCCTTCCCCTCGTTCAACGGCATGCCGGCGCCCGAGCAGGTCTGGGACCTGGTGGGCAAGGGCGGGCCGAGCGCGACGATGAACGGCAATGTCATGACGATCGATCCCAAGACGCTGCGATAGCACGCGTCACCCCGACGGATCGGCCAGGGTGAGGGGGAGAGCTGGTCCCGGATGACGGCGGGGAGGGCGCCGCTACCCGGGTGGGGGCTCAGCGGATCAGGCTGGCGAAGACCGCGGCGCGCGAAGATGATGGGAACGAGCGCCAGATCCTCGAACAAAAGCATAGCGAAGGCGCCCCGCCCGACCGCGCTGGCAGACCCGACCAGTGGCAAGACCAAAGCGGTGGAGGAAAGCGCCAGTGCGAGACCCAGCCCGATTGCACCAGGCCAGCTTTGCCCGACATAATGAAGCGTAATGCCGATGATGAGCGCCGAGCCCAGCAATTCGGCCGGATGACCTCGGTGCTGATGACGCCCGATGGCAAGACGATCGAGGCGGAGGCCGCGCACGGCACCGTCACGCGCCACTACCGTCAGCACCAGCAGGGCAAGGCGACGTCGACCAATCCCATCGCGTCGATCTTCGCCTGGACGGGCGGTCTCAAGTTCCGCGGCAAGTTCGACGGAACGCCTGATGTCACCCGCTTTGCCGAGACCCTCGAGCAGGTCTGCATTGAGACGGTCGAGAACGGCGACATGACCAAGGATCTCGCGATCCTGACCGGCCCGGATCAGAAGTGGATGACCACCGAGCAGTTCTTTGAAGCCGTTCGCGTCAATCTCGAGAACAAGATGGCGACCTGGGCATAAGCCTGCATAAGTCATCGACAGTGAAAGGTCCCGGCACGTTGCCGGGGCCTTCATCGTTGCAGCCTATCCTCCGTGAAGAGCGGATCGATATCCTTCGTGGATGGGCGCTCATCACCATTCTGATTAATCACCTGAGCCAGGTTGTCGAAGCCGACGGTCTCACCGCGTGGTTGATCCCCACACGATGCCGCTGGTGATGCCGACCAGCACCGCGTCATTGCCCGACTGGACGTACTGATAGCCGCGCGGCGGGGCCTGGAGGCCGCGATACTGGCGATAGTCGATCTGGCGGTAGTTGCGGGCCTGGCGGGTGTCGAACCGCTCCCCCTTGCGCCAGTTGCTGCGATACTGGACCGCGGACGGGCGCTGATAGCTGTTCTGCCTCACCGCGACCGGGGCGTGGCCGCGCTGCTTCACGACCACCGGGCCATGACCACGCTGCTGCACCGCCTTGTGCGCCGGGCCGTTCGCCGAATTGTGCGCCGGGTCGCGATACGGCTGCGCTGCGGCGAACGTCGGCGTGGCGACCATCGTGGTGGCCAGCGCTGCGATCAGAAAGCGGTTCATGTTCTTGGCTCCTTCGTGCCGATGGGGATCGGCGTTGAAGGCAAGGTGGGGGTGACGTGTCGCCGCGATGTGTCGGGTAGGCGGGCAAATGGTCGCAGAGTGTGCCGGGGGTGGATGGTCGGCCATGCTACCGACACGTCTTGGCGTCATCATGTCGCGTTGTCGACACGAAGACACGGTGGGCGGCATTAGTTCTGCGGATCGTCCTGCTGGACCGGTTGTTCGATCGCGCGCCGGCCGGGCTCGACCTCGGGCGCACGCAGTGCGTCGGTGGGGTTGGCGGGCACGGTATAGCGCTGGATGCGGGTCCACAGGCGGGCATTGACCCGGCTGTTAATGCGGTTGTTGACCCGCCGCCTGTTGACCTCGACGCCCTCGGACTCGGTCAGGCGCGCACCATAAGCGGTCAGCTCTGCCTTGCATCCGAGCACGATAGCGCAAGCCGGCGATGAATGAACCGGCAAATCGTCCACCGGCGCGACTGAGCGTAACGCGGCAGGAGGAGGCAATCGATTTGAAAGGGGGTTAGCCGGCTTGTGGGATGCGCGGATCAGGCCTCTTCGCGGGGGCGGTCGGCGGGCACCTTTTCCCCGCGTGGTGCCTGCCACGGCCAGCGGCCTTCGATCTCCACCTCCAGCGAGACGCTGAGAAAGGTGCGGATGAGGACGATGCCGGCGAGGACCGCGAGGCTGCGCAGCGTGGGCTCGACCGCGACGGTGTTGATGATGTCGCCGGCGACCAGCAGTTCGAGCCCGAGCAGGATCGAGCGGCCGAGGTTGGAGCGGAGCTGCTTGTAGGGATCGGCCCCGCCGCCCGCGCGGTAGCGCGCGACGTCACCGGCGAAGCGAACCGCGGCATAGAGCGCGCCGACCAGGATGACCGCGATCCCGGTCAGTTCGACGCCGCGGGTGATGCCGTGGATGACCTGCAGCAGCGCGGCGTCGTTGATCATGCGCGCGGCGCCGCCTGGGGCAGGGGGGATCGCAAAGGATTGGTCGCCGGGGACGCCATGGCGGCTGAACGCGCCGGTCACCGATCGGATGCGCTGCGTTGATGACACTGCCGCGTCGACAGGCCGACATGTCGCCATGTGTTCGTGTCGATCGCTCCTCGCCGCGAACAGCTCACGGACTGGAGGCCACGCCGGAAACCGCCTGATCCCCCCAGGGAGCATGCGACGGCGTAGCCGGCGCTTCGGCAGGGGACAGGATGGGGGTCGGTAGTGGGTTGGGAAGCGGGTTCAGCGGGGAGGGCCGTCAGGCTGGACGTGTCGGCCGACTAGGCCGAGGCCGCTTTTCCCGGTAAATATTGAATCCAGTAGCGGTTGAGGCTGGTTTTGAGACTCGCAGCCTGTGACCGAACCAGCGCGGTCGTGCTTGCGATCGAGCTGCGCGCCGAGCTTGGCGAGAACGCGGCCGAGCGATCCGCCGACCAGCGTCTGGGCGAGCTCACGGCAGGAGAGGGTGTCGTGCATCGCGGCGACCTCCGCGGCACGATCGGCCTGCCGCTGCTCGACATCCGCGGGAAGCGGGGCGGGGGAGAGCCAGCGCGGCAGGTGCGGGAGGAGGCGCGCGGGAAGCAGCGGGCGATAGGCGTTGGAGGTCTGGGCGTAGCGCGGCGCGTCACCGGCGCCTTCCGCCTGTGCCACACGCTTGAAGCGGCGCTGGCGGACGAGGAAGCCGGCGATCTCGAGCGCGCGCAAGGCCCGGGCGACGGTCGCACGGCCGAGCGCGGTCGCCGCGGCGAGCCGGTCATAGCTGGGGAAGACGCGCCCCGCATTGAGCCGGGCGAGGGTGCAGATCTCCTCATAGACGCGCACCGCACCCGCGGTAAGCCCGGCGAGCGCGGCCTCGGCGGGTGAGAGGATGCGGCCCTCGACGCGCACCGCCCGCTTCAGCCGGCGCCCGGCATCGAGCGCGGCGCGCGCCAGGCGCAGCAGGCGATCGGGCTCGCCCTTCGCCGGCACGGTGAAGAAATGATCCTCGAACGTCCCCGCCTCGATACTGTCGCGGCGGATCGGGGCGCCGGTCGGGTGCGGGGCGCCGCTGCGCGCAGGCGGGCGCAGGCGCACGCCGGCACCGCCATGCGCGCGCGCTGTCAGGCCAGCACCCGGCACGCGGCCGAGCGCCAGCGCCGTCGCTTCCCCAAGGGTAAACGCCGTCATCTTCCTTCCCCCTCACGGGGCCGGGACACAGGCAAAGAGAGGGTGTGGCGCGAGACGCGCATCCTTGAACCGGCAGGGGTTCGCGAGTATCAGGAGGGAGTAGGTTGTACTCCGGATCGGCGTTTGGCGACGTCGCTCCATTAACTCTGGGATGCCCGGCCTTCGTGCCGGGCTTTCTTTTATGTGGTCACGGCCCGCTTTCTCGCTGTTCGCCGACCCTTTGCCGACGCCTTGACCATATTGTTGCAGGTTCGTTCCTACATCGGAAGGCGTTACGGTTCGTGCTTTCGAGTAGGAATTACCGAAAAAGTTCGTGCTTTCGAGTATCTATTGGCACTTCCATTCGTGCTTTCGAGTAGGAATTGCGCCAATACTTCGTGCTTTCGAGTAGGAATTAGGCAGCGTCCTGCGCCGCTGCTTATTCTGATTCGCGCGCTGATTCGGGCTCTGATCCACGCGCGTCGGAAAGCTGCGTGGCGCGGCGGGTGATGACCACGCTGACCGGCGCCGCCTTGCGCCCGCGGCCGCGGCTGCCCTCGGCCGGTGCCTCACCCTCGACCAGCGCCAGGTCATAATCGGGGATCGTGTCGGTCCCCGCGATCTGCTTCAGCGCGGCGCGGAAATTGGACAGCGGGTTCTGATAGCCGATCTGCAGCCGGAAGGTGGCAAGGTCGATCTCCAGCCGCCCGTCGCTGCTGTCGGGGCTGGAGGCGCGCGCGACTTCGTAGATGCGCCGCTCGATCGGGCCCAATTGGAAATAGGCCGCAGCATAATCGAGCACCTGGCGATCGCGCAGGATCGCGCGGTACAGCCAGTCGCACAGGCGGACCTTGACCGCCTTCAGCCGGCGCTCCCCGCTGCGCGTCCTGGAATAATGCAGCCGCGCCTCGGACAGCCAGGAGAAGAAGCCTTCCTCGCCCTCTCCGCCCGCCTCGATATTGGTCTTGATCTGCGTACCCTGCAGCCGCTCCAGCGCCTCGGACAATCGCTGGTAGGAGCGCGCCGAATGGTTGGAGCCGGTGACCGAGAACAGATCGTGCGCGGTGAACACGAAATCCTGCTCGACATTGTCGCCCGCCTCAAGCTTCGCGGCCATGAGGCTGGCGATATAGAGCACGATCTCCTTGTCGTAGATCGTCGCCACGCCATTGGACGAGGGACGCACCTCGATCGAGACCGGGCCGTGGTGATAGGACAGCGGCTTCATCCACGCGCTCTTGGCCAGCGCGAAGAACGGGAAGGCCATCAGCGAGCGTTCGCCGCGGATCTCCCCGGTCAGCGGGCTGTCGAGCTGGAACAGGTCGCGCTGAGGGATGTCCCTGCGGCGCGGTGTAAGGACTTTCGAGGCCGACTTTTGCGGCGATCCGGAGGGCGGGCGGCTCATGCTGGAATTCCTACTCGAAAGCACGAACTTTGGGGAGCCACGGCAGGTGATGTGAGGGGAATTGGCGGTTAATGGCTGTTGATTCGTGCTTTCGAGTAGGAATTCCAACAAGCGGCCTGCGGCGGTAGGACACCCCGGCCGAGGCATCGGACGTGGAGATGTCGACCCGCCGATTGGGTCGCGTTAGCCGCTTCGAGACACATGCGGTACGATAAATCTGGCCGGATCGGCGTGCGCCCGACCTGAAGCCGGGCGAGCGCCAGGTCGGGCGCCGTGGGGGTCTTCTATTCGGACGATCGGCTCGCCGGGCTGCACTTCGCCAACCGGCGCGGCGTGCCGCATCTCGGCATCTCTGCAGGCATCTTCGAGATCGCACCGGAAGTGGCGATCTTCATGAACCGGCCCGATGCTGCGCCGATCGTGCTAAAAATGGCTGGTCGGCGCGACCACCGTAGCGACGCTCGCCTGTGCGCGCCTTTGCACGGGTCGAAGCCATCGCGATCGACGCGCTGGGCGGTCAAGAGGATGGTGGTGGCCCTGCGGTGGCGGAGGATTTCGAGCGGCTCGCAGCGTTGATGCCGGCCGCGCTTACCCCCCGCGACGAGGCCTATGTCCGGCGCCGCGATTACGAGAACAAGACCAGCTTTGACGCGATCAACGGGGCGGCGGTGCAGGCATCGGGCTTCTCTTCGATCGACGTCGGCTGCCGGCACAAACGGCGCGCGTGTCGCGTCGTTCGACATCTCGACCGACGTCAACTCGTCACGCGTCGCGGCGAACCCAAGTCGACCAAGATCGTCATCGACCTGACAGGAGAGGGACCGGACGGCGCGGCGCTGCGCACCTGTCATGCGGTATTCCACCGGGGGGCGCGGCACCAACTTGACCGGGGTTGTAGTTCCCTATCAGGTGCTGGACCATGTCGCCTATCTCGCCCAACTATACGCTGATGATGGGGAGAGGGGGAACATCACCATGCTGAGCGCTAGAGTAAGTGCAGTGTGTCGACAAGTCGGCATATCTACATGCCTGCGCTTCAGTGCCGGTTGGCCGTACCCGCTAGCAAGATGCGATTAAAGCCGAACTAAACCCTTTTGCGGGAATCTCGCTTTGCCGCAGCAGGGCGCATCGGTAAGCCCGCCGCGAAAACGGGAGAAATCATCGATGTCGTCGTTCAAGCCCTTACGGAAGGCCGTGTTTCCCGTGGCGGGGCTCGGCACGCGCTTTCTTCCGGCGACCAAGGCGATGCCGAAAGAAATGCTGACGGTCGTGGACAAGCCGCTGATTCAATATGCCGTCGAAGAAGCGTTGGAAGCCGGCATCGAGCAAATCATCTTCGTCACCGGCCGCGGCAAGGGCGCGCTGGAGGACCATTTCGACATTTCCTATGAGCTGGAAACGACGATGCAGGCGCGCGGCAAGAACCTCGCCGCGATCGAGGGCATCCGCCAGAAGCCGGGTTCGCCGGTGTACGTTCGCCAGCAGGAGCCGCTTGGCCTTGGCCATGCGGTGTGGTGCGCGCGCGAGATCGTCGGCGACGAACCGTTCGCAGTGTTGCTGCCGGACGAGTTGATGTGGGGCACGCCGGGTTTCTTGGCGCAGATGGTGGAGGCCTATCACAAAGTGGGCGGCAATCTGATCGGTGCGCTGGAAGTGGCGCCCGAGGAAACCGACAAATACGGCATCATCACGCCGGGCAAGGTCGAGGGGCCGCTGACCGAGGTGCTGGAAGTGATTGAAAAGCCCGTGAAGGGCACCGCCAAGTCCAACCTGATGACGCCCGGCCGCTACATCCTGCAGCCCGAAGTGATGAAGATCCTCGACAATCCGGTGACCGGCACCGGCGGCGAGATTCAGCTGACCGACGCCATGGCGCAGCTGATCGGCAAGCAGCCGTTCCACGGCTACACCTTCAACGGGCAGCGTTTCGATTGCGGCGACAAGGCCGGCTATATCAAGGCCAACCTCGCGCTTGCGCTGGAGCGCGAGGATCTCGGCCCGCCGGTGCGGGCTTTTGCGAAGCACCTATTGGGCTGAGGCCGCGCGGCACGCAGGGCAGCCGGAATCCTTGGCGACGCGGATGGTGCGGAAGCCAAGATCGAGCAGGTCGACGAGGCTCAATCGACCTGCGAAATTCTTCCCGAACGGCGTGACCGCACGTATCGCCTCAAGCGCTGCCATGTTGCCCAGAGTGCCCAAGCGGGATGCGCAGCGCCAAAGCGGTGTACGCGACAATCAGCCGAATCGTGAAATTATCGCAACTATCAAGCACCACGTCAGCACCTGCGAGCAGCGTTGCGGCGTTGGTGGGGACTACATGCGGATTGCGGCTCCGTACGGCGCTTTGCTGGCGAAGGCTAACACTACTTACGAATGGGCTCGCAGACGATGGCATCCTCGTCGCCATCTATGTTGCCGTCAACGCTCGACTTTATGCGTTTGCGACGCAACGAAGTGGCGTCGACGTCGTCTCGAGTCTTGTCGCTCTTCGGCCCGCTTCGGGAAGCGGTGCTCTGCGCCTGCTCGAAGGAACAAACCGCATTTTCGCCAAATTGCTGACCGCGACTGCCGCAACCGCGCTTGTCGCCACCCCGATAGCCGCCTCGGTCGCCCCCTCTAGCCTGTCGGTCGGCAAGGCCGTCCGTGCTTCGACCCCGACCACCGGTACCCAGAAGGCCGCAGCCGGCGCTGGTGGCATCGGCGCCGTTGTGCTGGGCGCGCTGATTGCCGGCGGCATCATTTTCGCCGTGGTCGACAGCAACGACGACAACAATCCCGACAGCAATTGAGCGTATCCGGCACTCCCTCCGGGAGCGCCGGATACGCTCCTGGGCGCGACTCCAGATCCCATCTTGCGCCTTATATGTCGACGCTGACCCGCTGGGCTATCCTCAGCGGGCGCTTGAGCTTCGCGATATTGTCTCCGGCACCTTCAGTGCCACGGTGGTAACTAGCGCGACCAGCATCACCATGCGAGCATGGTAGAACACGCCATCGGCCATCGACATGATCAACAGCGCGTCGAAGGCCATCGCGACCGGCAGCAACCAAACTTGCTGCACGAAGCGGCGATGTGTGGCGAACCATAGCCGTGCTATCAGATAGAAGGCGGCAAGAGCCGCTGGCGCCCCCCAGCTTTCCAACATCTGAACTGCCATGTTGTGCGGGTGGGCAAAGCTGGTTCCATCAAGGAAGATGAGCCAGATGACTGATCCTTCGCCCCAGCCGGTTAACGGACGTTCGAGGAACAGATAAATCGCGTCAGTCCAAATCTTCACACGTCCGCTTGAGTAATCGCCGCCGGGCGGAGCAGGCAAGATCCGAAACAGCCCGAAGGCGGGATCAGGTGGTAGAGCAATCTGACTGATCACGGCGCCGGCCAGCAGCGCCACCACAGTAAGCGCCGCGGCTTCCGGATGTGGCACGTTCCTGTGCAAAACAAGCGTCATGAGTACAGCGCCGGCAACACCGAACATGGCGCCGCGCGTTCCCGACCAGCAGATCGCGCCGCCCACCAGCATGATCGCCGTGAAGCTTAGCAATGGCGCACCGCCAAGGCGTGGATCGCGCCACACCAACCCCAGCAGCATCGCCAGCAACGCGCCCATCTCGATGCCGAAATGCCGAACGCTGAGATACCCCGGCAGCGCGGAAGTCCAGATCACCTTGCCAAGCGGCAGCGTTGCCGGCTCTGGCGCGCTCAGCAGATACCCAGCGAGCAGCGGCAGATAGGCGAGGTAGCCGGCGCACAGCAGCAGCACGATGCGGCGCACCGCAAGGGCGTCGGTACGGCCGCCCATATGCCAAAGCGCAGCCCCGAACAGGAGGTGCACCGGCCATAGGCTGGCACGTACGATCGAATAAGGGGTGAAGTTGGTGACGAATACCGACCCGATCCAGAAGGTTGTCAGGAACAGGATCACGGCCCAGCGAACGTCCTTGGGCAAGGCGCGGAACGCGGCGCGATAGGCAAATCCGCTCCGCCGTGCCCACACGATCACCGCGATCTCGACCAGCATGAAGAACAAGTCGAGCTGGCGTATGAGCTCGAACCAGAGCGGGGTGACTTCATATTGGTAGGTTCGAAACACCAACCCTGCGGCGAGCGGCAGCGCGGCGAACAGGATCGCGATCCGTGTCCAAGGATCGCGGAGCATTACTGCCCTGATCAACCGTCTGCCACGCCCCTGTGCCATGGCGGCCTTCCTGCCTGCTGCGCTGATAAGAATTAGTAAACCAGCGTTAGGGATAATGCCGCATGCAGGCGAGTGGGGCAGCGACGCAGAACATGACCTCGTCGCGCGGCTCGGCCGGCGGGGCCGGTGAATGGTGGCTCTATGCGGCGATCGTACTGGCGGCGCTGGTGATCCGGGCGCCCACAGTCGGCGACCTCAATTACCACGTCGACGAAGGCTTCTACTTGCTGGTCGGGGACCGGATGCGGGAGGGCTTGCTTCCGTATGTCGACATCTGGGACCGCAAGCCGTTCGGGCTGTTCCTACTTTACCGGGTGATAGCGGCGATAGGAGGCGGCAGCATGCTGGCCGTGCAGTTCGCCGCGGCTCTCTGCGCGGCTGCCACCGCCGTGCTGCTGACGCTGATCGCGGGGCGCTGGGTAGCGTTGCTGCCCGCCGGGCTGGCAGCAATCGCCTATCCCGCGGGGCTTGAGACACTGGCGGGCGGGGGCGGGCAATCGCCGGTGTTCTACAATTTGCCAGTGGTGGCCATGGCGCTGCTGACGCTCAAGGCTCGCGACACGCGTAATCCGGCACGCTTTCGCCGTCTCGCAGTCGCGGCCGTATTGTGCGGGGGTGTGGCGCTTACGATCAAGCAGACCGCGCTTGCCGAATGCCTGTTCTTCGGTGGGGTGCTGGTGGTCCAGGCGCAGCGGCTAGGGCTCGGCAGCGGCGTCGTGGCACGCGATGCGGCGCTGCTAGCCCTACTCGGTGCGCTACCGTCGCTTGCCTGCCTCGGCTTCTTTGCGGCGAGCGGCCACGCCGCGGACTATTTGTTCGCCACCTTGTTCTCGAGCTTCGGCCGGATGCCGATGGCTTGGGGCGAGCGGCTCGCGCTGGCCGTCTATCTGACGCCGCGGATCGTGCCGCTGCTGCTCATGGCGATCGCCGGCGTTGCCTTGCTGCTGCGCCGCCCCGTGCGCGGCGAGGGGACCTGGATCCTCGCCGGATGGATCGGTGCTGGCGTGGCCGGCTTCCTGATGGTGCCCAATTTCTACGATCATTATGCGCTGCCGCTGCTACCTAGCCTGTGCGTCAGCGCGGCAGGGCTGTTCGCGCGACGGCCATTGGGACCGGTGTTTGCAGTGCTGTCGATCGGCACGTCGCTGGTGTTTGCGGGCTGGCCAGCGGTGGAACGGACCCGCCAAACCAGAGCGGCGATGAAAGATGCCGCCCGCATTACCGGCGCGCATGGTGGAGGGAAGAACGGATCGCTCTACGTCTTCGACGGCCCGGTGCATCTTTACACGCTGACCGACGCGCCGCTGCCGACGCGATGGGTGTTTCCCGAGCATCTGTCGACCGCCGAGGAGCAGCGGGCGACGGGTGCCGATACGAGCCGCGAGTTGGCCGCGATCCTGCGGCAAAGACCGGCAGTGATCGTTGCGGCCGACCGACCCGGGGCGCGGCATCCGGATCGCGCCGCGTGGCAGGCGGTGCACGTTGCGCTCGCCTGCGATTACGAGCGGGTAGCACGGATCGCCATGCCCGAGTTCGGCGGGGTGCGCCCGATCAGCATTTTCGCTTTCCGACGCGTGGGACCTCGAAATATTGTTGTTCCGTTTGAATCCAATGAACAGGCCAGTACCAATTGCAGTGCTCCAGAACGGTCTGTATTCAGCTCAGGATCTGTCGCTGGCGACGGGCCCGCCGGATCATAATTCGTGTTCCAGTAGACTAGTAGCGTCACCTTTAGCCGCTGCACTGTTCCGGTGCGCAGCCGTGACGCGCTTCACCTGTGCGATGCTGCATCCCGCCAGTTCGGCGGTCTTCGCGATGCTCATGCCGGCGCCGCGTAGCGCGACGATGCGGCGATGCTGGGCGGTGTCGGGCTTTCGGCCGGTGTAGCGCCCCGCCCGTTTGGCGATCTCGACCCCCTCGCGCTGGCGCTCGCGGCGGGTTTCGTAATCGTCGCGTGCGGTCTGTAGCGCCACGCGCAGCAGCATATCCTGCACCGCCTCCAGCACGATGCGCGCGACGCCCGCGCTATCAGCGACGAGGTCGGTCAGATCAATGATGCCCGGCACGGCGAAGCGCGCGCCCTTGGCGCGGATCGTCGCAACCAGCAGTTCCGCCTCGGCCAGCGGCAGACGGCTGATCCGGTCGATCTTCTCGGCGACCACCACTTCGCCG